>OOCR01000215.1_pt1 | contig 56954 bp, 58 predicted proteins | sample 1671491 | NCBI WGS metagenome assembly OOCR01 (sample SAMN06348162, study PRJEB24527) | human gut metagenome | biome: human gut; feature: ankylosing spondylitis patient; material: feces | host: Homo sapiens | place: China | collected 2015-10
GCAAGTGAAAATTCGGTTTGCCTTCCAGATGTGCGATACGTTCGCGGAAGTCCACCGACGAGCGGCGAATAGTACCGTGTACATCATAACCTTTTTCCAATAAGAATTCGGCCAGGAACGATCCGTCCTGTCCTGTAATACCTGTGATTAGTGCTACTTTTCTTTCCATGTAAAAATAAAAATGAGGTTTATAAATTATGCCTGTGAAAACTCTTTGATGCGTTGTTCTTCTGTCAGTCGGCATACCAGCAGCCTCCCGTCCTTTTCTGCTACGATAAAGCCGTCCAGACCTTCCAGTACCACCTTCTTTTCGTCGGCCACGTGTACCACGCAGTTCCGGCAGTCAAACAGTTTTACGTTGTCGCCTACTTTGGCATTCCCGTTTTCATCCTGCGGCAACAGACTGTGCAGCGAGCCCCAGCTTCCCAGGTCGCTCCATCCGAATTCCGCAGGAAGTACATGGATGTCTTCCGCTTTTTCCATTACGGCATAGTCGATGGATACCTTTTCGCAGGTAGGGAAGTCCGCTTTCAAGGTCTCCGTTTCCTTTTCCGTGTAGAAGTCCGGAGCCATCTTCTCCATCACCCCGGCAATCTGCGGGCATATTTCTCGATGGCATGGGTAATGGTCTGCACGTTCCATACAAAGATACCCGCATTCCAAAAATAATTTCCCTGTGCCACGTATTTCTGTGCCGTTTCCAGGTTCGGCTTCTCTTTGAACGCCTCTACCTTGTAGATTCCGTTCTGTTCTTCTTCAGTAGCGGCGATGTATCCATATCCCGTTTCCGGGCGTGTCGGTTTCATTCCCAGTGTGACGATGGCTTCTGAGTTGGCCGTAAATTCCAGCGCCTGACTGATGCACCGTTTGAACTCTTCCTTGTCGAGTACCAGCGCATCCGAAGGGGTGACTACGATGTTTGCTTCCGGATACTGCTTTTTGATTTTCCAGCACGCGTACGCGATGCAAGGAGCCGTATTTCTGGCTTCCGGTTCTGCCAGAATGTGCTGTGTCGGAATCTCCGGCAATTGTTCCTTTACGATACCGACATACTTTTCAGAGGTAACCACCCAAAAGTTTTCTTTCGGGCATACCCCTTCAAAGCGTTCTGCGGTTAGTTGTATCAATGATTTTCCAACGCCCATCACATCGATGAACTGTTTGGGATATTCCGGTACGCTCATGGGCCAGAACCGACTGCCGATTCCACCCGCCATAATGACTACGTGATTTTGCATTGTGCTTTTAATGTGTTTATTTCTTTATAAGAAGTCTTTAATTTTTGACTTTTATTATACATTTGTATTTTTGTTGAATCGTGGACTGAAAATCTATTTATTTCAGATAGTTTTCTTTAAGGAAAGTCTTAATCCTTTCACTATCAAATCCATGATTTTTTTTAATTTCATATACTTTAGCGTCTGCTAATGTTCTATACCAGAATCCTTGTAGGAAGTGCCATAAAAATCCTTCTTTTCCGTCTAAAAAGCCCAATCTGAAAATATATCTCAGGATAAAAAAAGCAAAAGCTCTCCAAAATAGTGGCAATTTGATATATTTTAATTTCTTTTTTCTGATAGCGGCTGAATGGGCACCAGAATTTACTACACTCTCTTGTGGAAGTAAATCATATTCAGTAAGAAGTAAATCTATTGCTTCTCTAGTTGCATATCCATTATGTTTATTAGTCCACCAAGTCAATCCATTTAAATTATCATCATAAAAAGGATTTTTTAGAGATCCTATTTTCCCTTCTGATAATTGAATGTGTTCGTCCATATAACGATTTTCGCAAATTGCATATTTGATTTTAAATAATCGGAGTAAGATGAGTGGTATTATACCGTGTTTTATGTATTTCCCCATAAAAATGCGTAAGCATGGAGCTGTAAAACCATTTATATTATTAGGGAGAGAAGGTAATTTTTGATGTAATTCACTTATCAAATCATCTGATAGATATTCATCGGCATCCATTCGCCATATCCATTCTGTGGTGATTGGCAAATTTTGTAATGCCCAATTGAATTGTTTTGAATAATTTTCCCATGGATGTTGGAACACCTTAGCTCCCATTGATTGGGCCATTTCAACTGTTCCGTCTTCAGAATAGCAATCAACAAGGTAAATCTCTTTTGCGAATTTTTTCGCATTATTAATGCAACGTTCAATATGAATTTTTTCGTTGTATGTTAATATTATTACAGATATATCTAACATATTTTATTTATTTATTATTCTATCTTTAATATATTTTGCAGGATTACCACCAACAACTGTCCACGGAGCTACATCTTTAAAGACAGCTGCTCTCGCGCCGACAACAGCGCCTTCACCTACAATTACTCCTGGACCAATAAATGCTTCGGCTGCTACCCATGCTCTTTCTTCTATGACAATTGGCTTTTCTATTTGTTCGTGTCGAGAAGATGAAATATTATGTGATGCTGTACAAAGATAACTTCTTTGGGAAACTGTTGCATATTTTTTTATTGTAATAAGTGCTGCATTATAGCAATCTACTCCAGAAGCAATACATGAGTGTTCTTCCATTATTAAATTCCATGGCATAAAAATTTTTGCTGAAGAATAGACGTGTGCATTATTAGCTATTTGAGCACCAAAACATCTTAAAAGAAATATTTTCCATCGGTTTGCTAAACTTTTAGGAAAAGGTTTTGCTAAAATAGTCCAGCAGATAATCCATATCATTCTTTTTATACGGTTTGTGGTCGTATATGGTGAGATGAAATCTATATCGTTACTCATTTATCGTTTTTTTGTATAAGGTTATTAGATCTGTTGCCATTTTATAGGCTGAGTATCTTTTTTCTATTAGTTCTCGACCATTTTTCCCCATGATTTCTAATTCCTCTTCAGAATATGATAGAAAAGATTTAAGTGCCTCTATTAAAGGGCCACTTCCTATCTCAATCCACCATCCGCACTGTTCTGTTTCTAGTTCTTTCCATGGAGTTCCTTTGGTCGTTATTACAGGTGTTCCTGATGCTAATGCTTCAGCTACTACAATTCCGAAATTTTCGGAATAGGTTGGAAGTATGAAAAGATCTGCTTGTTGAAATAATTCCCATTTTTTATTTCCATATACGCCTCCACAAAAGGATATTAAATCTTTGATGCCTAATGATATTGTCTTTTCTTTTAGTTGTTTTATATAATTAGTATCCCCTTCTCCTGCAATGTATATGGTATATCCTTTCAATTTATCTTTTAGCTCTGCTATTGCTTCCAGTAAGAATTCAATACCTTTTTTTACGTGTATTCGAGAAAGAAAAAGAAGTTTGTCATTTCTTTTCCAACTTTGCTTTAGTCGAATATTGTTTACATCTATTCCGTTGGCTATGACTTCAATATTCTTGTTATACCCTAATTTCATTAAGTTTATTTTCTCACTTTCAGCAGTGGCATGTAGGCAATTAGCATTTACTATTGCTTTCTTTTGATAGAGTAGGAGGGCCGGTATTTTTCTTGTCCAATAATGTCTTTTCATAATCCAAGGTTCTAACATACCATGTGGAGTAAGAATGACTTTGTAGCCTAATTTTTGTGCCCATAATTGAGCCCATGCACATTGTGGTAACCAACAGCAATTTACATGAATAATATCTGGGTGGATAGTATTAAGTAAATTTACCCATGCTGTTTTCATTAATTTTTTTTCATTCCAATTACAAGGAATAAAAATAATTTTTGCATTATCTATTTTTAATGGATGTTCAGAAGATGCAGTTGCAATATATAAATCTTCTAATTTTCCTAATTCGGCAGCTAAAAGTTGAATATATGAAGCTGTACCTCCTGAATTTTGGTCTATTGTAGGTATAAAATGTAATATTTTCATATTTTAATAAATAAAACCTTTGCTACGGTTAAAATATTTAGCTTCTCTTGGAATTTCTTTTATAACTTTAGCAGGAACACCTGCATACAATTTCCATTCTTCTTCATAAGTTTTATTTAAAAGAGCCCCTGCTCCTAAAACGGAAAAAGATGGTAATTTGCTTCCTCCTAAAATAATTACTCTTGTTGAGATAAAACAATAATCCCCTATTGTTATAGGTTTACTATCTTGTCTTCCTTCATAAATATCTATGGAGTGTGTTAGTAGTTGTGATGAATACCCTGCTATTGTAGTATAGCTTCCGATAATAATAGAATTCGTACAATCTATATGGTGATTTTTAGTAATAGCTGATTCTTTTCCAAGAATAAGTTCACTTTTTCTTTTAAGATCGTGTGAGAAATGTTTAGATTTTGTATGTGTAGGGAAACCTGTAATCCAATTTTTTTGAGAAATACAACTATTTTCTTGCATTTCTATGTAATTCAAGTGAATTGCTACATTTAAGTGTCCTATTGTTGAATATGCTTCCATTTTAAGTTTTCTAGGGTAAATATAAGATAAACCAATCCTAGCAGTTGGATGTATTTCATAATGGAAAAACTTATTAAGCAATAATCTCCTTAGTTTCCATGGAACAAAACATAAAAGAATTTTAAATATTATCATATTGTTATTGTTTTATAAGTCTATTTATATAAGTAGATAGATTGTTTAATCTAAATATTATTTTATTTTTTGTAATTTCCCACTTTGAAAATTGTGGTAGTTCTTTTATTAGTTTAAGATGTTCTTTACTCTGTGTGGATGTATCTGCAGATAATTGTCCTTCTTGTAAAGTATATGCAGCGCAACATTTATTAATATATTTATAATTAATGTCTTTTAGAGAGAGAATGGCCCAGAATTTTGTATCTGCAACTAATTTATAGTTCTCATCGAAGCCTCCTATTTGGAAGAATAATGAAGATTTGATTAAGGTTGCTTGTTGTGTTAATAAGATAATATTCGAGTTTAATAAGGGAATAAATTTTTTGAACATGTTAGCTGAGGTTTGTTTACCTATAGGTATATTATCTTCATTTATATATAAAGTTTTTCCATAAACAAAATCTAAGTTAGTGTTTTGTATGATTGTATCTATTAATATTTGAAATTGTGGAAGCCAATAATCATCATCATTTATAAATGTTAGATACTTATAATCGTTCCCATATGTATAAAATGCATAATTTAAGGCTGCATATATTCCTTTTTTATTTTGTGGTTCTGCTATATATTCTAAGTCTGGATATTGTTGTTTTAAAGTTAATATGGCATGTTCAGGGGCTATAATAACATGTTTTACTAATCCTTTACCTATATTTTTTACGGAAGTAATAGTTTTTTCTATAGTTTTTCTTGTCCCTAGTGTTGCTGTGACAACTAATATTGATGGTTTCATATTTTTAATTTTATGTTTTATTTATAGAATAATTATGGATTCTGATTTTCTGTGCAACTGTCAAAATGAAAGCCATATATAGTGGTAACATTAATCTGAGCTGTGTAATTGGAGAGAATAACATGTGCCAAAATATCATAATTGTAAATAGAATGATGATCATCTTGTATTTATTTTCATTTCTTATGCAATAAACTCCTTTCTTTAAATAAAAAAATAATATGCATAATATTATAAATAATGGCATTATTCCATTTTGCATGCCTGTACCAATTATAATAGAATGTGATGGAATATAATACTTAGAATTGTTTAGTATTATTGCTTTATCTGTTAATTTCGAAGCCATTATATGATATTTCGCATTGGGATCTATTGCCCATGCTCCCCATCCTGTTAGTGGTTTATCTAAGAACGCTATTGCGCCAATAAATGTTTCTGTCCTACCCATTCTTAGAAGGTTTATTGGGTTGTATGGATTTTCTACATTTTTTAACTGTGTGGAATTTCCGGATTTTATATCTCCAGAAAGTACCATGTTGGCATATATACAATATGAACTATAGCTTATAAGTAGAATTAAAATTGTATATTGTTTTAATTTCCTAGATGAGATATGTTTACGACTATTGATGAAAAAGGCAATAAGTCCTGTCAAAAAAATCATAACTCCAGAGGATCTTGCTCCTAGTATGACCAATGCAATTCCTAATCCTATAAATAATATATAGTTGTTTTTTTTATTTTTCACTATACTATATACTAATAATATATTGATAAGTAAAGGTGCTATGACAAATTTTAAGAATGCTGCATCTTCACCCGTTAAGGCATCAGTTGTATTTCCTTCAACAGCACTTGGAAATATAATAATTCTAATTATAATTCCAATTAGGGCCCATGTAATGAAGTAAGGATTCTTGTTAAAGAATTTTACTAAAATAAATGTATGACAGAATGAAATTATTGGTATAGATATTCCTTTTAAAGCATTTGATGTACTATTTCCAACTAGTATTTCAGATATAGCTTGAAATATTATTAATAGTGAATATAGTAAGAGAATATGTTTTAAATCTTGATTTTTTGATATATCAGATTTGCTGATGAAGAAAATAGTATATAAAAAAGCAATTAATTCAGATATGGAAATTGTGCCAATAAGATTTATTGTAATTCCAAATCCTATCTCAAATAATATAAGGAAGATTACTATATGAAAATCTTTATGTCTATATTGTAGCATATCATATATTTATTTACAATGTGTATGCTTTTTAATAATAGCTGTAATATTTTTTCCTGCTGTAGACCAATTTAACTCTGTAATAAAGCGTGAGTATGAACTCATAGCAAGTTTTTTATATTCATTTTCATTTTCAAATGTTTTCCTTATATATTCACCAAATGTTCTGGGAGAAGTCCCAATATTAAATAATTGCCCATTTACCCCATTTTTTATAATAGTTGATATACCTCCTATTGAGTGTGAAATTGAGGGAAGTCCATATGCACTTGCTTCACAGAAGACTAATCCATATGCTTCTCCTCGTGATGGTACAAATAAAAAATGAGAATTTAAATATAGTTGGGTTAATTTATTCACTCCATCTGTATTCATTTTGCTAATAAATCCATGGTTAATAATATATGGAGGTAATTTTATTGGGATATTTTGTAAACCAACTAAATGTAGTTCTATTGGGAACTCTGAATTATAAAGTTCCTCAACTGCTTGAATTACTATATCTGTACCTTTTCGTTCCCAGTCTACTCCTACAAACAATATTTTACATTTCTCCATTGATTTATGTTTTATATTATTTATAATTTCGGTTTCGTCAGGTATTGTATCAATGTTGGCTCCCAATGGAATTACTGATATTTTCTTAGGATCGATTTTATAATTAGACTTTATAGCTTCTGCTGAAGCCGTGGATGAGGTTATTATTTGAGAGCAATTATCTAATGCGTTTTGTTCTATCTTATGTGCTTCTTTGGTATTATTTATTAATTTATAAAATCCTTGTTCTAACATATATTCATAAATTCCATCTATGTAGATAAAGATTGGAATGTTTGTTTTTAAATATGCAACAGGTATTGTGCTTAGAGAAATAATGGCATCTGTATTGGGCTCTAAATGCGTTAATATAAATTTATTCCATTTTTTTGCATTATGAATTGAGCGATCTGCTTGATAGTTCTTATTACAAAGTTTTGCCCAAAACTTATATAAAATGGCTTTTAGTGTAATATCTTTTTTACTGTTATAGATACAATAGACAATATGTCCTTGATCTTCTAATGCTTTCTTTACATAATAATTTGTTCCACTCCATGAATTTTTATTATATGGAGTAGCGGTAGTTATATATGCTATTTTCATAAAATCAGATTTTAATGTATATGAACGTGGATGTCTCCATTACAAAACCAATCATAATTGGGGTCTTCTGGCCTTTTAGGGATTATTTTATGAATATTATTTGTACCATCAAAATAATTATTAAGCTCTTTGTCGCTTTGATCATTATATACTCTTCTATAGCCACTTCCTTTAACTTTTCCTGGTGTTCCTATAATTAATGAGTACAATGGTTGATCTGAATAATCTTTTGTCAGCATGCTTCCATTAGATACTATGCAATAATCTGGTGTAATTGTTCCTTTTTTTATTACACTATTGTTTCCTATCCAATTATATTTCCCTATTTTTATTGGTGCAAGGCTTCGAGAGACAAGCCCTGTTGTTGTGTTTATGATATAATGGAAATCTGCGCTCATAATTAGACATCCAAAAGCAATTCTTGTATAATCTCCTATTTCAACTTTAGGTCCAATAAGCATTTTGGAATTTTCTCCAATCATAACTTCTTTACCAAAATGTATATTTGACTTTTCTCCTAGAACATGAATTGTCGTTCCTCCTAATATGGTACAGTTTCCATCAAATTCCATGGTTCCTATATTAATGATACAGGTTGGGGTCTGTCTAAAGAACTGTCGTTTCCCAATTCTAATCATTCCATTGGATATCGGAGCATTTATTTTGATAATACCGGTATGTTCTACTTTAGTACCTTGATAAATCCAAACAGGAAATTTTAAAGCTGTTGAAATGTTAAATGCTGAGAAATTAAATAATAAAGTTTTATGGTATGAAATACCCATTCCTCTCCATTTGTTAAAAAGGAACCTGAATAGAGAGATGTTTCTTGTTAAAGATCTAATTTTCATTTTATAATTGCTGTGATAATTTATTCTTTCTGGTTAATTTGGCGTATATGGTATTTGTTATGAATTGTCGCTCGCTTTTATTGAATGTAATATAGAGAGCACAAATACCATTAACTATTAAAGATAAAAAACATAGTATGATAAAGTTACAGAGATTATCTGGCATGAAGTTTCCTATGTAGTATAATATGGTTGCGCTACAACCAATGCTTAAAATAACTCTTAGTATAACGTTAAATAGGAAAAACTGAAATTTAAAATTAAATGTAAGTTTTAAAAATAATAATCTAACTATCAAAAGAATTATGAATATAAATATTCGTATATAATATGTACTATATGGTTGATAATTAAGTTTAAATAAGAAATATGTACATGGAAGTATAGAAATTAAAAATAGAAATTCAGTGATTTGATAGTTTCTTATTTTTCCTGTTGCTTGTATAGCTGTTGTTATTGGATCAGAGAATGAAACAAAAATTGATAAAATTAGTGCTAATTGAAGGAATTCATGTGTATATGTAGGTACCTCCTTTAACCATAAATTTAAAATATAATCAGTTTTTATAATGAATGGAAATGTAACTATGCCCATTATTAAACAAGATATTTTCAAACTGTAAATTAATAATTGTTTCATATATGCTAGATCCTTTTCTGCATATGATTTTATTATTTGTGGCTTCACTGCCATTACAAAATTTGAGTTGAAGGTTAACAATGAAAGGTTAACCTGATTTGCTAATGCCTGAGCAGCATTAATTGCCGGTCCAAAGAATACATTGATAAGAAAAATTGTTCCTTGTGTATATGCTAAATGAGCCATTGTAACTAAAGTACTCCAACCCGAAAATGAAAGTATTTCTTTATATAGATTTTTATCTATGATATAGTGATATTTATATGATAATCTATGAGAACAATACCAGCTATCAAATAGTCTAATGATGATTCCTATGCTCATTAATAAGAATGCATATAAGATTAGACGGTCATTGTGTGTATAAAGGATGATGAATGATGCTAATAATGTTGCAACTGATTGGAAAATAGCTTCATACGCATATATGCTCATCTTTTCGTATGCAATAATTAAAGCTTTGTAGGGGACACTTATAATATTTGCGACTGCTGTTATTATTGTAAATTGGAAAATGATATTAGCTGCAACTAATCTCTCGCTAGGTATTTCTAGTTGATGATTTAAAAAGTATACCCCAACAGCTTCCGCTACGATAACGAGAAGAATTGATAATATGAAATGGAGGTTAATACTTGTACTAAATATCTTAGCCGTCTTGGAATAGTCCTTTTCTCCTAAGGAGTAATTCAAAAAGCGTTGCGTTGATGCTACCATTGAAGTATTTAAAAACGAAAACATTGAGATAACGCCACTTATGACATTATAAATACCATAATCGACAACTCCTAAAGCTTGTAATATAATGCGACTAGAATAAATAGATATTCCCATCGTTATAAACATACGCAAAGTTAATGTTATAGTATTTTTTGTTATTCTTTTTGTACTTGCCTCTTTCATTTACTGCATAACTTATTGTGACTATTAATCCACTTGATTTTTATCTTTAAATTAATTGGCTTTGAATACATAGAAATGCTAAGGTATTTTATTTATTATTTCCATATCCATATCCATACCCATATTTCTTCCCGTAACCGTATTTTCCATATTTCCCGTATTTCCCGTAGCCGTAGTAATAGCCGTTTTTACGTTGATTCATATCGATACAGTTAATCAGTGTACAGAGGTTCGGGAGTTTATGGTCTTTCTTCAGTTCGTTAATGAGTTCATAATGGCTCTTGTGGGTATATCCAGCACGACAGATATAAACAGTTAGGTCGGCTACGCGAGCAATCAACTGAGTATCGGTTACCATACCGATAGGAGCCGTATCCAGAATCACATAGTCGAAATTTGCTTTCAGAATTTCAATGGCTTTGTCAAGGGTCTTGCGGGCTACCAGTTCGGTGGGGTTTGGAGGAACGGTACCACCCGGAAGAATATACAGGTTGGATGAGACCGTAGAAGGCTGACACAAAGAGAGTAAATCGGTATGCTCCGGATCGGCTAAATATTGGGTGATGCCTTTTTCCTTATGGGAAATCTGGAATACTTTATTCAGACCAGGCTTACGGATATCAAGACCTACAATCACCACTTTCTTACCCATAAAGGCAAAACTGCAAGCCAGGTTACCGGCGGTAAAGCTCTTTCCTTCGCCCGAACTAGTGGAGGTGAAGAGAATCACCTTTTGTCCTTCCTGCAACATGTATTGTATATTGGTACGTACGGAACGGAATACTTCTTCCATCAGTTCGTTGTGATTTTCGTGGACGACAATCGGATTACCTTTGGTATCCACCATGGGCACGTCACCTACTACCGGTACGTCGGTAATCTTTTCTACATCGGCACGGCTTTCAATTTTGAAACGGAGCAGATTACGCACATAAATAGTTCCCACTGGAATTCCGATGCCCAATACCAACGCAATCAGGTAGAACATCTTCTTGTTGGGAGACACGGGAAGACTTCCAGCCATGGCTTCCTCTATGATACGCCCATTGGTGGCGGTAGAAGCTAAGGTAATGGCATTTTCTTCTCGCTTTTGCAGCAACAGCAAATACAGGCTGGCCTTGATCTCCTGCTGGCGGGTGATGCTCATCAGTTCTTTTTCTTGGGTAGGCGCGTTGCTGATGCGGGTAGCATACTTCTTGCCTTCGCGATCCAAATCGGACTGAGTGATAAGCAAACCTTTTTCTACATTGTCTACTGTTGTCTGCACATTGGCACGCGTAGCCCGGATACCGGCATCCAGTTGAACCACGGCAGGGTTGCTTTCATTGGAGGTGCGGAGCAGACGCTTGCGTTCAATCAATAAGTCGTTATATTTAATGATTAATTCACTTAGCCCTTTGTCTGTTAATCCTACATTTGCTGGGATGACCTCCATCTCATTTTTCGGGTCATTGATGTAGCCTTTTAGGAAAGCGATCAGTCGGAGTTGGGTGGCATTTTCAGCCTGTTTTTGTTGATAGGCGGAATTTTCTTGTAAAGCTAGTTTCGCATCAGAACTTAAGTCTGTTAGTCCAGCCTGCTGCTTAAAACTGGCCAATTGGCTTTCTGTAGTGCCCAATTCTTGATTGATGATGCCGATACGGTCGTCTATAAACTGAGCGGTTTTGGCCGCTACTTCGTTTTTGTCGTTGTTGGCATCTTCATTATACAAGGCTACCAGCATGTTGATAAAATCTATGCCGCGGCGTGGATTGCTGTTTTGGAGATTAAGGGCGACAATAGTTGTTGTTTGGGAGGTGGGTTCGCTGCTTAGACTGGCCGTATAACCGGAAGCTACAGCGGTAGGAGAGATTATAGTAGCCGTGATGTTACGCGTTTGGTCTATTTTGGCCAACGTGGAATCGCTATTTGCAGAAAGGGTAAAGACCCCCACAGGGGTGGTCAGTACACCTGGAAGTTGGTCGAAATGTTTGTGAAGGGTCACTTTATCAGTACTCCGACCGGGGTAATAACTGCCTTCCACATCCACTTTTCCGTCAGGGGTACAGGTCATTTCCAAGGTCACTGGACCAAAAAGGCGGTCGGCTTCTTCGGGCGTGGTCCATACCTGCACCGGAGAGGTTTTGTAGAGGTCTGCCGGATAGCGGAAGGTTTGTGCCTCTTGGTAATTGATATAGAGGTTCAGTTTGTTGACAACCTTCTTGACAAGAGTGCGGGAACGGAGAATTTCTACTTCGTTGTCGAAGTTGCTGGCCATGCTGAGCATGCCTAAATCCTGCATGGCCTGCATGGGAGAAGCAGACGAGTTTTTACTCTGGTCGCCCTGTTTAATCAGCACGGTAGCATTTATGTTATATATTGGAGCTTGATAACGTAAATAGGCATACATGGCGATTCCCATTATTACAACACAGCTCAAAATCCAAGGCCAGTACATCAGATATTCAAAGAAAAGTGCTTTATAATCTACAGGCTTTTCATTCTCAGCCTGAAATAAATCGTCGTATCTTTCGTCACTCATAATATAGGCGTATAAACGTTTTTATTGTATGTATTTATTGGTTTTATTTGAACACAGTCACTAATAAACTGGCAATAGATACCAGAATAGAGGTTGCACTAATCCAAAGGGTGGTGCTGTTTCCGATGTCGGAGTTGCGGGCTTTTGTCTTGTTGGGGCTTACATAAAGAATGTCATTTTGCTGGAGATAAAAATAGGGAGAACGGACCAAATCAGCATCATTTAAGTTGAGTGTTTGAATCAGACGCTCTCCGTTGGCATTTTCACGTACAAGTTTGACGTTGTCGCGTACACCATACACCGTCATGTCGCCTGCCATGGCCAAGGCTTCCAATACGTTTACTTTTTCATTACTCACGGTGAAAGTTCCCGGGTGGTTTACTTCACCTAACACTGATATCTTATAGTTAACCATGCGGACATTTACGATGGGGGTTTCTTTCAGGTAGGGTACCAATTTTTCACGAATCAGCGCTTCACATTTGTTTTTGGTGAGTCCGCTGATTTTTAGACGTCCTAAGACTGGAAAGTCTATTTCGCCTTGGTTGTCTACAAGGTATTGCTGTAATACGGGTTGTGTGGTTAAACTGGTGCTGGCTTGCGAAACAGCAGATTGAACTGTCAAGTTAAACGGCACACTGGCCTGCGGGTCGGTGGTGCTGACGGTAATGGTCAGCAGATCCTTGGGCATGATTTTCGCATCGTATAGGGGAATTTCACCGGCGGCTACTTCCACTTCCTGAGAATTTTGAAGGTAGGGTACCTTCTTGTACGACGTACACCCGCTCACCAGCAGGGCAGATAACGTCAGCATGCAGACTGCTTTGTATAACTTCATCTTGTTTCTATGGTTTTGTTTTCAATTTGAGAATGAATTATTTCCCTTCCGGGTAGGCTTCGCCGTTACCAGTCCCACGAGAGGCTCGCTTTGGATAGGGATTGGTAAACGGCACAATTCTTTATAATTCGCCGCGAATTTAAAGGTTATTTTTGGTTTATTCAACTTATAGAGGGTTTTTTGTCGGTGAAAAGGGTGAAAATCAATGAAAAAGTGGGCGTATTGGCGGATTTTGTAACAATTCTGGAACAATTCTGGAACAATGTGTGGGGTACAGGGGCGGAGCGTGAGAAAAACGCAAGGGCGTTTTACCTGAAACGCAAGTGCATTTGAGATAAAACGCAAGTACGTTTTACTTCAAACGCAAGGGCGTTCGATTCAAAACGCAAGGGCGTTTTCGGGGAGTTCCGGAAAGGGAAACATGACGGGTTGTCGGGGTTGGCAGGCATTTTTATAAAATGTATATACGCGGGGTGTGGAAAAATACAACGCTTATATTTTTCCACACCTGTATATAGAGAGTTTGCAAAACCGGTGCCAACCCCGACAACCCGTCAAGCGGTGGCCCGGGGAAGGCCGGTTCTTCACTACCGTTCTGTGTCTTTTGTGTGAGGAGTTTGGATGCTTTGGATTGATTTAATTCGCTCTAAATCAGTGGCGAGTGAACGGAAAAAGTCGCGGAGCAGCTCATCCTGCTTCTGCGGGTCGGCGGCAAGCAGGCGGTGGTACACGGCAAGGATGCGGCCGAGGAATGTCAGATCCGTCAGGAGCCCTTTTTAACTTTTTGAAACGTGTGTGCGCTCATCGGCGCCAGTCGGCACAACTCTTGTACGGTGAGGGTACGGCCGTGCGACAGCACCTGGTGGCGCCACGCTTCCAACATCTGTCCTAGTTCAATCAATTTCGCTTGTGTCATACGCATTTTTGTTTAAAAAATAAAATTATATTAAATTATTGGTTAAAATATTGCACACATGCGTGCAATATGGGTTTGTACTTTCTGTAAACTTGTGTTACATTCGTTTCGCTGTTTTGAAAAAGAAAACACAAAAATTAAAACTAAAAGGATTGCAAATTTAATAAATCATTAAATAAAGCACGAGAAAATGAACAAAATGATGCTAAGTATTTTTAAGGGTTATGCCGACACGATGCCCGTGGCGGCGAGTCTTGATGAAGTAGTCCGTCTGATTCGGGAGGACAAGGTGTTGGCCGACCACACCGAAAAATACCGTTACTATCGCTCGCAGGGGCAGAAGACGGCTGCCGGCCGGGAAAAGTCGGCCTGCCCCTGCTTTGCCGTGGCGGTGCGTTTTGAGAACGGGAAACGGAAGGCCGACATCAGTGGCTGGACGGGTCTCTCGATGGTGGACTTTGACCATCTGCCCGAAGGACGGGCGGAGGAAGTGTTCGAAAAGGTGTGTGCCGACCCGCATACCGTGCTGGCTTATACCACTATCAGCGGGCAAGGAGTGAGGGTGGTGTGCCGCTACTGTCTGGATGGAGAGACGCCCGATACCGACCGGGTGGCATGTTACAGCCGGGTATTCCGCAGGGTGAACGAGTATTATGGGCAACTGACGGGGTGCAGTTTCGACCCTGCCTGCAAGAATGCCACGCGACTGAGCGGACTGGCGCATGACGCGCAGGTGCATTACCGCGACGGGGCGGAACCTTTCCGCTTCGACCTTTCGCGCATGAAGAAGGCGGATGAGCCGCGCAGGGGACGGGTGGAGCGTGTGGTGGCCCGTATCCGCAGGGAGCTGGACGAGCAGGGCGTGGTGTATGCCCCGCATCATCACAATGAGTACATCATGCGCATGGGGTATCTGATGAACGAGTTCGGGCTGCCGCTGGAGCAGGCCATCGGCTGGGCGGACGGACGCTTTCCGGAATACGACGGTGACGTGGCGGCCATTTTCCGCTCATGTTATGCCGATACGGAGGCGCACGGACGGCGGGAGGCGGAACTGTTTCGTGCGAAGAGGGAGAAGAAGGGGGAGGGACGTTCCCAGCTGGCCACGCCCCAGGAGATTGAGCAGTTTCTCGCCACGCAGGCGGAGTTCCGGAAGAACGTGATTACCGGGAAGGAGGAGATGCGGCACCCCGAGGCCGAGGAGTTTGTGGAGCTGACCGACCGTCTGGTGAACTCGCTGTGGAGCCGCATGACCAAGGAGGGGCACACGGTGCGCCTGTGCGATGTGCGCTCGGTGCTGGAGTCGGAGTTTGTGCCGGAGTTCAATCCTTTTACGGAGTATTTCCGCTCGCTGCCTCCGTGGGACGGGGTGACCGACCACATCGGGCGGCTGGCGGCTACGGTGCATGTGGAGGGCGACGCGAAACTGTTTGATGATTGTTTCCGCAAGTGGCTGGTGGCTGTGGTGGTGTCGCTGATGGTGAAGGAGGTGACGAATCACCAGATTCTGGTGCTGGTGGGGCGGCAGGGCTGCTACAAGACGACCTGGCTGGCGCGTCTGCTGCCGCCTGAACTGCAGCGGTATTTCTGCGTGCGCTCCAACAGCGGACGGCTGACGAAGGATGATAACCTGGCGCTGTCGGAATTTGCGCTGATTTGCCTGGAGGAGATTGACGAGCTGCGCCTGGGCGACATCAACCAGCTCAAGGCGATGGTGACCCTGCCGGCGGTGAACGAGCGGAGGGCGTACGGGCACTACAAGGAGAACCGTCCGCACATCGCGAGTTTCTGTGGCACGACCAACCAGCCGGAGTTTCTGAATGACCCCACGGGAAGCCGGCGCTGGCTGCCCTTCACGGTGGTGCACATAGACGACCCCTACACGCATCCCGTGGACTATGCGGGGGTGTACGGGCAGGCCCTGATGCTGTGGAAGAAGGGATTCCGCTACTGGTTCGACGAGGAGGAAATCGCGCAGGTGAACGCACGCAACGAGCGGTTTGAGACGGCCAGCCTGGAAACGGACTTGTTGCTGGCTTTCTTCCGGGTGCCGATGCCCGGCGAGGAATGTATGTTCCTGACGGTGGGCGAGATTCTGCAGCACATCAACGGGGGCATGAAGAATCCCCTCAGTGCCGTCAAGGTGGGGCTTGCCTTGCGGAAGGCGGGATTCGAGCAGGTTCGCGTGGCGGGAAAGAGGGGGTATCGGGTGGTGATGTACACCATCGAAGAGGTGAACCGCAACCGTCGTGCCATGGGACGATTCACCGAGGCGCCGGCTGAAGAGTAGTCTTCATCGCCCGGTCGCCGGCTGGTGATAACGTTTTGATTTTCATGTGGCTTTTTATGTTCCGAAGAGGGGAAAATACCGGAAAAAACGGGTGGAAAAACTTGTGTATCCGGCCGGAATTGTGTAAATTTATAGGTAACTAAAATAAAACGGAACAATGAACTACATGCAATTGAAAACGGGACCGGGAGCTGTTTCCGGGGAGGAACGGGAGGGTTTCTGCCTGAAGGCTTACCGGAAAAGTGAGTTGGCGGGCTTGTATTTTCCGCAGGCAGGTAAGAAAGGTGCCCTGCAGGGGCTGGGGCGATGGATTAAGCAGTGTGCGGAACTGGAAAGGGAGCTCGAGCGGTCGGGCTACCAGAAAAACCGCAAGTTTTTCCTTAAATCGGAGGTGGAACTGATTGTGAGGTTCCTTGGAGAGCCGTAAGCGGCGGCGTTTCCTTTTTCTAATGTCTTCAAAAGTCTTCAAATTTCCTCGAATGTCTTCGTAAGTCTTCGTATGTCCTCAAATGTCTACATGGGCGGAAACGGGGGTGCTAATTTTGCCTTTGTAAATGAAGAGTGAATAATGAAGAATGAAGAATGGGCAATTGACAATGGATAATGAAGAATGAAGAGTGAATAATGAAGAATGTGCGCGCGTTTCCTGGATTCTTAATTCATCATTCTTAATTCTTAATTCAAGATTCATGATTCAAGATTCATCATTCTTAATTCTTAATTCTTCATTTAATTGGTTTTTAACTTTTAATTTTTAACTAACAAGTGGATTTATGAAGAAAACAGTGACTTATTCGGTTGTAGGGCGTGTGAACCCGGCCGATCGTGAAAGCGGTGAAGTGAAGTATTATGCACAGTCGCAGGCTCGCGGCGAGATGGGTATCCGTGAAATAGCGGAACGTATTCACCAGATGTGTACCGTGACCCGTGCCGACGTGATGGCGGTGTTGACGGGACTGGAAGATATCGTGTCGGAAGGCTTGCAGGGCGGCGAAATCGTACGCCTGGGTGAACTGGGTTCGCTGCAGCTGAGCCTGAGCGGGGAAGGAGCCGCTACGGAAGATACGTATACCGACAGCATGATTGAAAAGGTGCGCGTGCTGTTCCGCCCGGGTACGGTGATGCAGGAGGCTATCAACAACCTGGCTTTCGAACGGGTGCCGGTGAAGTATAAGAAAGAAGAAGAGGACGACGGTGCAGGGGTGTAATCGGAACTAAGGCGTGAGAAGATGACGAAAGTAAAATGGATTGTGGTCAGGGTGCTGAAGTGTATTCTCTGTCTCCTGACCGGAAGAAAACCGGATTGTGATGAGAAAAATTGACATGATTGTGATTCACTGTACGGCAACGAGAGCGGACCGCCCGCTCTCGCCTGCCGAACTGACGAAAATGCACCGGAAACGGGGGTTCAAGTGTTGCGGATATCACTATTTTGTCCGCACGGATGGTGAAATTTGTACAATGCGGCCGGTGGAACGGGCCGGAGCGCATGCCAAGGGGTATAACGAGCACAGCATCGGCATTGCGTACGAAGGGGGACTGGATGCGCAGGGACGGCCGGCGGATACGCGTACGGAACTGCAGAAGCGTTCGCTCCGGATTCTGGTGAGGGTGCTGAAGTCGGATTTCCCGGCCATCACGCAGGTGGTGGGGCATCGCGACCTGAGCCCGGATCTGGACGGCGACGGGACGGTGGAACCGGAGGAATGGACCAAGGCCTGCCCCTGTTTTGACGTGAAAAAGGAGCTGTAGCGGAACAAAAGTTTTCTAAATCGTAAAAAGAAGGTGTCCGGCGCCTAAAAAGTTTTCAGGATTCGAAATAAAATCCTACCTTTGCACTATTCAAAATCCAAACGGACAATGGCGAATCTGTATATTATCATTTCTGCATTTGTATCGGCAGTGATACTGGGGAGAATCATTATCCCGAATATTCTGATTATTTCATTGCGCAAACGCTTGTTTGACGTGCCTGATGAACGGAAAGTACACAAACGTCCGATACCTCGCCTCGGGGGAGTGACCTTTTTCCCGGTGATTCTTTTTTCCTTGTGTGTGTTTACGGCCGTGCGGCTGATGACGGGCCACGGACCTGCCGAGACATCGACAACGGACCTGGTGTGCGAGTTTCTTTTCCTGACGGGAGGGCTGACCCTGCTGTATATCGTGGGCATTGCCGACGACTTGATTGGGGTGCGCTACCGGAAGAAGTTCCTGGTGCAGATTATCTCGGCGGCGATGTTTCCGCTGTCGGGTTTGTATATCAACAATTTCTATGGTCTCTTTGGCATTTACCTGATTCCTGCAGAGGTAGGTATTCCGCTGACCATGCTGCTGGTGGTGTTCATCACCAATGCCATCAACCTGATTGACGGTATCGACGGACTGGCGTCGGGGCTGAGTATGGTGGCGCTGCTGGTGTTCGGAGTGCTGTTCGTGCATTTCCGCATGTGGAGCTATGCCATGCTGGCTTTCGTGACGGTGGGTGTGATTATCCCGTTCTTTTCGTACAACGTGTTCGGCAGTGCGGATTTGGGAAGGAAGATTTTCATGGGGGATACCGGCAGCTTGACGCTGGGGTATATTCTGAGCTTCTTTGTCATCAAGTACTGTATGTATGAGCCGGATATGCTGCTCACGATGAAGACGAGTCCGGTGCTGGTGTCGTTCAGCGTGCTGATGGTGCCGTGTCTGGATGTGATTCGCGTGGTGCTGCGGCGTGCGCGTAACAAGCGGTCGCTGTTCATGCCCGACAAGACGCACATCCATCACAAGTTCCTGGCCATGGGTTTCTCACCGCGGAGGGCGCTGGTAACGATTCAGCTGATGTCGGCCTGCTTCTGTGCGTTTACCATCGTGGCGATTCTTTATATGAACAACACGCTGGTGTTCGTGATTGACGTGGTGGTATGGACGCTGCTGAACCTCTGGTTTGACCATGTGATCAGTAAGCGGAAAAATGAAGAGTGAATAATGAAGAATGAAGAATTAATATAGTGAAGAACGGGAGGGGTGACTCTTCCGTTTTTTTGTGATTACTCACCGCTTTTACTTTTTAACTTTTACCTTTGAACTCAATATGTTCTTCTGTCTAAAGAAACAACATGTTTCTGTGGGGCGTATCGTTTGAAAAACTTATGCGATTAAGTTGGAAAGATGAAAGTTTTTATGTTTCTTTGTGTAAACTTCATCTCTGCAAGCTATGGTTAGTACAACAGACATCATCGACAGACTGAAAATATTCAAAGCACAATCGGCTTCGAAATATAAAATAAAGTTCATGGGGTTGTTTGGCTCCTATGCGCGCCAGCAGCAAGATGAAAAAAGTGATGTGGATGTTTTTATCTGTCTGCAGGAACCGGACTTTTTCGTGATGGAGCAGATTAAAGAAGAACTTGAAGTTTTGCTCCATTCTTCTATTGATTTAGTGAACTTTAGAGAGTCACTTCGTCCAACGTTAAAAAAGAATATCCTTAAAGATGCGATCTATATCTAAAGAAATATTGATTGATTTATTGGAGCTGATTCTGGAAAAAGCTACTCTCGTGATAAACAGAAATCAGTCGATTACGTGTGCACAGGATTTTCTTACATCGCCGGACAGAATGGAAAAATTTGATGCAGCATGTATGCTGATACAGGTAGTAGGTGAAACGGCTAAGAAGATAGATGATCGAACTTCGTCTCTGTTGTTTGCGCATTATCCGCAAGTCTATTGGCGAGGCGTATTCGGATGTCGAAATATTATTTCGCATGAATATGGGAATGTAGACCCCATCCAGATATTTGGTATAATCAAAAAGTACCTTCCTGAACTGGTTGTTTGTGTAAAGCAAATTTTGTCAGACGTGGAAGCAGGTAAGCATGACAGCTTATTCTTGTCATAGAATGAAGAGTGAATAATGAAGAACGGGAGGGGTGACTCTTCCGTTTTTTTTGTGATTGCTTGCCGCTTTTACTTTTTAACTATTAACTTTTAACTATATACCTTTTTCTGTCTAAAGAAGCTCGATATCTGTATAACTCGTTTGAAAAAATGTGTTGTAATGAATGCTATTCGTTCGAAAAAATGTGTCGAATGTTGGTTTATTCGCTGGAAAAAGTGTAATTTCGTCGTTGGGAAATAAGATTACACCATGCTTAAAAGGAAGATAGAAACATATTTAGCCGACTGGAAACGGTCTGAGGACAGAAAGCCTCTTGTAATAAAAGGTATCCGCCAATGTGGAAAGACATACATTGTTCAGAAATTCGCAAGGGAGAATTATGAAAGTGTGGTCTATATGAATTTCATTCTTGAGCCTGACAATAAATCTGCCTTTACCGGCAATATAGATGTGGATACCATCATTCTCAACCTCTCTGCTTTGATTCAGGGCAGTCGTTTCATTGAGGGGAAAACCTGCATCATCCTTGACGAGATTCAAGAGTGTAAGGAAGCAAGGACTGCCTTGAAGTCATTTCATATAGACGGGCGTTTCGATGTCATTGCCACAGGTTCTCTTTTGGGGGTAAAAGGTTATGGCCAAAGTAAGAAAAAGAAAGAGGATGTAGGGCAAGATTCTGTTCCGGTCGGATACGAAACCGTGATTGACATGTACCCATTGGATTTTGAAGAGTTTCTATGGGCAAACGGAATCGGTCAGACAGTTATTGATTCTGTAAAATCATGCTTTGAGAGTGAAAAGGCTGTGCCTGACGGGATTCATAAGGTCATGATGGAGATGCTGTACAGATATGTGATTGTCGGAGGTCTGCCGGAAGTGGTGAATTGCTTCCTTAAAACCAGGAATATCGAACTTATCTATAAGTTGCAGCGAAATCTTATTGCCGGATACGAAGAAGATATGGTTAAATATGCAGAGGATGCGGACAAGCCCAATATCCGGGAATGTTTTGAATCTATTCCGAAGCAACTGGCTAAAGAGAACAAGAAATTCCAGTATTCAGTTGTGAAAAAGGGAGGAAGGTCTGCTCAATACATCGGCAGTATTCAATGGCTGGAAGATGCAGGGATTATCCGTAGATGCTATAACACACAGACTACGGAGTTGCCGTTAGAGGGGAATGCCATTAAAGATTGTTTCAAAGTGTACACGACCGATATAGGTATTCTTGTGGCAATGCTTGACTATGGTACTCAGGCGGATATTTTAAAGGGAAATCTTCTTGGATACAAGGGAGCTATTTTCGAGAACCTCATGGCGGATTTTCTGTGTAAGTCCGGTCAGAAACTGTATTATTTCCATAAGGACAGCGGGCTTGAACTGGACTTCCTGGTAAGGCTCAAAGGCGAATGTGTTCTCCTTGAAATTAAGGCAAAGTCTGGTAAAGCAAAAAGCATGACAACGGTTCTTAAAAATAAGGACGTGTATCATGTTAAGAGTGCAATCAAGTTAGGGCAATATAACGTAGGCCGTGATGGAGATATACTTACCATTCCACTATACATGGGATTTCTTGTAAACGACAAACTTGCAGACGTTATCATTCCTGATGTTGATGTGAGTGCGTTGAATAATGAAGAATGAAAAATAATGAAGAATTAAGAATGAAAAATGAAAAGCGAAAACGCAATACACTTGCCGCTTTTACTTTTTAACTTTTCACTTTTAACTCAATATGTTCTTCTGTTCTTTTGTCTAAAAAAAGACATAAAAAATAGACATAAAAAAGGGAATCTTCCCAGACTCCCAATCTTCATTAACCTTAAATCTAATACCATGAAAAACACGATGCAAAGGTAAGGATTTTATGTTATGAAACATATAATTGGGGCGAAAATCTGCATTGAATTAACCTTTTTTATGTTTTAAAGCAGGAACGCAGAATTTTTACACCGGTTTTTTCTGCTTGGAATGGAGATTCCGGGGCTAAGAGCTTGGTGATTCGTTTTCAATAATGTATCTTTGTCCTTAAAACTAAAAAGAAAGACAGAATGAGAAGACAGTTTGTAAGATTGGCATTGTGTCTGTTCCTGCTGGGGGGATCCGTTGCGTATGCCCAGAGCGGAATGACCGACAACCAGGTGATAGAATATGTGCAGCAGGCGCTTCAACAGGGCAAGGACCAGCAAACCATTGCGATGGAGCTGCTGGCCAAGGGGGCCACTCAGGAGCAGTTGCTGCGATTGAAGTCCATGTATTCGGGTTCGACGGGCGCGTCGACATCGGGCAGCGGTTCTCTGACAGGAGAAGATAATTCGCTGCTGGGCTCTGGTTCACGGGCCCGGAAAACTACTGCGACCGGTACGGAAGAGGATGCTTCGGAATTCCTGGAGACAAGTTCGACAAACGTGGACAAGAGCATGTGGTCGGAAGACATGCAGAAGACCATGAAGAAACGCCGCAACCTGACGACGGTGGTTACCAGCGAGAACGATGTGTTCGGACGGAATATCTTCAACATTGAACAGCTGACTTTCCAGCCTAACCTGAGCATGGCGACTCCGGAAAACTACCGTCTGGGACCGGGTGACGAGGTGATTATCGACGTGTGGGGCGCTAGCCAGAACACCATGCGGCTGGAGATTTCGCCCGACGGCTATGTGAACATCATCAACCTGGGTCCGGTGTACCTGAACAACATGACAATTCAGGATGCACGCCAGCTGCTGAAGCAGGAACTGGGAAAGATTTATGCGGATTCAGGCAATAACATCCAGGTGACGCTGGGAAACATCCGCACCATCCAGGTGAACGTGATGGGAGAGGTGAGAGCGCCGGGTACGTATTCGCTGTCATCACTCTCGACGGTGTTTCATGCGCTGTACGTGGCAGGCGGTGTGAGCGACATCGGTAGCTTGCGTAACGTGCAGGTGGCTCGCGGCGGCAAGACATTTGCCCGTCTGGATGTGTATGAGTACATCATGAAGGGGCAGATTCAGGACGACATCCGCCTGCAGGACGGCGACGTGGTGATTGTGCCTACCTACGACGAGCTGGTGAAGATTACGGGTAAGGTGAAGCGTCCGATGTTCTACGAAATGAAGAACGGGGAATCGGCTGCCACTTTGCTGAAGTATGCCGGCGGTTTTGCTTCGGATGCTTACAAGAAGAGTATCAGGGTGTTGCGTAAGGACGGTAAAGAATTTTCCGTGAAAACGGTGAACGATATAGACTATTCTGCGTTTAAATTATTAGACGGTGACGTGATTTCGGTGGATTCGATTCTGAACCGCTTCAACAACCGTCTGGAGGTGAAGGGGGCTGTGTATCACCCGGGAGTATTCGAGTTGAGCGGTTCGCTGAACACGGTACGCCAGCTGGTGGAGAAGGCCGACGGTTTGCTGGGGGATGCCTTTACAGGACGTGCGGTGTTGTATCGCGAACGGGAAAACCTGACGAAAGAGGTGCTGCCGGTTGACATTCAGGGTATTCTGAACGGTACGTCGCCCGACATTGCCTTGCAGAAGAATGACATTTTGTATATCCCGAGCATCCACGACTTGCAGGACATGGGTAAGGTGACCATCAGCGGTGAGGTGAACAAGCCGGGCAGCTATACGTATGCCGACCACATGAGCCTGGAGGACCTGGTGATTACAGCGGGCGGTTTGAAGGAATCGGCTTCGCTGGTGCGTGTGGATGTGTCACGACGCATCCGTGACCCGAGAGGGACGACGGAACCGGACGTAATCGGACAGAATTTCTCGTTCGGCCTGAAGGACGGCTTCGTGGTGGACGGCGAGGCGGGATTTGAACTGCAACCTTACGACCAGGTGTTCGTGCGCCGCAGCCCGAGCTACAACGAGCAGGTGAACGTGACGGTGGACGGCGAGGTGCTGTACCGGGGTGAGTATACGCTGAGTACGAAGAGCGAACGCCTGAGCAGCCTGATTCAGCGGGCCGGAGGGGTGAGCCGCTATGCGTATGTGCGGGGAGCCAAATTGCGCCGTGTGGCCAACGAGGAGGAACTGCGCCGCATGGAAGATGTGGTGAAGATGGTGCGCCGGGAAATCGGTGAGACCCTGGCTACTTCGCTGGGACTGAAGGTGGACAGCACGTTCACGGTGGGTATTGACCTGGAAGCGGCGCTGGCCAACCCGGGCGGTGATGCCGACCTGGTGCTGCGCGAGGGCGATGTGCTGACGGTGCCGGAATACAACAATACGGTGAAGGTGAACGGAGCGGTGATGATGCCGAACACGGTGTCGTATGCCAAGGGCAAGAGCGTGAAGTATTACCTGAGCCAGGCGGGAGGCTACTCTGCCAACGCCAAGAAGAGCCAGAAGTTCATTATTTACATGAACGGACAGGTGGCCGAGGTGAAGGGCAGCGGAAAGAAACAGATTGAGGCGGGCTGCGAAATCGTGGTGCCGAACAAGACGAAGAAGTTCAATTTTGCCACTGTGGTATCGAATGCGACTTCGTTTGCTTCGCTGGCTACGATGCTGGCTTCACTGGCTACGATGATGAAATAACCTTTAATAAATCTATGAGTATATGAATATGAAACTGAGACTGATTGTCATGAACTTCCTGCAGTTTGCTGTGTGGGGGGCCTATCTTACTTCGATGGGTACGTACCTGGCAGGCGTGGGACTGGGTGGACATATCGGAATTTTTTACGCCATGCAGGGGGTTGTGTCCCTGTTTATGCCGGCTGTGCTGGGTATCATTGCCGACCGCTGGGTTCCGGCGCAACGGTTGTTGGGGCTGAGCCATTTGCTGGCAGCCTTGTTTATGGGAGGAGCGGGCTACTATGCCATGACTACGGGACCGCAGGTGGAATTTGCACCGTTGTTCTCGTTCTACTCCGTGAGTGTGGCATTCTACATGCCTACGCTGGCTTTGTCGAATTCGGTGGCCTATACGGCGCTGGATAAGGCGGGACTGGACACCATCAAGGCTTTTCCGCCGATACGTACGTTCGGCACCATCGGTTTCATCTGTTCCATGTGGCTGGTAGATTTGCTGGGATTCCAGTCGAACTATATGCAGTTCTTTACGTGTGCGGTGTGGGGCGTGGTGCTGGCTGTATATGCCCAGACGCTGCCGGAATGTCCGGTGAGCCGTGCGCAGGGAGGACGCAAGTCGCTGGTGGAGGCACTGGGACTGAAGGCGTTTCTGCTGTTCAAGAACCGCAAGATGGCGGTGTTCTTCATCTTCTCGATGCTGCTGGGTGTGTCGCTGCAGATTACGAACGGGTTTGCCAATCCGTTTATCACCAGCTTCAGCGCCATTCCGGAATATGCCGATACGTTTGGCGTGCAGCATGCCAACCTGCTGATTTCGCTCTCGCAAATCAGTGAAGCGTGCTGTATCCTGCTGATTCCGTTCTTCCTGGGACGTTTCGGCATCAAGCGGGTGATGCTGATTGCCATGGTGGCATGGGTGCTCCGCTTCGGACTGTTCGGCCTGGGTGACCCGGGCAGCGGGGTGTGGATGTTCGTGCTGTCCATGCTGGTGTATGGCGTGGCATTCGACTTCTTCAACGTGTCGGGTTCGCTGTTTGTCGACAAGGAGACGGATCTGTCTATCCGCTCGAGCGCGCAGGGACTGTTCATTATCATGACCAACGGTATCGGTGCTACGGTGGGCACGCTGTGTGCGCAGGCGGTGGTGAACTGCTTTGTGGACTTCAACTCGCAGGCGCCGCAGGTGGAAGGCTGGAGCCGGGCGTGGTTCGTGTTTGCGGCCTACGCGCTGGTAGTGGCGGTGACTTTTGCACTGGTATTTAAATACAAACATAAAGTAGATAACGAGTAATTAGAATGTGAAAATGGAAAAGAAAGACGAATTTGTAGAAATGCGGGTCCGTACCATTGACGAGGCCATGAATGTGGATAAACTGATCGGGCACCTGACATTTGATCAGGTGATGGACGATGAGGAGAAGATGGATATTATGATGCTGGACGGGCAGAACTTCAAGCTGCTGCTGGAGGAGGTGAACGAACCGCACCGGATGATGCTGGGGATTATCAACCCCGACGAGGCGGACTTGCTGTACGCGGCTGTTAACGACCCGGAAGGCACGGATGCCACGCTGCCTTATCAGACGGTGCATATTCTGAAGGAGCTGGGTGTTACCGTGGAAAAGGTGGTGGTAAAGGACAAGGTGAAGTTGCTGCACCGTGCGATTGTGACTCTGCGCAAGGAAGACGGCTCGGTGATGGAGATGCAGCTGACACTGTTCGACGCGCTGGTGGTGAGTCTGATAGCCGGTGTTCCGTTCTATGTGAACGCGAAGTTCCTGGAAGACCCCCGTTCGGGCTTTACCAAGTCTGTGCCTAACACGAAGGCGCTGCTGCTGCGGTTGATGCCGCTGAAAGGGCTGGAGCGGGAGATGGAGGATGCCATCCGCCGCGAGGACTATGAGTATGCGGAGCTGATCAAGCAGGAAATGGCGACCCGCAACAAAGAAGAAGAGGAAGATTACGAAGATTTGGAGGATTTAGAAAAAGAATTGTAATTATGCACGTGTTTTATACACCGGATATTGCGCAGACGCTGGAGCTGCCGGAAGAAGAAGCGGGCCATTGCCTGCGGGTGCTGCGCCTGGGAGTGGGCGAGGAGATTATGCTGACTGACGGAAAGGGATGCTTTTACCGGGCGGTCATTTCGGCAGCTACGCAGAAACGCTGTGTGGTGAAGGTGGTGGAGAAAACGGAGCAGGAGCCTTTCTGGAAGGGGCACCTGCACCTGGCTCTGGCGCCTACGAAGAACATGGACCGTATGGAATGGCTGGCGGAGAAGGCCACGGAAATCGGTTTCGACGAGCTGACGTTTCTGAACTGCCGTTTCTCGGAACGGAAGGTCATCAAGACTGAACGGGTGGAGAAAATCGTGGTGTCGGCCGTGAAACAGTCGCTCAAGGCACGCAAGCCGGTGGTGAACGAGATGACGGATTTCCGCCGCTTTATGGAGCGGGAGTTTACGGGACAGAAGTTTATCGCCCACTGCTATGAGGGGGAAAAGCCTCTGCTGCGCGACGTGCTCCGCAAGGACGAGGATGCCGTGGTGCTGATTGGTCCGGAAGGGGATTTCAGTCCGGAGGAAGTGGCGCTGGCTGCAGAAAAGGGCTTTCAGGCAGTGAGTCTGGGCAAGTCACGCCTGCGTACGGAAACGGCGGCACTGGTGGCCGTTCACCTGATGAACCTGACGCACGCGGAATAAGCTGATGTGTAACTTTTAAATAGAATCATTATGAAAAAGACATGGAAATGGATGGGAGGCCTGGCTTTGGGTATGGCTTTCCTGTTGTCTGCCTGCGGGGAAGACAATGCGTACACCAATGCGTTGCCAAAAGATGCGGCTGCAGTGTTCTCGTTCGACCTGATGGAGATGGCACAGAAGTGTGACCTGAACGACCAGGTGAAGCAGTCGATGGGGCAGATGATGAAATCGAGCCTGAAGGGCAGTGCGGATGCCCTGGTGGACAAGCTGATGGAGAATCCGGAAGAGAGCGGGTTGAGACTGACCGACCGGGTGTATTTCTTTGCGGCTTCGCAGATGGAAATGGGCGGCGTGCTGGTGCGCATGGCCGACAAGGGGAAACTGGAAGATTTGATGGCCATGCTTCAGGAGCAGAAGGCGTGTGAGGCTTCTGCCGACGGTGACGGTTGCCGCTGGACCGTGGGTGGCGGCGGACTGATGGCCTGGACGGACGATGCGTTTCTGATGCTGGCGGGCAACGGTAACCCGAAGGACTTGCAGCATCAGGCTTCGATGTGGCTGCGCCAGAAAGAAGGGGAGGGCTATTCGGGCACTCCGGAATTCAAGAAATTAGAGGATGCCGACGAGGATGTGGCCATGGTGACTTCGCTGAACGCCATGCCGAAGAGTTACCTGGGCCCGGTGACGATGGGGCTGCCGGCTGACTTGAACCTGAATGATTTAAAGATATTTTCTACGCTCGATTTCCAGGCGGGAAGGGCCGTGATGGAAGTGGAGACGCTGCTGGAGGGCAAGTTCAAGGACTTGCTGAAGAAGCAGGCGGAGGTGAGCGGCGAACTGGACGGCACGTATCTGAAGGTGTTCCCTGCCAATACGGTGCTCTGGATGGCTGCCAACGTGAACGGTGAAAAGGCGTATGAGCTGTTGCGTGAGAACCCGACGGTGCGTCAGGAGCTGGACAACTCAATGATGCCGCTCGACTTTGAGGCTATCTTCAAGGCGGTGAAGGGTGACGTGGCAGTGGCCATGCCGGAGATGTCGTTGAAGCCGGGCTTCATCCTGTATGCCGACGTGAAAAACGGTGACTTCATGCGTACGTTTGAGGACTTGAAACCGATGCTGGCCATGACCAACGGTCAGATGCGTCTGGTGGACAAGGGTGAGAATGCCTATCAGTTTGTGGCTGCCAACGGTGCCATGCTGGGCATGGGCCGCGGACCGGTGTCTTTCTGGCTGGGCGTGAAGGATGACCGCTTTTACCTGACGAATCAGGAGGACCTGATTGGCCGTGAGGTGAAGGGGCTGTCGCTGAAAGACTGTGACTGGGCCAAGGACGTGAAGGACAAGCATTTCTACCTGAACGTGAACTTCCAGGCACTGGCTGCCGTACTTCCGCAGATTCCTTACGTAGGTATGCTGGACTACCTGAGCATCGAATCGGATGAACCGACCAAGGCTCGCCTGGTGCTGCAACTGAAGGACCACAAGGAGAATGTGCTGAAGCAGCTGGTGAAGATAGTGAATAATGAATAATGAATAATGAAGAATGCCATTCATTATTAATTCTTCATTGAATAAAATGGACAACATGGATTTGACTTGCGGCCACTTTGTAAATCCGTTTACTGATATCGGGTTTAAGATTATTTTCGGGCAGCCTGCCAGCAAGGAATTGCTCATCACACTGCTGAATGAGCTGTTGGCGGGGGAGCATCGCATAGAGAACCTGATTTTTCTGGACAAGGAAAATCATTCGGACAGTATGGCGGATGCGGGGATTATCTATGACCTGTACTGCCTGACCGACACGGGAGAATACATCATCGTGGAGATGCAGAACCGTTTTCATAGTAGTTTCCTGGACCGTACGCTGTTCTACATGTGTCGTGCCATCGGGCGGCAAGTGGAGAATCTGCGTGAGAAGAGGCGGAAGGAACGTGAGTTGCAGACCGGGAAGCCGGAGACGGAGGAGGATTTTCTGCTGAGTGAGCCGATGCAGGAAAATTATGGGTCCAGATACAAGCTCTCGACCGTGTATGGTATTTTCCTGATGAACTTCCGCGAGCCGGGGCTGGAAGAGAAGTTCCGTACGGACACCGTGATTGCCGACCGTGAGAGCGGAAAGGTGGTGAACCCTCATTTCCGGCAGATTTTTTTGCAGTTCCCTTACTTCACCAAGGAACTCAAGGATTGTGAAACGCTTTATGACAAACTGATTTATACACTGAAGAATATGCAACATTGGAACCGAATGCCGGACGCGCTGAAGGAGCAGGTGTTCAGCCGTCTGGAAGAACTGGCTGCCGTGGCCAATCTTTCATTGGAAGACCGTATTGCTTACGACAAGGCGCTGGACCGTTACCGTGTGAGCCGCATCGTGGAAGAGGATGCACGTGAAGCCGGATGGAAGAAAGGGCTCGCGGAAGGACGTGCGGAAGGACGTGCGGAAGGGCTCGCGGAAGGACAAGCTAAAGAGAAAGTTGCCATTGCACGTAACCTGAAATCGCTGGGTTTGAGTACTGCTCAGATAGCCCAGGCTACCGGATTGACCGAAGAGGAAGTGGAATCGACAGTTAATAATTAATAGTGAATAATGAAGAATTAAGAATTAATAATGAATAACGAAGAGCATTCTTCATTCTTCATTATTAATTCTTCATTGAATAAAATGGACACAATAGAATTACAGCAGACCCTGCCGGAGGTATTCGCCGGACGCGACGGAATCGTGTCGGACGTGTGGCACCGGCAGGTGGCTTTTCAGAAAGGAAAGATGTATCTGATTGAAGCGGCGTCGGGCACGGGCAAGTCGTCACTTTGCAGTTTTATTTACGGGTACCGTACGGACTACCAGGGGATTATCACCTTCGACGGGGAGAACGTGCGGAAACTCACGGTGAAGCAGTGGACCGACATCCGCAAGCGCTCGCTGGGCATGCTGTTTCAGGAACTCCGCCTGTTCGGGGAACTGACGGCATGGGAGAACGTGCAGCTGAAGAACGGGCTAACGGGCTTCTGCCGCAAGCAGCAGGTGAAGGACTGGTTTGAGCAGCTGGGCATCGCCGACAAGTGGGATGTGAAGGCGGCCAGGATGTCGTACGGGCAGCAGCAGCGCGTGGCTTTCGTGCGGATGCTGTGTCAGCCGGCCGACTTTTTCTTCCTGGATGAGCCGGTGAGCCACCTGGACGACGGCAACGGGCTGATTATGGCGCGTATCCTGAAGGAGGAAGCGGCTCGTCAGGGTGCGGGAGTGATTGTGACGTCCATCGGCAAGCACCTGCCGCTGGAGTATGACAGGGTGCTGAGTTTGTAAGGGATTAACACGAAGACGGATATGATCTGGAAATTATTGAGGCAGCACATCAGTGTGGCGCAGTTGGCGGGATTTTTCCTTGCCAACCTGTGCGGTATGGTGATTGTGCTGTTGGGCATACAGTTTTACAAGGACGTGTTGCCGGTGTTTACGCAGGGCTACAGTTTCATGAAGAAGGACTACGTGATTGTGAGCAAGCAGGTGAGCACGCTGGGCAGTTTGGTGGGCAGGGGAGGTACGTTCTCGCGTGCCGACATAGCCGACATGGAGGCACAGCCGTTTGCCAAGCGGACGGGAGCGTTCACTCCGGCACAGTTTCAGGTGTCGGCCGGCATGGGCATGGCGGGCATGCAGCTCTCTACGGCGATGTTCTTTGAGTCGGTACCCGACGAGTTTGTCGACGTGCGGCTGGAGGGCTGGACGTATCGCGAGGGGCAGACCGAAATCCCTATTATCATTCCGCGCAACTACCTGAACCTGTATAATTTCGGCTTTGCACAGAGCCGCAACCTGCCGCAGCTCTCGGAGGGCGTGATGGGGATGATGACGCTGGACGTGCGGCTGAGCGGACGGGGACGGACGGAGCGCATGAAGGGACGTATCGTGGGTTTCTCCAACCGGCTGAACACGATTCTGGTGCCGCAGGCGTTCATGGACTGGGCCAACGCGACGCTGGGTGACGGCGGTGAGACGGCTCCCTCACGACTGATTGTGGAAGTGGACAATCCGGCGGACGACCGCATTGCGAAGTATTTCAAGCAGAAAGGCTATGAGACGGAAGGCGACAAGCTGGATGCGGGAAAGACGACGTGGTTCCTGAAGATGGTGGTAGGCATCGTGCTCACGGTGGGCCTGATTATCAGTGTGCTGTCGTTCTACCTGCTGATGCTGAGCATCTACCTGCTGTTGCAGAAGAACACGAAGAAGCTGGAGAACCTGCTGATGATAGGCTTCAGTCCGGCAGCGGTGGCGCGTCCGTATCAGGTGCTCACGGTGGGGCTGAACGCGGCAGTGGCAGCCATGGGCGTGCTGCTGGTGTGCGTGGCCCGGGGAGCGTATCTGGACATGCTGCAGCGGATGGTGCCCGATTTTCAGGGAGGCAGCCTGCTGCCGGCGCTGCTGACGGCCGGGGGACTTTTCCTGCTGGTATCGGTGCTGAACGTGCTGGCCGTAAGGCGGAAGGTGGAATCTATCTGGAGAAAGAAATAGTATAAGCATTATATATTATCTGTAAAACCAAATGAAAATGAAGAAACTAAAGAATGTATGGCTCTTTTTGAGCTTTATCCTGATGGTGGCTGGAATGGCCAGCTGTAGCACGGAAGACCCGACGGGTGTGGAAGTGTCGAGAGAAGACATTATCGGTACGTGGAAAGTGACGGCGAATGACTGGACAAATTCGGAAGAAGAGTCGAACCGGAATGACCATGTGGGACAGACGCTCTCGGTAAGACGTGACGGTACGGCTTCGTTCCGTGGCGAGTCGTTCAACTGGTCATTGAGCAAAGGAGTGCTGACGCTGTCGGACAACCGTGGCCGCAACATACGGGTGGTGATTCTGTCGTATACGGAGGAGGAGATTCAAGCTTCGTACGACTGTACCTTTGAGTCGGAAATGTATACCGAGGAAGGTAACTACACCTTCAAGCGCGTGTAACGAGACATATTAATATAAAGAAGAGCCACAGTAATGTGGCTTTTTTTGTAAGACATAAAGACAATTATTTTTTAGACATAAGAACATAAAGACAAAAGAATTTTTAACTGTGTAATATTATGGGTATGAAAACAGAAGACCTAATTAAGGTAATTATTCAATGCGCATACAATGTAAGAACGCATCTGGCAGCCGGTTTTTTAGAGTCGGTGTATCAAAAGGCATTGTTGATAGAGTTAAGGGAAAAAGGTATTCATGCGGATTCTGAAACCCCTATAAATGTATATTATAAAGATGAGATTGTAGGGGAGTTTAGAGCAGATATTATTGTAGAGGGAGAGATAATTATCGAACTAAAAGCGGTGCAACATCTTCTTTCCATACACGAAACTCAGCTGGTTAATTATTTGACGGCAACTCATAAAGACCATGGATTACTCATTAATTTTGGTGGTGACCGTATAGAAATAAAAAGGAAGTACAGAGAGTATAAACGCTCATAATTTTTATGACATAAGCATCGAAAGATATTTCTTGAATGTTTTTGGACATAAGAACATAAAGTACATAAGTTTATATTTACACAGAAAATCTGTTCTTATGTTCTTCTGTCTAAAGCAAAAAGGCAACATCCTATAGCAGTTATTATTTTTCGGACATAAGCACATAAGTACAAAAGAAAGATTGCATCTACAAAAATCTGTCTTTATGTTCTTCTGTCTAAAATAAAAAAGATACACCCATATAGCACGTCATGTTCTTTGTCTAAAATAGTATGTGTGACCGCACACACGTACAATATCTTGTAAATATTTGTTTAGATATTTCGTCTCTGTGTAAACAAGTGTAAAACCATTTGTCCGATATCTCTTGATTTATGTCTATTATTAGGGGAATCAGTCTAAAAAATGTTACATGGAGTTACATATATGAGAGTTTATTCAGTAAATTTGCGTTACAGAAATGGTCAAACTTTAAACAAATACCCGGGACGTTTGTTTAAGAGGTAAGAACCATGGATGATTCATTCTTTTTAAATTAAAATAATTGCTTATGTCAAAAATCGTTGGACACATTTCGCAGGTAATCGGTCCGGTGGTCGATGTGTACTTCAAGTTTGAAGAAGGACAAGACGTGGAACACGCCTTGCCGAAAATCCACGATGCCATGACGATTGCCCGTAACGACGGGCGTACGCTGGTGATTGAAGTGCAGCAGCATATCGGTGAAGACACGGTACGCTGCGTGGCCATGGACAGTACGGACGGGTTGAAGCGCGGAATGGAAGTCGTTCCTGCAGGGCATCCGATTTCGATGCCTATCGGAAACCAGATCAAGGGCCGTGTGATGAATGTGGTAGGTGATACCATTGACGGTATGAAAGAACTGGACAAGACGGACGGATTTCCTATTCACCGTGAACCTCCGAAATTCGAAGACCTGGCCACTACCCAGGAAGTATTGTTTACCGGTATCAAGGTGATTGACCTGCTGGAACCTTACCTGAAGGGTGGTAAAATCGGTCTGTTTGGTGGGGCGGGTGTTGGAAAAACCGTGCTCATCAAAGAGTTAATCAATAACATTGCCAAGAAACACAATGGTTTCTCCGTGTTTGCAGGAGTGGGTGAGCGTACCCGTGAAGGTAACGACCTGCTGAGAGAAATGATTGAATCAGGCGTAATCCGCTACGGTGACGAATTCCTCAAGAGCATGGAGGAAGGAAACTGGGACCTTTCGAAGGTGGATTACAACGAAGTGGAAAAATCGCAGGTAGCCATGGTGTTCGGACAGATGAACGAGCCTCCCGGTGCCCGTCAGTCAGTAGCCTTGTCGGGTCTGACACTGGCCGAGTCTTTCCGTGACCGCCAGACGGGCGACAACGGTCCGCGCGATATCCTGTTCTTTATCGACAACATCTTCCGTTTTACGCAGGCAGGTTCTGAGGTTTCAGCCTTGCTGGGACGTATGCCTTCGGCAGTAGGTTACCAGCCGACACTGGCTACGGAAATGGGACAGATGCAGGAACGTATCACTTCTACGAAGAACGGCTCCATTACTTCCGTGCAGGCGGTGTACGTGCCGGCCGATGACTTGACCGACCCTGCTCCGGCTACTACCTTTACGCACCTGGATGCCACTACGGTGTTGAGCCGTAAGATTACCGAGCTGGGTATCTATCCGGCTGTAGACCCGCTGGATTCTACGTCGCGTATCCTCGACCCGCTGATTGTGGGCAAGGAGCACTACGAAACCGCTCAGCGCGTGAAACAGATTCTGCAGCGCAACAAGGAACTTCAGGATATTATCTCTATCTTAGGTATGGATGAACTTTCGGATGAAGACCGTCTGACGGTGAACCGTGCCCGCCGCGTGCAGCGATTCCTTTCGCAGCCGTTTGCCGTGGCCGAGCAGTTTACGGGTGTGCCGGGCGTGATGGTTTCCATAGAAGACACCATCAAGGGATTCAAGATGATTCTGGACGGCGAGGTAGACTATCTGCCTGAACAGGCTTTCCTGAACGTGGGTACCATTGAGGACGCCATTGAGAAGGGTAAGAAGCTGATGGAAGCGGCTGAGAGTTAATAATTAATAGTTAAAAGTTAAAAGCTGATAGCTTAATATGAAAGAACTTCATCTGGTTATCGTTTCACCCGAAAAGCTGGTTTACGAAGGAAAAGTGAGCCAGGCTACCTTTCCGGGAAGCGCAGGAAAATTTCAGGTCATGGCCGACCATGCCCCGCTGATTTCCACGCTCTCGGCCGGGGAAGTGAAATACGTGGCCGGACAGGAAACGCAATCCCTGCAAATCAAGGGGGGATTCGTGGAAGTCAAGGAGAATCAGATTTCAGTCTGTGTGGAACTCTGAGAGGAGCGAAGCAGGCGATGAACCGAATATGTTTTTGGCGGCTTTCCGGATGAAAAACCGCACGATACTATGTTTTTGTTGACCGTTAAGAAGAAATTTATAAAAGAACTGACCGTGATTGGAATCGTGCTGACGACGCTCGTCGCCGTGGTATATCATCTGTTCATTCCCGACAGGTATTTCCTGTGGTTTCCGGCCATTCCGATATTCTTCTATCTTTTCGGCCTGTTGTACATAGAAATGTTCGCGTTCAACTATCGCGTGGGGCTGGAACGGATTGCGATGACGTATCTGGTGTGCAAGGTACTGAAATTCATTGTCAGTGCCATGCTGCTGATGTTCTACGGATTTGTGATAGGACATGAAGTGGTGGCGTTCATGCTGACCTTCATCTTCTTCTACTTTGCGTTTCTGATATTCGAAACCCGTTTTTTCCTTCTTTTTGAAGCGAAACTCAAACTAAGAAAAAAAGCTAATGATGAAAAAATTACGGTACATAATCATCACGCTGTTACTGCTGATGGCGGTTCCGGCTGCGCTGACGAAGGCACAGGCCGCTGAGGGGGACATCGACGTGAACGAACTGGTGTTCGGACACATTGGCGATGCCTACCAGTGGCACATTGCGAAGTTTGGCGATACGGAGGTAAGCATTCCGCTGCCGGTGATCGTGAAAAGCAGTACGGGCTGGCATGTGTTCTCGTCTGCCCGGCTGGAGGAAGGTCCTTATGAGGGTCTGTACGTGGCCGAGGGCGGTGCCTACGACGGCAAAATCGTGGAACGCAATGCGGCCGGCGAGGAGGTGCGTCCGCTGGACATCTCCATCACGAAGAATGTGCTGGGCTTGTTTATCAACAGTGCGGTGCTGCTGGTCATCATGATGAGCTGCGTGCGCTGGTATAAGAAACATCCGCTGGAAGACGGGGCACCCAAGGGGGGCGTCGGCATGATTGAGGCCACGGTGCTTTCTATCTACAACGACGTGATTAAGGGCTGCATCGGCGAGAATTACCGCCGCTACGCGCCTTATCTGCTTACGGCGTTCTTCTTCGTGCTGGTGAACAACCTGATGGGGCTGATTCCTATCTTCCCCGGAGGTGCCAACGTGACGGGTAACATCGCCATTACGCTGGTGCTGGCTTTGTGTACGTTCGTGCTGACCAACGTGTATGGTACGAAGGCTTACTGGAAGGAAATCTTCTGGCCCGACGTGCCTACGTGGTTGAAGGCGCCGATTCCGATGATGCCGCTGATTGAATTCTTCGGTATCTTTACCAAACCGTTTGCACTGATGATCCGTTTGTTTGCCAACATCATGGCAGGACATGCGGCCGTGCTCAGTCTGGTGGCCATTATCTTCATCACGGTGAAGTCGGGTCCGGTTATCAACGGCTCGATGACGGTGGTGTCGGTGGCATTCAGCATTTTCATGAATGCGCTGGAAATTCTGGTGGCATTCATCCAGGCATACGTCTTCACGATGCTGTCGGCCGTGTTTATCGGTCTGTCGCAGGTGAAGGAACATGCCGAAAAATAATTGATTCAAAGAAAATTAAAGTATAACCTTTTAAAACAAGAAAATTATGTTATTGTCAGTTTTATTGCAGGCAGCTGCAGGTGTAGGTATTAGTAAGTTGGGCGCCGCTATTGGTGCAGGTATTGCAGTTTTGGGTGCCGGTATCGGTATCGGTAAAATTGGTAGCTCGGCCATGGAAGGTATCGCACGCCAGCCGGAAGCTTCAGGCGACTTGCGTATGAACATGATTATCGCTGCCGCTCTGGTAGAAGGTGTGGCACTGATTGCCATCGTGGTTTGTTTGTTGACTTTGTTCTTGTAAAAAATAAAACAATAAGTTATGGGATTATTAACTCCGGATCCGGGGCTGCTGTTCTGGATGGTCATCACCTTCGGAGTCGTGTTCTTCATCTTGGCGAAATACGGCTTCCCGGTGATTCTGAAGACAGTGGAGGACCGGAAAGCATACATTGACAATTCGCTCAAGGCGGCGCGTGAGGCCAACGAACAGCTGGCCAACGTGAAGGTGGAGGGTGAGAAAATCCTGGCACAGGCACGCGAAGAACAGCACCGCATTCTGAGTGAGGCTGCTGCTACGCGCGACCGCATCATCAAGGACGCTCAGGAGAAGGCCTTCGCCGAAGGCAACCGCCTGATGGAGGAGATGAAGAAGCAGATTGAAACGGAAAAGGAAAGTGCCATCCGTGACATCCGCCGCCAGGTAGCCGTGTTGTCAGTGGGCATCGCAGAGAAGATTATGCGCAACAAGCTGACCGATGAAAAGGAACAGGCTGCGCTGATCGACCGTCTGCTGGATGAAATGATTGAAACTTCTAAAAAATAACGTGTCATGAATACAGGAGTCGTTTCAAGACGTTTCGCGAAGGCACTGCTGGCATACGCGAAGGGTGAAGGGCTGGAAGACAAGGTGTACAAGGAGGTGAAGACACTGGCTGCACACTTTGCCGAAGTGCCCGGCCTGCGGCGTGCCGTGGAAAATCCGGTGCTGGAGAGAAGCAAGAAGCTGGAGCTGCTTTGCGAGGCTTCGGGTGGAAAGGACGTAAGCCAGGTGATGACGCGTTTTCTCAGCCTGGTGCTGGAAGACAGAAGGGAGAAGTTCTTGCAGTTCATGATGTGGTCGTACATCGACCTGTATCAGGAAGACAAGCACATCCTCATCGGAAAGCTTACCACTGCCGTCAGTTCGCCCAAGCTCGTGGCACACTTGCAGAAACTGGCTTCCGAGAAGACGCACGGTGAGGTAATCTTGGAAGAGAAGGTGGACAAAAGCCTGATCGGAGGATACATCATCGAACTGGGTGGCTTCCGCCTGGACTCCAGTGTGGCGAACCAGTTGAAGCGCGTGAAACAGCAGTTTATCGCGAAAAACAGGAGAATAGTGTAAACAATGAATAATGAAGAATGAATAATGAAAAACGATTCCTATTATTCACTGTTCATTTTTAATTGTTCATTATTAATTATTAATTAAAAAGAATTATGCCAGAAAATACAATAAAACCCAGCGAAGTTTCAGAGGTGTTGCTCCAACAGTTGAAGGGGATTGACAACTCGCTGAAATTCGACGAAGTGGGTACCGTGCTTCAGGTGAGCGACGGTGTAGCCCGTATTTACGGTTTGCGTAATGCGGAAGCCAACGAGTTGCTGCAGTTTGAAAACGGTATCATGGGAACGGTGATGAATCTGGAGGAGGACAATGTGGGAGCGGTGCTCTTGGGTCCGACCGACCAGATTAAGGAGGGGATGATTGTGAAGCGTACCAAGCACATTGCTTCCATCAACGTGGGAGAATCGATGCTGGGACGTGTAATCGACCCTCTGGGTGTGCCCTTGGACGGGCGCGGCGAAATTGGCGGAGAGCTGTGCGAGATGCCGCTGGAGCGTAAGGCACCGGGGGTTATCTTCCGTCAGCCGGTAACGGAACCGCTGCAGACGGGACTGAAGGCTATCGATGCCATGATTCCTATCGGCCGCGGACAGCGTGAGTTGATTATCGGCGACCGTCAGACAGGTAAGACGGCCATCGCCATCGATACCATCATCAACCAGCGTGCCAACTACGAGGCAGGAAATCCGGTGTACTGTATCTACGTGGCCATCGGTCAGAAAGGTTCTACCGTGGCCAGTATCGTGAATGCACTGCGTGAGAAGGGGGCGATGGACTATACCATCGTGGTGGCTGCTACGGCTTCCGACCCGGCTGCCATGCAGTATTTCGCTCCGTTTGCCGGAGCTGCCATCGGCGAGTACTTCCGTGATACCGGCCGTCATGCACTGGTGGTGTACGATGACTTGTCAAAACAGGCTGTGGCTTACCGTGAGGTATCACTGATTCTGCGTCGTCCGTCAGGACGTGAGGCTTATCCGGGTGATATCTTCTACCTGCACTCTCGTTTGCTGGAACGTGCGGCGAAGATTATCAACCAGCAGGAAGTGGCCGAACAGATGAACGACCTGCCAGCCAGCCTGAAGGGTAAGGTAAAGGCCGGAGGTTCACTGACCGCCCTGCCGATTATCGAAACACAGGCCGGCGACGTGTCTGCCTACATTCCGACCAACGTGATTTCCATTACCGACGGTCAGATCTTCCTGGAAACCGACTTGTTCAACCAGGGCTTCCGTCCGGCTATCAACGTGGGTATCTCTGTATCGCGTGTAGGTGGTAGCGCCCAGATAAAGAGTATGAAGAAAGTGGCCGGTACGCTGAAGATTGACCAGGCACAGTATCGTGAACTGGAGGCCTTCTCGAAGTTCAGCAGCGACATGGACTCTGTGACTGCCATGGCCATCGACCGTGGACGTAAGAACAACCAGCTGCTGATTCAGCCGCAGTACTCACCGATGCCGGTAGGCGAACAGGTGGCCATTCTGTACTGTGGTACGCACGGACTGATGCGCGACATTCCTATTTCGAAGGTACGTGCCTTCCAGGATGCGTTCTTGACTTACCTGCGTGCCAACCATCAGGCAGACGTGCTGGACGTGCTGGCTTCCGGAAAGATTACCGACGAAATTACGTCGCTCATTGAAAAACTGGCCGCAGACGCAGCCGAACAATTTAAAGCATAAATCCCATGGCATCACTGAAAGAAGTTAAAGGAAGAATCAACTCAATCCACGGCACGCTGAAGATTACTTCGGCGATGAAGATGGTGGCGTCTTCCAAGCTGCACAAGGCGCAGGAGGCCATTGAAAATATGCTTCCCTACGAACGCCGGTTGCACCGTATGCTCAGTAATTTCCTGGGCGCGGAGCTGAGCGTGGAATCGCCTTTTGCAGTGAAACGTGAAGTGAAGAAAGTGGCCGTGGTGGTGTTTGCTTCCAACAGCAGTCTGTGCGGCGGATTCAATGCCAATGTAATCCGTCACCTGAACGAGGTGGTGGCAGAGTATGAGCCGAAGGTGGGCCGTGAGAACATCCTGATTTATCCGGTGGGCCGTAAGGTGGCCGATGCGGTGAAGAAGATGGAAGGACTGACGGCGGCCGGCGATTATCAGCACATGAGCGGAAAACCGAACTATCAGGAGGCGGCCGACCTGGCTGCCGAGCTGATGACGCGGTTTGCCAGCGGTGAGATTCAGCAGGTGGAGCTGCTCTACAACCACTTCAAGTCGACCTCTACGCAGGTATTGACGCGGGAGACTTATCTGCCGCTCGACCTGAGTGCCGGTCATACGGACGAGAAGGGAGAGGAGCAGGAAGCCATGCAGGCCGATTACCTCATCGAACCGTCGCCGGAACAGGTGATGGAGGAGTTGCTGCCCAAGGTGCTCCGCATGAAGATGTACACCGTGCTGCTTGACTCCACGGCTTCGGAACATGCCGCGCGCACCATGGCTATGCAGATTGCCACGGACAATGCAAACGACCTGATTCAGGAACTGACCTTGATTTACAACAAGAGCCGCCAGCAGGCGATTACCAACGAATTGCTGGACATCGTGGGCGGCAGCATGAGCTGACCCTACGGGCGGAACTCTTGTGTTCATTGCATAAAAAAACGTATCGCTGTCTCACGGCAGGATACGTTTTTTTTTGAACGAATAAACTAAAAAATTAATTATCTTAAAAAGAAAACATGAAATTCTTTGGTGATTTATTTCTATAACAAACTGATTTCGTGTTTTGTTCGCTTTTTCTGTCGGTTTTTCTTTACTGATTTTTTAATAACTGTAAAAGCATACAGCCGCACCGTCGAGCAGGCATTCCATTCGTCCTTCTCCCAGGCGGATATTGTCCATGTAGGAGTAGTCACCTCCGCCGTAGTTCAACCGGATGCTGGTGTAGAAAGCGTCGTACCAGTCCCACGTAAAGGTGTAGGTATATTCCTCCCAACGTCCGCGGGCATCCTGAATGCGGATAAAGTCTTCACCCGTTCCGTTGGTGTAGAAGCGCAGCACCTGGAAGTGGTGCAAGCCGTAGTCGTCGTACCAGTCGTCCTGCCAGTCGTAGCTGCAGAGATACGCTGTGCGTTCACGATATTCCAGGGTGTTGTTCCCTAATTCCATTTCCACGTTACACGACGGGAAGGCGAGTGTCAGTGCGACCAGCATCGCCATATACATGAATTTTTTTACCCTTGTTCTCATAACTCTTTGTGTGTTTGTTTTCCTCTATGTGACAAAGGTATCCGGAAAAAATCATACAAACGAATGATTTTTCCTATTCCTGTGGGGGAATTTCCCTATCGGAGGTAGGGAAATGCATCGGTCTGCGGGGTGGCAGATGGTGTATCGCCTTTGTGGCTGGACGGGAATGCCGGTGTATTTAACGCAAAACGTCCTTGCGTTCGGATTGAAACACAAGGACGTTGTATGGAAAATTTCTTTACGTTATGAATGAAACGCAAGGACGTTTTTTCAGGATTTCTGGAGAAGTACCGTCAGTGCATCGCGCCAGTCTTCACCGTTGCGTGGGCAGTAGGTTTGGAAACCCAGCTGGCGGGCTGCCTGTACGTTGCCTGCCCCGTCGTCAATGAAGAGCGATTCTGACGGAAGAATGTCGGCATCGGCTATCAGGAAGTCAAAAATCTGCCGGTCGGGCTTGGTCACTCCAATCTGGTAGGAGAGGTACAGCTTGTCAAAATAGTCGCTGAGCGGTTTCCCCTTTGACGAGAATGCCGGACTGCAGGCCCAGTCCATCACGTAAGGATTGGTGTTGCTCAGCACGAAGAGCTTGTAGCGCTTGCGCAGCTCCTTCAGGCAGTCGAGCAGACGCTCGTCCAGTCCGGTGAAGTAGCCCAGCCATGCCTGGCGTGTCTCCTCCCAGCTGGGTGTGCGTCCGCCGCACAACTGTCCCAGTTTCACCTGGAACTCATCGGGCGTAATTTTTCCTTCTTCCAGTTCCTGGAAAATTCCCGTCTGGTGATATTTGTCCAGGCGCTGGTCGGCATCGGCCACCCCTAACTGGCGGAACGCTTCCACCGCCTGTTCGCGGCTGATAGGGGCGATGACCCCTCCGAAATCAAAAATCAGGTTTTTTATCATATATTGTTTTTATTTTCTCAGCATCAGGTTCTTGAACGGAGCAGGATAGGGAGTCTCAAATTCCATCCGTTCGCCCGTAAGCGGGTGGTAGAAGCACAGCTTGAAGGCGTGGAGTGCCAGACGTCCGAGCGGGTCGGTTTCGCAGCCGTAACGTGCATCGCCCACCACCGGATGACCGAGCGACTGCATGTGCACGCGAATCTGGTTCTTGCGTCCCGTTTCCAGTTGCAGCTCCATGAGCGAATAGCCGTTGGCCCGCTTGATGGTGCGGTAGTGCGTGATGGAGAGCTTGCCTCCGTCGTCTACCGGCGAGGAGCTGACGTACAGCTTGCGGTCGGTGAGCCAGGAGCGTACGGTGCCCTGGTCTTTCTCCATGTCGCCCATGACGATGGACACGTAACGGCGGTCGTACACGATGTCGTGCCAGTTGTCGCGGAGCGTGTGCTGCGTCTTCTCATCCTTGGCATACATCATGATGCCCGAGGTTTCGCGGTCCAGACGGTGCACCACGAAGATGCGGTTGTTGCGGTGCGTGCGCTTCACGTACTCATTCAGAATGTGCTGTGCGGTGCGTTCCTTCTGGTGGTCGGTAGCCACGGACAGCAGTCCTTCCTTCTTCTCCACCACGATGAGATAGGCATCCTCGTAGAGAATCTTCAGCATGGGGTGGCGGAACTCGTGCTTGTTCTTTTCACGGCTCACCTGCACCTTCATGCCCGGCTTCAGGGGAAAGTTGTACTGCGTCTGGATGTTGTTGTCCACCAGCACCACGCGGTTGGCCAGCAAGGCTTTTACGCGCGTGCGGCTGATGCCGTCCATCTTCTTCATAAGGAACTCCATCAGTTCCGCCGGTTCATTGACCGGATAGATTGTATATTTGGCTGCGGCACGCGGGATAGGGCGTCGGCCGTTGTTGCCAGAGTTATTTCTTGCCACTTTGTTGCGTCAGTTAAAAGTTAGAAGATAGGGGAGAGTGTTTAGCGTCTTTCCAGTTGCACGACATTTTCCACGTGATGCGTGTGAGGGAACATGTCGACAGGCTGTACGGCAGTCACCTTGTACTTGCCGTCGAGCAGCTGGAGGTCGCGTGCCTGTGTGGCCGGGTTGCAGCTCACGTAGACGATGCGTTTCGGCTCGGCAGCCAGAATCACGTCGATTACGTCATTGTGCATACCAGCGCGGGGAGGGTCGGTGATGATGACATCCGGACGTCCGTGTTCCGCAATGAAGTCGTTGGTAAGGATGTCCTTCATGTCGCCCGCATAGAACAGCGTGTTGTCGATGCCGTTCAGGGCCGAGTTCACCTTGGCATCCTCGATGGCTTCGGGCACATATTCGATGCCCACCACCTTGCGTGCCTGGCGTGCCACGAAGTTGGCGATGGTACCCGTACCCGTGTAGAGGTCGTACACCAGCTCGTTGCCCGTAAGTCCGGCAAACTCGCGTGCCACCTTATATAAATTATAGGCCTGTTCAGAGTTCGTCTGATAGAACGATTTCGGTCCCACCTTGAAGCGCAGTCCCTCCATCTCCTCGAAGATGTGGTCGTTGCCCTTGAACACCTCCACGTCGAGGTCGCCGATGGTATCGTTGCACTTGTTGTTGATGACATACATCAGCGAGGTAATCTGCGGGAAGCTGTCGGCCATGAACTGCAGAATTTCTTCCATCTTGCGGCGGCCTTCGTCGTCGGTCACCTTGCACTGCAGCACCACCATCAGCTCGCCCGTAGACGAGGTACGGATCATGATGTTACGAAGAAGTCCTTCCTGCGTACGCAAGTCGAAGAACGGGAAGTTGTGCGCGTAGGCATAGTCGCGTACGGCATTGCGAATCTGGTTGGAAATGTCGTCCTGCAACCAGCACTTGTCGATGGCCAGCACCTTGTCGAACGCCCCCGGAATATGGAATCCCACGGCATTCATCTGGTCGTACTTCACATTCTGCTTCACCTCCTCTTCCGTAAGCCAGCGCTTGTTGGAGAATGTAAACTCCAGCTTGTTACGGTAAAAGCGGGTCTTTTCCGAGCCTAAGATAGGACGGAATTCCGGCAGTTCCACCTTCCCGATGCGGGTGAGGTTGTCGAACACTTGTTTCTGCTTGTACTTGAGCTGTTCCTCGTAAGAAAGACATTGCCATTTGCATCCTCCGCACACTCCGAAGTGACTGCAGAACGGCTCCGTGCGCAGGGGTGATTTCTCATGGAACTTTACCGCCACCGCTTCGGCGTAATGGTTCTTCTTGCGCTTCACCTGTAAATCGACTACGTCGCCCGGCACTACATACGGGACAAATATTACCAACTCGTTCACTTTAGCCACGGCTTTTCCTTCTGCGGCTACGTCTGTTATCGTTACCTTCTCCAGTAAAGGCAGTTCTTTTTTCTTTCTTGCCACGTTCTTTTCAATAAAACCAATTTGGGAGCAAATTTATACATTTTTCCTGACATTCTTCCATGTTTTTCGAAGAAGTTCATTTTGCAAACTCTATGTTGCAAAATATGTCGAAAAATATCTTCACAAAATTTGGGATTCAATAAAATATGTATAGATTTGCCAGCGGTTGACCAACGAAAAACATTATTGAACCTTATCAAATATAAGAAAACATGGAAAAGAAAAGAGTCTATACTTTTGGAAACGGACAAGCTGAAGGAAAAGCTGACATGAGAAATCTTCTGGGTGGCAAGGGCGCAAACCTGGCCGAGATGAACCTGATCGGGGTGCCTGTACCTCCCGGATTCACCATAACAACCGAAGTCTGCAACGAATATTTTGAAAAAGGAAAAGAAGCAGTGGTTGCGCTGCTGAAAGACGACGTGGAAAAATCCATCAAGGGAGTAGAAGCCCTGATGAAGTCGAAGTTCGGCGATGTGGAAAATCCGTTGCTCGTTTCCGTACGTTCGGGTGCCAGAGCGTCCATGCCGGGGATGATGGACACCATTCTGAACCTGGGTCTGAACGATGAAGTAGTAGAAGGACTGGCTCGCAAGACTAACAACCCTCGCTTTGCGTGGGACTCTTACCGCCGCTTCGTACAGATGTACGGCGACGTGGTGCTGGGCATGAAACCCGTGAACAAGGAAGACATCGACCCGTTTGAAGCCATCATTGAAGAAGTGAAGAAAGCCAAGGGCGTACGTCTGGACAACGAACTCGACGTGGACGACCTGAAGACACTGGTAGTCCGTTTTAAGGAAGCCGTGAAGAAACAGACCGGACAGGAATTCCCGTCATGTGCCTACGAACAGTTGTGGGGTGCCATCTGTGCCGTATTCGATTCATGGATGAACGAACGCGCCATCCTTTACCGTAAGATGGAAGGTATTCCGGCAGAGTGGGGAACAGCCGTAAACGTACAGGCCATGGTATTCGGTAACATGGGTGAGACTTCGGCTACGGGTGTATGCTTCTCACGTGACGCCGCTACTGGTGAAGACCTGTTCAACGGTGAATACCTGATTAATGCGCAGGGTGAAGACGTAGTAGCCGGTATACGTACTCCGCAGCAGATTACCAAGATCGGTTCTCAGCGCTGGGCCGAACTGCAGGGTATCTCCGAAGCGGAACGTGTGGCCAAATATCCTTCTATGGAAGAAGCCATGCCGGAAATCTACAAGGAACTTGATGAACTCCAGACCAAACTGGAAAATCACTACCACGATATGCAGGACATGGAATTTACCGTGCAGGAAGGCAAGCTCTGGTTCCTCCAGACTCGTAACGGTAAGCGTACAGGTGCCGCTATGGTGCGCATCGCCATGGAAATGCTGCATCAGGGCATGATTGACGAAAAGACCGCTTTGATGCGCTGCGAACCTAATAAGCTGGACGAACTGCTGCATCCGGTATTCGACAAGGAAGAACTGTCACGTGCCCGCGTGCTGACACGTGGTTTGCCGGCTTCTCCGGGTGCTGCCTGCGGACGCATCGTCTTCTTTGCAGAAGATGCTGCTGAATGGCATAACAACGGCCATCGCGTGGTATTGGTACGTATTGAAACTTCTCCGGAAGACCTGGCTGGTATGCAGGCTGCCGAAGGTATCCTGACCGCCCGTGGAGGTATGACCTCGCACGCAGCCGTAGTAGCCCGCGGAATGGGTAAGTGCTGTGTATCAGGAGCCGGAGCCATCAACGTAGACTACAAGACCCGTACGGTGGAAATTGACGGAGTCGTACTGAAAGAAGGTGACTACATCTCCATCAATGGAACCAACGGATATGTATATGCCGGAGAAATTCCGACTCAGCCGGCCAAACTGTCGGGCAACTTTGCCGAACTGATGGAACTCTGCGACAAATATGCCCGCCTGAAAGTCCGCACCAATGCCGACACGCCGCGCAACGCACAGGATGCCCGTGGATTCGGTGCCGTAGGTATCGGTCTGTGCCGTACGGAACACATGTTCTTCGACGACGAAAAGATTGTGGCTATGCGCGAAATGATTCTGGCCAAGGACGTAGAAGGCCGCAAGAAAGCCCTCGACAAACTGTTGCCTTACCAGAAAGCCGACTTCAAGGAAATCTTCAAGACCATGGACGGACTGCCTGTCAACGTACGTCTGCTCGACCCGCCGTTGCATGAATTCGTACCGCACGATTTGAAAGGTCAGGAAGAAATGGCACAGGCCATGGGTGTAACCGTAGATTATATCCGCCAGCGCGTGGAAAGTCTGTGTGAACACAACCCGATGCTGGGTCACCGTGGTTGCCGTCTGGGAAATACGTATCCGGAAATCACCGAAATGCAGACTCGCGCCATCCTGGGTGCTGCCTGCGAACTGAAGAAGGAAGGTTACGATCCGCATCCTGAAATCATGGTGCCGCTGATTGGTATCTTGTATGAATTCGAAGCACAGGAAAAGGTGATCCGTGAAACTGCTGCCAAACTGTTCAAGGAAGAAGGCGTGGAAATTCCGTTCAAGGTGGGAACCATGATTGAAGTGCCGCGTGCCGCCCTGACTGCCGACCGCATCGCTTCACATGCCGAATACTTCTCATTCGGTACAAACGACCTGACTCAGATGACCTTCGGTTACTCTCGCGATGATATCGCTTCCTTCTTGCCGGTTTACCTGGAAAAGAAGATTCTGAAGGTAGACCCGTTCCAGGTACTCGACCAGAACGGTGTGGGCCAGCTTATCGAAATGGCAGTAGCCAAAGGCCGTTCCGTACGTCCGGCACTGAAATGCGGTATCTGCGGTGAACATGGTGGTGAACCGATGTCCGTGAAGTTCTGCCACAAGGTAGGTCTGGATTACGTGAGCTGCTCACCGTTCCGCGTGCCTATCGCAAGACTGGCTGCGGCGCAGGCTGTGATTGAAGAAAGCTTGTAACTATTTTATTAAATTCATAAAAAAGCTCCGGGGATAATTTGTAGAAAATCTCCTGAGCTTTTTTGTAAATATATTTTATAGATTGACATGTTATTTTATGTAAAAATGTCTATATTTGTGCGGATAAATTGTTTATATATTAAAATACACAAGATATGATGATGAAAAGATTTTGTTTGTTTGCTGCATGTGCATGCTTGTTGGTTGACATGAGTTATGCGCAAAGAAAAGTAGAAGTGGTGGAGACACCACAGAATTCGCAAGCAGCTACTAGTGAAAAAGTAATAAAACGTAAAGTAGCTATCGGACGTTTTTCGAATGAAACGCAATATGCGAAGGGAATATTTTATGATAAAGAAAATGATCCGATGGGCAAACAAGCATTGGATATTCTTTCAGCCAAGCTGGCTGCTTCTGGAAAATTCCTCTTGCTGGAACGAAGTGACTTGTCTACTTTGCTTGAAGAAGCACAGAAAGGCGAGAATGGCTTGTCCACGATTGGTGCCGATTATATGATTATTGGCTCTATCACAGAGTTCGGCCGGAAGAATACCGGGAAATCGGGCGTTTTTACAACCACAAAAACACAGACCGTGGAGGCAGCTGTAGCTATTCGTCTGGTAGATGTATCTACAGGCTTGATAATTTATTCAGATGAAGCGAAAGGTTCGGCTGATTTGACTACTAAAACTACTATGGGTGTCGGTGGACGTGCCGACTTTGATGCCACTTTGAGTGATAAGGCCATTTCTGAGGCTATTGGCCAGTTAGTGGAGAATATTATTAATAAATGTACAGATAAACCTTGGAGAACTTACTTCCTTTCTTATGATGCCGATGCTGTGCTGATAGCAGGTGGAAAAAGCCAAGGCATAGCAGAAGGGGATGTGTTTAGTATCAAGTCGAAAGGGAAAAAAGTGAAAAACCCTCAGACTGGCTTGATGATTGAATTGCCAGGAAAGAAAGTTGGGACAGTAAAGGTGATTTCTACAGGAGGTGATACTCCCGAGACTGAGTATTCTTTTGTGGAAGTTTCCACTACTACTACAATTGATACTGCAAAATTAAGTGAATATTATATTGAAGAATCTAAGTAATTATGAAAGCAAGATTATGGATGATTATTGGGCTGGTGGCATTGTTGTGTGGATGCAAAGCCCATTATCCTGTGGCTCAGGAAAGTGGAAAGGAAGATATGGCTTATCTGCTTTTTACTAGTCCGGGTGAATATGCAGGAAAGGAAGTGACCGTTATGTTAGACGGTAAGAAACCTTTTGAAGCAAAGGTGGTAAAAGCTAAGAATGCTAATAGAAAGGGTACATCGTATGCGGTTTCTACCGGACGAAGAAAAATTAATGTGACCTATAATGGAAAAGTGATTTATAGTAAAGAAATATTTGTATCTACTCAAGAAACTAAAATAATTACACTGCCATGATAAAAAAAGTTTTATTTATAGGTGTTTGTATATTTGCTTTTGCTTCTTGTAGTACTGTGAAGCCATTGTATTCATGGTATAATTATGAGGATATTACTTATCAGTACAGCAAGAAGAGCACGGAAGAACTTCAGGTAAAAGTTCTGGAGCAATATCAAAAAATGATTGACAAGCAAAAAGGTGCTAGAGGGGTTGTTCCTCCTGGACTGTATGCAGAGTACGGATATATGCTATATCGTACTGGAAAGAAAGAGGAAGGATTGTCTTTTTTGAAGGAAGAGATAAAGGCCTATCCGGAATCAGAAACATATATTTCAAGAATCATTAAACAGCTCGAAAAATGAAGAATTATTTGATTGTTGCATTGGCAATTATACTATTGTCTTCGTGTGCAGAAAGTATTACACGTGGAAAACAGTATGCTAAGTTATATGAAGAAAAGCCTGTTTCTATCGTCGTGATGCCTCCTATCAACCAAACCAATGCGGTAGAGGCAAAAGATTTCTTTTATACAACGATGTATATGCCGCTTTGTGAAAAAGGCTATTATGTGTATTCACCTTATCTGACAATGGAGATGTTTCAAACGGAAAGTGCATATGACAGTGAAATGTTCTTGGAGAATGATATAAATATTTTCAAGAAAGTATTGGGAGCAGATGCGGCGATGTTTACTATTATCAAATCTTGGAGTCGGAAAACTGTGACAGGAAAGCTAACTGTTGGGGTAGAATATATTTTACGTTCTACTTCTACGGGAGAAACGCTTTATCATAGAGAAGGATTGATTAATGTAGACACAAGTGTGAATGCGGGTGGAGGATTATTAGGAACTGTAGTAAGTATGGCTGCCACGGCTTTAAATACTGCTATGACTGATAAGGTAGTGGCTGGAAGAAAATGCAATGCTTTTGTTTTAAGCGATATGCCTGTCGGGAAATACAGTCCGGATTATGGTAAAGACCAAAATCTTGAAGCCGGAAAAAGTTATATTAAAGCAACTGTGAAGTAATTCTTTTTGAGAGGTATAAAATAGAGTTCTTCATTTTATATTCTGCTACTAAGTATAGCTTCAGGCTGTAACTTCCTTATCAATGGGATGTTACAGCCTGAGGTGTTTTAGGACAGGACGATTCGGAGTCCTATAGGGATGCTACATCATTCAGTTGTTTAATAGCTTGGATGATTTTACAATAACATCAAGTATGTTTTTGCAAAACTCTGAAGATTCGTACGGTTGGCTGGTCAGTTCATCTATGATATGATAGAGATTTTCTCCATTCCAAGTGTTGTACTTGTCGGGAGCCCATTCCCAGCCCCATGGCCAGTTATCAGAAGGATTATTAAAAATCGGTGTGATTGGGACACCAGAACTTATATTGTCTTTGCTGATGCCATAATATAAATCAATCAGTCCCCATTTATCGAATATATAGACAACTTTTACAGTCTTTTGGCTGTTTGTGATAAAATAACTGAATCCCCAGTCCAGTTTGCCGCTTCTTTCCGTGAATTCATTCGATTTAAATTTGATGTTCAGCTGCGTTTTTTGTTCTGCCATTTCTCTTATATGTTCCAACGCTTTTGTGATGGGGCCTGAAATAGCTTTTTTGATGATGTCATTCTGGTATGAACAGATTAAAATAGCGTTTTTCAGATAGTCTTCCTTTGAAGCAATTTCTTCAATGATTGGATTCTTTTCATTCATATAATATGCTGTTATTTGAGTTAATAGATGGTTATACTGGATAATTGTCTCTCTGACTTTGGGCTTGTCGTATGCGATGGCCGCACAATGCTCAAGCCACTTTCTGATGTGATGGATGTATGAACATTTGATATAGTCAAAAGGCTCGCCCTCACCTGTTGATGTAGTAGAAGCGCTGCTTCCGTAAAGTGTCAGGTATAATATTTTAAAGTTGTCTGGAGATTGATATTTCGTCACGCCAAAGTTGTAATACCGACGTAATTGGTTGGGTTGATCCTCCGCATAAATCTTGTTTTCAATGATAAGCGACGGTATGCCTGTATTTTGGGGCATTTCAATCAGAATATCAATGCGTCCTCCTTCTGTCTCTTCCTCGTTAATACAGCCGATGTGGTATTCTGCGGTGGTGAAGGCTTTGCTTAATTCATCCATGTCGTTGGATAATTTTATTTCTACTACATCTTGAATAAACAGACGTAGAAAGTTCTCGTTACACCCGTGGCTTCCTTCAGGGTTTAGGAGTTCAGCGAGCATGGCCGAATGTAGTCTGACCTCTTCACTCCAAAGTCCTAATACGTTGAATACATTAAAGTCTTCTCCTCGTCTTTTGACTTCTGTCTGCTTGATAATCTGTTTTTTCTGTAGTTCGCCTATCTTATAAAGTAGGGTCTGCATACTGTTTTCCATGATTCTGAAATTAGTTTTATAATAATGAAGGTGTTTATTTTATTTCTTCTTGTAATACGACAATATATTCTCCGCCATCTGGCACATGGCATCCTTTGCCCACTGCGGTTCGAGAATCTCAATCTGGTCGGTTTGCTGTAGCAACAGCTGGAAGAACTCATAGTTCGGGCGAACGCTGAACTCAAACGTGATGGATTCGTCATCCGAAGCAATTTCGCGTTGTGATTCGTGCAGGGGAAGGGTAGAGAGGTAGTTCCGGGCCCATCCGTATGCCTTGATAACTACCCGCTCGATGTCATATTCCGGGTCGGAGATGATGCCCACGCATCCCTCGAAATACCGGTCTATGCTGAAATCCTTGGGAAGCTGGAATTTCACGTCCGTAAGGCTCACGTGCTGGATTCTGTCGAGTGCGTATGTTCTTATTTCCTCGGAATAGACTGAGTATCCAATCAGGTACCAGCGGCGGTTATACACCTTCAGGTGATAAGGCTCTACCTGAAACGTACTGGCATGAGACCTGCCAAAGCCTTGGTGAGTAATTTCTACCACACAATTCTGACGCATGGCCTGAAGGAAAGTCTGCAAATATTTATTTCCCGAAGGAATCTTCTCGAATGAGATGCGTTTCTCCAGCTGACGGTCTGCCTGAAGCTGGTTCAGGGTGGCATACGAGTCGATGAGCCACGAACGGAAGGAGTCACCTTCCAGCGAATCCGCATCCTCTATGTAATAGCCGTATCCTCGACTGGTATCGCAGGAGATGAGAATGTCGAAGATGGTCTGCACGGCCTTCTTGTGATTCATGAAGGTTTTCCATGGAAGCGGTTTCCCGTCGCCCAGTCCGCAGGTTTCCCATCGTTCACTGATTTCGTTGAAGGTGATGTACGGGTGGCATCGGATTAAATCTGCCAGCCATATATATCGTCCGAATTTGTTTGCTGCCATAAATAATAAAATGAAAAGTTTTGGTGATGCGGCAAAGTTAAGCACCTGCCTATGTCAAATTTAGGAATAAGTCCTTAAAATGTCAAATCATTTTAAAAGCAATTCACACGATTTAAAAACTGGTATATAACTCGTATCTTTGGCCAAAAAATAAAGAAACCCCAATGGATACAGAATATTTGAACCGTTTTGAAGAGAGATTGCAGCAGGAATTGCTGCGTTTGTGTACTGACTATCATGTGCTGGACGGCACCCTGCTGGCTACGGAGGACCTGGACAACCGCTGGCATGACCTGGCACCGGAGTATGTGGCCGATGCCGTGGAACAGATTCGTGACTATCCCGTGGTGTCGGTGGCCTGGGCAGCTTATCTGGGCTTGGGAGTAGCTTTTTGCTGGGACGAAGACTGGGAGGCCAGGGCAAAGGCTTCTTATCAGTCGTACTACGGAGAGCAGGGATTTGACGATATGGATGAACACATCGTGCGCGATTTGCTCGGCTTGTCGCTCGACGGTGAAGAGGCCCGCCAGCTGGAAGACATCATCCGCCGCTGCGGACAAACTACCGTGGGACTGATTCGCCACGAACAGATAGAGCCGCAGAGCCCGCTGGCCTTCCATGTATTTGCCCGTGCCTGCCGTACGATGTTCCGTATCGGGGTGGCCATTGAACTCAAACGCCTGGGATATAAATTTGAGAAAGTGGAAATCGGTCGCGTGCCGGGCGGAATGTTGTCATAAGAAATCCTCAGACAGGTTTTCTGTCACCTCAAAAACGCTTTGACGTTTGGATTCAAACGCCTTTACGTTTTACTTGAAACGCACTTGTGTTTTGGGTAAAACGTAAGGGCGTTTTGTGTGAAATGCACTTGCGTTTTTTTACGGGATGAATTTTAGCGAATTTCCGGCCCATATTTTTCTTCAAATTCCGCCACAATCTGCTGGAAATGCGTCGGCAGATAGTGCATGGCCTGAGCATGCAGGGCAGGGGGAACGCCGTAGAATGCTTCTGCGATGCTGCCCGTGATGCAGGCCAGTGTATCGCTGTCGCCACCCAGTGAGATAGCCGAACGTACGCAGTCCTCAAAGTCCGTTCCGTCCAGAAAGGCGCGGATGGCCTGGGGCACGGTGCCTTGGCAGGTGGCGTCCCATTGATAGGTATCACGAATGCCGTCGCAGGTGAAGTTCAGGTCATAGTCGAACTTCGCTTCGACGGTATTTTTTATGTCCTCCTTGCTCTTCCCATCCCGGGCCAGAAAGATGCAGAGTGCCGTAGCCTGGGCACCCTTGATTCCTTCGGGATGATTGTGTGTGCAGGCAGCCGATATGCGTGCAGCCTTCAGCGTCTCTTCCTCCGTGCGGAATGCCCATCCCACGGGGCCTACGCGCATGGCCGAACCGTTTCCGCAGCTGCCGTAAGGACGGAGCTGTCCCGTTTGCTGTCCCTGTCGGAGCCATTCACGGAAACGTCCGCCGAAGCCTCCCAGCGGACACGGGTAACGGGTGGCATAGCGGAAATAATAGGTGGCACAGTCTCCTCCGTGTAGCAGCCAGTCGGCCGTGGCGAGGGTCAGAATACTGTCGTCGGTATATCCCTTCTGCGGAGTGAGGAAAGGAAACTCTTTTGTCTTGATGTTGTGGAACTCGTAGACGCTGCCTGCGATGTCGCCAAGGATGCTTCCAATCATATTTTTTTGTTTGTATAGACACAAAGGTATGGAAATAAATGAATATGAATCGATAATGGCCGGCTTATTTCATATGATACAAAAAATCATTTATGGTGGAACCTTTTATTACAATCTTTACATATATAATTGGCATTAGAAATTTTCCCCAAGAATGCAACTATAAAAAACGAAATAAACATAGACAATGCTATATAATCGGCGATAGTTGATCTGATACCCAAATCATTTGCCCAAACAAGATAAAGCCCCGGAATAAGAAAAAGAAAGATGCACCATAATGCTATAGCAGTTCCGTATTTGTTGCTTACGGCTATGGCTGACACATTGTAACTTCCACATTTAGGGCACCAGACATGAGACTCATTTCTACTATCAACAATAGGATTTATTATCTCAACAGCTTTTTCATAATCTTTCTCGAAAACATATATTGCAATACCTGTGATAGCACCATAAGCACCAGGATTTTGGTCTTGCCCTTCATCATGCTGGCGAGAAACAATGTTATTTTCAATAAGCAGATTTGTAATCTCGTCTGCATAAATAGTAGTATCACATTTTATAAGAAGTCTTTCCTTCATATTAGAATTTACTTTTATGCCAATATACTGATATTTATATAAAAAAGCAAGATTTATCTCTAAGTCTTTATTATAAGCACTATATTTGCGATACGGACTCGAACCTAAAAAATAAAGTGATACTTTTATTTGCAGCTGTTATATTAATAGTTATTGCAACAGTCATTAAAATATACTTTACATAACTGCCTGAATAACTACTGGTGTAAAAGATGGTGATTATATGTATATAACTGAATATCTTGATAATACATATTTTGATTCAGCTGTAGTTATGAATGGAAAATTTACATTCAAGTTACCGAAGGCTTCAGAAGAAGATTTTTTGCCTAAAGTTATAGTTCCTGCTGTGGGCAATGAGCCAAGTGTAGCTATGGTTTTTACACAAGATTCTGAAGTGAAATACATAAGAGATAGCAATAAAGATATATTCGATATATATGGTTCTCCATATAATGATTTGTTCCGTATAGAAGGTTTTAAAATAGATTCAATAAGTCATGTGTTGGGACATCTTGATAATCTATGTTTGAAGGATTCTACTTTGACGCAGGAACAGAAGGATTCAATAACTTTAAAAATGAATGAACTCATAAAAGAAGACTCCATTCTCAATATTCAAAGTATAGAACGTAATATTGATAATCTTGTGGGGGCTTATCTATTATACATAAACAGACATTCACTGAACAAAGAAACATTTCAGAAGCTTTTTGAAAGACTTCCCAAGAAGTTCGCATCATCAAAGCATTTTGATGATGTTAGAAAATAACCTGTCTTTTGTGAAGTTCTATGAATAACCAACAGTTTACATTATGAAAAAATACGTGATATTCTTAGTCCTGCTCATCGCAACTCTTTGTGTAAAGGCACAGTCTATTATTCCACAGGTAAATGAAAACGTGGAGCTTATGAGTATCTTGTCGCGTATGGCCGGTTTTCCGGAATATCACATGGATATGGCGGGCCAATATATAAAGGATATGGACAGCTATTTTAAGGAGAGTACTGACCATCCGGCCGTGCAGTATATGAAAGGACTTAGGAACAAGTATGGCATAGCTTATGATGCCGTCATGTCAATGGCTGTACATCTGGATAACCGGAACGGTGTTTTTTCATTGATAGAGGAAGAAGTTTCGACCTTAGAGAAAAGATGGAAGAAGGTGGATAAGGATGAATTTCTGTCTTATCTCAGCAGCTTTTATAGGGATACAAAATTCAATGAATTCTTTCTGGCCCATAAAGACCTTTATGAAAGGGGCATCAAGTCTTATCAGGATAATGTCATCAGTCATTTTGATATAGACTGGTATGCTGATTTCTATGGAAATGAACCTCAGGAAACTTCTTCTGTGATAATCGGTTTCTGCAATGGAGGTGGAAACTATGGAGCAGACCGGCAAATAAAAGGACATAAGAAGGAGGTTTTCGCTATTGTGGGTTATTACGTGAATAAAGAAGGTATGCCCATGTATAGCAAAGAATATTTGCCGACGCTGATTCATGAATTTAATCATTCTTTTATCAATCATTTTCTGGATGAAAACAAATATCCTGATTATGTAAAAGAACTGGAGCCGGCTGCCACGGATTTGTTTAATTCTTCACGTTGGAGTATGGCGAAACAAGCGTATGGCAATTGGAAGACCGTGATAAACGAATCACTTGTCCGTGCGGCTGTTATCTGTTATATGCTGGACAAAGACTACAAGCCGGAAGAAATAAAAAATGAACTGTTGGAGCAGGTGCAACGAAATTTCAGATGGATGCCGGAACTGGTGAGCCTGCTGAGAAAATACGAAGAAAGACAGGTAAAATATGGTAGTTTTGAGAATTTCTATCCGAGGGTAATAGATTTTTTCGAAGACTATGCTAACCTACATTATTCATAGTGGATTCATTTCAGGTTATCAAAACAGATATGGGGACAA
>OOCR01000232.1_pt1 | contig 53697 bp, 33 predicted proteins | sample 1671491 | NCBI WGS metagenome assembly OOCR01 (sample SAMN06348162, study PRJEB24527) | human gut metagenome | biome: human gut; feature: ankylosing spondylitis patient; material: feces | host: Homo sapiens | place: China | collected 2015-10
CCCCGCCGTGAACGGCGGGGCTTTACGGCACGTCGGGTAAGGCGCGCCCGTCCGTCGCAAAGAATCGATCGAAGGAAATTCCAACATGTCTATGAATCGTCGAAATCTTTTCCGTGCCGCCGGCGCTCTTTCCGGTGCCAGTCTCATTCCCGCGGGCGAAGCGCTGGCCGCTCCGAAGAAGGCCGCCAAAGCCGCTCCCGCTCTTGAAGCGGGCGTGCGCACCCTGAAGGGGGGCGTCACGGTCGGGGCTCCGCTTCCCGGTTTCCCCGAACTCGAACTCTCGGGCACGTTCGAGCATGGGAAGTCTGTTCTCAACGACGGCGTCGTCATGAACGCCTCCCACTGGGGGATCGGGCGCGTGCACGTGAAGGGCGGCCGCATCGAGCGGATCGAACCCTTTGAAAAGGACCTGGCTCCGTCGCTTCAGCTTCAGGCCGTGGCGCAGCAGCCCTACAACCGCGCCCGCATCCGCTATCCGATGGTCCGCAAGAGCTACCTCGAAAAGGCTACAAGGCGGGCGGCCGCGGTCGCGGGTCCGAGCCCTTCGTGCGCGTTTCCTGGGAAACCGCCGCGAAGCTCGTCGCCGACGAATTGAAGCGCGTTCGCGACACCTACGGCCCGACCGCGATCTACGGCGACTCCTACGGCTGGATGAGCCCGGGTGCGGTCGGCAACGCCCGCAACCTCCTGCAGCGTGTCCTCAATCTGAACGGCGGCTTCACGGGCGGTCTCGGCGACTACTCGACGGGGTGCGCACAGGTGATTCTTCCCTACGTCATCGGCTCGAACGGCGTCTACGAACAGGTCACCTCCTGGAACCTCATCACCGACAAGACCGAACTCATCGTCCTCTGGGGGGGCCGATCCCACGATCACGAACGACATCGACTGGGCGACCACCGTGCACGAAAACGCCGACGGCTTCCGTCGCGTGAAAGCGGCGAAGATCCCCGTCGTCGCCGTCAATCCCCTGAAGCCCGACACGGCGGAATTCATGGCGAAAACGCTCGCTGGATCGCTCCGCGCCCGGGGACCGACGTTGCGATGATGCTCGCGATGGCGTACGAACTCGAAACGACGGGTGCCGCGGACCGCGAATTCATCCGCAAGTACACGGTCGGCTACGACGCCTTCCGTCCCTACCTCACGGGTGAAAAGGACGGCACGGCGAAGACCCCCGAATGGGCGGAAAAGATCTGCGGCGTGAAGGCCGACGAAATCCGCGCGCTCGTTCGCGAAATGAAGGCGAAACGCACCATGCTCATGGGCGGCTGGGGCATCCAGCGCGCCGAACACGGCGAACAGGTGCACTGGATGATGGTCGTGCTTGCGGCCATGCTCGGTCAGATCGGTCTTCCGGGCGGGGGCTTCGGCTTCACGTACCACTACTCGAACGGCGGCGCCGCGACCTCGGAAGCTCCGGCTCTCCCCGGCATTTCCGCGAACCCGAAGGGCGGCTCCACGGGCCTCAAGTGGGAAGGCACGTCGCTCGTGTCGATTCCGCTTGCGCGCTTCACGGAGTGTTTCCTCAATCCCGGGAAGACGATCGACCACAACGGCACGAAGATCACGTACCCCGACATTCGTCTCGTCTTCTGGTCGGGCGGCAACCCCTTCGCGCAGCAGGAAGACACGAACGGTCTTCTGAAGGCCTGGAAGAAGCCTGAAACGACGATCGTTTGCGACAGCATGTGGACCGCTTCGGCCCGCCACGCCGACATCGTGCTTCCCGCCTGCACGAGCCTTGAGCGCAACGACATCACCGCCGTCGGTTCCTACTCGAACCTCGGCTACGTCGCGATGCACCAGGCGATCAAGCCCCAGTACGAATCGAAGTCCGACTACGAAATCTTCCGCCTCATTGCCCGCGAAATGGGCTTCGAAGAGGCCTACACGGAAGGTCTCGACGAAATGGGCTGGATCAAGAAGTTCTACAACGCCGCGCGCCTCGAAGCCTCGCAAAACGGCTACGAAATGCCTGCGTTCGACGACTTCTGGAAGGCGGGCTGGGTGTGGTTCCCGGTGCTTGCCGACTCCGAGCACTACAACTACCTGGGCGACTTCCGCAAGAACCCGATTGTCAACCCGCTCGGTACCGCTTCGGGGAAGATCGAAATCTTCTCGGAAAAGGTCGCCTCTTACGGCTACGACGACTGCCCGGGTCATCCGACCTGGATGGAACCGACCGAATGGCTCGACGGGAAGCTCGCCGAAGATTACCCCTTCGCGCTTCTCACCTCGAAGAGCCGCTATCGTCTCCATTCGCAGTTGGACAGCACGGAAAGCCACAACTACGCCGACATCGAAGACCGCGAACCCTGCTGGATCCATCCGGCCGCAGCCGAGAAGCTGGGCGTCAAGACGGGTGACGTCGTGCGCGTCGAAAGCCGCCGCGGCGCGGTGCTCGCGGGCGTGCTCGTCACCGAACGCGTGCGTCCCGACACGGTCGTCGTGCGTCACGGCGGCTGGTACGACCCGGAAGAGCCGGGCGAAGAAGGGTCGCTCGACGTTCACGGCTGCGACAATGTGCTGACGATCGACATTCCGTCGTCGAAGCTTGCGAACGGGAACGTCGCCAATTCGTCGCTCGTTCGTATCAAGAAGTGGACGAAGGATCTCCCGCGCGTGCGCGTCTGGGAGCAGCCCGAAACGGAACGCGCCGACGACTGACGGCGGTCCGTGACGACCGGGACGTTTGAGGCCAAAGCGCCTTGCGCGCGGTGCACGCGCGCGTAAGGCGCCGGAAGTTCCGACGACGAGGCGACGCCTCCTTCTCGGTCCGTACTGCGAACTCGAAAGCAAACCGCCCCGCCCGGGAACTTCCCGAGCGGGGCGGTTGTTTTTAAGACCGTTCGGGCGGCCTTTCACGCGGGAAGACGGCGGCTTCCGTCGTCATGCAGAAAGCGCTTTTTCCCGGCTCGATGAGCTCACCGGTAAGCTGCTTCGTAAATCGCCACCGTATCTTCGAACGTGAGCGCCACGGGATCCTGTTCGAAGAGGAGGGCGCCCGCCGAGCGGCAGTTTTCCGCCAGCGCGGGGATCTCTTCGCGCGTGATGCCCCAGTCGCTCATCTTGAGGTCCGCAACGCCGCAGGCGACCTGCAGTTCGTGGAGCGCCCGCAGGAAGTCATCGGGGCGCACCGCGTCGCGGTGGCCGAGCGCGCGGGCGAGTTCGACGAAGCGTTCCGACCGGGCACCCGTCTTGATCATATGGCCGAAGTAGGCGAGCGAAAGCATGATGAGACCCGCGCCGTGGGGAAGTTCCGGATGGAAGGCGGAAAGGGCGTGCTCCATCGAGTGTTGGCTCGTGAGGCGGCAACACGTCATCACGTAGCCCGAGAGCGTGTTCGCAAAGGCCATGTGTTCGCGCGCTTCGAGGTCGTTGCCGTCCTTGACGGCGCGCGCAAGGCCGCGGGCGACGTGGCGCACGCTCTCCAGAGCGTACATGTCGGAGAGGAAGTTCGGACGCTTCGTGACGTAACCCTCGATCGCATGAAAGAGCGCGTCAAAGCCCTGGTAGGCGGTGAGGCGCGGCGGAACCGAGCACATGAGTTCGGGGTCGACCACGGCGAGCTTCGGGTAGCAGTTGACGTGACCGCCCAAGCCCACCTTTTCTCGCGTCGCGGGGTTCGTAATGACACCCCCGCCGTCGACTTCGGAGCCCGTGCCCGCCGTCGTCGTGATCGCAACGAGCGGGATGGGAGCGTTTTCGATCGGACGACGACCGCCCCGACCCTGCTGCACGTAGTCCCAAATGTCGCCGTCGTTCGTCGCGACGATGCCGATCGCCTTCGCGGCGTCCATGACGGAGCCGCCGCCGAGCGCGATGATGAAGTCGCACTTTTCTTCGCGTACGGTCTTCGAAACCGCCATGACGGTGGTCGAGAGCGGATTGGGTTCGACGGCCGCTACGTGCACGTACGGAACGCCGCGCGCTTCGAGCATCGTCTTCACGCGCCCGAGCGCGCCGATGCGCTCGACCGCCGTGCCGTTCGACGTGAGAAGGAGCGCCTTCGTGCCCGGAAGCGGTTCCGTAGCAAGCGCGTCGAGTCGGCCGGGACCGAAGACAAGTTTCACGGGCGAAGAATGAGAGAACTGCATGAAGGATCTCCTCGTGTGTGGTGTCGGATGGAAAAGGACGAACCTGTCGGAGGTTCGTCCTTTCGGCACGACGAAGCTCTCGGGCGAGCTCGGTCGGCGGGTCGTTCCTTCATTGTAGACCGCCCGAGGCGGGGAGAGCGGCATGCGTTCGGGAAAGCCCTCCTTTTGACGGGAGGATGACGAGAGAATATCGGACGAATCGGAAATCGCTCGGGAAGCTTCTCAAGCGTCCTCACGCTCACTCGCGCTCCAGGGCGGGCTTTCCTTCGTCCTCGGCTTTGCGGCCCGAGCCGAGGAGGCGTTCGATCGCTTTGACAAGGAGCCCCACGAGCACGGCCGAGACGAGCGTCCCTTCGCGAATCGCCACCGTGTGGCCGAGCGTCGTCCAGGCAAGGAGCGCGGAGGCCGCGACGAGCGAAACGTCGTTCGCAATCTTGAGTGTTCCGAACGGGCGCCGCAGGACGAAGGAAGCCGCAAGTACGATGCCTTCGCCCGGCTGTACGAGCGTTTTCGAGCGGATTTGCATGACGATGCCGACCGCCATGAGAAGGTTGCCGAAAAGGCTCAACCCGAGATGCGCGGCATAGGCGTCGGGAAGCGCGAGCTTGCCGAAAAGCGCCATCGCGCCGTCGATGAAGACCGAAAAAAGCAGAACGACCGGAATCTGCAGGAGGTTGGGCAGCGGAAAGTGCCGTCTCAAGAGGAGAATCTGCCCGAGCACGAACCCCACATTGACGATGAAGGTGCCGGTTCCGAACGTCATCCCGAAGATTTCCGCAACGGCCAAGGGCAGCGTGCTGATCGGCGTCGTGCCGAGTCCCGCCGTCGTCACGGCGGCGATTCCCGAGGCGGCGGCCGCCATGCCGAGAACGAGAAGCGGGATGCGAAAAAGAAGCGATGCGGGAGCGGTTGCGGGCATGAGGAAAAACTGCGAAAAGGAAGGACCCTTGAAAAACAAAGGAGCCCCGCTTCGCGTTTTGCGAAAACGACGCTCCTTGCGGCCCCGCATTGACGCGGAGCGTTCGGATCGGACGGATACCTTAGCCGAAGATCTTCATCCAGAGCCAGGCGGGAATGCCGAAAATCACGAGCCAGACGATCGCCATGGCGGCCATCTGCACGACGTGGCTCTTCGAGATCGAAAGCACGGCCGGGCCGATCGAATCCCAGACCTTGAAGAGAAGAATGAACGAGGCGACGGCCCAGATGAGGCCGAAAACGATCGTGAAGAACGTGAACATGGGAAAATCCTTGGCTGATGTTCGGGTGATGAGGATCGCCGAAAAGTCTACGACTTCGGGCTTAATCCGCTCTTAGTCGACGTGCGTCCGAAGCGCCGACTATTCTATCCAATTCACCCGATGTCCCTTCACTCCGTTTTTTTCGAGGACCCGTTCATGCCCCGCTTTGAGCTCGTACTTCCCGAAGGCCGGTTACTCCTTCGCAATCCCGAAACGGGCGAAACGCTCACGTTGTCCGCCGACTCGGGACCGCTTGTGCTCGGGACGGTCGAGATGCGGTTCGAGTGCGCGCCGCGCGGGGTGTCGGTGTCGTCGGAGGCGGTTTCTTCGGCGTTTGCGGCCGCGCAGACCGTCGAGTCGGTGCCCGCAGGTTCCGTAAAGGTCTCGCCGGATGCGAAAGCCGAGGCTGCTACTCAACCCGTCGAACCCGCCGACGTCCTTCAAACCGCCGCGTTTTCCGCGCTTCCGCCCGGATTCGGGCCCGAGACGGGGCTTCCGTTTCTCTCTCCCGAGGTGCCGCTTGCGTTTCCCGCGGGGCGTGCGACAGCCGGCCCTGAAGGCTCGGACGGGTTTTCTGCAAAACCTCACGTGCGGGTGCTCGAAGCGCCGCTTGAAGCGCTTACGGAGTCGGACTTCACGACGTCGCTCGAGCGCTTTGCCGCAAGCCGCAACAACCTTGAAGAAGAAATCGACTTTCTGACCGACATCGAAGGCGATCCCGACGACATCAACGAACTGCGCGAAGCAATGGAAGCGCTCGACGAGCGGATCCGCGCGACGGCAAAACGGTTCGAAGCCTGGCGCGCGGCCGAGAAAAAGCGTGACGAAGAGCGGGGTGCGGCCAACTGACCCCGTTTCGACGCGCTCCGAAGTCGGCTCCGGGTCGACTTTCGATACGCTCAGACGAAGCTCGACGCCCACGCGCGCAGCGCGGGAAGGCGCGCCGTGGCGTCCCTGCGCCCGAGTTCGTACGCGCGGCGGATGTCTTCGGGCTTGTGGGTGAGGCGGGGAATCCCGATCGGACGGGCGGGACGAATCACGAAGGCCCGGCTTTCCTTCAAGCGCTTTTCGACGAGCGCCTGTGCGGCCTCGTAGACGCGGCCGCTTTCTTCGAACGCCCGCACGAATTTCGGATAGCGCCGATAGACAAAGCGCGCTGCCGCGGCGTCGAAGTCCCGCACGCGATGTTCGCGCGGGTGCGTGAGGATCACGATGTTGCGGGCAAAGCCCATGGCTTCGAACGCGGCCAAAGGGACGCGGTCCGTGCAACCGCCGTCAAGCAGCTTCATGCCGCGAAATTCCACGACGGGCGAGACGTAGGGAAGCGACGCGGACGCGCGCAGACCGTCGATTTCGGTCGTGAGATCCGGAATGTGGAGATACTCGCAGCGCCCCGTTTCGAGGTTGCTCGCCGCCGCAACGAAGCGAACGGGCGAATTCCGGAACGTTTCGCCGTCGAAAGGATCGAGTTTCTCGGGAATCTCCCGGTAGCAGAAGTCGGGGTCGATGAGGTTCCCCGTGCGCAACCAACGGCGCACGGAAAAGAAGCGCTCGTCGCGGCAAAACCGTTCGTAGAAGCGAATGCTGCGGCCGGGTTGGCCCGACACGAACGATGCTCCGTGAATCGCACCCGCGGATACGCCCGCAAGGCCCCCGACGGGAAGTTGTTCCGCGTAAAGGACGTCGAGAACGCCCGCCGCGTAAATCCCGCGGCACCCGCCTCCTTCGACGACGAGGCCGATCGGGCGGGCGGGATCGGGATTCAACGCGGGAAGGGCCGAACGCAGGAAGGGTGTTTCGTCGGCGAAGTCGGAGAAATCAGCAGTCATGGCGGAGAAAAACGGGGCGGCCGTCGCGGGGGCCGAAAGGGCAATCCGCCCATCCTACATCGCAGACCCGGCGCAAAAGCGCCCCGCACGTCTTTTCGGGATGCTCGTCGACCGAACGATCGATGCGCATCCCGAATCCGATCATCGACTCCGATCAGCGCTCGGCGTCGACTGCTACGTGTTTCCAACCGAGGACGTCGAAGAGTCCCTCGTCCGTGACGCGCAGCGCGGGAATGACGGGAAGTGCCAGGAACGCAAGCGTCATCACCGGCTCGACCGTATCGCGGATGCGGAAGGATTCGCGCGCGACGCGGTAGACGTGTTCGAGTTCGGCTGCGATGCTTTCGCCCGTTTCGAAGCTCATGAGACCCGCGCAGGGGAGGGAGAGTTCCGCGAGAACGCGTCCGTCGCGAACGACCGTCATGCCGCCCCCGATTTCGCGAAGCCGCTCCACGGCGGCGAGCATGTCCGCGTCCGATCCGCCTGCAACGACGATGTTGTGGCTGTCGTGCGCGATGGTCGTCGCGACCGCCCCGGGCATGAAGGCGTTCGCCTCGATGTAGCCCGAGAGAATTCCCGTGCCGACGGTGCCGAGGGCGTGGTGGCGTTCCAACACCGCCACCTTGACGAGCCCCGGGTTGAGAGCCGCGTCGAATTTTCCCGATTCCGTTCGAACGGGAAGTTCGTGCGCCGTCGTAAGGATTTCGTGCGGGACGAGCCCGATCACGCGCGCGCGTCCCGAGGGGACGTCGATTGCGAACGTATCCGCGTCGACCCGTCCCGTGCGAACGCGCGAGAGCACCCCTTCGGGGCGAAGCGGACGGCGCAGGGGAGCCGTCAGTTTCCCGTCGCGAGACGTGAGGCGTCCGCCGTGGTAGGTCGCTCGCACGCGGAAGTGCGTGAGGTCCTCGACCACGGCAAAGTCGGCGCGACGCCCCGGGGCGACGGCGCCCGATTCCGTGAGACCGAAGCGGTTCGCCGCGTTGACGGTTGCCATGCGAACGGCCGTCATGGCGGGTACGCCCGCCGCCACCGCCATGCGAAGGTGTTTTTCCATATGGCCTTCGAGCGCGATGTCCGCGGGATTTGCATCGTCGTTGCAGAACATGCACATGTGGGCGTTCTCGGGCGTGACGCCGCGGATGAGTTCGGGGAGGTTCTTTGCGGCCGATCCCTGACGGATCATCACGCACATGCCCCGTCGGATGCTCTCGCGCATTTCTTCGAGGGTCGAACATTCGTGGTCGCTCGTAATTCCCGCCACAACGCAGGCCGAGAGCGCTTCGCGCAACACCCCCGGCGCGTGACCGTCGATCGGACGGGCGCGCGTGCGCGCATCAAGGAGCTTTTGAAGCAAATCGGGATCTTTGCCGAGCACCCCCGGCACGTTCATGACTTCCCCGAGCCCGAGAACACGGGGATGCGCGTAGAGGGGCCGAAGCCGTTCGGCGTCAAGCGTCGCTCCCGCGTGTTCGAAGGGCGTCGCGGGAACGCACGAGGGGAGCATGAAGCGGATGTCTAGCGGGAGGCCTTCGGACGCGTCGAGCATGTATCGAATCCCCTCGGTCCCGAGAACGTTTGCAATCTCGTGCGGGTCGGCAACAACGACCGCCGTCCCGTGCGGAAGAACGAGTTCGGCAAAACGTTCGGGAACGAGCATCGACGATTCGATGTGAACATGCGCGTCGATGAAGCCCGGGAGCAAAATGCCGCCCTCCAAGTCCACGGTTTCAAGGGCTTCGGCCGAACCCGTCGGGACGCAGTCCACGACGACGCCGTCCGTGACGAGCACGTCGACGTCCGTCAGAAAGGTGCCCGAGAAAACGTCGGCAACGGTGCCGTTCGTAAAACGCACCTCGGCGGGCGTACGGTGCGTGGCGGCATCGAGTCGGCGCTCAAGCTGCTCGCGCGTCACCGCAAAGGTTGCGGACTGCGTGGACTGAAGCATGGGTTTCCCCTTGGTAGACAAGAACTGCGCTCATCATAAACGAGGGGCGTCGCTCCGGGTGACGGGTAAGGCGAGGGCTTGAGGTCGGCGCTCACCTTTTCTTTTCTCGAAATTCCGTTGTTCTTACGGCATCCGAAGCCAAAAGTTCTTCATGGCGTCATACATTGCGGGCCAGAAGACGGTGCCGTGTACCTCGTCGGGGAAGCGTCGAACGATCACTTCGGCACCGCCGCGACGAAGCACTTCGGCAATCCGCTTTTTGGCGGGTCCCGACCGATCGAGCGCTCCAACGGCTCCGCGTCGGGGACGTTCGGCGTAGGCGAGGTAGACTCGCTTTCCCGCCCATTGACCCGGATGCGTTTCACGGAATTCGTCCGCCCAGCGCCTCCCGTCCCACCAGAGGCTCGGATCGATCGCAATGAAGTCGTCCCAGTCATCGGACTGCTTTTGAAGCGCAAAAAGCGTAAAAAGCCCCGCGTAGGAGTGGCCGGCCAAGACGCGTCTTGCCGTCTGCCGCCCCGAGAGGCGTTCCGTCTCGCGCCGCCAGGAACCCGTCAGATAGTCGAGCATCTCGGGCGCACCCCCGCCCGGGCGTTTTCCGTCGGGAAGGGGTTGTCCCCGCCGATCGAGCGCGGAGGCCGTGGGCGTGAGCGCATGTTCGCGTTTTCGAGCGTCCGATGCCGTATCGATTCCGGCCACGACGAAGCCCGAAAAGTCGCCCGCAAAGAGGCGGCTCTTTTCAATCGCACCCGCATAGGCGACGGTCGTCTCGAAAAAGGATTCCGCGTCGAGAAGATCGACTACGGCAACGGGCCCCGGCCGGCTCGGATCGCGCTGCCGGCGACCGAAGCGGATCGCGGAGTCATGATCGGTCGATTCCGGTTCGGCGCGTTTTTTCGAAGCTTCGGCGGTTTCGGTTGCCGAAGCCGTTCCCGCTCGGAGAGAAGGGAGACCCGCAACAACCAGCCCCGCCAGGGTTTTGATGGCCGTTGCGCGCGTGATGCCCGCAGCGGGCGCCTGGCTTCGAAGTCGATCCACGATGATGTCCTTTTCGAAAATTAAATGAAAACGAGAATTGTTACGGATTCTATAGGAGCTCCGCAGCCGGAGGTCGAGTCAGGCCCGCTTCGGGCACGACCGACCGTCTAGGCCAAGGTCTAGGCGACTCTTCTGCGGAATTTGCTACGCTCGTAGCATCCGATCGATGCGTTTTCGGTGTTTCTTCTCGGTTTCTCGAAGCCTCGTCGACGTCTTCTTCGCATCGGTCAAGCGCTTCTTTTTCCCGCCCGTTTCCGGTGACGCCATGTCGTTTGTCGCAGCGTTTTTCTTCGATTTCCTCCGGCGTGGCGTCCGTGACGGACGCCCCGCCGGAGCGCATGCGCGCGGCGTGCTCGGAGCGGGCCTTCTTGCGCTCGCAGGTTCGGCGGGTGCGGCGGATCTTCCGAATGCGCCGAATGTGCCCGCAACAGTCGAAGTCCGGGGGACCGCAGGCGCCGCCGACGTTCTCTCCTCCGCCTCGGTTCGGGCACCTTTTTCGCATCCCGTCACGCTTCGCATCGGTCGCATAAACGGTCCCGCGGATCTTGACGCGAGTCTGGACGAGCCGATGTTGCTTTTTTCCGATTTCTTCTCCGATCGCGTCTCGATCGAATGGGTGGAAATCCCTCCGGCGGATGCCGCCGACACGCTGAAGCGCGAACGGCCCGATTTTGTTTTGGCCTATCCCTCGTTTGTGACCGACGCGGCTGCGGCGGGGATCGTGCTCCACCAAGTGGCGGCTCGAAAAACGGCCTACGCCGAGTCGGCCGGTCACTCGGTCGGGACGGCGCTCGTCGTGCTCGACGCGCGTCGGAATCTCCGTACGCTCAAGGACTTGAAAGGCAAGCGCCTTGCCGCGGATCTTCCCGAGTCGATCACGGAATTGGCGCTTCTGGATCGGGTACGCGAATCGGGTGAAGATCCCTGGCACTTCTTCAGCGACATCATTCATCTCTCGGCCGCCTACCCGAATGCCGTGGCGGCCGTATTGGGGGGAGGCGTCGACGCGGCGGCGTTGCCCACGTGTCTTCTCGAGTCGCTCGAGCGCTCGGGCCTTGTGGCGCCGGGGTTGCTGCGGGTCGTCGACGGCGTTCTCGACGGGCACCTTGCTTGTCGGCGCACGTCCGCGCTCTTTCCCGATGTGAGTCTCTATGCGTTCGACTGGACGCCCGAACCCGTCGTGCGCGACACGACGCTCGCGCTTCTTTCACCGCCCGCGCCGAGTGCGGGGCGACATGCGGTGACTCCGGGGGGGCCTTCCTACGGTTGGGTGGCCTTTTCGCCGGGCGAAGATTTGACGCGTCTTTACCGGTCGCTCGCGGCGGGCCCCTATCGGTACCTGCGCGAATATTCGCCTTCGGCCCTTTACGAGCGGTACGGAACGTACGTGAACGCGGTGCTTCTGCTCCTGCTCTGGCTCGTCGTAAACGAAGTGCGGCTGCGTCGACTCGTCGCCGTGCGAACGCGGAGTCTGAGAGAGGCCCTCGCGGACCGCGCGCGGCTTGAAGTCGAAGCGCGTCAGGCGCGGGCGCGTCTGAGCGGTCTCGAAAAGCGCAGCATCGTCAACCAGATGTCGGGCATGATCGCGCACGAAATCCGCTCGCCCGTGGGGTCGATCCGCAATTTTGCGGCCGTGCTGAAGTTGCTCCTGGCCCGTGACGGCCATACGAATGCCGACATTCGCACGGCGCTCGACGGGATCGACGGCGAGGCGCTTCGCATCGCGGGAATCGTCGATCGGGTGCGTCGCTACGCGAAGTCGCAGCACGGCGCACAGGTGCCGTGCGATCTCGTCGAGATCGCGCAGAGGGCGTTGCATGCCTTGGACTTGAGCAAAACGGATCACGTGCCCGTGGTACTTGAACTCCCCGAGTGCGCCCCCGTCACGGGCGATCCCCTCGAACTTGAGCTTTTGATCCTCAACCTCATCAAAAACGCGGCCGAAGCCTGCGCCGAGTCGCCCGACGCGAAGGTGGTGCTCTCACTCGCCGCGATCTCCCCCGACGACGATCCCGCGGGTTGCGCCCGCATTCGCCTCACGGTCGAAGACAACGGTCCCGAACTCTCCGACGCGGGGTTCGAACGCCTCACGGCGGGGTTCGATTCGGTGAAGCCCGAAGGGCTCGGCCTCGGCCTCGGGATCGTGCGCGGGATCGCCGACAGCCACGGCGCGACGATCAAATTCCGCCGCCGCCCGGGCGGGGGCGTCGTCGTGAACGTCGTTTTCGAGATGCTCGTCGAGTCGGACGAATCCGACGAGTCCGATGAGACGGAAGACTCGGACGATGCGCAAGATCCGCAAGATCCGAACGAAGCGTCCTCTGCGTCTGCTTCGACTTCCGACGCGGCTTCGCCCTCGGGTGCCGAACCGCCCCGCCGCGCGTGACCGACGCACTTTTCCTCCGTTAGGATGGTTACGACTTTTTGAGATACATCCCATGACGACACCGACTCTCCCTCTCGTTCGCATTGTCGACGACGACGAAACCTTTGCGAGCTCGCAAAAGCTCTTCCTGCAGGCGATGGGCTGGCACGTGCAGACCTATTCGAGCGGGCGCGATTTTCTCGCCTTTGACGATCCGGAACGCCCGGGCGTGTTGATTCTCGACGTGCGCATGCCGGGGATGACCGGTATCGAACTCTTCGACGCGCTGCTCGGGCGCAAGGCGCTTCTGCCCGTCGTCTTTTTGACGGGGCACGGCGACGTTGACATGGCAGTCCATGCCTTGAAGCGCGGGGCGTACGACTTCCTTCAAAAGCCCGTCGATCCCGTGACCTTGAATGCGGTCGTGGAGGCGGCCGTCCGACACGCTCGAACCCTCGCCGAATCGAAGCGCAAGGTTGAAGAAACGAAGGCGATTTATGAATCGCTGACGCCCCGCGAGCGCGAGGTCGTGCGGCTTGCGGCGCTCGACCGCTCGAACAAGGTGATCGGGGAAGAGCTCGGCATTTCGCTTCCGACCGTCAAGATGCACCGCGGGAACGGGTTTCAGAAGCTCGGCGTGCGCGGCGCCCTCGAAGCCTTCTGGCTCCTCGAATCGATCGGGGTCGTCGAAAAGGGCGGTCGCTCGGAGGATTGACCATGTGTGACCGCTCGCGCCCGAGGACAACCGTGCCTGCGTTTTTGAGGAACGTCGGGGTGCCGGACGAGCGCGTTCGGCGCCGACTCCTTCAGGGAGCGTCCCTTGCGGCGGCGCTCGCCGTCGTGCGCCCGTCGGGTGCCGCGTCCGTCGTGAGACCCGCGGCGGCCGCTTCGCCCTTTTCGAGCCTTTCGACGACATCGACCTCACGGACGACCACGACCGAAGGCCCCGCCTCGGCCGCACTTCATCCCTCGCCCGCGCTTGCCCCGTACTGGGACGTGATCGTGATCGGCTCGGGGATGGCGGGTTTGACGGCGGCGCTTGCCGCCCGCGAAGCGGGCGCGGAGCGCATCCTGCTCGTCGAAAAGGGGCCGCTTGCGGGCGGACACACGCTCTATTCGGCGGGGTCCCTCTCGGCCGTGAGTCCCAAGCGTCAAAAGCCCCTCGGGATCGAGGATTCGGTCGACATGCTCGTTCGGGAGTGCATCGAAACGGGCGGATCGGGCGTAAGCCTTCCGCACGTACGCTACATTGCCGAGCATTCCGAAGCGGCGCTCGACTGGTTGGAAGCGAAGGGCGTTCCCTTTTCGGGCGTGATTTTCCAGGCGCTCGGCACGCATCGCCGGCGCTCTTACGGCGTCACGGGGACGGCTTCGGGGCGACGTTACGTGATCGTGCTTCTTGAGGCCGTACGCCGCGCAGGGATCGACGTGCGCTTCAACCTGCGCGCCACGCACCTCTATCGAACGGAATCGGGTACGGACGGCAGGGCATCTCTTGAGGTCGAAGGGCCCGACGGAACGCAAATCCTTTCGGCGGGCGGCATCGTGATCGCAAGCGGCGGCTTTACCGCCAACGCCGCCATGCGCGCCGCCTCCGACCCGCGCATCACGCCCGACATGACGACGACCGCCAATCCCGAAGGTCTCTACTGGGACGGCGCTCAGGGGGACGGCGTCCTGATGGGGCGCGAAATCGGAGCGGTCACGAGCGGGATGGAGAACGTGATGCTTCTACTCTACGCGGGCGGGCGTCTCGTCGACTACGCGGGGGCGGACATTTACGTCAACCGCGAGGGCGAACGCATCGTCGACGAAACGGCGGGCTGGAGCACCGTTGCGGATGCGGTGATGGCCGCTCCCGGAGGCGACGTGTGGGTGATCACCGACAGCCGCTCCCGCAAAGGGGCGACGCTCGGCGTGAAGCTGGCTTCGGGCGTCGTGCACAAGTCGGAGACGATCGCCGACATGGCGGAAGGGATGGGGATTCCCCCGTCCACTCTGGAGCGCACGATCGCGAGCTACAACCGGGCGGTCGAGGCGGGGTTCGACCCCGCAACGGGCAAGCGGGTCTTCGCGCAGAAGATCGAGGAGCCGCCCTTTTACTGGGGGCGCGAGCGGCTTTTCGTTCACATGACGCTGGGCGGTCTTCTCACGACCCCCGACGGGCAGTTGGTCGACGAAGTGCGCCGACGGATCCCGGGCTTTTGGGCGGCGGGCGAAGTCGTGGGCGGCATCTTCGGCGAAGAGCGCCCGGGCGGCATGTCGCTCACGAGTTGCGTCGTGCTCGGTCGCGCTGCGGGCGAAGCGGCCGCACGCCGTGCGGCGGACCTCAAGGCGGGAACGCTCGACGAGACGCTGCTTGGCTGAGGGGACTGCGTGCTTTCCGGGGTCCGGAAAGCTCCGAAAAGCCTCTCTCCCGTCGACCCGCGCTTTTTTCCGCTTTTTTTCTCGAAAAGTTTGTGCTCGCACACGCCGATACGCTAGAGTTTCGGCACAAAACTCAAAACACAGCCCCTCGAAAGGGGCGAACACACGAACCATGTCGGACAGTCACGATTCCCAACTTGCCCCGAAGAACCTGCAAAGCTCGAACCTTCAACCCGTGCGCCGTACGCGCAAGCCCCGTGCGGACCGTCGCATCGAAATTCTGAAAACGGTTGCGACCCTTTTGGCCGATCCGAAGGTCGACCGCATTACCACGGCGCAGATCGCACGCGAACTCTCGCTGTCGGAAGCGGCCCTCTACCGCATCTTCATCTCGAAGGCGGACATCTATCTGGGGCTTCTCGACCTGATGGAAGGGTCCGTCGTCGAGGTGTTCGACCGCATCGCCGCCGACCCGGTGCTTCCCGCCACGAACGATCGCGTCCGCACGATGGTGCGCGCGCTTCTTGACTTCGGTACGGCCAATCCGGGCTTTGCCCGCGTCTTCGCGGGTCAGGTCTTCCTCGGCGAAGACGAACGCCTCATGCAGCGTCTCGCCCTCGTTTTCGACAAGTTCGAAGCGACCTTCCGTCAGCGCTACCGCGAAGGCGTGATGGCGGGCGAACTTCCCGCCGACTTCAATACGACCGCCAAGGCGAACCTCATCATGAGTTGGGTGATCGGTCGTTGGACCCGCTACGCCGTCACGGGCTTCAAGGGCGCGCGCCCGAACGACGTGTCGGCGACCTCCGTGGAAGCGCTCCTCGCCTGAGACCTCCGGGCGGGGCCTTTTCCCCGATCGCGTCCGGCGCGATCGGGGCGTTGCAAGTGTGAAGGCGTCAATTGTCCGCGCCGAGCACGGCCGTCGCGAGTTCGCTCTCGCCCGCATCTGTCATGACGGGTTGCAGGACGCTGGCGCTTCGCACGCGTTTGTGTTCTAGAAACGCGTGGAGTTGCGCGTCGAAGCACGTCGTGTCGCCGGGCTCTAGAAGCGCGAGCGGCACGTGAACGGTGACGGGCTTTTGCTGACCAATGCGATAGACGCGGTCGCTACACTGGTCTTCCACGGCGGGGTTCCACCAACGTTCGAGATGCACGACGTGGTTTGCAGCCGTAAGAGTAAGCCCGGTGCCGGCTGCCCGACCCGTCAGCACCACGGCGTCGAATCCGTCGGGACCCGATTGGAAGGCGTCGACCACGCGCTGGCGTGCCGCGGACGGCATGGTGCCGTTGATTTTCCCAGGTAGGTGCCCGAGCCCGTAGCGTTCGCGGATCGTTCGGGCAACGGCATCCTGCAGGGCAAAGTGCTGCACGAAGACGACCGCTTTCTCTCGGTGTGCGGCAATGTCGTCGAGAATCTCGAAAAAGGCTTGCAGACGAGCGGACCCCGCGATGCGATCGGCGCCGAGCGATTCGCCTTCCGCAAGCGGTCGACCACCCGTGAGCGAACACTCGGCCAAACGCGCGAGTACCGCGAGAGGCGAATTCTTCGGGGCCCGCGGGTTCGCGCGTCGTTCGGCCAAAATCGTCCGGTAGGCTTCGGCCTGCTCGGGTGGCATCACCCGCTTGACGACCGAGAGACGCTTTTCGGGCAACGCCTTGAGGCGCTCTGTCTTGAGGCGCCGCATCATGAGACGGATGGGCTCCGCCCCCGAGGGCAAGGACGCGAGGCCCGTCAACATCGCGTGGAGTTTCGCGCCGCTTTCTTCGAGATCGGCGTCGTCCCCGTAGGTCGTGCAAAATTCTTTGAGCGTACCCATAAAGCCCGGAACGGCCGTGTCCGTTAGGGACCAGAGGTCCGTAAAGCTGTTCTCAACGGGCGTGCCCGTCATGACGAGCGTGAAGTCACTCTCGAGCGCTTTGGCGGTTTCGGTGATGAGTGCGGTCGGATTTTTGATTTTCTGGGCTTCGTCGAACACGACGACGCTCCAGTTAACCGCGCCGAAGAGTTCGAATTTGTCGCGAACCGTTTCGTAGTTGGCAAGCACCCAGTCGGAGTTTTCCAGACGCGCAAGCCGTTCGGAGCGGGAGAGCTTCTGGAAAGCCCGCGCCGAGGGGCCCGTCAATACGACGGGTTCCGTGAGTCGGTCGCCGAAGTACTTCCGGGCTTCTTTTTTCCAATTTTCCAGAAGCCCCACTGGCGCGACTACAAGCGACGGGTGTGGATGGTCGGCGGCGTCGTTTCCTTCGGCCATCCAGCGCAAAAAGGCCAGGCACTGAAGCGTTTTCCCAAGCCCCATGTCGTCGGCGAGAATTGCGCCGGGGACGCCTCGATTTCGGAGGTCGCAAAGCCACGCGAGACACTCCTTTTGATGCTCGAGCAACGAAAAGTCGCGGTTGAGCCCCGTCAGCTCGTGCGTGAAGGGCGCGGGGCGCCGCATTTCCGCAAGGTACCCGAGTGTTTCGAGGTTGTCTTCGAGAATTGGACCGAAGCGCACGTTACCGTCCGTTTCTTCGTCGGGCGACGAGGAGTCGTCACGGTCGTAGGGCGTTGCGTGTTCGCCCTTTCGGTTGTGCTCGGGAGACTTCTCGGCGGTACGCACGATGGCCTCGATTTTGTTGAGGTCCACTTCCCGCACGTCAAGCTCCAAGTCGTGAAACTCCACGGTCGCATCACCCCGGCGGAGGGCTTCGCGTGTTTCGCGCACCAGCTTGCGGAGCTCTTCGACCGATGCCGTAACGTACTCGCCGCCGAGCAACACCGCCCAACGGTTTTCGTCGTCGCCGAACCAGTTCGCCGCGACGGGCGAGCCGAACGCACAAAGCTTCGGTTCCCATCGCCCGAACGCCTTGACGCGGTCGCTCAGAAATTCGGGCGATTCGACGAAGACGCCTCCGACGAGTTTTTCAATGTCGGCGTCGGGTGCGCGACCTTCGAGCCGCTTGGCGATTTCGCGTGAAGGGTTCGCGAGGAGTCGTGCCCGCTCTTCGGGCGTGCCGTGTGCGGCTTCGTAGGCGGCCTGAAGAACGAGTCGGGTCTCTTCGGGCAAAAAGAGGAACGTCCGGGCGTCGAGCATGAAGTGCCTTGGCACTTCGAAGTCGGGGCCGAGCTGTCCTTCCGTGCGATTGCGCTGCATGCGCGTGATGAGGGGCTCGAAATTTTTGCGCTCGCTTCCCGGTGTTGCATTCGCCTTCAGAAAATAGGGGCGAACGATCCCCGTTGTCTCGTCGTACTCGATCGAGATTTCGGAGGCGGTGAGAAGTCGCACGCGACTCGCGGCCCCTTCGAGCGGGCGCTCGCCCGTGGCGTGCAAAAAGTCGGAAAGTTGCGCCCAGGCGTAAAGGAGGTCGTCCTTCGTGCGGGCTGCTTCGAGTGCTTCGTCGTAGCGATCGATCGCGTCGCTGGTGAAAAAGAAGCGTGCGGGAATCGGATGGCTACGCTTCCCCGCAACGAGATGCGCGCCGTCCGTTCGCGCTTCGAGTAGTCGCCTACCGTTGCGTTGCCAATGTCGCACGACGCGTCGGGAGCGCTCGCCCGGAACGCCCGTTTGTTCGAGCACGAGGGCAAGGTCTACCGGTTCAACGGGGTCAAGCATTCGTCGTTCCGCTTCGCCGAGTCCGAGCACCGTCACGTCAGGCAGCAAAATGCCCGTACGGCCCTCTTCGGAGGGTACGACGAACGCGAGCTCGTCGTGAACGAGTTCTAGCAGGCGTTCGGCCGCCGGCCATCCTTCGAGCGTTCGAAGGTCGACGGGTTGGTCGTCTCGTACGGCACCGAGGAGCGACGCGCGCATGCAACGCGTCTCGGCAAGAAAACGCCGGTAGAGCGTTCGCGGATCGGTGTCGGGCGCGTGTTCGTAGGCGGCGGCTTTTTCAGCTTCGAGAACGAGCAACCGTCCGCGCAGCGCTTCGAACGTGTGTGCGTCGACGGACGTCCGGTCCGCGAGGACGAGTTCTGGCTCGCGAGGAGCCGATTTTTTGCGAAAGAACGAAAACATTGGGAAAAACTACCTGCGTCGAGTTCAAAGGGACGGGCTCATCGCGGCGAACGCAGCCCCGAGAGTTCGGCGATCCTTCGGTCGGTGTCGACTCTCCAGCTGCCTGTTGCTCTGTGGGCGATGGGCTTGTCGTCGATTTCCACAAGATCACTCCAGTCGAGTACCTTGAGCTTGGTATTGATACGAGCGTTCGGGTGCCCGATACGTATCGCGCCCTGATCGGAGAACTCCGACACAAGGATGTTGTTGTCGAGTTCAAAGAGCAGCATGAAGTTCGTTTTGGGGCGATTTTTTAAGACGCCAAGTTCCGAGAGGATGTTCGGGTAACGTTTTCTCAGAGAGGCTCTTGTAAGGCAACTTGTACGCATGGTTGGCGATGTGTAGATACCCCAACCGCTAACGCGGCCCGCACGCCAGTAGCGGAACCAGAACGGTCGACGATCCTCCCAATGCTTCGGGGGCACACGGAGCGCATCACCCACGAAAAGGAAGAGACTTTCCAAATCTTCGCCCGTCTTCCAAATTTTGAAGAGGTCTCCGACGCTTGCGCGAATCGACTCCCAACGCGTATTGCCCGTGTCGCGCGGGTCGCCAAAGAAATAGACGAAGAAGTTGAAAAGTGCCTCGCGAACTTCCGAGCTCGGCATGTCGCGCGGATCTTTGAGAAAGGGTTCAGCTACCGCGCAGGCGAAATGCTCGGCGTCGGCAGGCGATCGCAAGTAGCCTTCAGAAGTTTGCGAGTCGCGTCGGATAAAGTCGAGCACTGTGGAAAAACGCATTGGGTCGGAGCGGGAGGAAGCGACAAGGCTTGAATAGCGGTCGAGACCCAGACGCCAGACGGCGTTGGCGTACGCCGAATGTGGATCAAGGAGCTCGCCGCCGAGTTGTTCGACCACCGCGTCGACCGGGTCAGCGGGCGCGAGCAACATCGCCATGCGTTTCGGGCCGGCAACGTCGAAAAAACCATCCCGAACGAAGGTCTTACCCGGTTGGCACCTGAGCGCGACCTTGGCCGCCCAACGGGTGATGTTGACGAGATCGATCGTCGGCTCGTGAAGGCGCAAAAAGGTTTTGGCAAAATCGAGCGCAAGTTGAGGGTCGTTCGCTCGCATGACGAGTTTCGACGCATAAACGAGTACGTCGTGGCGGCTCATGAGGGGGTAAAGTCCCTCGCCCGTCGTTGAAAAGAGGACGCGCGCGAGGAGCGGATATTCGAGCTCCGTAACAACCGCCTCGGCACCCTGTGCCTCAAGCTTTTTCCAGAGGCGCACGAGCACGTTGTGCGGTACGTTCCCTCGGTCCCACGTTTTTATCACCTCCGTGCTCGCGCTGATGATCGTCGGAAATTTCGGAAGCGGTCGTGCGCCGAGATCGAACAGGGCGAAGATTCGGTCCTTGTCTTCCTTCGTGATCACGGGCGGGCTCCTTGTTCGGAAGACTCATCGGCAGATGCGGCGAGCGGAACAGCTACCGGGCTCTCTGCACCGTGCGTGGGCTTCGCTACCCCGGCGGCGGGTGCAGCGCTTGCATCGGACTTGACAGGTTTGACTGGTTCAACGACCTTCGGGCCATCCGAGGCTACTTCGGCCGGGGGTTCGTCGAGCGCTGCGGTTCCCTCGGGTGCCGGGGTGCGGATGAGACGACTTTCCTCGTCGTTGATGGCGGGAGGCGTCATGATGAAGCGGAATTCGATGCGGCGGTTGGCGGAGTCGTTCGTGGGGGCCGCGTACTCGTGACCGGGAAGCGGGCGGGCGGCTCCGTAACCCGATAGCGAGAAAAGACGCTCGCCTTCGGCGTTTGTGAGATTTTCGAGTTGCGCGTTCCCCGAAACCATGACGTCGAAAACGGCACTTGATCGTGCGGTGGAAAGGAGTCGGTTGCGTCGTCCCGTCGCATCGCCCCGATAGGCCTGGTTGTCGGTGTGACCTTCGATCAATACGGCGTCGAGCGTGTGCCCGTAGGGGTTTCGGCCTTTGCAGTCTTGATCGTTCAGACGATCGACCTGAAAGCAGCGAAGTTCGCCTGCGAGTGCTTCGCCGATCGCGAGCACCTTGCGACGGTTGCCTTCGTCGAGCACGCTGCTGCCGACCGCGAAGGTTACTGCCGATTCGGGAACGCGCAACACACCTCGCGTGGCGTCGATGTCAACAGGAATGCCGCGCAACGTCAGTTTGTCGCGGAGCTCGTTCAGAAGAATTCGAAGCGTGCGGGCATTGCCTTCGAGACGGCTCTCAACGGCTGACAGACGCGTTTGAACGGCCTGCAGGTCGTCGCGCGTGCGACGCGCTTTTTCCGCAGCGTCGATCGCTTCGGCTCGAGCTTTAAGAGCCTCTTTGCGAGCTTCGAGCGCTTCCGTTTGCGCGGTCCGCGCGCGATCGGCCTCGATTTCGGCGCGCCCCGCGGCGGTGCGCGCCTGAATAATGGCAACGGCGAGCGTTAGGATGAAAACGAAGAGGAGCGCGGACATCAAGTCCGATACGCTCGCCAGATAGTTGACGCGCCCCGAACCGGACGGGGCGCTGGACGTACGGGGGCGTCTCATTTCGTGACCTTATCGGTGTTGCCGGAGGTATCGGTCTTTTGGGCGGAACTCTGCGCGGTTTCGATGCGACGAACCGATGTGTCGACAGCTTGGACGAGGTCGCCGATGCGATCGATCGCTTCCGTGAAGCCGCGGGTATTGCGCTCAAGCGCGTTGCTTTGTTCGGATTGGTATTGCGTCCAACGCCGCAACCCTTCGCTCATGCCGCCGACGGCTTCGCCGAGCAGCTTGTCGGCCGTCGACATGTTGGTCGCGAGCTGACTGTTCAGATTGTGAAGGGCCGCCCCGAAACGCTCGAGCCCTTCCGTGAGAAGCGACTGGAGATGTTCCGAGCTTTCCTGAAGTTTCTTGTGCGTTTCGAGCACGTGGATGAAAACTTCTGAGACCTTTTCCGCCGAAACCGCGAAGTTGCGGCTCCCTTGGTCTTGCGTTTCGCGTGCGTTTTCGAGGAGCTCCTGCATGGCTTTCACAAAGGCCTCGCGATTCACCCCGAGGGCTTCCGTGACGAGGCGGGTTTCTTCGAGCGTATGAGCAAGGAGCTCGCTTGAGCGGGCCACCTTGACGTACATGTCCTCATACGCCTTCGCGATGTCGCGCTGTGCGGTCGCGCTACCCTCCAGTGCCCGATTGAAACGTTCTGCCCCTTCGGCGGTTTGCGTGAAGGCCGAGCGGAAAACGGTTGCGCTTTCGTGGGCGGATTCGCGGAGTGCCTGCGCTCCGCTTTGTGCGGCGCCCGCAAACGTTTCGGCAAACGCGTTGCCGCTTTCGGCGACTTTTTCCTTGAATCCCGAGGCCGATGCGTTCACGGTTTGATCGAATCCTTCCGACGTGGTCTCGACGGATGTCTTGAACGCACTTCCCGCTTCGGCCACCGTCTCGGCAAGTCGGCCGGATTGTTCGGCCATGGCGTTCATGCTCGATTCGAGTGCCCGGGCACCTTGAGTGAGACGCGCTTCGATCGCATTGATTTGATCGTTCATGCGACCGAGAGCATCTTCTGCGTGCTCCGAAACGGATTGCATGGTCGAGTCGGTCGTCTTCAGGATCGAATCGAGTGCGGCGACGGATGTACGAATGCCTTCGGCCGACCGGTCGAACGTGTCGGTCATGCCTTTAATCGCGTCCGAGAGCATGTCGACGAGCTGCTGCATGGCCTTCGCCGTTTCCTCCGTGATCACTTCGGTCTGGGCCGTGCTGAATTTCGTCACGGACTCGTTGAGCTTTCTCAACTCGTTCACAAGTTCTTCGGTTTGGGCCGAGGAGGCCTTCCGCATCTCTTCACCGAGCATCGAGGTGAATTTTTCCGCCATCAGTTCCCAGTGTTCCTTGAGGTCTCGGAAAAGCATCTCCTGTCGGCTCGTCTTGCGGGCCGAGGCGAGGAGCAACGTTTCGGCGTCTGCGGTCGGAGCGAAACATTCGAAGGCTTCGTTGAGTTTTTCGAGATTCGTTCGGATCTCGTTTTCTCGGCGGTGGATCCACGTGGAAAAAAACAGCGAGGAGGCAAGTCCCGCGATCGATGTCACGAAGGCTTGTCCGGCCCCCTGCAGAAGGTTGCCGATCGAAGCGAGGAGCGCCGAGATGTCCGTAGGATCGATGCTTGCGGAGGTGTTCTCGGTCGGAAGAAGGCCATCCGTAGCGAGCGAGACGCCGCAAGCGAGACCCACAAAGGTGAAGAAAATTCCAAGGCCCGTCAGCATGCCCGGGACGGCTTCGAAGAAGGGGACGTTGACAATATTTCGGTACGTCGTATCTTCGCTGAAGTAGTCGCGCGGCGAGCGTAGCGCAATGAAATCCCGATGGGTCGGAATGTCCGCGACCGTGAAGTCGGATGCGACTTCGGACTCGTTCAGTCTGTGGATCGTGCGCCGAAAAGCTACAAAAGGAGCGGCCAGGTGCGGAGCCTTCTGAGTGAAATCATCTTCCAGATCATCCCAGGATGTGTTCGGTTCGCCCACGAGACGGGTGGCCTCACGCAATTCATCGAGGAGCCGATTGGTCGACTCCGTGTAGCAACGAGCGAGGTAACTGGCCACGACAAGAATACCGAGTGAGAAAACGGCTGTGGCTTGAGTGGAAATTAACCAGGAGAAGAGCCCGTCGGGAGATCCGAGCAACATAAGGCAGAGTACGACGACAGCACCGATGAGAAGAGGCCGGCGATTGGGAGAGGATTTCGAAATCATGACGACGATCTCGGGCGGGGAATGAAGAGGGTTCTTGAAAAACGCGCCCGACACTCAGTGGTTGAGCGTCGAGCGCGATGAAAACAAACGACTCGATCGGTCGTACCGTCGATCAGGCGGTATGGAGCTTTTCGAGGCCGAGCTCCGACATGATGGTCGCGGAAATTTCCTCGATCGACTTCGTCGTCGAATTGAGCCAGCGGATGCCTTCGCGCTGCATCAGGCTTTCGGCGTCGAAGATTTCCTGACGGCAATTTTCGATGCTCGCGTAGCGGCTCCCCGGGCGACGTTCGTTGCGGATTTCGGAGAGGCGTTCGGGTTTGATCGAGAGGCCGAAAAGCTTGGAGCGCAACGACTGAAGCGCTTCGGGCAACGTGCCGCGGTCGAAGTCTTCGGGAATGAGGGGGTAGTTGGCGACCTTGAGGCCGAACTGCATCGCCAGAAAGAGCGACGTCGGAGTTTTGCCCGAGCGGGAAACGCCCACGAGGATGACGTCCGCTTCGTCGAGGCCGCGGTTCGTCTGACCGTCGTCGTGTTGCAGCGTGTAGTCGATCGCGGCAATGCGGCGGTTGTACTTTTCGTCGTCGCGGATGCGGTGCGTGCGCCCGATGCTGTGCGCGCTCTTCATGCCGAGTTCCGTTTCGAGCGGACCGACGAACTTGCGGAAGAGGTCGATGATGTGGCCCGAGACGTGCTCGTTGAAGCAGCGCATCACGTCGGGGTCGACGAAGGTCGTGAAAATGATCGGGCGAACGCCGCGTTCTTTTTCAACGGAATTGATGCGACGGGCGGTCTCAAGCGCCTTTTCGACCGTGTTGACGAACGGGATGCGGGTCTGCTGATAGGAGAGATCCGTGAACTGGGCGAGAATCGCATGCGCGAGCGTTTCGGCGGTAATGGCGGTGCCGTCGCTTACGATGAATACCGGTCGGGTGGGCGAAGTCGTTTCGGTCATGGGTAAGAGGCCGGAAAAGGTTTCCGGCGCTTTGGGTTGCGGTGCGGCGTATTCTAACAAGGCCTCCGTCGGGAGGCCTTGAATAACGGGCGGGCTTTCGGAAGCCTCAATAGTTCTTCGCTTCGCGAAGCGATGCTTCGATTTCGCAGATCGTTTCGAGAAGCGTTGCGGCGTCTCGGAAAAAGACCGCTTCGGGACGGTTGCGAATCGCGTCAACGAGCGCGGGGAGCCACTTGCCCGGATGCCGGTCGAAGAAGCGTTCCGCCGCATCGGGGTTTTCGCGCAACAGCAAAACCGCCATGAAGCCGCAGAGCATGCCGAGGTGGTCTTCGGGAACGCCGAGCTCGTCCGTGACGGCCAGGTCCGCTTTCAGGTATTCGAGGCGGCAGGTCGCGCGCGGATCGTCGCACGTCTTCGGCCAGTCGCTTTCAAGAAGAGAGACGGGGCCCTCTTCGCCGAAGAGCGTCTCGTACTCGGTCTGCACGGATTCGGCCGTCGGGAGGGGCTTCTCGCGCAGAGCGTCGAGCGTCGCGGTGGGTATCCCAACTTCGCCCGCGAGGGCAGCGGTGACCTTCACGGCGTCCGCCCAGCGTTCGAGGACGCCCGCGGCATCGGGACGAATGAAAAGGGCGGCAAGGGCGTCGAAAACCGACTGACGGGCATAGTTTTCTAGTCGCGGCGTGGCCATGACGTGGGGATCCTCCGGGTGTGGTCGGGGTGGGGCTTGGGGAAAAACGGTCGCTTCCGCCCCGACGCTGGGGTCGGGCAAAGAGCGAGCCGACATCGAGCCATTCTAGCGAAAGGGAAACGTTCCTCCGCGGGTCCCGGGAGGCCTTTTCGCGGGGCGTGCGACGGTCCGACGCTTGCGATCGGAAGGTCGGATTCGACAAGGGGCGTTCTTTTGAGAGTTTTCAGACGAAGGACGAGGGCGACTATTCGGAATGCGTTTTCGATCGATCTTTCCTAAGGGAAAACCTGTATTTCGGGCGTGATCGAGGGAAAAAACGCGGAAAAAACGGCAAAAAACCGTTTTGCGGCCGTCCGAAAGCCCTCGGCGGGCGCCCTGCGGGCCACATGTCGCACTCTTTGTGGTTACAATCCCCTCCGATTGAGCAACAACCCGTTCTCACGGGATCAAAGGACTACACAATGGTACAGGGTCGTTACGTATTTCCCTTTAGTCAGCTTCGCATGACGGACGTGGACCGAGTGGGCGGCAAGAACGCCTCGCTCGGCGAACTCTTGAGCCAGTTGACGAGCGCGGGCATCCGTGTTCCCGACGGCTTCGCGACGACGGCCGAAGCGTTCCGCCTCTTCCTTCGTGAAGGCGGTCTTGAGGAACGTATTCACGAACGCCTCGCCCACCTCGACGTCGACGACGTGAAGGCCCTGGCGGCCGCCGGCGCGGAAATCCGCGGCTGGATCGAAGCGGCCCCGTTCCCGGCCGAACTCGAACGCGAAATCCGCGAATTCTACGATTGGCTCAAGGACGGCCAAGAAGAAATCTCCGTCGCCGTTCGTTCCTCGGCCACGGCCGAAGACCTTCCCGACGCGTCGTTCGCCGGTCAGCAGGAAACGGTTCTCAACGTGGTCGGCATCGACGCCGTGCTCTACCGCATGAAGGAAGTGTTCGCGTCGCTTTACAACGACCGCGCCATCTCCTACCGCGTTCACAAGGGCTTCACCCACGCCGAAGTGGCTCTTTCCGCCGGCGTGCAGCGCATGTGCCGCTCCGACCGCGGCGCCGCGGGCGTGATGTTCACGCTCGACACGGAATCGGGCTTCGACCAGGTGGTCTTCATTACCGCTTCCTACGGTCTCGGCGAAACGGTCGTTCAGGGTGCCGTCAACCCCGACGAATTCTACGTGCACAAGCCCATGCTCGACGCGGGCAAGTTCCCGATCATCCGCAAGACGCTCGGCTCGAAGCTCATCAAGATGGAATTCGAACCGAAGAGCGCCACGGGCCGCACGGTTCGCACGGTCGACGTCTCGGCCGAAGACCGTCGTCGCTTCGCGATCACCGACGAAGACGTGATCGAACTCGCGAAGTTCGCCCGCATCATTGAAAAGCACTACGGCCGTCCCATGGACATCGAATGGGGCAAGGACGGCATCGACGGCAAGATCTACATCCTGCAGGCTCGTCCCGAAACGGTGAAGTCCCAGCAGTCCGCCGCCGACGTGCAGCTCCGTTACTCCCTGAAGGAAAAGGGCCGTCTCCTCGCTCAGGGTCGCGCCATCGGTCAGAAGATCGGCCAGGGTACGGTTCGCATCGTTGAAAGCGCCGCCGAAATGGATCGCGTTCAGGCGGGCGACGTGCTTGTTACGGACATGACCGACCCCAACTGGGAACCCGTCATGAAGAAGGCCGCGGCCATCGTCACGAATCGCGGCGGCCGCACCTGCCACGCCGCCATCATCGCGCGCGAACTCGGCATTCCCGCCGTCGTCGGCTGCGGCGACGCGACCGAACGTCTGATGGAAGGCGACGAAGTCACGGTTTCCTGCGCCGAAGGCGACACGGGCAACATCTACGAAGGACGTCTTGCCGTTGCGGTCGAAGAAGTTCGTCGCGGCGCGCTCCCCGAAGTGCCCGTCAAGATCATGATGAACGTCGGCAACCCGCAGCTCGCGTTCGAATTCCAGTCGATCCCGAACAAGGGCGTGGGTCTCGCTCGCCTTGAGTTCATCATCAACAACAACATCGGTCTGCACCCGAAGGCGATCCTCGAGTACCCGAACATCCCGAGCGAACTGCGCGATGCGGTCGAACGCCTCTCCGCGGGTTACCCGTCGCCCAAGGCCTTCTTCGAACGCAAGATCGCCGAAGGCGTCGCCACGATCGCGGCCGCGTTCTGGCCGAAGAAGGTGATCGTTCGTCTCTCCGACTTCAAGTCGAACGAATACCGCAAGTTGATCGGCGGCGAACACTACGAACCGGTCGAAGAAAACCCGATGCTCGGCTTCCGCGGTGCGTCGCGCTACATCTCGAACCAGTTCGCCGAATGCTTCGCCATGGAATGCCGTGCGATGAAGTTCGTTCGCGACGAAATGGGCCTCACGAACGTCGAACTCATGATCCCGTTCGTTCGTACGGTCGACGAAGCCCGCCGCACGACGGAAATCATGGCCGAACACGGTCTGAAGCGCGGCGTCAACGGCCTGCGCCTCAACATGATGTGCGAAATCCCGAGCAACGCCGTTCTCGCCGACCAGTTCCTCGAATACTTCGACGGCTTCTCGATCGGCTCGAACGACATGACGCAGCTTGCGCTCGGTCTCGACCGCGACTCCGGCCTTGTGGCCGCCTCGTTCGACGAACGCAACGATGCCGTCAAGGCTCTCCTCTCGATGGCCATCAAGGCCTGCCGTGCTCAGGGCAAGTACGTCGGCATCTGCGGTCAGGGCCCGTCCGACCACGCCGACTTCGCTCAGTGGCTGATGGACGAAGGGATCGAATCGATCTCGCTCAACCCCGACACGGTGGTTGACACCTGGCGTCGTCTCGCCGTCCGCCGCTGAGTTTCGACTCGCGCGAGTGAGGATCCTTGCGGCTTGACGCCGTAAGACCCGAACAAACGGTCCGAATTCCCGACAACGGAGTTCGGACCGTTTTGTTTTGTCACATTCCGCCTCCCGAACCCGCTTTCACCCCCGACGATTCGACCTCCGTCAGAAGGTAGAATGCGAAAAAGCACTCGGAAAACAGACGGACGAAGGCAACCCCTTCCGCCCGTCGCCGAGTTGAAAAAAATCGAACATTCCGAACCTATCGAATTCGATCGGTTTCGCGGGATGCTTTTGGAGCATCCGGGGACCGAACGCTCTTTCCCGGGGGAATTGCCATGCTCGTTTCCGGAACCGTACTTTGGTGCGTCGCGGCGCTGGTCGTCGTCGGCCTTGAAATGTTTGCGGGTACCGTCTATTTGCTGGCGGTGGCGGCGGGCGCTGCCGTGGCGGCCTTCCTTTCCTTCCTGGACTTCTCGTTTTCCGCGGAACTCTTCGGCTGCGGCGTCACGACCGTGCTCGGCGCCGTGGCCGTGCGCTCGATTCGCCGCCGCATGCCCGAAGGGGAGGCCGAAGCGATTCAAAAACTCGACGTCGGGCAGCGGGTCTTCGTTGAGGCCGTGCGGCGCGACGGCACGAGCGAAGTGCGTTACCGGGGCGCTCCCTGGCGTGCTCGGGCAGAATCGGGGGCGCTCTCTCGCGGTACCTGGACGATCGTGCGCGTCGACGGGACGGAACTCGTCTTGGGCGAGCGCGTCGCCGACTGAAATTTTTCCGGGGCGAAGCGGTCGCGAGGCCGGGTCGTTCTCAATCTTGCCTTTTGGGGTCAACAATGATAGAAATCAGCGGTTTTCTCATTCTCACGATCGTCCTGCTCGTCGTGGCCGTGGCGTTTGCCATGCAGTCGATCAAAGTGGTGCCGCAGCAGACGGCCTGGGTGGTCGAACGTCTCGGCAAATTCCACGCGGTCCTGACGCCGGGGCTCAATTTCATCATCCCCTTCATCGACCGCGTGGCCTATCGGCACTCCTTGAAGGAAATTCCGCTCGATACGCCGAGCCAGGTCTGCATCACGCGCGACAACACGCAGCTCACGGTTGACGGCGTGCTCTTTTTCCAGGTCACGGATCCGCAGCGTGCGAGTTACGGTACGTCCAACTACGTGATCGCCATCACTCAGCTCGCACAGACGACTCTGCGCAGCGTCGTGGGCAAGATGGAACTCGACAAGACCTTCGAAGAGCGCGACCTCATCAACAAGTCCGTGGTCTCCGCGATCGACGAAGCGGCTCTCAACTGGGGCGTGAAGGTCCTGCGCTATGAAATCAAGGACCTGACCCCGCCCGCCGTGATTCTTCAGGCGATGCAACAGCAGATCACGGCCGAACGCGAAAAGCGTGCGGTTGTTGCGGCTTCCGAAGGCCGCAAGCTCGAACAGATCAACCTCGCGACGGGTGCCCGCGAAGCCGCCATCGCGCAGTCGGAAGGCGAGAAGCAGGCCGAAATCAACAAGGCGGAAGGTCAGGCGGCGGCCACGCTCGCCATCGCGACCGCCACGGCCGAGGCGCTCCGTCGCATCGCCGCCGCGACCGAAGAAAAGGGCGGTATGACGGCCGTCAACCTCCAGGTGGCGGAAAAGTACGTGGCCGCTTTCGGGGAACTCGCCAAGAGCTCGAACACCCTCGTCGTGCCCGGAAACATGGCCGACATGTCAACCCTTATCACGTCCGCGATGAAGATCGTCGAAGGGACGAAGAAGCCCGCGCCCTGACGGACCGCACGGCAGTGTCCGAGCTCGCCTAGGGCCGAATCTTCCGAAAAGGGGCGCGATGCGCCCCTTTTTGCAAACACTTGCAGGGAAAGAGAGCCCATGCACTACACCGAAAGCGACCGAGCCGTCATGCCATGTTGCGCGCACCTTCCGGGCGCGGCGAGCCCTAGGCCACTTGCGAACTCGGAATGGGATGCGGTGGCGCGCTTTCTTACAAAAAAGGGCTGTTCGGATCATGACGAGCATGATTGTTCAGAACAGCCTTTCGGCTCGCGTTGGCATAGCAGTAAACACAAAAATGCATACATGTGTTGTACATGCCTGCATCTTTGCTCACAATGCACCCGCATTCCTTGCGTTGTCCCTTGTCCTTGAGGCTGATGCGTCGGTCGACCGATTTGATGGGTATTGCAGGCGCCTCAAACAACGTGGCTTGTGCAAGCGGAAGTTTGCCGGTCTGCAGAAATTCCACCAGCGCCGCGTCGTGGCCAAAGCATTTGAGCATCAGCGCATCGTCAATGCATTTGTTATGGGTGATGCCGAAACGATCCAAATCTTCAACCTCGGCACACGTGGAGATCTCAAGGTTCCATCCCTCGGATGCCCAGCGCTCCCTGATTTTCCGTAGCCCTTCGCAAATTTCTTCCCGTTGAGAGGCCGTCGGTTCAGCCGAGATCACGTTCTCCTTGGTGAAAAACGGCGTGTCGCGGACAAGGTTGAGCTGGACCTTTCGGTAAACTGACACGTCTACGAAGCTCACGACCAGTTTTGACGTCAGTCCTCGCAACTTCTTTCCCACCGTCCAAATGCGCATCAGAATATCCCCGGCGGAGAGTTCTGGCGTCAGGATGATGGGATCAAAACGCCACACGACGCGATCCGGGCCAATTCGCTCCGAAAGTTTGCGAAAGGTTTCCACGCGCTTGTCCACGGCGGGAACGTTGGGCTCGAATCCTTCCCGCTCGTAGTCGTTGAGCGTGTACTGGAAGTAATAGTGGATTCCTCGAGCATCGAGCTCGTCGAGATATGGTAGTAGAGGTGCGGGATTCTTCGTCCAAAACACAACAACCTTAACGTCCCGGAACGAGATGTACACCGGACGTTGGTTGAACGGGTTGATCCGTGCACACCAGCCTTCACGAAGCCTGTTCATGAACCACTTGGCGTAGTACGCAGGAATATCGGTGGAGCGGCTTGCCGACAGCACAACAGGGGTCTGCGCCTTGACAGGACCGTCGGGAGTAGTGATCTCAGTTGTCATGTGATCTTGCCCTCAATAGACATCAATTCTCGGAGACATTGATGCAATATGCGCGCATCGGCGCAATTCTGTCCCTGCCGCCGTGCTCCGTACGGTATCCGCGCTCCGACGGGGTTATGGCCATGAAGACGGCAATCCCGTCCTTGGCGAGCAAGGACATCGGAGAAGCCGCAGACCACCGATAGAGTTTGTCGCTCATGTCATTGAGCTTGCAGAGAAACTTCGAGGTCACAATGATGTCGAATGGCCCCAGATCCTCCATCTGCGATTTCAAATGATCGCGTTCACTGATGAGGCGCTCGGCTAACGAGAGCTTCACGTCCATTTTGACGATCTCCGCAAAGGAGTCGACAAGCCGGCGAGCCAAATTCATCGCATCCCGGTTGCCGTCCACGGCATGTACTTCCACCACCGGCGTCTCCTCGTCGAATATGCAATAGAAGGCTAACAAAAGACCGATCAGTTCGCCCCCTGTTTCGCAACCGAAGTCGAGTACTTTGATCGATTTCTTTTGTGCCGTGAACTTGCGCAACGCCGGTACGGTCTCCGGAAGATGGAAAAACAGAGAGTGCGATTTGAGGGTATGGGAGCGGTCGAAAAAAAAAGCCGCGGGCGACGAACCGATGCGTCGCCCGCGGCTTGAGAGTGAGCTACTTGGGGTTAGAAGCGGAAGTCGCGCTCCCCTTCGGCAATCTTGATCAGGCGCTTTTCACTCGCGGCACGGAACTTCTCGTTGGGGATCTTCGGCAGTTCGCGTGCGATCACCTTTTCGCCCGCTTCGCGCGTCTTGGGTGAAGCGTAGTCGCAGAGGTATTCCTTGATCGTCATGACGGCGTTGGCCTGGCAGTAGTTGGCGATGTCGCCGCTCTTGGCAAACTGCATGAAGCGGTCGCCCGTACGGCCGGCGCGGTAGCAAGCCGTGCAGAAGCTCGGCAGGTAGTTGTTCTCCAGGAGCCAGCAGACGATCTCGTCGAGGCTGCGGCGGTCGCTCGTTTCGAACTGGGCCGTGTTTTCGACGTCCTTGATGTCGCGGATCGTGTAGCCGCCCACGGACGTGCGGGAGCCGCCCGAAATCTGCGAGATGCCGATCTTGAGCGCTTCGGTGCGGATGCGGCTGCTTTCGCGCGTCGACATGATCATGCCCGTGTAGGGAACGGCGAGGCGGATGAGGGCGACGATCTTGAGGAAGATGTCGTCGGGAACGGCGTTCGTGAAGGTCGCGGGATCGATGTCGTCGGCCGGGCAGATGCGCGGAACCGAAATCGTGTGCGGCCCCACGCCGAAGACGGCTTCGAGGTGCTCGGCGTGCATGAGAAGGCCGACGAAGTCGTAGCGGTAAAGGTTGAGGCCGAAGAGAACGCCGAGACCCACGTCGTCGATGCCCGCTTCCATGGCGCGGTCGTGGGCTTCGGTGTGGTAGGCGTAGTCGGACTTCGGTCCCTTCGGATGAAGTTCGGTGTAGGCGGCCTTGTTGTAGGTTTCCTGGAAGAGCTGGTACGTGCCGATCTGCGCTTCGTGGAGCTTCTTGTAGTTTTCGACCGTCGTCGCGGCGATGTTCACGTTGAGACGGCGGATTTCGCCGTTCTTGTGCTTGATCGAGTAGATGGTCTTGATCGATTCGAGGATGTACTCGATCGGGTTCATCTTCGGGTGTTCGCCCGCTTCGAGGAGAAGACGCTTGTGACCGAGGTCCTGGAGGGCGATCACTTCGCGACGGATCTCGTCCTGGGTGAGCTTCTTGCGGATGATGTTCTTGTTCTTCGCGTGGTACGGGCAGTAGGTGCAACCGTTGATGCAGTAGTTGGAGAGGTAGAGGGGAGCGAAGAGAACGATGCGGGAACCGTAGATGTGGTCCTTCACGGCCTTGGCCGTTTCGAAGATGCGGGCGTTGCAGTCTTCGAGTTCGCAGGCGAGGAGGACGGCGGCTTCGCGGTGGGTGAGGCCCTTGAAGGTGGCGGCCTTTTCAAGAATCGATTCGATCAGAGGACGATCGTTTTTGTGCTCGTCGGCCCAGGCCAGCGTGTCCTCGATCTCTTCGTGGTTGATGAACTCCTCGGCCTTTCGGGACTTGGGATCGTACATGGTTATGGTCCTCAGGGAAATTCAAAATTTCGGCGCTCATCCCGTTCAAACCGGCTCGAAAGGCCGTCGGAGCCTTCGAGTCGCGGGTCGCGCGCACGCTCGGGCCGAGGGGCTCGGTGCGATCGGCGCCTGCGGGAAGGCGCCTCGGGCGTAGACCCGCGGGATGGCGAAGATTCGATCGTAGAGGCTCCGCGCCGTTTGCGCCATTCGATCGCCCGGAATATGGAAGACTTTCGACTTAAGTCAAAATAATCCGTATGTGGCGTACGGGATAAATGGAAGGGGTGTTCGAGCGGGCATGATTCGATAAAGCTGTCGAAATTCCGTTTTTGCGGGACGGTCGTACGGCAAAATTTATGAATATCGGTTGTTGTATTCACGCAACTCGGGGAAAACACTGAATTTCTTATCGGACGCGGCGCGCGGTGTCCGGATGGGGTGTTTTTACGGCGGTTCGTATATCTATGGTTTACCACTAAAAGTTTTCAAGTGGTCAACATGACATGAAGAGAGTTTTATAATACGGGCCGGAGGAAGGCGGCAAATCACACTTTCAGCGGCCGCGCAACGGCCTTCTCTCCGATAGAATTCGACGGGCCCCGACGGGGGCATCGATTTGTTCACAACCAACGCGTCAGATCGGAGGATGTAAAGATGACGTTTAAGCGGGATGACGAAACTCACCGCGGATACGGTAGCAGTGTTGTCAGTTGCCGTTTGCCGCTCGAACTCAAGTTCCAACTCGAGACCCTCTCTCGGGAACGCGGCATGCCGATTTCGTTCGTTCTGAAGATGTACATTGAAGAAGCGGTTCGTCGTAACGAACCCTTCTGGTGGTTGCTCGACGAGGAAGAGTCGGGGAACGAAACCGAACAAAACGTTCGCGCGGCCGGCGGCAACAACCGATAACGGGTTGCACCCGCGCAGTAGGCGATCGGGCGGTGAGGAAGAACTCACCGCCCGTTTTTCGTTCGTTGCACCAGCGGCGAAACTCGGACTCGAGGCCCGTTTTCCTTCGCGTGTTAAAGTGAATGCGACGATCGGGTGTTCGACCGAAGGTCCGCCTGCCCGCCCCGAGAATGCTCCAAAAAGTGAGGAACCGAAACATGGCCAGCATCAAGATCAAGACGAAAATCACGTTCGACGATGAAACCGTCGATAAGTTTGTGGCTTATCTGCGCGAATCGGGAACGACGCCCGAAGCGTTCGCGACGCATGTGATCGGCGAACTCGCCCGCGTCCTCGGAAAGGCGCTCCCCGAGGGGCTCACGATGGCGGAAGTTACAGCTCGAAAGAAGAGCGAACCGAAGTCGGAAGGTAAAACCCGCAAGTCGAAGGCTAAAGCGGCGGAAAAGGTTGAGAAGGCTGAAAAAACCGAGACGATCGAGAAGGTTGAAAAGACCGTCGAACCCGCCGAAGCGGTGACGGACAAGAAGACGGAAGCGGCCGCCGAAGCTCACGTCGAGACGCCGAAGCGCCCGACCGCACGCACCGCGAACCGTTCTTCGGCACGCGCCGCCGCCCCGAAGGCGAAGGCTCCTCGGGGCACGAAGACCGCGAAGTCCGAAGCTGCGGAGCCGGTCGAAGCGGTCAAGAGCGCCAAGGCTTCCGAAAAGGCCGAAAAGACTGCAAAGGCGGCATCTTCGGCCAAGCTTGAAAAGTCCGAAGCGCCCGAAGCGCTTGAAAAGGCTCCGGCAGCTCCGAGCGCGCGTTCGACCCGAACCGCCCGAGGCACGCGCACGGCTGCGGGTACGAGCAAAGCTTCCTGATGTTCGAACGGCCCCCGGCACGCGTTTTCCGCCCGGGGGCTTTTTGTATTCTTCTGTTTTCTTACTTTTTTCCCTGAGTTCCCCGGTGGCTCGGACACGAGATCGAGCCCGATACGTTCCAAGTGCGCTCCCGTTTGTCCGAACCCGGGTCCTGCGGCGGTTCTTGCAAATTGCTTAAGGGAAAACGCCGAAAAAGACGAAACCGACCTTCGTCAGGACGAAGAAACCGTCCGTCGCTGTGGTAAATTGCCACATGCTTTTTCCCGGCTTCGCGACCTTGCTCCGGGGTTCATTCTTTTCTTCAATCGGTCGGGCGGCGCTTCGGGCCCGCGCGCTCCGTTTTTTACGTTTTCAAAACATGCTGAACGAACTCTCCCTGAAGAAAACGCCGCTCGTGGCGGCGCTCGGCGCCGCGCTTGCGGTTTCGATTGCGGCCCCCGTCTGGGCGGCCGACCCCGAGAAGCCTGCCGACCCTACCCTCATCAACGGTAATGACGCTGACGTATCCGTGTGGGAGGCCGAAAAGGATGCACCCTCCTACGAGGTTTCGGCTAAGGACGGTGCGGAGATCGACATCTCGGGCAAGCGTTCCGTTACGGCCAAGGGGACGGGCACCGTCAGCTCGTCGATGACGGTCTCGGATACGGGGAGCTTCACGAACCAGTCCCAGTCGGACCTCACGTTTGAAGGCGGTTCCACCCTCACGATCGACCTCACGGGCTCGAATACGGGAGAAGAAGACGCCAAGAAGGGCTCTTTCGTGAATCGCGGCAAGGTGACGCTCCGGAAGGGCAAGCACAAGCACTTGATTCAGGGCGAGGCCATCGAGCAGACCGATCCCGACAAGAAGCTCGCGCTTCCGACGATCACGATGGGCGACGTCGTCGTGACGGGCGAAGGTGCGATCCTCAAGAACGAAAACAAGGGTTACGTCGTCAAGGTGAAGGAATCCGCGAAGGAGGAAGGGGAAGAGCCTACGTACAAGGACGACACCCGCACGCTCGTTTCGTTCGATCAGCTCACCCTTGAAAAGGGCGGTCATTTCGTGAATGCCGAAGACGCCCGCGAAACGGGCGAAGCCCTCTACGTGGCGGACTCCGCCTCGAGCGCCGAAATCAACGGCACGTCCGAATGGGATACGGTCACGATCAACCTCGACGCTCCCAAGGACGACACGGAAGATAAGCCCGAGGGTGAGAAGGCCGCCGGCGATCCCGCGATCACCGTGGCAGATAAGGCACACCTCTCCGTGACGGAAGGTCTCACGATTCGCGGCAATGCGGGTACGGAAGCGAAGTCGGTCTTCGGTAACATCGTGGCCGTGGGCGAACAGGCCGAAGATGCAACCGAGTCGCTCGTCACGATCGACGGTACGTTGGCGTTCGCCCATGAAGGGAAGCTCAAGCTCGAGCCCGTCAAAGGCGTCGACATCTCGGGTGTCGCGATCGACCTCGACCGCGCCTTTACGGATGAGGAATTGAAGGTTACGGATGAGGAATTGAAGGACGGTTCCGTGGGCGGGATGAGTTCCATGCTTGTCATCTCCGACTTCAACGGGACGGAAATTCCGCCCGAAACCGAAGACGGCGAAGAGGGCGACAAGGGCGACGTTGCCACCCGCGCTGCGGGCGACGAAGGGGCGGATGCCGAGAAGTCCACCTGGTCGGCGGCCCGCCTCGGCGCGATTGCCGTCGACGGTCTCTCGACCGTCAATGTGTCGACCGCCAAGCCGGAAGGCATCGAAACACTCGACGAATCGAAGTCGGACCTCTTCTCGACGGGCGAGTGCGTCGCGCTTCGTACGGGCCACTTCACCTTCACGGAAACGTGGGCCAAGGGCAAGGCCGTCGAATGGGAAAAGAAGGAAGATTCCGCTTCCGGCAAGGCCGACGGGGATGCCGGCGAGGGCGGTGACGAGAAGACCGTTCTTGAGAAGGTTGATGAAAAGCTCAACCAGCCCGCCGCTGAATTGCATCAGGAAATCTCGAATGCTTCGATTCGTGTCGACGGCGTTTTCGGGGTCCTGAAGGGTGAAACCCGCACGGTGACCTTCGACTTCGACGAAAACGGGAACTTCCTCGAGAGTACGGACGGTTACGAAAGCGTCGCCAACAGCACGAGCGAAAACGAATTCCAAAAGACGAAGCAGAACATCTCCGTGGACAACAGCCGCCTCCAGGCGTCGGGCCTCTACATGCAGAGCGGTTCGCTCACGATGACGAATTCCGACGTGACCTTCGGGGCGCTGGCCGAGATCAACGGTGAGGTCAAATTCACGGTCAAGGCGGGCGAAAACGGCCACTTCCTCGGCCTCGGGTGGCTTCCGACGGAGAAAGAGCGTGATAGCGTCCGAGAAGTTAACTCGAAAATTGACTTCGCGAAAAAGGCGATCGTTTTCGCTGGTCAGACGGTCGTACTCGACAAGGACGGTTCGCTCGTTATCGGTTCGACCGCTTCGAGCACCGGCAAGGCGGCCGACGGCGAGGGTGATGGCAACAAGGAGAAGAACAACGCGTCGCTCACGCTCGGCGCCAATTCGTTCCTTGTCGTTGATACGGCTTCCTTTGCGCAAGGGGCGCTCTTTGCGAGCAAGCTCGAAAAGGGGAGCCTCACGATCGAAGAGGGTGCCACGATCGACGCGCACAATCTCACATGGGGTACGTATCAGCTTTTCGAAAACCTCGATACGGCCGAAGACGCGAAGAACGTTGAGCTCAAAGTCGAGTTCAAACCGACCGCTCCCATGCAGTCGCACTGGCTCGTGAACCTTTCCGAAGCGGAAATCGCCAAGGTGAAGGCCGACTACGACCCCGCCAAGGGTTGGATCAAGGTCGGTATTGAAGGTGCGGACGGTGCCCCCGACTCCTCCGTCGAAGCGCTCCGCCTCTCGGTTGACGCCGCCAACGTCGCGAACAACGTCTTCGTGAAGGGCGAACACAACACGGCCTACGGCGACGTCGCCTTCATCACCCGTGCGATGGGTCTCGTAGGGACGCAGATCGCGGGCCCGACGGAATCCGCTTCGGGGGCGTCGCTTCTTTCGACGACCGACGCCGACGGGCGCGTCTACTTCGACGCGAACGATTTCGCGAAGACCATGAACCTCGCCACGAGCTTTGCGGCCGCCACGGCCGTCAAGGCGCTGACGGTCGACTTCAACAGCCACACGGTCGATCAGATCGAACACCACGCCGCGACGATTCCGCACGAAATGCGCGGTTGGTGGGTGCAGCCGATCGCCTCGAAGATGAAGACGGACGACCTCGCCGCAGGCAGCCTCACGGCGGGTTACTCGCTCGATACGGTCGGGATCATGGGCGGGTACGACTTCACCGTCCCGAACGGCGACATTTGGGGTATCGCGGCCTCCTACCAGTCGGGCGACGCCGACGGCGAAGGCGACGCGCAGTCGATGACGACCGACGTCACGAACTATGGCTTCCACCTCTGGGCCGCCCGCCACTACGGCGACCTGAAGGTGATGGGGACGCTTTCCTACATGGTGACGGACGGCGACGCGAACATGACGATCGACCGCATGGGTCGCCTCTCCTCGACGGACATCTCCGCCAAGGCGTTTGCGTTCGGCGTGAACGGTGCGCTCACGAAGAAGTTCGGTGCCGTGACGCTCGTGCCGCACGCGGGTGCCCGCGCCATGATGATCGACGTCGACGACATCACCGCGACCTACCAGGGTGCGGAAGCCTTCCGCTTCAAGGACGACACGAGCTGGGTCTTCGAAGTGCCGGTGGGCGCCACCTTCAAGACGGCGTTCGAATACCAGCGCTGGAACGTTCAGCCCTACCTCGACCTGACGGTGCGCGGCCGCTTCGGCGACACGGACGGCTCCTACACGGTGACGGGCGCCTCGCAGGGCGGCTCCGACACGATCGACTACGACGTGACGGGCTCCTTCGTGGGCGACGTGAAGCTCGGCTACATGTCGACCTTCAAGGACCTCAACCTCGGCATGAGCTACGGCTTCTCGGCGGGCGACGCCGGTCGCCAGAACCACACGCTCGAAGCGACGATGCGCATCGATCTCTGATCGAACGTTATTCGAACGCCTGACGGTCCTTTTCGAAATGTTCGAAGGACCGTCGAAGCCGCATCACCCATCGAAACCCGACGCCCGGTGCGCCGGGTTTCGTGTTTTCGGGGAAAGCGCGGGGTGTTTCAGAAAAACGAACGGCTCCTTCGGGGAATCCTCTACAATGAGGCGGAACATTTCCTCGTCCGATTCTGCGGGAGGCGCGACGCCTCTCCACCCGTTCCATGGCTTCGATGCGCATCTCTCTCCGACCGCTTCTCGTTCTACTCGTTGCCGCGTGGTCGGCGGCCTCGGTTGCGGCGACCGCTCCGACGGCCTCGACCGAACCGACCGAGCCGAACTCCTCGGCCCGATCGGACGAAGTCGCCGAAGCTTTCTCCTGGCGGCTCGAAGGCCTGGAGGGGGACCTCGAAGCCAACGTGCGCGCGCAACTTTCCTCGATTCCCGACAACATCTCGACCCGCAGTCGCTATCGCACCCGCGTGCGTCAGGCGGTGCGCGAAGGATTGCGAGCGCTCGGCTACTATTCCCCCACGCTCGAATTCCGTTGGGAAGCGGCGCCGACGAAGAGCGAAACGGACGCGAAGGAAGACAAGCCGGACAATTCGTCCCTCGAAGCGGCGGAGTCCGCCGCGGACGCGAAGGACGACGCGGCCGCGACGAAAAACCCGCCCGCGTCGCCCTCGAAAGAGCCCCGAAAGCCGGGGGTCTTCGAGCAGACGCCCGTCGGGCAGGCCGTGGGGGCGATCGAAAAGCTTGCGCGTCGTCCCAACCCCTCGCGCGTTCTGTGCGTCAAAGTGACGCCCGGGGAGCCCGTGCGGATTGCGGCCGCGGACGTGCGCATTTCGGGCGACGCCGCCCGAGACCCCGCCTTCAAGCGGTTGCTGACCAAAGTCCCCGAAAAAGGGACGGTGCTCAACCACGGCGAATACGATGCTTTCAAAAACGACCTCGTCAATACGGGCGTCGCCCGCGGGTACTTCGACGCGCGCTTCGAGCGGAGCATGCTCGGGATCTCTCCCGAGCGCAACGAAGCCTACTGGATGTTCGACTACCGAAGCGGCGAACGGTATCGGTTCGGCAAGGTGCGCTTTACGGGCTCGCAGATTCGCGAGAGTTACCTCCAAAACCTCGTTCCCTGGGTTGAGGGCGAAGAGTACGCGGCCGAGGACGTTGCGGAATTGAATCGTCGGCTCTCGGCCTCGGGCTGGTTCAATTCCGTGATGGTCGCGCCCGTTTTCGAAGAAACGCGCGAAGTGCCCGCGTCCGAGTTCGATGCGATCGAACCCAAGGCGGGACGCGCGAAGCCCGCGCGTTCCGGGGACATCGAGGAGACCGTGAAGGTCGTGCCCGTTTCGGGCGTGGTGACCCCGAAGCAAGGGAACTCCATGGAAGTGGGGCTCGGCTATTCGACCGACGTCGGTCCGCGCTTCAAGTCGACTTGGGTGAAGCCCTGGGTGAACGACCGCGGGCACAGCCTTCAGGCTTCGACCGCGATTTCGGCTTACGAACAGGAGCTGGAAGCCACCTACCGGATTCCGGAAGAGCGCGCTCCCCTCGAAGAGTACTGGCTTCTTCAGAGCGGCTTGAAGCACACGGATCTGAACGACACGAAATCGCAATCGATGACCCTCAAAGCCTCCCGCTACTGGGAAATGGCAACGGGCTGGCAGCGCGCGGCGCACCTTCAGTGGTCGCTCGACAAGTTCACCCAGGGTGCTGACGACAATACGACCATGCTTTTCTACCCGGGCGTGAGTCTTTCGAGAACGCGCACGCGCGGCGGCCTGATGCCCGTCTGGGGCGATTCGCAGCGCTACACGCTCGACGTCTCGAATACCGTTTGGGGTTCGGACATCGACTTCATCGTCTTCAACGCGCAGGGGGCGATCGTTCGCACCTACGACTGGAAGCACCGGTTCGTGCTTCGAGGCAACTTCGGCTGGATCGAAACCGGGGACTTCGGCGAAGTACCGCCGGATCTGCGATTCTTCGCGGGGGGCGACCGCAGCGTTCGCGGCTACGACTACAAGAGCATTTCGCCCAAAGACGAAACGGGCGAGCTGGTCGGTGCCCAACGTCTTTTGACCGGGTCCGTCGAATACCAGTACAAGGTGACGGGCAAATGGTGGGGTGCGGTCTTCGTCGACGCGGGCGAAGCGGTCGACAAGTTCTCCTCCACGAACTTCAAAACGGGCGTGGGCTTCGGCGTGCGGTGGGAGTCGCCCGTCGGCCCCATCAAATTCGACATCGCACGCCCCGTGGGTGACTCGGAACACAAGGACTTTGCCTTTTACATCGGTCTCGGACCCGAACTATGACGCCTAAGAAATGTATCGGACTCGCGCTCGGCGCATTCGGCGCAACGGCGGTTCTCGCGGCGGGCGCCGCGGGGTTCCTGCTTTTTACGACGCCGGGTCTGGAGTTTGCGGCCCGTACGGCCGTGAAGTACGTGCCCGGTCTTTCGATCGGGCACGCCGAAGGTCGCATCGACAGGCTGACGATCACGGACTTCGCCTACGAAATGCCGGGCGTCACCGTGGCGGCGAAGCGCCTTCATGCGTCGCTTGACTTGGCGGCACTGTTCAATTCGTTGGCCCGCATCGAGGCGATCGACGTCTCGGGCCTCGCGGTCACGGTCGATACGAGCGCGATGGCGCCCTCCGCGACCGAACCCGCAGAGGAATCGGCCGCGCTTTCGCTCGAGCTTCCCGCTCCGTGGCGCTTCGCACTCGAGCGCTTCTCGGTTGAAGACGCCGACATCGTTGCGGACGGTCATCGTGTGGCCTGGGGGGCGTTTACGACGGGTGCCGCCTGGTCGGGGCGGGCTCTGCAACTTACGCCCACCGTGCTCGAAGACGTTCGCCTGACGCTTGCTCGGAGCGCTCAAACGTCCGAAGCGCCTCAAACTCAAGAAACCGAAGCCCGTCAAGAGGCCCGAGAGACGGCGACGCCCGAAGTCGCGTCGAACCGGGTTTCCGAAAGCGCTCCGGAGAGCACTCCGAGCCGGGCGCCCGCCGAGGGAGAAGCGTCCCTCGAAAGGGTTGCCTCTGCTCCGTCCACGGCGTCCGATGCTTCCGTTCCGTCCGTTCCTTCCGCTTCGTCGGAGAAGGTTTCCGAATCCGCACCTCCCGTGCCGGCCGCTCCCGCCGACTCGGGCTTTGCGTTTACGGGACGCGACGAGGCCGAAGCGCCTGTCTATGCCGGAAAATTCGAAGCGCCGAAGCCTCGAGGCGTGAAGAAGTCGATTGCCGAGGTGCTCGACGAAACGTTTGCGAATCCTCTGATCGAAGCGCTTCCTGAGGTGAAACTGCCGCTCGACGTCACGATCGAGGATTTCGAGATTCGCAACATCCGTTGGACGAATGCGCCCGACTTCGGCGTGCCGATGACGGATGTGGCCCGCGTTCACCTGCGGGCTTCGACCCTCGGGAGCACCGTGGTCGTGCGGACCGCGGAAATCGCCTCGCCCGAAGGGGACCTCGCGTTCGAAGGCGAGGTGCGGCTTGCCGACACATGGCCGCTCGACCTGCGCCTTGCGGTCGGCATGGACGCCGAGCGTGTCGCGTCTCTCGTTCCCGCGCTTCGTCCCTATTTCGACGCGAACCGTCCGACGGGCGCCGGAGCGCACTCGGACGGGGTCGAGTTGCGCGCAACGCTTTCGGGCGCGCTCTTGGAACGCCTCGGGTTCGATCTCACGCTGAAAAACCTTCTCCCGCAACCCTTCATGGTGTCGGGCGACGCGGCGCTCGCGGAGCCGAAGCTGCCGCTGAGGCTGGACCTCTCGCTCCCGGCCCTGACGGTGCCGATGCCGCAAACCGCAGCGTCGACCGACTCGAGGAATTCGGCAAACTCCGCAACCGTCGCGAATGAGGAAAAGTCGACTGAAATCGCAACGGCGGACAACTCGAAGGGGTCTCTTGCTCCGGCGAAGACGGCGGCCGTAACCGAAAAAGAAGCGAGCGCTCGCTCCGATGCGCCCGTTGCTGTTGCGTCCTCCGCGGGTTCCTCCGATGCCGAGGGGATAGCCGATCCCGGCCGTCCCGTGCCCGGCGATCGCGTGACGGTGCGCGATCTGCGCGTGCTTTTTTCGGGCGATACGGACGATTACCGACTCGACGTCTCGACTTCCGTTCGGGCGGAGCTCCCCGGTTCGGGCCTCGCCGCTCCGGCGGGCGTCGATCTGGAGCTACGCGGCAACGGCAATCTGAACGGCATTCGTCTTGAAACGCTCGCCGCGCACTTCACGGAAGGCGTCTCGGGCGCGGTGAAACTTGCGGGAGGCATCGAATGGCGCCGCGGCTTTGTCTGGCGCGGGAAACTCGAAACGAATCCCGAGGGGATCGACGCTCGGGCGCTCGTCCCTGCGGCGCCCGAGTATTTGCGCGGCAGCGTCGATTCGATCTTCACGGGGAACAAAACGGGGGTCTGGCGCGCGACCCTTTCGAACGTGCGCGTCGACGGGAAGTTCGGGGACGCTCTTCTTGAAACCGACGGGGGCGTCTGGACGGCACACGACCGGTCGGCCGGTTTCAACAACTTCCGCGTTCGTCTCGGAAAGAACACTCTGCGGCTTGACGGCGCGCTTCAGGGCGTGCGCGCTTTCGACCTTCGGGCCGAAGTCGACGCCCCGGGGTTCGAGCACACGATCGAAGGCCTGAGGGGACGCGCCAAGGGCTTCGTGAAGCTTCTCGGCACGGGCGCGCGCCCGATCGTCGACGCGGACTTTACGGCGGACGGCCTCGGTTGGCAGGACCTTTCCGTCGGGAAGGTGGTCCTCAAGGGGAAACTGCGCAACCGGATTTCCGAAAAGGTGATGCGCGAAGTAATCGCGAACGCCAAGGCCGCCAAAGCCGAGTACGAGCGCGAAATCGCCGAGCGCGAAGCGCGCGGCGAAAGCCCGGAAGGTCTTTCCTCGCGCGACGCGGCCGTTGCGGCGGCCTTGGAAACGGCACTCGCCAAGGGCGAACTCTCGGGCGAAATCTCGCTCGCGGTCGACGACCTGACGTTGGGCGAAGGGGTCGACTACCCGAAGATCCGCCTTCTGACGAATGGCCGCGAAACGAACCACCGATTGAGCCTCACGGTCGAAGGGGAACCCGTCTCGGGAAGCCTCACCGTGACGGGAGCGGTCGACCGGCGAACCTTCGACTGGAAGGGCGCGCTCGAAGGAGCCGACATCCGCACGCCTGCCGGCGTCTGGAAGCAGGCCCAGGCGATGGCCATCCGGTACACCCACGCAACGAAAGACATCCGACTGGGCGCGCACTGCTGGACGCACGAATTCGGCGAAGTGTGCCTGGCAAAACCCGCGAACCTTCGCAACGCGGGCGAGCGCGGGGCGGTTGAGGTGGTATTGAAGAAACTCGACTTGGGACTCTTGAAACCCTACCTCCCGAAAAAGCGCGACACCATTCAAGGGATTGCCACGGGGAGCGTCAAGGCTTCGTGGAATCTCGCATCGGGGACGCTTCCCGACGTCGACCTTCTCTTCGAACTTCCGAAGCTCGACTACCGCACCCGCATCGACGGCGCGCGCTTCCCCGTCTCGATCGAAGACGTTCGGGTGACGGGCCGCGTGAGGAAAGACGCGGTCGACGTGCTCTGGCATCTCGTCCCCTCCGAAGGGGCCGTGGTCGACGGGCGGATCGGGGTTTCGGATCCCTTGGGCGCGCGAACGCTCACGGGCCGGGTCCGTGCGACGAACGTCACGCCCGTCACCCTCAAACCGCTTCTCTCGCGCGGCGAAAAGGCGGAAGGGCGCTTGGACGCGGATCTCACCGCTTCGGGCACGCTCGCACACCCCGAAATCCGCGGGCGCGCGGCCTTCACGGGACTCAACGTCGACGCGGCGATGCTTCCCCTGACGATGGAGCCGAGCGATGTCGTCTTTACGTTCCTCGGCACCTCGTCCGTGCTCGAAGGGGCGCTCAACACGAAGGACGGAAATCTCGTTCTTCGGGGTACGGCCGACTGGTCGACGCCCGCCGACTGGCGCGCTCGGGTGAGCGCGAAGATGAGCGACGAAAAGGGCGTTCTGCGCATTGCGGTGCCCCCGATGGTGACGTTGTCGGCCGCGCCCGACATCGAGGCGCGGGCCTCGGCCGAACGCGTGACCCTCACGGGGCGCATTGTCATTCCCGACGCCCGCATCGAAGTCGAGTCGATTCCCGAATCGGCCGTGAAGGTGTCGAGCGACACCGTGATGCTCGACGAAAATCTTCAGCCGAAGCTTGCTCCCGAACCGCCGATTCCGTTCGAGAGCCGCGTAGCCGTGGAATTGAAGCGCGCCTTGATCAATGCGTTCGGCCTCAAGGCCGCGTTGAACGGGGAACTCCAGGCCGTGCAGGATCCGAAGCACGGGCTCGGACTCTCGGGCCAGATCAACATCCCGGCGGGGCGCTTCCGCGCTTACGGTCAGGACTTGATGATCCGTCGCGGGACGGTGCTCTTTGCGGGGCCCGTCGACAACCCGAGTCTCTCGATCGAAGCCGTCCGCAACCCCGAAACGACGGCCGACGACGTGACGGCGGGGATCCGCGTGACGGGGACCGCCTCGAAACCCGAAGTGACGCTTTTCTCCGATCCCGCGAAGTCGCAGGAAGAAACGCTCTCCTACCTTCTCCGAGGCGAAGGTCTCGGGACCCTCGGCGAAGGGGAAGGGAACATGATGACGAGCATGCTCCTTGCGCTCGGTACTTCCACGGGGAGCCCCGTCTTGGGTGCGATCGGCGACTCGGTCGGGATCAGCAACCTCGGGATCGATACGACGGGCGTGGGCGACAACTCCCAGGTAGTCGTGTCGGGGTACGTCCTTCCCGGCCTTCAGGTGAAGTACGGGATCGGGATCTTCGATTCGCTCGCAACCCTGACGCTGCGCTACCGCCTGATGCCGAGGCTTTATCTCGAAGCTGTTTCGGGCGTCGATCAGGCGATCGACTTCCTGTATCGGTTCGATTTCTAATTGTTCTCAAGGGGTAACAGCTACGACATTTTCCCAATTACACGCCCCGTTGAGTGGAATACCTCGGAAAAAGCACGCCGCCGGGGCGCTTTTTCCGGGGCGGTTGCCGACCCTCGCCGACAGCCGCCGATAGAATGCCGTCGTGCGCCTCGCTTGACGCCGAGCGGGGCGTTTTTCCCTTCACGGGGAATATCGGGCGCGGGTATTCACCCACAATACAGAAGCGGGTCACAAGACCCCTCGTCCCGCGTCCGTTCGCCGGGGCTTCGCGCGCGAGAAACGCGAAGCCGCACGAAATCGAACGGGTCGCCTTCCGACCGTCCTTGAGCGGACGGCGACCGCCTCAAGGAAAAAACAAATGGAACCGTATGCAGCCGGTTGGTTTTCGATCGTCCCTCCGATCGTGGCGATCGTTCTTGCTCTCGTCACGAAGGAAGTCCTTTCCTCGCTCGTGCTCGGCATCCTCACGGGGACGCTGATCTACACGATCGGTACGGACGGCAACGTGCTCATGGGTACGCTCGAAGGGGCGTTCACGACCATGGGCAACAAAGTCGACTTCAACATCCTCATCTTCTGCTCGCTTCTCGGGGCGCTTGTCTACGTCGTCGCCATGTCGGGCGGCACGAAGGCCTACGGCAGCTGGGCCGTCACGAAGATCAAGGGTCGCAAAGGGACGCTCCTTGCGACCTCGGGTCTCGGGATACTCATCTTCATCGACGACTATTTCAACTGCCTCTCGGTCGGGACGGTGATGCGCCCCTTGTGCGACAACTACCGTATTTCCCGCGCGAAGCTCGCCTACATCATCGACTCGCTCGCGGCGCCCGTCTGTATCATCGCCCCGGTTTCCTCGTGGGCGGCGGCCGTGGGCTCGTCCCTGAAGGGTAACGGCGTCTTCGAATCCGACATGGCGGCCTTCGTCGCGTCGATTCCGTGGAACTTCTACGCGCTTCTCTCGATTCTGATGATTCTCTTCATCGTGCTGACGGGTTACGACTTCGGTCCGATGAAGCGCGCCGAAGAACGCGCGATGGCGGGCGACGTGGGCGACGTCGCGTCTCACGCGCACGCCGAACCCCCGCACGCGAACCCCCGCGGCACGGTGTGGGACATGCTCGTGCCGGTGCTTGCGCTCATCGTCTTTGCGGTGCTCGCCCTCATGTATTCGGGCGGTTACTGGGGGGCGGACGCCGCCTATCACACGTTCCAGGCCGCGATCGGCAATTCGAGCGCCGCGTCGGCGCTCGTCTGGGCCGCGTTCGGTGCCGTGGCGGTGGCATTCTTCCTCTATGTGCCGCGCGGTCTCGTGCCCTTTGCCGACTTCATGCAGGGCCTTGTCGAAGGGATGAAGCTGATGCTTCCCGCGAACATCATCCTCGTTCTCGCGTGGACGCTCTCGGGCGTGTGCCGCGACCTTCTGCAGACGCCTTTGTTCGTGCAGGGGCTCGTCGAATCGTCGGGCGGCGATTTGTCGCTCTTCCTGCCCGCAGCCACCTTCCTCATTGCCGCCTTCCTCTCCTTCTCGACGGGGACGGCCTGGGGTACGTTCGGGATCCTGATCCCGATCATCGTGCCGGTTGTTCAGGGGATCGATCCGCAGTTGACGATCGTCGTTCTCTCCGCGACCCTGGCGGGTTCGGTCTTCGGCGACCACTGCTCGCCCATTTCCGATACGACGATTCTTTCGTCGGCGGGTGCGGGGTGCAACCACATCGAACACGTCTCGACGCAGATTCCGTACGCTTTGCTCGTTGCCTTCTGCTCGACGGCGGGTTACGTCGTGGCGGGCTTCACGCACGGGAACCTCGTCGCTTCCTTCGGTACGGCACTCGGCCTCATGGTGGTGCTCGCAACGGCGTTGCATTTCATGAAGACGAAGGACAAGAAGGCTGTCGCCGCGTAAGCGCGTAATTAAGCCTTCAAAACGCATCGGGGCCGCTTCGTTCGTGCGAAGCGGCCCCGATGTGTTTCGGGAATCGAGCTCCCGGGCATGCGATTTCTGCAAGCGTTCGCGAAGCTTGTTAGGGTTTGTATCTACTCTTAGGGGTTTCTAAGGATGGGTCGATAGAGTATTTGGCGTGACGCGGCCCGAAGGCGCGGCATTTCGGGATTTCAGCCGAACCTTCGGGCGCGTCTCACGTCGAAGTTTTTCGGATTCTCCTTGTCCGGGGGGCGGAACGACCGCCCGGGACCCCGGCCCGGAAAGTCTCACGTCGAAGTTTTTCGGATTCTCCTTGTCCGGGAGCGGATTCGACACGATGGAAAAGCATTCCGTGCTACCGCTTTCGGACTCCTCTTTGAAGAAGGAACACACACCATGCGTACCCTTTCCACGCTTGCCGTCATGCTTCTCGGCACCGGTCTCGCTCTCGCTTCGGGCGGTACTTTCGCGGCCGACCCGCACGCCGGGATGAATCACGGTTCGATGAATCACGAGATGACGAACCACGGCTTGCACAAGATCGAACGCACCCCGATGCAGGCGGAACTTGCGGCCGGGATGGATCGCATGCACGCCGACATGCACGCGGGCATGATGCTCCTCGATGCGGACGCCGCCTTCGCCGCGGGCATGGTGCCGCACCACAAGGGAGCCGTTCGGATGGCCGAAGTGGAACTCAAGTACGGCAAGGATCCCGAAATGCGCAAGCTTGCCGAAGCGATCATTGCCGCCCAGGGTCCCGAAATCGAACAGATGAACGCATGGCTCGCCCGCAATCCCGAAAAGACGAAGGAAAAGGGCGAATCCCACGCCGACATGCTCCCCATGCACAAGGAACTCATGACCGGCATGACCGACATGCACGAAGGTATGGCGAAGTCCTTGAACGTGACGGACGCCGACATCGCCTTTGCGGTCGGGATGATCCCGCACCATCAGGGGGCCGTTGAGATGGCCGAAGTGGAACTCAAGTACGGCAAGGACCCCGAAATGCGCAAACTTGCCGAAGCGATCGTCGCCGCTCAGGGTCCCGAAATCGAGCAGATGCAGGCCTGGCTGAAGTCGAAGAACGTCGATCTCGCAACCTGCTGCAAGTGAGAAGCGCGCATCCGAGCGAACGGACGACCGCTCGTTCGTTCGCTTCGTCGAAAGCGTTGCTCGGAAGGAAAAGCTCCGTACCTCGGTACGGAGCTTTTCCTCGTTGGCAAGGCCGCACGAGGGCGTCGAGATTGCTCGAGGTTGCTTGACGTCGTCCGATGTCGCGCGGGGCCCTTGAAGGTCGCTCGCTCGGTCGGAAAATTCGCGGAAAATCCCTCGGCCGATCGTTCACCGAGCGGCGCGTCGAGCGTTGCCCGTTTATAATGGCGCCACCTTGGATTTTCCATCTCCCGCGCCCGCGCAGACAGACTTCACCCGATCCGCCCGGGCGCTTCTCTCTCACTAGGACAGCTATGACCACCTTTCACGGTATCGTCTTCGCCCTCCCGGGCGGTTGCGCGCTTTCGGACTTTCGCGCCCGTCGTGCGCTTGCCGCGCTCCAATCCGTCCAACCCCATGTCGAAGCGGTCTCTGGCCGCTTCGTGCATTTCGTGCATGCCGAACGCGAACTGACGGACGTTGAAACCGAGCGTCTCGCCTCGTTGCTCGTCTACGGCGACCCGGCGGCGGACGTTCGTGCGGACGCGGCTTTCATGGTGGTTCCCCGCCTCGGGACGATCTCGCCCTGGGCTTCGAAGGCGACCGACATCGTGAAGAACTGCGGCATCGGCGGCGTGCTGCGCGTCGAACGCGGCACGGTCTTTTCGCTCGCGTTCTCGGACGGTTACGTTCCTTCGGCCGAAGAGCTTGAAACGCTCGCTTCGAAGTTGCACGACCGCATGACGGAATCCGTCGTGGGGTCGGACTTCACGGGCGAAGACCTCTTCGTCGATCTCGAAGGCCGTCCCATGGCGACCGTGCCTCTCATGGAAGAAGGCCGTTCGGCTCTGGAGCGTGCGAATCTCGACATGGGTCTCGCGATGTCCGAAGACGAAATCGATTACCTCGCGGACGCTTTCGGCGCGATGAAGCGCAACCCGACCGACGTCGAACTCATGATGTTCGCGCAGGCCAATTCCGAACACTGCCGCCACAAGATCTTCAACGCCCGTTGGACGTTGGACGGCACGGAGCGCGAAGAAACGCTCTTCGGCATGATTCGAAAGACCCACAAGACGTCGCCTCAGGGCACGATCACGGCTTACGCCGACAACGCGGCGATTTTCGAAGGCGGTACGGCCACGCGTCTTTACCCGCGTCCGGGTGAAGCGGGCGATCTTTTCGGGCGTGTGTTCGAGCGCCGCGACGAGGTCGTGCACACGGTCTTCAAGGTGGAAACCCACAACCATCCGACGGCGATCTCGCCTTTCCCGGGCGCCTCGACGGGTTCGGGCGGCGAAATCCGCGACGAAGGCGCGACGGGCCGCGGCGCCCGTCCGAAGGCGGGCCTGACGGGCTTTACGACGTCGGCTCTGCACCTCCCCGAAGCTCCGCAACGCTGGGAAAACGACGGCGACGCCGCGCACGGCGAGAAGACGGATGCCGCCTACGGCGCTCCTTCGCGCATCGCGACCCCGCTTTCCATCATGACGGAAGGTCCCCTGGGCGGCGCCGCGTTCAACAACGAATTCGGTCGTCCGAATATTCTCGGCTACTTCCGTACCTTTGAAGCCAATATCGACGGCGTTCGCTACGGCTACCACAAGCCCATCATGCTCGCGGGCGGTATCGGGAGCATCCGCGACGACCAGACGAAGAAGACCGTTCCGCCCGTCGGCAGCCTTCTCGTTGTGCTCGGGGGCCCGGGCATGCGCATCGGTCTCGGCGGGGGCGCGGCCTCCTCGATGACGACGGGCTCGAACTCCGAAGCGCTCGACTTCGACTCCGTGCAGCGCGGTAACCCCGAAATGGAACGTCGCGCCCAGGAAGTGATCGACCGCTGTTGGGCGATGGGCGCCGAAAACCCGATTCTCGCCATTCACGACGTGGGTGCGGGCGGTCTCTCGAACGCCATGCCCGAACTCGCGGACCTCTCCGGGAAGGGGGCTTCGTTCGACCTCACGAAGGTTCCCGTCGAAGAATCCGGCATGTCGCCCCTGGAAGTCTGGTGCAACGAATCGCAGGAACGCTACGTGATCGCGCTCGATCCGGCGAAGCTCGACGTCTTCACGGCGTTCTGCGAACGCGAACGCGCGCCCTTCGCGGTGATCGGCACGATCACCGAAGAAGCGCACTTGAAGCTCGCGCGTGCCGCGGGTGAAACGGATGCGGTCGACATGCCGATGGAAGTCCTCCTCGGAAAGGCCCCCCGCATGCACCGCGACGTGCGTCACGAAGAAAAGAACCTCCCCGAATTCGACGAAACCGGCATCGACATCGAAAAGAGCGCCTACGACGTGATGCGTCATCCGACCGTTGCCTCGAAGTCGTTCCTCATCACGATCGGCGACCGTACGGTGGGGGGGCTCGTTGCGCGCGACCAGTTCGTCGGTCCCTGGCAGGTGCCGGTTGCGGACTGCGCCGTGACGACGCTCGGTTTTGAAACGAATCGCGGCGAAGCGATGGCGATGGGCGAACGCACGCCTCTGGCGGTGATCGACTCCGCGGCCGCCTCCCGTATGGCCGTGGGCGAAGCGCTCACGAACATGTGTGCGGCCGACGTCGAACTGCCGCTCGTGAAGCTTTCCGCCAACTGGATGGCCGCCTGCGGCGCCCCGGGCGAAGACGCCCGCTTGTTCGATGCTGTGAAAGCGGCGTCCGACTTCTGTTGCGCGCTCGGCATCTCGATTCCGGTTGGCAAGGACTCCCTCTCGATGAAGACCGCTTGGAAGGACGGCGACGACGCGAAGAGCGTCACGTCTCCGGTCTCCCTCATCGTGTCCGCAGCGGCTCCCGTGGGCGACGCAGCTCTGACGCTTACGCCGGAATTGAAGCGCGAACCGGGCTCCGTCCTCGTTTTTGTCGACCTCGGGTTCGGTCGCAACCGTATGGGCGGCTCCATCCTCGCGCAGGTCGAGCAACGCTTCGGCAACACCGCCCCCGATTGCGAAGATCCCGCGGCGCTCGCGCGCTTCGTGGGGGCGGTCCGGAAGCTCGTTGCTTCCGGGTGCGTCCTGAGCTATCACGACCGTTCGGACGGCGGTCTCTTCGCGACCGCGGCGGAAATGACCTTCGCCTCGCGCCTCGGCGTTCGCTTGACGCTCGATTCGCTCCTCGAAGCGAAGGGTGCCACGGTGACGAACGTTCTCTTCAACGAAGAGCTCGGTGCGCTCCTTCAGGTGCGTGCCGACCGCGCCGACGAAGTCGTGGCGACGATGCGTGCCGAAGGGCTCGCTTCCTGTTCGCACTTCATCGGTGAAGTGACCGATACGGACGCGATCGAAATTGTCCGTGCGGGTGAAGTCGTCGCGCGCTTCCCGCGTGCCGAACTCCAGAAGGCCTGGACGGAAGTCTCCCACGCGATTGCCCGCGGCCGCGACAATCCGGCCTGCGCCGATCGCGAAGCCGCTCGCGTCGAAGACGCGACCGATACGGGGCTTTTCGCGAAGACGACCTTCGACGTGAACGAAGACGTTGCCGCTCCGATGATCGCTTCGGGTGCTCGTCCGAAGCTCGCCGTCCTTCGCGAAGAAGGCGTCAACTCGCAGAACGAAATGGCGGCCGCCTTTACGCGTGCGGGCTTCGAAGCGCACGACGTTCACATGACGGACCTCCTTTCGGGTCGCGTGGATCTCGCGGACTTCAAGGGTCTTGCCTGTGCGGGTGGCTTCTCCTACGGCGACGTCCTCGGTGCGGGCGGCGGCTGGGCGAAGACGATCCTTCACAACGATCGTCTCGTCGAAATGTTCTCGACCTTCTTCCGCCGCAACGACACGTTCGGTCTCGGGATCTGCAACGGTTGCCAGATGATGAGCCGTCTGCGCGACCTGATTCCGGGTGCCGAAGCCTGGCCCGATTTCGTTCGCAACACGTCCGAGCAGTTCGAAGCGCGTCTCGTGAACGTCGAAATCCTGGAAAGTCCCTCGATTTTCTTCGCGGGGATGGCGGGCTCCGTCATGCCGATCGTGAATTCGCACGGCGAAGGCCGCGTTCGCTTCCTGCGTCCCGAAGACGCGACGCTCGTTCGTGCGGCGGCGCGCTTTGTGGACAGCACCGGTGCCGCGACCGAAGCCTACCCGATGAATCCGAACGGTTCGGCGGGCGGTCTCACTTCGGTGACGACCACCGACGGGCGCTTCACGATCATGATGCCGCACCCCGAACGCAGCCACCGCGCGTTGCAGCTCTCGTGGCATCCGGACGCCTGGACCGACGTCTCGGGCTGGATGCGCATGTTCCGCAACGCCCGTGTCTGGGTGGGTTGATCGTTTGACCGACCCGAGAACCGCTCGACCCGCGCCAAGCGGGTCGGCCGGTTCGATCGGATCGAAGACTCCGCGAGCCCCCTTCGACTTTCGAGTCGGAGGGGGTTCGGTTTTTCGGTGAGGGGGGCGAGAAAAAACGGAGCCCTCGAACAGAAACTCTTGACAAATGAAAATTCTTGCGTATAATTCACTTCCTCTCGCGAACGACGACGCTTCAAGCGACGTTTTTCGGGAGAGCAAGAAAGGCGACGATGAAAAATTTTCAAAATCGCTCTTGACAAAACGAAATCAACTCTGTATGATTTCAATTCTGCGCTTCACGAGGCGCAGTGCTCTTTAAAAATCAGATTCAACGAACCGATAAGTGTGAACATCGGAA
>OOCR01000247.1_pt1 | contig 51690 bp, 75 predicted proteins | sample 1671491 | NCBI WGS metagenome assembly OOCR01 (sample SAMN06348162, study PRJEB24527) | human gut metagenome | biome: human gut; feature: ankylosing spondylitis patient; material: feces | host: Homo sapiens | place: China | collected 2015-10
TCTCCGAGAGCGAATAAGTTGGCTTGTTCGGCTGCTGCACCCAATCGTACAGGGTGATGCCTTTGGTGACAACGATACCGAGGGCTGTCTTGCTGACCGCCGTCACCACATTGCCTGTACCTATCGTAGATGCGCCGGCGTTGGCGAGTTTCCAAATCTCGTTGATGGTGTAGGCGTTGAAGGTATCGGTAAGGGTGGCGTTGTCGAATGCGCCGCCCAGATCGTCGAACCCATGAACGAGCTTGATGAGCCCTCCTCCGCCACCGCCACCCCCTTCTCCACGCCATACACCAAGAGCGGATATTCCACCCTGTGAATACACATTAAATTTCGAGTATATCGTATTTTCCAACTCTGTGTCGAATTTCCACATATCGTTAATACGGGCAAATCCTTCCTGCATTTGTTTTACAGTCCGTTGATACGATTGTTGCAGGGAAGCCGTCATATCATTGATGGCAGAAATCAAGTCGATATTCTTATTAGCAGATGCAACCTCTTCTTTCAGTTCTTGCGTATTCCCTTTTATTAGGTTGTTCCCGATGGTAATAGTCTGTTCGCAAGGATAGTCGAGTTTGGTTGTAAGGCTTATAACACGAGTAACATATGAATATCCTGTGTTTATGTATTCGACTTTTCTTCCTATGGATAAATCAGGATTGTTTTCATCGAACACCACAGGATTAGATGAAAACTGGTAATTGTTTTGGTCGGAAGAAAGCCGTTCTATTTCTTCGTTCATAGCCGTTTCTAGACGTATGTACGCCGAATCTGTATATTCTTCCGGCATTTTGACGTTGAATAGGATAATATCGTCATTTTCCGACGGTATAAGTCCCGTAATAGCAGGGATAATATAGTTACCTTCTTCCTCTTTATATTTAATCTCGAAATCTCCTTTTTTGACTTCGAAGCTTATGCCGTCATCACTCGTTATTGTTTTACTCTCATCATGGTATATAAGCTCAAATTCCATACCTTGCAAAGCCCCCGATTGGAAATGTACCGAAGGTTCCTTATTTGGTATACGCATACCATTCGGATTTTTTTCTTCGTCATAAGGGGAATTGTCGAAGTTAAATTCCGGTATTTGAAAATACCATATCGCATATTGGTCGTATATAGGGTCTCCATTTTCATCTGTGCCTATCTGTATTTTATCATTCGTTTCCGAGTCTATACGCCACATAAGGCGGAATCTGACATCTGATATGGAGAGTTCCGATGAAGGGTATATATCATCGAACAGTAGGATTTTGCTAAATATCTCTCCCTGTTGAAGGTTTGGCCTTATATCTTTATATCCGTTCGGATATTTTTTAGGGTCAAGAGTCAGCCGTTTGTTGACCAAATTGTTGACATTAGCACCTTTGTATTCCTGTACGATGTTTCGAGTTGACCCGAATGCGTAAAATCGGGTATAATACCCATCTTTTCCCTCCGTAACCGAAGGTGTATTGATGTTTTCACCAACTTCGAGAGAAACAACAGCTCCATGTTCGGATTTCGACAGATGAATAATCATGGAATCTTTCTCAACCCACCATTCTGTATCAAACGCAGATGCTATACTGTTCAAGGCAGACAATATGTCGATTGATTGGAAAGATAAAGAAGTGGAAGCGTTAAGAGAAGAATCTACGGCGTAAGTCCATGTATCTCCGGTTTCGTTCTCGATAGCCTTGCAAATAACACTCATGAAATTGGCCGGGTTATCGGTAAGAGACCAATCCGGCTCCCGATTCGTTATCTCGTTATTCTCATCGTAAGAATACATGAAAAAAGGCACTTTACCCCATGATATAAATTTCGAATGAAATTGTGGTTTGTATTGAAATTCGACCTCGTTCTTTTGTTTTGGATTATATGGATCCAAAAGAGAATATTTCTCACCATCGAGTATGATATAAGCCCCTACCGGAATCTCTTCATTTTGGTCCGAGTTCCACGACAATTCTACATAATCGGATTTCATCAATTCTTCTACATGAACACATTCTTCTGTTATAGGAACTGATAAAATAGTATCTCCTTGTATGTTTTTAATGTCTATCATGATGGTTTCGTATATCTTCATACGATTTCAGTCAAAGATAATAAAAGTGTATGAAAAACATGCTCTTTTTTATGAATTTCTATCTGCTGGATTATATTCGACAAGTTTTAGAGAAAATCGTGCTATTCCTCTCATGAATTGCGTAAATTGATTGCATGAAATATAGATTGTTTTGTAAGTAATATTTGGTTGATACTTTGTTTTTATATTTATTATGCCTGTTGCCAATTCTTCACAAAAGCTGTTGTATCTTGAAAAGAATTCTTCTTCCGTTTTTGCCGTCAGGTTAAAAGTTAAAGTGATATTTCGTTCATCGATTTTAGGATTAGAGGACAGGACTCGTTTGCCATTTTCTAATCGAGACTTGTTTTCGATGAACTCTTTTAAAGGTGACGGTGTCATTAAGTAGGAAAGAGATGATGTATCCATACTTATACCCCAAGTTGTATAGCAGTCTTTCCCATTTATGTAAAACTCTCCCGATGCCATTTTATTTAAGTATAACTGAAGTTTTGTCTTTATTGATTTCTACAGGACAATTTCGTATGTTTATAAGTCTAATAACTGCGTAATTACGGGCAACTATTATAGCTCTGGCTCCATGCATGAGTATAACTTTGTGAACTCTAGTATTATCGTCAAATACTAGTTCCGCATTGGTATTGCCTATTAAAGCAATATTGGTATCATTACTTCTTTTTACATTTTTAGTGTCAACAAACACGCAATAATTAGCAATATCATTACTCATCTCACGGAACGTTTCAATAGGAGGGAAGTTGTTCTTCTCACAAAACTCTATGCCTTGTGGTGTAAAGAACAACCATACTAGAGTTTTCCAGTCACTAACACCATAAGACTTATCGCAAGCTCCTTTTTGTAAAGCAGCCATCATTATTTCTTTTACTGTATTCATATCTATAAATCTTTAGTATTCCTATTGACTTGTGCTATATCGGATTTTATATCAATTAATAATTTCGTATATTTTGCAATGTCTTCTAAGTAGCTATTCGTAATCACATGTTGATTAAGAATGTTATTTAGTATAGAATTGCTATTAGTTGATACAGATAAAAGAGAATTTAGAGAGATTACGGCTGAAATCATTTGATTTTTGATTTCTTCACCAGAAAGCTGCAACGCTGTAAACCGGCCGTTTAATTCCGTTGCTGTATCTTGTGACATGGTTTCAAAACCTTCGGCTGTCGACTTTTGTTCGGTGGTAGAACTTTCTCCCATGAGACTATCAGCCCAACCGAATTGAGCATCTATTTCTTGTTGAAGCTGTTCAGCCATGTTGTTGATGTAATCTTGTTCCCATTGAGAAAGCACGTTGTCGGCATAAAATTGTTGCAACTTAGTGCGTATTTCCTCCATTTTATTTGAGGATTTAATTGCTGCCTTAATGCTCTCTGTTACCATTTGTTGCATCATCTGCTTTACAACATCTTTTGCAGATTTAGCCCTATTCTCGCCAGAAGCCCATGCATCTGCATAAGCTTCTGCAAAGTTGTCAATAGCACTTTTTAGGTCTTCACCAAATATGACATCGATAGCTTTTTCTTTGTTATCAGAAATGAGATTGTTTATTTCGTCAATTTGATTTTCCCATTCTTTTATTCTGTCGCTATCTGTATTCTTTTTATCTTGTTCTTCTTTAATTTGATTTTGAATAAGTACTTTTTGTTGTTCTAGCAATTTATTTTGGTCTTCAATCAAGCTGGAAGCACTCTTTCCGTAAGCAGCTTCAATGGACTTGCCTAACTTTTCATACGAACGGTCAAGTGCATCTACCTGATCTTGTAATTTCTGAATCCGTTTTTCATTTTTTGCGTCGTGGATTTTTGCGATAGAGGAAGCAAGAGAGGAGACAAGACCGATGGCAGCACCAGCAGCAGAACCTATCGGCCCAAGTCCGAGCTTAGCACCTGCCTCTGCTCCTTGCATGGCTGAATTGAGGCCGTCCATAGCCACATTGATACCTTCGGCAATGCCTGACAGTGTATCAGATCCGAAAGCCTCTCCGAGATTTGAAAATGTGTCGGAAAGGAATTGGGCCACACTTAATACCTCACTCAATCCACTTCTTATTTCTTCAAGTCCATCTTGCAATTTTTTTGTATTTGAACCGGCATCGAATACTTTTTTAAGACCATTAGCTAGTTTGTTAAACCCCGTTTCAGATTGATCTGCGGAATTACGGACATTATCTATACCTTTTCTAATTCGTTCTAATTCTTCGGGAGATTTACGCAATGTGTCGAAGGTCTCTTTTGTCATACCAAATTCAAGACCTTTGTTTTCGTCCCATTCGCCTGATTGCAAGAATTGGAATGCTCGTTCAGCTTCATTAGCAATGAGACGCATATCTGCAACTGTGTGTTGACGCATATCGTCAAACAATTTACTTATGGCAGACGTAGATTTATTCGCCTCTATATCCAAATCAGATAGTGCCCTTTTTGTTTCTTCGTCAATAGACTTCTGTTCCCATTCGTTTTTGCCTACCTTACGAGATTCGCCTTGCTCAATAATAGCATTACGCTTTTCATAATAGTTCCCGTAAGCGGCAAGATAATCGTTCATTGCGTTAATTTCATCATCGAGAATTTCTTTGGTCTGTTTATTCTTATTCTTTTCATTTAACCTATTTGCGGTATCAATATTTTCCTGTTGTTCAGTTGTTAGTCCATTCTCATTAAGCTTGGAGGGTTCAATCTTAGCTACTTTGTTTAACTCGGCCAGCTCTTTCTCTTTCTTTTTAATTTCTTTTTTCTGTTCTTCATAATAGTAGTTAATTTGCTTCAATTTCTTATCTTTACCTTCTTCCCAGAGGGAGATTTCTTTCTCTTGATTTTTTTTACGAAGCTCAAGAAGTTCATCAACAAGTTTCTGCTCGGCCTCTTTTTGCTCTTTTGCTTGCTTATCTTCAGCCGCTTTATCAGATTTGGTTTTAGGCAGCTTTGCACGGAGTGCGTCAATTCGTGATTGTAACGCATTGTATTCCTTGCTTCCGCTTACGGTTTCTCCCTGCTCTTTCTCTAATTTTGAGATTTGTGTTTTGACTTCATTGATTACTCTCAAATCTTTCTCACGTTCAAGTATAGTGTCTTGAAGCGACTTGATATAAGCTTCTTGTTGATCCACTGCTTCTTTTGTTCCGCTGCCGTCTGCAAGAGCCTTTTTTAATGATGCAAGTGAGGTTTCAGCCTTCTTGATTTCTTCTTCAAGTTGGGAGATGGATTTACCTTCGGTGGAAAATGGCTCATTTGCTGTCTGTTGAGAGGTATTTATACTTGTAACGCCAAACTTTTCACGGGCTTTTCTATCTAAATCCTCTGTTATTTTTTGCGCTTCTCGGATATTGGAGATATATGTATCAATACGTGAATCCGCAAAAATCGTACCTTTGTCTTGTATTTCATTTAGTTTGTCTTGGATCGCAGCATCCAAATCTCTTCGTTCCAATATGGCATGGTAGATTTCTGAATAGAGTTTTGCACCTTCTTTATCTCCTAACTCGCTATATAGGCGGTCTTGTATCTTTCCGAGATTATCGGACATTATGTTGTCCAACCAATCTTCCTGCTGCGACTTGAATTGCTGGTATTGTCTTGCCCCGTAAGAATCTGTGATTGCTTTTGTGAGTTTTTTATAAGCTTCTTCCGTGAGTCCAACCTTATTTATTTCTTCTTCGAGTCCATCATAATACTTGCTATATCCTGCAACAATTTTTTCTTTGACGGTATTATATTCATCTGTACCTTCTTTTAATGAAGACAATTCTCCATTGAGCTTAGCAAGTTCCCTTTGCTCAGATAAGGCTGCTTTCTCAGATTCCTTTCCCGAAGCATCCAGCCTTTCCAGTGCCTTTTCTGCTTCTGTTTGATAAGTGACTAATTTATAAATGCCCAAACCTAGTGCTGCTACTGCCGCTGCTACTGCAACATATGGATTTTTTGCCATTGCTACATTTAGAGCATCCGTTTTCGTTTTCAGGACGGTAATAATAGCTTGCATCTTTGTCAATCCTGCCATGTGAGCAAGAGTGGCTTGATAGCGCAAATTCTCAATGGCGGAAATAGTAATGAGCGCAGTTCTGTATGCTCCGTATGTACCGACCAATTCAATTAGTATTTTTCCTACTTTTTCATAGTTTTCTATCAAATAAGAAACGCTGGATAATGCATCATTGATAATACCTTCATTCGCTTTGCCGATGTCGTTCAACATCATCGAGAAACTATCTCCTATGTTAGAAATCTGTCCGGTAATGGTTTTGCTTTGTTCTTGCATTAAGTTAAAGAACATACCACCCTCGTTGGTAAGGTTCTGTATGACTTTCTGAACCTCTGGAAACCCTATCATACCAGCTTCTACCATTCCTTTGATTTCACTTTCAGCTACTCCAAATTCTTTGGCAAGTTCTTTTATCATTGGAATACCTCGTCCAGTGAATTGGTTTAGGTCCTGTGTATAAAGTCGACCTTGTGTCATAGTTGTACCATAGAGATATACTAAGTCTCCCAAAGGTTGTGAAAGTCCGGCTGCAATGTTCCCTAATCGTATAAGAGTCTCGTTAACATCTTCGGCAGAAGTACCGTAAGCCAGTAATTGACGAGCTCCATTGGCAACACCTTGTAAATCGAATGGAGTTTTGGCGGCTGTTTCTGTGAGCTGAGCCATAAGGACGTTTGCCTTTTCACTACTTCCAAGCATAGTGGTAAAGGCGACCTCTAATTGTTGAAATTCACCTCTTACTTGTATAATATTTTGGATAAGTTCTTTTGCTGTAAAGCCAGCCCCAAAAGCTGCAGCTGCTTTCGTCATTTTGTTGAACATATCTTCTATGCCCAATCCATTTTTTTCTATTTCCTTAGAAGTATTGGTTACTCCGGTTTCTACTTCTCGTAGTTTACGAAGAAAATTAGAATTGTCGCCTGTTATATCAAAATGAAGTCCGGCCATGAGTCTTTTCGATTAAAAGGGGTAGATGTAACATCACATCATTTGCAAATATACAAAAGTGTATGAAATTCATATACTTTTGATAAAATAGAATAGAGTTAATAAAGTTTAACTAATGTGTGGGTATAAATATTTTAATAAATGATTATTGTATTATACTTTTGACGAAACAATCTAAACAGCATAAGATATGGATTTCAAAGATACAATTCAACAGATTGTAGAGAAAATTGCTAAACAGAAGGATAGCATAGCAACGGAAGAAGCGACAAAAAACTCTTTTGTAATGCCTGTGATAGCAGCATTGGGATATGATGTATTCAATCCCTTTGAGGTTGTACCGGAAATGGATTGTGACTTAGTTAAGAGGAAAGGCGAAAAAATAGACTATGCCATAATGAAGGACGAAAATCCTATACTACTTATAGAATGCAAGCATTGTAAACAAAACTTGAATTTACATGACACTCAATTACAAAGATATTTTGTCGCTTCAAAGGCTAGGTTTGGGGTCTTGACGAATGGAATAGAATATCGCTTTTATACAGATTTAGAAAAGGTGAACATAATGGACGAAAAGCCGTTCCTTGTGGTGAATATGCTCGACTTATCGGACAACGATATTGAGCAACTAAAAAAGTTTCATAAGTCTTATTATAATGAACAAGATATATTGAGTACGGCACAAGAGTTACAAATCACGATACAAGTAAAAGAAATGCTTAATCGTAATTTCCAAATGCCAGACGATGAATTTACACGTTATTTTGTCCGTAATCTTAATGATGGGAAATATACGGCAAAACTTGTGGATCAATATAGACCTATTGTTAAGAAATCCATTGCTTTGGTGATTAACGATATTATATCCGACCGTTTAAATGTGGCTATGAAGAATGAGAATAAGGAGGAAAAACAGATACCACAGGAGGTTGAGAATGAAAATCAACAGCCGAACGAAATGAATGAAGAAAAACTTCCCGATGGTGTAGTATTTCAAGACCGAGAAAAAGGTATAGTTACTACACAAGAGGAGATAGATGCCTATAACATCGTGCGTAGTATATTGAGGCAGTATGTAGATGTATCTCGTATTCAATATAACGACTACAAGACTTATTTTTCCGTGAACATAGATGGTAGTACATGGTGGTGGATTTGCCGCATTTATATAGGGAAACGGAGTAAAAAAATATGCTTGCCAAAGGATAACTACAAGACGAATGAATGGATTGACATTGAGACTATCGATGATATTTTTAATTATGCCGATGGTCTTAAAGAGGGTCTTGATTTGGCATTGAAAGAGGCGAATTATTGGCTTGCAAAGAAAAATGAATTAGAAAAATGACAAACGTAACTAATACAAATTTTAGAATTATGAGAAAGTTTTTGCTAATCATAGTTTGTGCTTTATCCATTACATCTTGCTCAGATAATGATCCTGAGATATTATCAGTAATGATTAATGTAAAATGTGATAATAAAATTGCATCTCTTTCTTTGGTTCGCTTATATGAATATGAAACAGCAAGAGACTTTGATGACAGCTATATGTCTACAATGGAGTACGGCGATTCTCAAGTTTTAAGAGATAAGTTGGGTAATGAGTTGACTCCCGCATATACATCTGACACGTTTTCTGGAATAAATATTTTTGAGGATATAAAAACAGGGGTATATTTGGCTGTAATACTTTATAAACCTGACGGCTTTACATGGCCTATGTTTTATTTTTATGGATATAAAGTAATTAATGTTGACGAGGATAATAACGCACTTTTACATAATATATGTTTTTCTTATAGTGAATACGACCGAGGTAAATTCATTGAGTTTTAGTCCCACTTCATGCCTTTTATTTTATCCATATTTTTAGGATCGTCCCCGTTTATAAATGTTCGGTCCGTAGATATATGATATTTCTTTATCTCGTTGTCTGTAAGGTATATAGATGTTATGTAATCATTAAGTAACATATGCAGGTTGGCATAACTAATACCCCATACAACATAGTCAATAGTCCAGCCATAGCGTTCGCAGGCTATATCTATCAAAGTTCCATAAATACTTTTACCTCCAAAGGTTATAGTGTTACACTTCTTTTTCTTGATTCTTGATATTTTTTCTTGTTCTTTTTTCTCAATATCAATCTTAAAGTGTTGAATAAACTGGTCAATGTTATCCTTTGATAACACTATTATGAATAGTTGAGCAAGTTCTTCATTCGATAGGTTGTCTTCAAATAGCTTTCGTCTTTCATTTATTAGGTGGCTATTGAATAATTCTTCCTTTTTATCGAATGTATGGTAAGACAATATTTTGCATATAATATCTCTTTTGGAATCGCATAATCGTAATGCTTCCATATATGGATTTATAGAAAGGAAGTCTTTATTTATTTCTAAATTTTCGGTAAGACGTGATAAAAGGTATATTTTACCCAATGTGGCAGGGTATAAGTAGAATTGCATTTCTCCTATATGGAACTCATAAGGTCTTTCCATGATAGTATCTGCAATATCCATTTCTATTATTTTCCCTTCTTTGTCCATGCAAAATAAATTATATTGAGCGCAACTGTGGGGTCGAACCACAACTTTATACATGGAGTGTATATGTGCTACCGTTACACTAGATACGCAGAACACGTGGGTACGAAGCCCCCACGTTTGGCTCTATCTACAACCTATTGAATTATCCACCAACACTTGGATTAGGAGCTACTTCGAATTTATCACCGTCTCCAGACTCATCTTCAGGATCGCATTCAATTTTACTGATGTTTCCACCGGATTCCGTCACGATGATTTTACCCCACTGAATTTGTTTTTTATCGGCGGCTGCTTTCAAAGCATCAAAAGTGTATGCCCAAACACCACCGTCTGCAGAAGTAAAGGTGTCTTCGACGGAAACTGTCGTTTTCTCCATACAGAAGCCTTGAACTTCTGGGTCTTCCGGTTGAACAACAACGGCATAATTGTGTGCAACAACACCATCGCTATCACTTACAGGACGCTTACGTCCTTTTGCGGCACGAATGTTCAATGCCAAAGCATAGGTATTCTTTCCATACTTTACATCTTCATTTTCGCCTCCTTCGATTTTTGCTTCTTGTTTATCTCCTTTTGTTGTTGTCAACTGTGTAGAATCTTCCACAGGGGTAGGTAATTCCTCCCATTTAGGAGCAGAAGCATCCAAATCTTTTATAAATACACGGGGCTTACCCCATCCTATTACTGCCATGATATACCTAATTTATATTAAAAATTTATTCGTTATTTATCTCTATGTACAGTTTGTTATTAATGAAATGCTCTGTATGTCCGTCTTCAAATGAAACTCCTGTTGAATCAGTTTTTTGACTGCATTGTGATGGAACCGTATGATATTCGTCTTTTCGTATAGCGAATAAAAACTTCGATAGTTCGCATAATTCACAAATTCGGATTGAATCTTTTTCCCATGTTTTGGTTTCAGAGTCCCATAAGTCTTTGACATATATATTGATATTCACATAGGCTCGTTGTATTTGCCCGCAACCTTCATTTGCAAGAACAGATATGACTATATCTTCTTTATCAGATTTGTTGGGCCTTCCTCTGTCACTCAATTTACCGGAGACATTACGTTCGAGTTCTGTACCTTTAATTTTGTGATAAACGAACTTAGCTATTTCAATATCGGATTTCATTATTTCGCAATCTGTCTTTTAAGTTTTTCAAGCATCAATGGAACTTGTTCTCTTGCCCAAAGTTCGGTTGATGCAAGTACGTCTTTATTATCCATCGCTTCTACAAATTCAGCATAGTTCATTCCGGCGACTACGATAAGTACATAGTTATTGGAATATCTTTTAGCAAGTTCTTTCGCTAAGTCTTTACCTGTTTTTACACCTTCTGAACCTTGCTTCACTTGGTTGAAAGTTGAGTATTGAATGATGTTCTTATTATGAGCAATCACATATCCAACCGAACTACGCAAGTTGCCTGTTTGGTCGTACCAACTTTTATCACCTGCTCTATCACGAATTTTTGTAACGCATTGTTCGCCAAGTTTGGATAAAGCACGAATAGTAAGACGCTCGACACGCTCTGCTTCTCTCATGAGCATGTCATGCACTTCGCTTAGCTTGGTGGTCATTCTTATACCCATAGTTTACATTGTTTCTGGTAGCGATGGAAACCTTTCACACTAAACTCCCTTTCAATTCCTTCAAGCAGATGTATCTTAATCCTGTCACCTATCATGAATGTTCGACAATTTGCACGTAGATAAACTGTATATGAATAGCTTCTTACAATACCGTCGTCAAACTCTTTTTCAGAGGCTTTACCAGCAGGAACTGCGTCGCATTCAATACAGCCTTCCCAGTTAGTTTCTCCTTCATGATAATCACCGTTGCTATCCTCGTAACCATCTTTTGATACGAGGTACTGCAACCTGTGTGGATATAGTCTTATTACTGACATATTACAAAAGGCAGTCACCTATATATACCATTGGCTTTGCCTCCAACTCTACCGAAGGTTCACCAATGGCATTATAGATTGAGTTAACACGTAACAGAATACGTTCTTTGTCTTTATCTGATAAAGAACCGAAAGACTTGTCTGCTTCAGAAAAATTGATAGCCTGAACTAAAGACCAAAGACAATCAGCCAAAGCTCCCATATACTCCTTTGAGCTCATTGTATCTGAATCGCAATCACTAACTGGATTGAGTTTGCGTTTTATCATCACATTCTCTACAAAACCTTCTGAAATAGGGTAATGTATTTCGTCTATAAGAGCTTGCTGAATTGTCTTCATGGCTTAACTATCTCCATTTGTTGTTTTATATGATTCAACAGCTTTTTTGAGCTTAGCTTCATCGGCATCATTCAATTTGTTTACAGCAGCAATTAACTTATCGTCTGAAATAGTAGTCGATAAGTTTTTACCGGTTATTTTATTGAACTCTGCGACGAAGTTTGCTTTTATGTAAGCTTGTCCCCAAATGGTGATGTTCTTATCGGTAGAATCTTTTCCCTCTTCGGTAGTGTCAATCGTTTGAGCCTCTGAGATGTCAAGAGAGTAGATTTGGTCTACGTTTTCAATAACAGGGAGAACTAATGCTTGACCACTTGTAAATTCCTGCAAAGGATCATTTTTAGAATACTTGCTGATAAGTTTGTATTCATCTACCGTGGAATAAATTACTCCTGCTACGGGATTAGTAACTTCTGCAAGTGTGCCCCAAACCAATGCGCCAACTTCTTGTGTAGTAAGGAATATTAGTTTGTTCGCATTCCACGGTTTGTACGGAATGCGTTTACCATTTTTCTCAGAAATGACTGTACGGTCAATCTTTAAGAATGTAATTCCGTTGTTGTCATCGGCAAATGCTTCGTCAAACAATGTAGCAGTAGGAACAGGTAACTTAGTGTTGCTGTCGAATGTCTGACCTCGATAGTTGGCAACCAATTCTTTTGCCCATTGTTCTTGTCTCATTTTATTGTAAGTCGATAACGAGATTGCTATCGTTGTAATGGAGTTTCCATCTGCGTCAGCTTTTGCAATAACACGCTTTATGTCATCAGAGGAAATAGTCCCAGCTGTTTCTACACCAAAGCTATTTTGCGGTAAATAGTTGAAATTTATGCGCAATCCAGTTCCTGTATTGTTTTCATCTTCAACGATTACAACTCCATCAGATAAAGCAGTTAAAAAGTTTGCTTCGTTCTTTTCATCGATACCAACAGAGCAAGCTACCGCATCGTTGGTTAGCTTGTTAGCTATATTAGTGAACGCAGCTCCTTGAGCTTTCATGATGTTGATTGTGTTGATCTGAGTCTCACGAAGAATTTTTTTCATTCCGACCTTTGGCAATGTACCATTTGCGTGAGCAATGGAGTCTCTCATCTTAGGAGGGAGAGGTGAGTCCATTGCTACCATGTCGGCCGCAACATAAGTTGTGTTAACTGATGCACTTTCCCACTTTTGGTCTGCGGAATATTCTTTGCGAAGCATTGTCTTGTGAAGATATGTAAGCTGATTGCCTCGCTTACCATTGATTCTCTCGATGATGGTTTGAAGTTTCGGGAAAATCTTTCTGATGTATTCAATAAATAGTGATTCTTTCATTTTTTACCTCCTTTCTACATTAATCGTGTAAGAATACAAGAGTTGGCAATGCCGTTTTCATAGCCGCTTTTATGTCGTCTATGGGGTATGGACTCGCCAAATCATTGACTTCGCCACTATACATAATACCAACCAATGGTTCACTAGTTGGTTTTGTACATACAACTACTCCTACATATTCATGAGAACTGGGAAGTGAGTCGTATCCATCACCAGATGATTTTACGGGCATAGGTTTGTACGTGTCTGTTGACGGATCACGAATAACAACGTGCCCGGCTTTAATAACCGGAAGGTTATAATTTGATACGTCAAGAGTACGACCTCCGATAATGCCAGCTACATAATGCCGGATTACGACAGAATCCATTCCGGCATTGAGAACTTCCATTTCGCTTGATAAATTTGCTGTTGCACCCATTGTTACAATTTCTTTTTTGACTTAGAAAGTGTTGACTAAATCTTCAACTTCTTTGTCGGTTAATACTTCGTCTTGTTTACCCGAACCTTTACTTCCGGCAGCAGGAGGGGTTGCCAATGTTGCCAAACCTGCATCTGCACGCTCTTGATTGTAATTCTTCAGGTCTTCCTCAACATCTGAATAGAACTCCTCGAAATCGTCGTCACTTTCAAAGCTCATCTTAGAGAAGCTTTTCAAGGTACGTGAACCGAATGTTCCAGTGTCTTTCAGCAGGGCTTCAAGTTTGGCCTTACGCAAGTTAGAAACTTTTTCACCTTCCAATGCGGCAAAACGGGCTTCCTGTTGTTCTCTGAAAGACTTAAACCATGCGGGTTCTTCGCCTTGTTCATTTCCTTTGTTTTTAGGATTTTGCTTGTTTGAACCAGCTTGACGAGAGCCGCCTTTTGACGTGTCATCGTCAACGTCGTCATCATCATCTTCTTCTTCTGATTCGGGGTGTTTTTTCTTCCATTCGTCAAGCAAACGGTTGGCTTGCGACTGGCCGAAAGTGAGGTAAGGGAGAACCGCTTCTATCTGCTCGTCGATTTCTGCGTTTACATCCTCTTCTGAGGCATCTTCTGCGGATTTCAGGTTATCGGCAATCTTGGCGGCGATACCCTTCAATTCCTTTGCGTTGAACCCTAACGCCTTCGCTTTAAGTTTCAACCTTACGAAAACTTGCTGTTGTCTGTTCATTTCATTTAGGTTTAAACAAAAAAATAGTCTGCGTAGCAATGTAGCCAGCAGACTATTCGCATCTTCTTTCAGATGTGCCTCCGCCTAAACGGACAAACAGGTGTTTACGACAAGTCGGGTGGCGTACATCTTCATACGCTTTTTGCAAATATACAGTAAAGTATATGAATTTCATACACTTTTCAATAAAATATTGATCGAGTTTTATTTTTTTTTAAGAAAAGAGGTTAATAAAGAATAAGACAAAGCAAGACAAAAACAAGATGGCTGGGAATGAGTGATTTATCATCAAGTAACCAAAGGCAAGTGGAAGTGAATTTGCGTTATTATCAAGTTATTCTATTGAGAATGGCAAAGATTGCTTCGTCAGTGAATCTGAAAATTGCGTGTGAGGTTGCAGATTAGATACTATATAAGGCATTCATCACTCATTGAAAGATAATCATTTTCAGTTAGAATAATACTGTCTAATAATTTTATATCAAATATATCTAATAGATTTTTAAGGGAGTGAGTCATTTTTATATCCTCATTACTAGGGTTTTTGTTACCGCTTGGGTGATTATGAACGAATATGACATTAGTAGAGAGGGTATCAATAGCATATTTGGCAATCAATCTTTTGTCAGCTAATGCGCTGCATATTCCTCCTTGAGAGATTTTAGCATACCCGGTTATATTGCAGGCTTTGTTCATCAATATAATGAATGCACTTTCGTAAATAAGAATATCTTCATGATAGAACTTTCTTGCGAAATTAGCAGAGTCTATAGAAGAATAAACTTTGACAACTTCAAAATCTTGTTTTTTTGCTGTTATGCTGTATTCTACTGCTTTCTTTTTCATTGCTCTTATGTATTTTATGCTATTTCGAATTTGTAGTTAGGATTGTTTGCTTTCATCGATTTTATGTTTAAAGATGAGTATATAAGCCTGTCACTTGTGTAAACACTTCTTGCAACTGTTCAGCATAAATATCACTCAAAAAGAAGACCTCTTTGGCCTCGGAAAAAGAAAAAGTCTTTTTGTTTAATTTCGGGGATTTGATGAATCTCATAGAATAAGTATCCTTACCTTCTTCATAAGTAATAATTAATTTATCTGCGCCAGATTTATTTTTGCTCAATTTAATAACCTGCTCTAGGTCACCAGATTCATTCTCCATGTAACCGGTAAATTTTGATCCTGTCATAACTACAAATCTATGTCTGCCAAGTTGTTCGTATAAGGCTAACATTATTTCTTTTATTTGTTCTTCTGAATGTTTCATTGCTTTTATAATTAGAGATTATCGCTCGGTAACTTAACACCTGCATTCCTTAATGCGATTGTCATTTCTCCGATGAAACCGTTTAGCTCATTGAAGCTGTAGGTTCTTTGAGGAATGCTCATTGCTACTTGGCATTGAATGCTGTCTAATCCGAAATTAACGGCTGCATTTACTATGTTTTTAATGAATACTTTTTTCTGATTTTCTTTATTCGTCTTCATCGTTCTTGTCTTTTAATTGTTAGTAATGTTGTTTGTTTTAGTATTGTAAAGATACTCATTATCAGTGAGTTAACCAAATATTTACAACCTTATTTTGCTCATAATCAATAGTTTAACTTTTGGTAACTTGGATATTGTAATATCAAAAACGCCGACTTTCACAAGCCGGCGTACATAAGAGCAATGAAAACTGCAATTATTAATAAATAATAAGACAGTCTTCGATGCAAAGATAGAGGTTTATAGCGATCATAAAAAGTCTTTTAGTAATTCTTCGTCACTAATAAAATCATAGTCAAATGGATAAAATGTATTAGCAAGTGCATCCATATAGTCTGGCGAACGTTTGATACGTTTCTTGATTTCTTCTTTCGGTTCAATTATAATCCGTCCATCGCTTTGGAACTTCCAGTGTGTTTCGGTTGCTTCCTCCATGAGTTTGTCACAAGGGGGAATAGCCGCCCCAAAACCGTTCTTAGGGTTAAGCCAATCACGTAAAGACCAATAGCAGTAAGCTCGCATATTGGCAAATTCATATTGTCCGGTAAGGTCATGCAAGCCTTTTGCACTCTCGGAATACTTGCAAGAATAAACATTCCTATATCCGAGTTCTTCCAGTCGGGAATATACTCCAGCTCCTTCACCTATTGTATCGATGTACGCTTTGGATTTTTTGTCAGAAAGATATATGATGTGCATTCCTGCGACATGCATGTGATCCGCTTTTCCAGCAGATTGGTGAACTTCAAATTTAGGGACATAGTTTCCGTATCGAGGGCAAAGTACACTTTCATCTCGGCCCATACCAGCAACATCAGAACCAATCTTACATGATTTAGACGGTGTAAAACCTTCTTCTTGTAAACGATTCCAATTATCATTTGCAAGCTCTATCCATTCATACGGAATAAGTACATCTTCGGAGACTTTTGGAAACATACCAAGTACCTTGACACGAAAAAGGTCATTAGGTCGGTATAGACCACCTTCCCACTTAAAATCACCTTCTCCTTCATTAAAATCTGCCTTCTGAATGGGAGAACACCAATTTATCACTTTATCTTTTACCCATTCATAATCTACTTGACCGGGAATAACTAATTTCCTTTTGACTACATTCTCTGCATTGAGTGAGTTTAAACGGAATTTCGCAAATCGATTGGATTTCATGGCTCGTGCGGCATAACCCGTAGTTATGTTAGGATTAAACACGATGAGTAAACGGGAATTTCCCTGTAAGTTACCTTCAATAGCATTATATGTTGCTTCTGAAATACCCGATGCTTCAGTAACGACGAACATTGTATTCACAGCGTGGAACCCAGACCATGCTTCAGTATTGTCATCACCAGCCTTAAACCCCGTCAGGAACCATTCTTCATAATCAGTCTTTATACCCGAAGACAACAATCTTCCCGGAAGAAAAACTGCATTTCTGTACAAGCGTGAGATTTCCGGGATCATAATATTCTGTACCTGCCTTGCTGTTGGTGCAGTCATGGCAATTTTTGTATTCTTGGATAATTTGCCATCTTTCCAACGTGGAGTGAGGTACATAAAACACATAGCAGCACATGCTGCAACGAAGTCCTTACCACGAGCTGTACCTGATGCAACAGCTGTCATAGGATTGTGCTGGACAGAGGATATGATAGATTGCTGCTCGCTGTCTAAACGAACCTTCAAAACATCACGGCAAAACCTATTCCAGTCTTCTATCCATGACTTTAAGTAGCGTATGTCCTTGCGTACATGGCTCATTCCTCATCATCAGGCAATTCTTGCATCAGTTTCTCAAATGGATTGACAGTAACCTCCTGTTCCAGCCTCTCAACATATCCTCTCTCTCGCATTTTGGTCTTACTAAGCCAAATGAGCATTGTGTTGTCTTGTTCTGTCAAAGCCTTTGAGAACATAACAGTTTCTAATTTATCTTTGAACGCTTCTTCTACTTCCTCCCATTGCTTCCTAAACTCTTCATCTTTCTCTTTCCACTTGTATGCAATGGAACGAGATATTCCGGCTGCCTCACACGCTTTCGTAACGTTAAGCAGTCTTGCATCAAGTGCATTCAGAAAAATCTCTTTCTTTTTCTTTACAGGAATCCTAAACTTCTGTCCCATCTTTATTTACCTCCAATACGTTATTTACTATTTCCAACATCTTACAAATGCTTAATGCCTGAGCCTTGATTTTATATTTCGCTTGGACTTTTGCACTGATTTCATTTAAATGGTGCATGGTTTCCATATCTACAAGAGTAAGATTTCCCAACTCTTTTTCCGAATAACACTCTAGCGTTTCCATGAGTTTGTCGAATGATGCTTTCTGCGTGTCTATGAACATCAGCGTTACAGGAACAATTTCGTTATTCGGCATTTCTACTGTGTAATTAATATCCTTTACACTTTCCAATACTTCGTTACTAATGTGTGCGTATTCTTTTAAGGCAACATCAGTTATTTCATCAAGTAGCTGTTTTAATACCTCCGCATCGTCTTGACCAACAATACTGTTGTGACTGAGTTGTGTCGCTAATAGCCAATCGTTGGAAGTGTTATTCTCATCAATATACATTACGTGAATAGAAGTAAGACCTGCCATCTTTGCTGCCTGTGTTCTATGATTACCACTGACAACTGTATATGTACCATCATTATGCTTTACACAAAATGGAACAGATGAAAGCTGCCCATCTCTACGGATATTATTAACAAGTGCATTAAATGTGTCATTGCTCATAAAATGAGCATTCTTCTTGACAAATTTAATGTCAGAGAGTTGAACTTCCTCAATTTTAAATTTTTTCATATTACTCCTTTCTAGGTTCGTTACCATATTTCTGTACAAATGCTTTTAAAATCTCATCTAAATTTCCACGAATACCTGAATCTTGAATATAGTGAAGTTTACCAACGCATCTTTCATGTAACTTGAATACTCCCCGATACTTCATACTTACGGGCTTATCAGTAAACACAGAAGTGGCAATTTTACCACATTCATGTTTGTATCTTATATTCAATTCCTCTTTAAATTCAGTTGAAAGCACACCTGTAATAAGTAATCTGCTTAGCTTTGGTATGGTATGGTCTATCACAAAATCTGATTTCATCCAAACTGCATCCATGCCGTATTTGCTGACTTTTAAGAAATCAAACATACAAGCTCCAAATACGTAATTATCTAAGAACCATAAATAGCAGAATGGAGCCGAGCCTAATACTATACCTTTCTTCAAATATATCATACGTAGATAATCTATCTCTGACATAGAAGCACGCATAAAACGAAATTTGCTATTTTCAGAAATGGAATAATCATCTGGTAAACGTTTGTACTTTAATGGAGTAATAGCACGTTTATTAAAACTGCTATCACCAGTACTACTTACATTGGAATAAATATAAGTTCTCTGGTCTTTGAATACCTCTCTGCGTCCCATGAAACCATGCTGCGACAATGCCATGTAATTCACCTGCTCTTCATCTATCTCAGAATATTTTGTACGGATTCTTTCTTGCCAACCGAAATCATTCAACAAGAAGCGTTGTAAAGCATTGCTTGTAGCTTTCATACCGGAATGAAACTCATTCTGATAAATCAAAATATCATTTTCATTGCAATTAAGTATAGCATCCGAAATATCAGCACAATACAGAACTTCAATGTTCTTTGATTTCAGATTATCAACGAGTTTCTGATAACGTTCTGTGTATTTCTTCTTGTAATAATCCAAACGGGACACGAAATCATCATATAGTGACTTATGATAAATATCCTGTGAGTTCTTATGCTTTTTTATGGCATTGAAAAGATGAATAACAGCTACCATTTCGGAAGGATTGTCCGACTGTAAATCCATGAAACTATACTCGTCGTTGAAACGTAGCTCTTTTATCTCTCCCTTAATAGCTTTATACATAAGATAGATAAAATACTCTTTCGTATATACCTTTATCTCACGGTTAGTAAGCACTTGTTCTATATCCATGTAGTATGAGTTTACCACATGGGCGACATCAAATCTTGAAGCCTCTTTTTTGATGAAAGAAAGCATCCGGTTTGACTTCTTGAACATAGAGCCTACTACCGTAACATTATCCGAGTGTTCTGCCGCCCAAAGTAGCGGTTTATGTCTTTGGGGAACTTTGGAATAGTCAATATGAAACACCTCAAGACACTTATCAATTGTGGAGAGTTGCTTATACTCTTCTATATTTTCATGCAGGTAGGCATACTCTACAAATGAATACATGAATTTGATTGTCTCCAATACTTTATCAAAGTTCCATGAACTGTTGAAGATTCTGAACTCTGCCGTGCCAATCTTGGCAATGGAACATAAATTGAGCCAATACCTGATATGTCCCCTGTCTGAACCATTGTTGAATACTTTTAGTAGGTTGTCGATATTATCAGCTTCTAGCACACGTTTCACCACATCATATGGAGGGCTTGGCACGAGGTATTTTGTTTCCCACCACTCGGCTATATCGAATATCCGCTTGATTGGATATGCTGTATAGTAGGAAAGGACAAACATACGCTTGATAACATTCAAATCCATATCTTTGATATACAGATGTGCGTCAAAGCCTTCATTCCACATGAGGTAACTTCCTGCATCTTTCATTGTTTTGATGAAGCCTTTCAACTCCTGTAAGTCTTCCACACAATAATGGTATGGACGAGTGTTTATCTCGCCACCAAATTGACCGTGGTGTGTGACAGCCGAACCGTCCGAGTTATTCATCATGGTTAGCTTGTTGTCCGTCCATTTATAACCAACTGGAAGGGAAATGCGTTGTTTGTCTCCATCGGCAAACTCCAATTCCATGCCAAACGTGCGGTTGGCAATGTAATCAATCCACGGCTTATCTATATTCATGTTCTGCATACCTCAACTTGACTAAGGATTTATAATTGGGAATGAATGTAACAATGTCTCCGATACAATAATCAGAACTGTCGCCGTATACTTTCATTATCGTGTATTCGCTTGAGCTGTTAGAAAAGTCCAAATGGTTATCAAGGCAACGACATTCTCCCATATCAGCCATTGAATAACCGCAATCAAGTAGTATTTGATTCCGCTCAGGGTAAATGCCGATAACTTCTGTATGCAACTCGATACCATTTAACCCTAACTTTTCATCATCGCTGTTATATGGGATTGTGCCAAATAGCATATATTCTCCAATGCGCACATCGCTTATGAATTTAGGTAGATCTTCATTCTGTCCTAACCAAAAACTGCCACCTAAACTGATAGATTCAATATAACTATTCAGTTTAGACCATATTTCACACAATCGTTGCATATTCGGCCTGTTTCCATTTAGGCAACCGGAAGTAATCATACCATAAGCGTGGGAATTATCATCGCATTTACGAACCGTATTAGCAATCTGTCTTGCTTCAAATAGGCTTACTCCCTCCCTGTTGTCGAAAGCATTGATGGGAATATATATTTTTTTAATACCCTTATTTACTACACAATCCATTGCTTCATACGCAGTAACAGTTACTGCCCCTTTCTGATTATGAATTGCTTTTCCAATAGAGTAGCACACGCTATCTTCAAAGTGAAGCGAGAAAATGTCATTATCAACCCTATAATGGATATGTCTCCAAATATCCTCATAGAAGTCTTTGAACATGAGAGAGACAGGGACATTCACAAGCGTTTCCGCTTTCTTGATGTTCTTTATAACATTATCAGTATATATGATTACTTTCATAGCTCCCATTTTAAAATGATACGTTCAGCTCCTTTGTATTTCGTATCTCGTTTGAATGAGAACCCGACATTGGTGAAACTTTTTATGCTTGCTTCATTTTTAGGAGAGGTCATTGTAAATATCTCTTGTGCACCATTAGAAACCAATTTTGCGATATTCGCATTGAGAAGGAGGTACTGGAATCCATTTCCTCTGTAACCAGAACAGACAAAACATTTGTCGACGTATGCCGTACCGTATTCCGTAAAATAAGCAAGCGAGTAGGCTACAAGAGAACCGTCTAGCAATAAGCCATAACTGCAACCGGATTGCAAACATTTAGTTATATCCTGTGGTTCTGATGCAAAGCAGGTTTCAGGATTCGAGAGCATGGTTTGTTCCATTGCTTCAATTTCAGAAATGTCAGACATGGACAGCGTTTTGATTTCCATCTTACACTCAATGCTTCCTATATCAGTGGGAAACAAAGGATCATATCTGTCTATCCATGCTTTAGATAGGAATACATCAATATCTGTTTGAGGTAGTAATTTTCTTCTGTAATTTTCAAAAATACCTAATACAAACTCTTTATGCTTAGTTAGTTGTTCATTCTTCAAAGGGCACTTACCACTACGAAAAACAAAGCCTTTCTTCACTGATTTTATCCACAATGGATAGGTACGACACATGATAGGTTTATAGCCGTTATCACATGATTTGCAGTTTTTAGCGATACATTTTACCTTTTTACCGCCAAAATAATCATTATCTATAATTTGTAAATGGGATATTTCCTGTTCGTGTCCAGCAAATTCATGGGGTAGAATAACAATATGTCCGTCCGATCCGAACGAACAACATTTCCAACCGCAACCGGAGTTTTCGCATGCTCTTATTAGTCCTTTATCGTACATATTCTTGGGTTGTATATAACTTCATATACATTTTGTGCTAAGTCTGCCAAGCGTATTCCCGACAAGACTAAACACAAATCCATCATTTTTCAAGCTACTTGCAAGAACACTTATGCAATTCTTCGGCTTCTTTCAGTCGTGTCAGATAGCAATTACTATCACCCCGTAAACTGCACAAGCTTTAATGTTCTTGCTTTTGCTTATCGCTACTATAAGGGTTGAGCGGAAACAGGGAATCGAACCCCACTCTTTGGCTGGAATGCCAACGCTCTGCCGATGAGCTATTTCCGCAATATGGGCAGCCTGCAAACCGTTTATCAGAATTTTCACTGCCCTTCCTTGTACTTTGGTCGTTATTTCTTATCTCTGAGGTTGAAGTGGGATTCAAACCCACGAATAACGGTTTTGCAGACCGTTGCGTTAATCACTTCGCCATTCAACCAAACCAATGCTGTCAAACCACCGCTTGCTTGGCAAATCTGACAGCATCCCATCAAACGCTATTGATGGTTGGCATTATTTTCAAAACAAACTCGCTTGTTCATAATTGGGCTCTTTCTTCTCAACAACTCCAAATTCTGTGATTTCAATACCAGTATTTTCTGTGATCCATTTTGCCAAAATATGGCGATGGCAGAAATCACCCGGTTTTTCGTAGCAACAAAGAGCAACGTCTTTTCCTCCGCTTAACATTTCAATTTGTTTCACGACTTGGTTCGCATCTTGGCTTGCCAATATTCTGTCGTAAAGTTTTAGGTATTCATCGTGGGAACAAGGTCCACTTACCATATAACGAGTCGGGCAAACATTCAGCATTTGTGGAATACCAGCTATAAATCTGGGTTTACCAATGGCTACGCAAATAATTTTAATTCCAGCTTCTTTCAATTTTCGGCTATTCCCGAAATACGATGTAAAAATCTTCATTTTTTTTGTTCTTTTTACGGTGTAAATATATAAAAAGTATATGAAATTCATGCACTTTTAGTGCTAAAATTGTCTAAACTACCACGTTTTTATTATTTCTATGACTTTTTCATATTCTCCAGCGTGTAACAATGACGCTTCGGTATGGAAATTTATATCAGTTAATCGATATTCTATAAGTAAACAGGTATATTCATCACCAATTTTGCGATGGTTTTGATGTTTCTTGGCAAGTGATTCCAATTCTTTGCAAGATAGACAGTAGTGATTCTTGCGATTAAGATTCCGCATCTTATTAACATCTTCTTCTTTCAAATCTTCGTATGTCATGGCTTAATCCTCCTCAAATTCTTCTTCATATACAAAAATATGTTTACCACTTCCACAAATCTCGACTTCCCATTTATGTATGTTCGGCCAATATTCGATTAGAATTATGTTTCTATAGCCTTTATATGGCTCTTTCAATGTTGCTGTTCTCATTGCTCATGATTTATGTGATTTGATACTCGTTTCTTTTAGCTTAGCGAAATAATCAATCCGATCTTTGTCTTCATATCGCAATCGCTGGGAACATCTTTCTATGCTGTCTCTCTGTTTTTTACTAAGCATATCTGCATGTTTAGTCCATTCGATTGAACCGGCAGGAAGAAACTCAAACTCAGGGAAAAATTTTGTTTCATATGAAAACCTCACTATTCTAGCATATTCCCTCAAATCGTTTGTTTCTGGGTCTGTGGAATTAGGGGTCTCTATTGATTCACATATAATTACCATACAAGGCTGGTATAGAAACACAATTTTATTTGCTTTCATTGCTTTTAATGCTAAAAATGTGGATCTATATAGTGATTTTGATAATGCAACATAAGCAGAACTCCATCTTTGTAATGCTGCCCTTCTGCTACCCAATATCCATTCCTTCTTTTGGTGAACACTTTTGGTGCTCCTTCCAATTCTGGTAGGACTTCATATTCGCTGGCATAATAGTCTATACATTTGGTTTGATTGAAAGTAACCTCAATCTTGCATGGAGAAATAATTTTAGTAACTGTTGCCGCTCGTTTATCCGAGTAATAGCAGACCGTACAGCCAAGTCCAACTTCGGGTACGAGATTTTTGATTGCGTCCAACTTCGCTTTTCCCTTTTGCTCTTGCCAATCTGAGAATTTTATACCGCCGGGATATTTGCGACTTTCTATTTCGTGTAGAATAGCAAAACTCTCCTTGCTTGTTAATTTCTTTGATATTTCCATTGCTCTGTATTTTATCCGTTATACGTTGATGTTATTTCTTCTGCACGGAGTTCTTTTCTTAACTCACCGTTCTTATATATTCTTACGGCTACTATTCTAACCGTATCGGATAGGAAACGCCCGCAGTCATTAGCTAGCTTAACTTGTAATTGAATAGCTTTTGCTAAATTTTTAGTACGCTTTCTTATGGTTTTCTTGAATCCGAAAACATAATCTTCGGTATCGATTTCGAACTGGTAGGTGTCAGAGTGTAGTATCTGATTCAATTCTGCTGTCATTTGTTGTACTCTATTCATTGCTCTTATTGTTTAAGTGGTTATTTTTGATATGTAAAGATATAAATAATATATTGAATACCAATGAGTTATATCTTTTATTTCATGCGCTTAAACTTTGTTTAACTTTTTTGATTTACAGGTATTTAGCAATCAAAATTGACTTGCTTTTCTCCACCTCTGCGCTGGTATCAATTCCGAGTTGTCGATAAAACCCGGCATTGCCTGAAAGACATTCATGTGCTATCTTCAATGTTCTACGTTCTTCTTTGGAGAAACCAACTCGAAAAGTAGAGAATATAGCTAATGCTTCTTTCAAATAGCCGGAGTGGAGTAGGGATATAGCTTTACTTGTTTTGGTTTCCATAAGGGTAAATTTCGATGTCTTCAAAATCATCGTCAGTAAGGGCGATTTCTTCTGTGTTTATCATTTCTTCTACTTTCTCATGAGCGGAATCCATGTTTTCTGCTTCTACCTCCACTACCTTCGAGTAGGTTTCGATTATTCTGAATTTGTATTTCATTCTATATTCCCTTTATTTAGTTTTGAATTTTTCAATCCTGCATGATACCCATCAATCCATATCAACAATTCTGTGGGTTTCAGATACCCGCTTATCCTGTGACATGGAATGCTCCCTTCTATTACTCTATCCCCGGTAAATGATTCGTCGTGTATTACGAACGCATAATACCCATAAGAGAATGACGAGGCGGTTAGATGCATTCGATTAGCATGACAGTACTTTTCTAATTGTTTTAATGCTTCTTTTTGTGTCATAACTGATGATTTATAGATTTTCGTTGATTTTCTTTTCTGTCCGTTTAATGAATCGTTTAATCATATCTTCTAACTCATTCCTTAAATCGTCCTTGTCAAGATATGAGCGGAAAGTTTTCGATTGTAAAATATCAATGATAGCATACGATTTTTATCCGTTAGATTTAACAATGATTATTCGTCACTTATTACCCCCATAATTTTACTGCAAGATCATAATTCTTTTGAGCTTCATTTACTGCTTTTTTGGCATAAGTAAGAGTGTAGGAGTGTTCACGTGGATATTTGCCTGACTTTACACCTTCATGATATTCTTTGGCTTCTTCCAGCTTGTGCGCATAAAAGTCAATACTTTCCGGCATAGATAGGTTGATGGTTGTAGCACGCTTGTCCCAGTATTCGGCTTCTCTTTCATGTTCTGTTGCTTTGTCGCTAAATTCAACGCTTTTACCCATGTTTCTCCAAGCATCCGCCATTGCTTTTCTGTGTCGTCTTTCGCTATGATGTCCTATTTTAATAGGTTCTCCAAGTGAAAGAAAATCTCTGTCCTTATTTGACTTTTCGAAATATTCATGACTTTTTTTATTTGCTGATACAGACCATTCACGTCTACGTTCGGCTCTACGTTTTGCCCATTCTTGTACGTTGAATCCGTCAGCCCTTACGATGGAGTAATAATAGAATCCGTCACGCTCAAATATCAGATTAAAAACGATACTTTCATTCTCTTTTCCATACTTGGTTGTAACTAGAATTTCCTCACCTCTTTCGTGCTTTTCTTCGCACTTTGCCAAAAATACGTTTGGCGCAAACTTGTAATATGTGTTCATTGCTCTTATATATTGTGCAAGGATTTCCCCCTGCTGGTTAAACTTATCTTTTATCTATCACTAAATAATGGTCAGCTAAACACTTTACCCATTGTATTCTGTATTTTTTTGAAGCACATCTAAATTCAATGTCTCTTATTGCAGAAAGAATGTCAGATACACTTTCTTTGTAATACTTTGAGAGAATCACTAACACATGGTAGCTTTCTTGCGGTGTAAAGTGTAATGAACTTCTGTATCTTTTGGCTGTTTCATATACCCTCTTTGAAAAAGATTCTATTGTCTCAAAATCTTCTTTTTTATAATTGAAAAGGTCTGTTGCTTTCATTGCTATTATGTTTTAATTGGGTTGTTTTTTAGTATTGTAAAGATACTCATTATCAGTGAGTTAACCAAATATTTATAGCCTTATTTTACTCATAATCAGGAGTTTAACTTTTGGTAACTTGAAATGAAATATGAATGAAATGGAGTATCACGGACAATAGGTTTAATATATTGGTTTTTATTAAAGTGACCCGGCTTTTGTTTCCACAGTGATATAGCCGGGCCACCGCTCTTGTTGTTTTGGAAGAGCACGTGTATTTGGTGTATCAATCTCCGCAATAACGCCCGCTTTGGTTTCTGTAATACTCCGTTATCCCTCTTTCCATTGTTGCGTCAAATACAACCGATTCGGGCTTTTGTGCGGATTCCAACTTTCTCATTAACCGGCGGGCTTCTTTTTCGGCTTTGCGGGCTTCCGCTTTCATCTTAAACCATGCGTTCCTCAAACAAGCACTGAATGACTGGCAGAACTCACGGCCGAGAACCGAGATAGAGCGTTTATACATTGACCATGCCATTTTGAAAAGTTGCGATTTGTTGATTTTCGTTTTCATATCTTTGTTTTAGTTTTATGATATAAAGATACAAGATATAACTTGTATATACAATAGTTTGAACAAGATTTATCTTGTATTTAACTTTATTTATACAAGATATAGCTTGTGTATACTAATAAAAAAACGACTTTTGTAACAGAAATAACTTTTAGGGTATGAGAATAAGAGATATTATTGAGCAAAAAGGTATAACTACAAAAGAGTTAGCCGAAAGAATGGGAATTAGCCAAAGTGCATTGAACCAACATATATCAGGGAATCCTTCGATTAAAGTTCTTACTTCAATTGCTTCTAATTTAGGAGTTGATATATGGGAATTGTTTGTATCACCAGAAGAAGTACGCCCCAATATCGATACTACTGTATTGACGTGTCCTAAATGTGGAGCGAAGTTAAAGGTAATTGAGTCAAAAGATTAAGCTATGAACGAGGAAATAACAAAGCTATTACTTCAATGCGACACGTTGAAAGCCCGTTTGTTGGGGCTGCGCCCATTACCACCGGATGCCCTGCAAAAGATAGAGAATGCGTTTGCCATTGAATACACCTATGAAAGCAACCGGATCGAGGGAAATACGCTCACACTGCAAGAAACGGAGTTAGTAGTGAACGAAGGGGTTACTATCGCCGGAAAGTCAATGCGGGAACACCTTGAAGCGATTAACCACGTTGAAGCGATAGACTACATAAAGGACTTTGCAAAGGGAGGTATGGAAATATCGGAGCGCACAATCAAGGAAATACACGCTATTGTGCTACATGGCATAGACAGAGAGAATGCCGGACGTTATCGGTGCGTGCCTGTTATGATTTCGGGAAGTACACATGTCCCTCCACAGCCGTATTTGATACAACCACAAATGGAGGCTTTTATGACAAGGTTTTCCGGAATGGAGGAGCAGGGCATTCACCCGGTGCTCATTGCGGCTTATCTTCATGATGAGTTGGTACGAATACACCCGTTTATAGACGGGAACGGGCGCACATCTCGGCTTCTGATGAATCTATACTTACTCCGCAACGGTTATACGCTGGTAAATCTCAAAGGCAGCAACGAGGACAAAATAAGCTATTACAAGGCACTGGAAGCCTCTCATACGGAGAACAATCCGGCAGAGTTCCAAAAGGTCGTTATACGGGCTGAAATAGAATCTTTAAGCCGGTATCTCTCAATTGTAGGATAGTATTGTCTGGATTTGAATTAAAGATTATGAATGAAGCAATGATTTCATTTGTAACTCGTTTAAGTTTATTTATTACCTAATCACGACCTAAATTTAAAGTATAAGGAGACAAAAAAGGAGGGCGTTTTGCGTCCTCCTCATTATGGGTCCTGCTTTATATGCTTACCACAAAGCAACCTTTCCGCCTATTCCCAAATCAAGGGTGGCCGTTGTAATTCCCAAAGCTTGGAATACTCTACTCATCGTGGAAAGGGTTATAGAACTTTTACCGCTCTCCAACTTACAAATTTGAGAGCGTTTCACGCCTACTTTTTTGCCTAATTCCTCCTGTGTGAGGTTCTGTTTGAGCCTTTCTGCCTTGATAGCCTCTCCAATGTAATAAGACTGCAAATCATCTTTGAGTTGAGCTTCCATAGCGTCCCTTTCGGGAGTGCCCACCTTTCCCCATACATCATCTATCAATTTGTCTGCTGGTGTGAAATTCATCTTTGCCATATCTGTTACTTTTTATCATTAAAATATTCTTTCCTTATTCTCTCTGCCTTTTCTATCTCCTTTTTAGGGGTTTTCTGCGTCTTTTTCACTATCCCGTGAGTAACCACTACCAAAGCCCCTTTCTTGGTGTCCCAGAAAGCAAACAGACGGTAACAAATTCCGTTGAAAAGCGTCCGTAACTCCCATATATCAGAGTTTTCCAATTTCTTGAAAACGTCCTTTTCTATTAGACCACTCTGCACTCTACGAATATTATACGCTATCTTCTGCTGTGCCTTGAATGGCTGCTGCCTTACAAAACTGTTCGCCTCATCGCTTAGTATTATGGTTATCGTATGCCCGTCCATATCGTTTCTTGTTATATTTACAAAGATAATAATTTGTTTCCAAATTAGCAAACAATCGTATCTGTTTTTATTCTATTTTAGAAAAATTTCTCTCTCGGCTTGTCGTTCGTCTTACTCCACCCGGCATGAAAGCTCGGAGGGGAGATGTTCAGGAAATTGGGATCCGATATATTATAAACATCGGTATCTCTTATGTTAATGTTCAAAATATTTCGTTTCATATCGCCTTAAAATCCAATCGGCCTAAATTGTCATTTATAGACTTAATGATACTTTCCTGTATCAAGGTTCCGCATTGGGTTGTTAGTTGTATAAAGTGATCTGTATCATTATCTGATACAATTCCGTACTTGTTCTTCCAGTTGCAAAAAGAGTTCTCTATATCTCGCAATCCTGCCAACATGATTAATAACTCCCTTGTCTGTCCACTGATGACTGCGTTACGCATGGTATCGACGCTACGATGTTCGATTACTTCTACTGTCTGCTCATCTTGTTTTAATTCGGTTGTTTCCATATAAAAAAAGTTTATTGTTTAACGATGTTCGGAATAGCGGGAATCCTCCCGGACACGTCCGCTACCGGTGGGATAGCTTACTTTCACAAGCGGCTGCCCCGTCTATAATTTAACAAACATATAAAAGCACCCTATTAGGGTAGGGTAACCCTGGAGCGGATAAACCGCCCCTTTGGATTTATATAACTTTATGGTTATAGCTGATATTATGCCGAGAGTTTGGTATTGAACAATTCAATGACAAACTTTCTGCCTGATTCGGTCCAATACATATGTTCTCTTGATTTCTGTACTCCGTTATCCATATAAGGGTAGGGGACATGTTTGGTAAATCCTTTACTGCGGTATTTGGCCGTGAGGAAGTAAACAGAAGATTGTCTGTATTGAACTCCCCATTCACAGAGTAGTTTGTTCAGTTTTATAGCCGATACACCTAAGAATGCCGCTATCATGTTTGTCGTCACAAGTCCTTCACTCGACATGATTTCATCGTAACATTTACCTTTGGGGGCGAGGACCTTTATAGTATCGTCCTTTATGGATATTTCCTCGTCTTTTCTCTCGATGATAATTTGTTTCTGGGCATTTTCAGCTTCGAGCTGTTTTAATCGTTCTTCTCTTTTGGCAAGAGTGGCTTGTGCAATGGTTAGCGCACGTGCCATGATTTCTTCTGGTGTGTCTTCTTGCTTGGTGGAGATGTAGCCGCCTGTGGTGCGGATAGCAGGTAAAACTTCGGAAGTCACCCAACGTTTGAATGCTTTTGCAGTGGGTAATTTGCTACCAAATACAAGAGAATATACTCCACTTTCATTGATAATTGTTGTACTTTGTTTAAATCCTTGATTGTCAGGGATAGCGTGTTTTGCGCTATCCTCATTATCAACATGTTGTGAGATTGCAGAAACAGGATTTGAATATCCTAATGCAATTGCGACATCTCTGCCAACGAAATAGGGTTGATTGTTGACTTCAAGGGCACGGATTTTTCCGAATTCAGATGATTGGAATAGCTTTAATTCATTCATATCTGTAACCATTTAAAGATATGTTTGTGGCAAACGAAAAGCGGCTGCCATATACGCTGGTTACAGATGGTGAAATACCCTCGAAGAGCATACACAATATCTACGTATAGGCAACCGCCAATATGTAAAAGTATAGGCATAAAAAAAGCCCAACTTCTATTGAGCAAATTAACCGCTTGCTCTGCGAGGTAAATGCAATTACCATCTGTAACCATTACAAAAGTATTGAATTTTACGAGGTAATGCTAATTATTGTGCACAAAATTAGAGCATGGAATCTTGAAAGTGTATGAATTTCATACATAATTCAATATTATTAACCTTTGAGGGCTATTATACGATTTCCTAAATCAGTGAATCGTAAGGCGAAATTCCGTTTAAAGTAAAATCCCCATATCTTCACAAATAAATACATGGAGATTAATGTCTATTTATTGAGGGATCAAATTATCACTTCAATTTTCAACTTTCCGCCGAGACCACGCTCCATAACATCATATAAGGTTTTCAGAGTAATGTTCTCGCCATCGTTTTCCACTTTTGAAATGAAGGTGCACTTCTTATCTATCTTGCTGGGAAGTTCGGCTTGGACCATTTACTTTTTCTCTCTTACACTACGTATTTTAAACCCGATTCGCAGGGCTTCAAGTTCCCGTTCTATCTGGTCTCGTTCTAGTGTACCGACTTGACCGTAATATTCATTTTTGATTTGGTCTAATGTCTTTGTGTTCATTTACCAGTTTCCTTTCTTGTAAGCCAAAACTTATGTGTTTTATCCAAAAAAACCACATGAAATGTGTCTCCAACAATATGTCCAATGATAACCGCAGAACCATTTATATGTATTCTTGCCCAATTCGCATCTTCAGGAACATGTTTTGGATATTCGAACATCGTCTTATCTTTGGGAGGGAAAGAACCATATATAGCAAATTTGTCTCCGTCAACCTGCCCCATAAGTGGGGAACAACAATAACCTTTCAATGTTTCCATTGCATGACTTAATAGACCTGCTTGCTGCCAATCCTTAAAAGAAGAACCGTATTTTTGAGTGGTATCGAGATATTGGAAAGAAAGTTTAAAATTAGAAGCACGGTATGAGTCATTTACACTTTGTTTATTTTTAGCAAAAAACGTAGTTTTTTGTTTGCTTTTATATCCCGCCATTGATTTCTGTTTTATAGAACAAACGTGTAGTATCTTTTGAAATCAATTCGTTGCATTTATCGGCTTCAGAATATCCCTTACGAGCTTCTAGCCAAGGCTTTTCTTTGTGAGTGGCGGCTTCCAATTCTATACCAGTCCATTTAGAAAGGTCGCCTAATACAGATAAAATTAAATCTTGCTGATCTTGAGTAAGCTTCCCAAATTCTACATCTACATCTTCTCCTTCCTTCTTAGAATAGATAAGGTCACTATATAAAATAGACTTATCTTTTAAACTATTATACACTTTACGGCTAACAGGACCATGTACCCAAGCCTCGAATTGGTCCGTTACAAGCTCTTTATCAAAGTATGCAAGGCAATACGCATCGCAGTAAAAAATTAGTTTTTGTAGTTTTAAATGCGACATAGGTCCGTAGTGCTTCAAAATATAATCTGAAAATACCACAGAATCAATTTTTTGTAAGCTCTTATGCATTTTCATGTTTGAAACAATTTAGTGTCACAAATGTATTTTATAAACGACATATATACAAGCATAAATAGGTGAAAAGTATGTTTTTAACATATTAAACGGATAAATTGGTGAAAGATGTTTCCCCAAAAGTTGTAGCAGAAAAGATGAAAAGAAAGCGATGAAAAATTAATCTCACCGCTTTTTATATGCCTCAAAATAGGCGTGTGTAAACAAATGCCAAATTAGAGTTGTATAAACATCAATTCTTTAAATCAAAGGAACTATCCGTATTTTATCGAGCAAGCCACAAACAAGGCCATAGCGCCGAATATGGCACTTGCTACTGCGATGATGGTAGTTATAATCCATTTCCAGTCTATGGGATTGCGTAAGTTAGGATTGGTGGCAAGATAAATTTTTCCATATTTCGTTATGCGGACATCTTCAAGTTCATGCCCCTCGTTCCATAGACCTTTGACAAGACCTAATCTTTCCAACGAGTCTACGCACGAAATGAATATATGGTGCGGATAAGTGTTTGGGCAGACAATCCCGCTGCTGATTAAACGCAACACTTGCTTCTCCTGTTTTGATAGTTTGATTTGCTTCATGGTTGCCACTATTTATCGTCTTTCCTGAATGGATTGAAATCTGGGTCTTCATCTTCATCGATAATGCCGTCAAGGTACATATTAGTATTGGCTTCATCTTGCCAACGCTCAAACACGGCACGGTCGGCCTCGTCCCAGCCGGTGCGTTCTTCGGGTGTCATAGTAGCACGCTGGGCTTCGATATGCTTGATTACTTCTTTTTCTTGTTTCCTTTCCTCATCAATCTCTTTAATTACTTCCTCGATAGAAGAATAACAGGATTTGGCATAGCAGCATTCTGTACCGCCATAGATAAAAGTAACGGTTTTTTCCGTTTCGCCGATTATTTTATATTTCTTCTTCATTGCTCTACAAGTATTATTCTATAAGTGCCATCTCCTTCTATCCTACGTTTCTTAACCAAGAACTTAGTTCCTTTGTCAAACAGAATTTCATGTTGATTTTCAAGTGTAAATATACCATTAAATTCTGATATTTTGCTGATATTGCGTCCGTTTTTGCTTTGTATCTCAAAGATTACACGCTTGTGACTCTTGGGTATTCCGGCATGTGATATGAACTTCATAGGTGTATCCATGTAAAGGCTGGACGAAATGAAACCCTTATCGGACACTACATCGCCGATATGGTCAAGGAACCGTTCTTGAAGTTTCTTTATGCTCATGGTCTCTCCACGATAAACAACACCTTCATATTTGGGGAGCCTTGATAAGGCTTGACTTATCAGACGGCTTGCCACGTCCACATATTCATCTTCCGTTCCATTGCGTAAACGGCGGTTAATTTCACGACTGGTAGCCCCCTTGTTGCCAGAGGAGATGGCTTGGGTATAGGCATTGACCGCAGCCTGCTGCACTTCGGGAATATGCGGATAGATCTTGTTGTAATACTCTACACGGCTCATGGCAAGATTTGTCCTGCGCTTTCGAACAAAGGTTTTCTCTGTCTTGTTATAAACATTTACCTTAAAGTCCTCACGAATATATTTATCATTATCACGAATAAAATAAGGTGCGCTGTCCCAACTCTTTGCTCGCTGTATATTTTCGTTTATCCACTTTTTGAAAGCGTCCGGTACGTCTTTAACTTCGTTCACGCTTGCTGTCGTGGCTTCATTCCGACCGTCCCATTCCCAAAATTCTTCTTCGGTTTTTAGAATGGGTATCTTGTAACACCGGCAAAGGGGATGCCAACTGGTCCATTGGAAGTCTTTCGGGTACTTCCCGGCTAGTATATCGCAAATGTCTTGGAAAGGATTTCCGTTGCAAGTATGGTTGTTGCTTAATTTGATTTCATATCCCACCACGAAGTCCATCTGTTGCCAGCGTAGGTTTTCTGCTTGGCGGTATGCCATATTGATTTCGGAAGCAGCCAAACGGATAGAACGATACTCGCAATCCATTGCCCGTGAAGCTTTTCCGAACCTTTCCTTGTAATCTTTTTGTAGTTGCGGAAAATCGAGCAGATATTTGGAGATTTGCTTACTTAATGTAATTGCACTCGTACCTTTCTGAATGGCACATGATATGGCTTCTTCAAGTTCCTGTTTATACAGAGTCGATTGATTCCACAACTTATCTGATATGGTAAATCCTTTATCCTTACGTTGCTGAAACGCTTTCAATGCATCATTATTGGGCTGGTATAGGATTTCGTATTTCTCCTTTCCTATGGTTGCGCCATAAGTTTGCAATACTTTGTTGGCAAGAAGATCTTGAACTTCGTTGCTGTTTTTCCATTCTTCAGAAGTGCCACTATATATTACGGCTCCGATGTCCTCAACGAACCTTTCTTGTAAGTCTCTTATCCGTTTTCTTGTTTGGGGATAATCCGACCACATAAACGGCCTATCACTATCAATGGTAAAATCGGTAATTCCGACTATTTTAGCCGCCTCTAAATTCAAATCCTCGTATATGGATTCCACAAGCATGACGTATTTGGCGAGCCGTTTATTCAGCTCGCCGTACTTGCGTTTCTGATTTGGAGTTTTTGGCTTTGCCATTGCGTATTATTTATTTTCAACCCTGTCAGGTGCTGGCATTTCCAATAAACGAATAGCTTTAATTGTTTCTTTACCCTCTAGTATTGCTTTACATAAGCGGTGGTATCCATCGGCGATTTGTCCTACATCATCAAGAATAATAGGATATTCAAGAGAACATTGATTCACCCGTTTGCACTGAAATATAAAACTATGAAGTTGATTACACTCAAACGGCTCTGCTGTCAAGTCAATATTCCATAAGGGCATATCAAGTATAGGGTATTCTTTTACTTTTGCAAAGTCATAGAGTGTTTGGGCTGTCCAAATTTTATCTCCACGGTGGTATTCACTTTCAGCGAAAGTCATATTATCAACTGGAACTTTCATTTTACTGTTCTTTCTTGATGTACACTTTGATTTCACCTCTCACATGGATCTCGTCCCCAACCTTGCAGACTGTATATTCAATCAAATCTTTTTGATTGATGGAGTTGATGATTGACTTGCGTATCTCATTCTTGGTTTCACAGACAAGCATTTCAACAGCCTTACGGTTGGACCACCCTTCGTCAACTTTATTCTTCTTTCGGTAATCCTTGATTTCTTTTTTAGTCAGGACAAGGCAGACGCCAAGTTTCCTTGCTTCGTAGTTATCAACACTTTCAATATTGCTCAATCTTTCTTGTGGATTGATTTTATAAGATAACTTAATTAGCCACATTGATATTCTTTTTCTCATAATGTTTCAGTATTTAAATTGCTGACTATCCGAATATATTGTCGACCCTGCTTTGTGAAGTGATAGTCTCCTCTTGCCGTATCTGTTCCAATGTAGCCTGCGCGTCATTGCTATAACCTGCCTGTTGGATAGATTCAAGCTGAGACATGACTGGTTTTCCGCCATTAAGTTTCAATAAGCGATCTGCTGTGGCATCTTCATCTTGTTGTATGAAGGGGGTAATGATATGTTCAATCTCTATATTATCAATTTCGCTTGCCCATGATGTGTTCATGTGCTTCAAAAATTCTTTGATGACACTTGCCTCACGTTCGAAAAGCTCAATCCATGAGCCGCTTTCGTCTCCAACCTTTAAGTGGGCGTCAGTCAAAAGCATTTGTCTGGCATCGTAACCTATGTTCCCCAAAGACTTCATGTTGTCAAAAGAAACGTCCGGCATCTGCGATTGCATCCAATAGAGTTTAAGCAGGGTTTCCACGTGATACTTCAATGCTTCGATAGATTGCGACCATGATACATACGATACGTCTCCATTATATTCCACACGGTAAACTCTACGGCTTTCTCCCTTATCTTCTCCACCTTTTATACCTCCGGCTATTTTCAAAATTGGTGCTGAATTATAGGCAATCACGTCGGAGTTACGAGAAAGTGTATATTCCAATTCTTTTCGAATACGAGTTAATCCGTGGTATATAGGTACAGGTCTAAATGCGTATGCACCGGGTATTTTCATTAATCGTATTTGTTCAACAGTACCGACAGGTTCCCAACCTTTACCATTTTGTTTCCATTTATAATGTTTGTCCGATGTGTATGTCTCAAAATAAGTAATTTCTTCGTCCTTTACCTTTTTGGTGTATTCAAAGGACATTGCAAGCATATCGTCAAGCTCGTCGATCAATGGATATAGTTTTACTCCCTCCATTGGCGAGTATGTCTTGCATTTTAGCTTATACTTACTATTAAAACCATATAATGTATTGGGCTTTTCTACTACGTACCAAATTGTGAAAATTTCGCATGAGGCGAAATACGCATTTGCACGTTTAATATTTTCTGTATCGATTCGGGCATACTTGTAAATTGCCTCTATAGCCTTTGCTATCTGTTGGCGGACTTCAAATCCTTCTGTGTTGTGGTAGATACGTTTTACAGGAATGGCAAACATGAACTCAGTCATACGCTTTGTAAGTAGCTTTTCAAGGCCAATGTAAATGCGTGATGCTTCTTCTTTTGTCCCGTCTTTGCGTATTTTATCTTTTCGTGTTATAGTATCTTTGGCTATTTCATGGAATGATGGTTCATACGCTTTAATAAGAAATTCCCATGAAGGAACACAAACGGATTTTCTTTTTAAGTCATTGATAATATTATCAACGGGTCGGGCACTGTTTAATATAGCGGTTATTTCGTCCATAGGCATGTTTCGTATTACTTCATACGATTTTTTTTCAAAAATAGCAAAAGTATATGAATTTCATATACTTTTAAGACTAAATTTGTTTAATTTACTATATTCGCCTGTTTTAGTGTTTTCCAGCATTCTCCGTTGAGCGGCAAATTTGATACAGATACAGTAATATCGCTGACACTCCTTTCAGGTAGCAAGATTTAAGAAATGAAATATATTTCTTAAACTCTACTGTGAGAGAATCAGCGATATTTACTGCCTTTATTGCTATTTTGAATATACATTAAATCTCACCTTATTCCTACTTCTGAAATTCACTATATCTTCGATCATTCTGATATAATCATCGGAATTTACACATGGAGTGAAAGCACGGGGATTGAGTTTTATTTTCTTTAATACGAGCTCATTGTCAAAGTCTTCACATCGATATAGCTTTATAATAGCTGCTACAAACTCCCTTCTCCTGTATATTGGTGAACTCTGGTTTTCACAAAAGGGTTTATAAGCCATTACCATATCTGCTAGTTTGCATGAGGTTTCAAAATCTTTTATAACAAAAAGACCTCTTCGTATGGCACTATGGTTTAGGTGTCTCTTTTTATCATAATCACAAGTCAAAGACATTCGCAAGAAAAATTCGCATATAGAGATTGGGAAATCTGGATACCTTTTTTGAAACTCCATTATCTTCACATACTCTTTTTTACCTTCATCTGCATAGGATTTAACAAAGTCTTTTTTTTGCCAATTCCGAGCTTCCATATTATACATACGCACCTGCTCAACGCCGTATCCTTCTACTATGATGTATCTTATAGGTTTATGTAGTTCCTTTGATGCAAGAAAACGGTTTTGCCCATCTATTATTTCAAATTTTTCATTCACAATAATAACTGTAAATAGGAATTGCTCATTCATTTGAGTTGCAATCTTCTTGTAATGGTCAATTTCCCTATTCCCTTTTTCCATGATATGAAACTTATCGTAGTCGTATGTTTCATAAACAGATGCTATTTGTTTGTCCATTGTATGATAATTTAATTTGTAAATAAACTTTTTATGATAATAAGATTAGAAATCGCAAGCGTGAGTATATTGCTTTTTCAGGCTTTCTAAGGCTTTTTCTGTAACAAGGTATGCGTAATGCTGCTTATGCGCTTGATAGAGCGTGTCTCTTTGAGAACAACAGGCTTATTGAAGATGATTTCATACCTGTTACCACAGTTCGTTATCCGAAAATCAACACTACGCTTGTATCTGTCCAATTCTGTTTCTTTGTATTCACCTTTGGGGACAAAATTAGGATTGGACACCAAGTAGCCTTCTGCTACCAATATACCATTTGAGTTATATACTTTCATAATCGTGTTTTCATGACATTATCAGTAATTTTGCTACCTGTACTATCAAATACTTCTATAGTTGGTCTACCTCCGTTATCAATAGGAGAAATAGCCTCTGATGTTTCATATAAAGTTTCTCCGTCTGTAACCATTATCTGCTTGTCATCTTCAAAACAAAGTACATCTTCACCTCCCCATGATTTTATTATTTCTAACGCTTCTTTATAACTTTCTGCTTCGATAGAAAACTGAGTACGCTCCCAACATGTTACTTTGCGGTCCTGATAAAAATCAAATGTGTTCATTGCTCTTATGTAATATATCTTATTTTATTTCACTTATTGTAAGTTCTGGATATTCTGCTCCTCTTGCATTTTCCAAAAAAATCATTGTGTTGCAAAAATCAACTGCTTCTTCGTATGTTGCAAACTTAAATGTTACACTTGAACCTTTCTTTGATACTTGGTATTTCATCGTTCTTGTCTTTTAATTATTAGTAATATTGGTTTGTTTTAGTATTGTAAAGATACTCATTATCAGTGAGTTAACCAAATATTTACAACCTTATTTTGCTCATAATCAGGAGTTTAACTTTTGGTAACTTTTAAGTTCCCATTTATATCCTGCTTCGTCCCATTATAAAATCTCATCATGTTTATTCTTGTATTAATTTTTTGCTTAATATTTTTCTTTTTGAGTTGTTCACCCCACTGATAGGCTTCCTCAATGACACTCTTGCAATGTTTCTTCTCCCAATTTTCGCAGAAAGGATATGACTTGTATATACTCTCAATCATGTTTCAAATAATTTTTTATAACTCATATTTTACTCCTAATTTTCATCAAATATGCTTTCGATTTTTTCGTTCACCCTGTCACATGTATCTCCAAAGGAAATGGCAAAAGATTCGTCGCCTACACGGTCTATGATGGATCGCAGGTCACGGGCGATGTGGTTGAACGCCCGCAGTTCTTCCAGCATAGGGAGGGTAACAGTGCCGTCGTATTTTTTCAGTAGTGAAAGTAAATCGACGGCGGAGGATTCTGCAATGTCCGCCAACACTGGGATTTTTCTCAGGAGGCGATTACATTTCTCTTTGTCCTCTTTGCTCATGGTGTCGGTGATTGTTTTTGCCGTGACTTGCTCACGGGTTTGCAGTAGCCGGTCGTATTGCCTTCGTAAGTTGTCAAACAGATCGAAGTCGCCCCTTCTCAGAGCCTTCTCCATCTTCCGGCTGTACTCCTCTTTCAATATTTCGATGTTCATGACTTACTTGTCTTACATAATTATTTCAATATCAACTCTCTTGGTTCTTTGTCTTCCCATTTCACTTCTGGGAATAAACTGTCACTTAATACAACAACAGTAGTATTTTTGTCTCTAAATCCCCATGTACACTCACGTTTAAATGGTTTAGTTGAGTACATAAACAATTTTCCACTTTCGTCCCTTGCTATCCACATAGCTTGCTTCTCCTTAATAATTTTATCATTTATAATAAACTGACCTCTAATTTCTGTTGGCAAAATATTTGTGATATTCGCTCTATGTTCTTCACCATGCATAGATTTGAGCAACGGGTGTATTTCTTTTGGCATAGGAGCGGGACAATCTTTGCAATGTACTACCATTACAAAATGTTGTTTTTGTCCATTCTCGTCCTTACTACCACAGCATTCACAATGAATAGGATAATAGAAATAAGTCCTTTCTAATGGTGCTTCTTTGCCACAGATTTCACATTTACCAAATTCAATTTCTCCCATGATTATTCCAAAGTTTAACTAATTGTTTTTCTGTATATGGTTCTTTTATACCCATATTTGCATTCACATACCATATTCCTATGGAATCAATAAGTATGAATCTATTTACATCTACCCGGTATATCTCATTATCGGGGTATGCTTCCTTTACAGCAGTTGTACAGTCTCCATTTGTATAGCAGCTTGTTAGTATAAGCGATACTAATAAAAGCAATAAAAATTTCTTCATATTTACTCCTCCCACTCGATTTTAACGGTATCAACATAGTCAAATCCTACTACGGAAGATTTTTTTGCTTCCTCTTTGGTCGGGTAAATACTTGCCATGCAAGGGATTTTCTTTCCTACATTATATGATTTATATACATTCACCCACCCCTCTTTCTTCTGGGGGAACATCATGAGGTCGTATTTATCAATCTGGTCGACAAAAAATCTACCATTTTCAAGATATTGCAAAACAGTTTCTTTATATACAATCGTATATTAAAGCAACAATTGGTTTATTACATTTTGCGTCAAAGCAAATAATCCTTGCCTTTCTACCATCACGAGTACATACTGGCTTGCCAGCTTTGGCTGCTTCGAGGTCAAAGGGTTTAAAATTCAATTTCTTTTCTTCCATATCTTCTTTGTTTTGTTTGATTTCAATTCTTAATATACAGTTTGCATAATAACACATTCGTGTTTTATAGTCACGAATAGAATTAGGCTGTTTCTCGCCAGATAATGTTTGCATTAAATGGCCATTGCTCATATACGGCTCTCCGACCTTTTCAAGTTTCTTGAAGATTACAGATTTACCATCTTTTCTATAACATGATAAACATTCTCCTCTTATCTCAAATACATCACTACAATGAATATCACTCTTGGTAGCTAAATCACAATTCTCACATCCAAGAGATTTTGTATGAATACACTGATACCATTCTCCGTTGTACTCAAATATTTCTCCTACTTTTCTTTCCATATCTTACTGTATTTTAATCGTTCAAATTCAATTATCTCTTTATCCCATAGTTTGGCCGCAAAATGTTCTAACTGGCAGCCTTTGGATTTTTCCCAACCGGGGCAAAGGCATATCGCATCGCATTCCATAAGAGCCTTTATATCGTTTCCCAGAAGTTCATGATAGGGTTTGTCCAAATCGGGGTTCACGTCGAAGTCTATCGGTGTGACGACACGGTATCCTTTCATTTCGAGGACTCCCGAAACGTATAGTATTTCACTTTCCACTTCATCGAAGTCCCTGCCGGTAATAGGTAGGGAGATGTAGATTTTCTTTTTACTCATAATATAACAATGTTAACTAAACTATTAAAAGAGTTAATTTGATATTTGATAACTAAATATCGAAGTATATTTGCATCGAACTTGATTCGGAACATTAACACCTCCGATCCGGCGGACTGTCATTCGCCATCATCTTGTCCATTCTCGTGTGAGAAAGACATTAAGCCCAATGTCCTGTAACTTTGGGCTTTTTTTAGTTGCACTTGACAGGGTGCAACTTATAGCTTGTCGATACAGGTCGGCAGGCAGAACGGAAAGGAGGTGTTAATGTGAAAGATCAAGTTCAAAATGAAAGTGGGAAAATCCGCATTTTCTGCCGTTCTTGGTGAGCGATAAGAAAAGTGCGTGATTTCGCTTTCTATGGGAATGTACAGGCATTCCCTTTCATCTCTACTCCTACTTCTTTTCCTTCCATGATTATATTTCATTTTAAATCGAATATCTTGCTTGAATCCCTAATAGAATCAATAGACATCTTGGCACTCATTTGCCCCATAAATTCAGCAAAATCCATCGCCCGATCCCAACTAGACCATCTATGAGTAATCTCTACTAGTTCAAAAGCATTTAGTAATACCAATTTTTCATTTTTCTCTCTCAGGTCATTTACCGCATTTCTTACTCTGTGATAAAATTTGTCATTATATCTTTTTGCGTTATATGGTTCCGCACCTTCTCTTGGTTCAATACTACGATATTTAACCGAAAACGAAGGAAGTTTATCTTCGCACATTGCATTATATACATCACTCTCCACCGGGCCATATGGCACAGCATAGAAATTATCGAATATATCCAAAAGGTCATCGCCTCTATCTTTCTTAGGAGCAGCAGCCAAAAACAGCAGTTTCATGGCTGTAAGTTTAGGAAACGGCTTGCCCTTAATCGTTTCATGATTATCCCGCCACTCCTCAAAAAGGTGGAGCATATAATCAAATGCCTTTATTTTATCTACTTCCATAATTTCACTTTACCAATTCAAAATCATACACAAATACATAGGGGTTTCTCTCCCATGTGCCTTTACCGCTTACTTTATCAATTAGTGCAGCATAGGCTTCACGAGGTGTATCAAATAATTTTCCCGTTGAACACCAAGAAAAACCCTCTTGCTCATAGTAATTAATCCCCTCTGCCATACAATCAACATCAGATATATCCCGCAACCTCTCCACTCTTACGGCTGTTATCCTGACTCTGTGGGGCATTAGCTCTGGCTTCACATACATTTTATTTGTCCAGCCTGCACCGTTTGGGAATAAATTAGGATTGCACTCATCATTGTAAAAGGAATTGTAGCTTTGAGCGACGGCTACGATTTCACCTACTTTATACGGGAGTCGGAATATGCTACCACCTTCCAGCTTTGCTCCATAACCACAGAACTCACAATAAACACTACCATCTTCGTTGACAACCAAACTCATGGGTTTGTCCTTCCAATATGCTGATTTATACCAACGATGTACCGTAGAACAGTCCTCCGGTTGTGGATTCATTATCCGCCTTGTCTGAGTTTTTATACCTTCAAGTACGGCTTGTGTGAGTCCGTTTTTATCATTGAACATTATTTTCTTCATATTTCAATCGCCATTAATTAAATCCAAATTATAAATACATAATCGCTATTAACTGTACGATTTATATCATTAGTCTCATAAAGCGAAGCTACTTTAATAAGTTTTGACTTATCTTCCACTTTTTCAAGTTCGTCAATCAATTCTTGTACTGTCATATTCTTTTCTTTTTAAGTCTTTCAACCTCTATTCCTCCTTTCTCATATCTTTTTTATATTTCCAACGAAAAATAAATCTACATTTACCCAATCGTAAGCATATAACCAATCCTTATTCCGCGATTCTTCATGAATCCCTATTATTACATAAGTAGCTATAACTTTCTTTTTTGAGAAAAAAACATTAACAGTAACTCCTCTTTTGGGGACGATATATTTTCCATTGTCATCGTATATCTGTATATGATCTGTTGTTTTCGCTTCACTTTCTGTCATCATCGCCCTATAATTATACCATTTGTCTTTAATATATAATGGTATACCGTTTTTCTTTGCTTTTATCCATTTTAAAATAAACATCTCTTATTCCTCCTATTTATTGGTTAATAAATCTTCTATGTATGCCCAATAGAGAATATTGTTATGTGATGCCGGTGTAAAATATCCGTAAATATTCCATTTACCTACATTCTTCCCCTGTTTTTCTATTCTCCCGATATGCCAACCTTCTCTCATCGAATCGTTCAAAAACACAAGACATTCTTTCCCATATTCCGGAATTTCGCTCTTATCGTGCCATGTGTTTTTCAGATAGTATTCCACGCCGTTTGCGAAATCGCAATGTTGGTTGTCGATGACTTCTCTTTTGTAATTAGACAGATAATTTTCTGTATAATTCTTTTTCATGTACTCATCGAAACTCTTTTCAATTGTTTTTTCGTTCATTTCTATTCCTCCTTTATAATATTTTTATTAATTGTTTCTATTGCTTTGAAAATCTCGTATGCAACTTGCGGGACTATGGCGTTTCCGTAGGCCTTGATTGATTCCGCTCTCCACTTCGGGAAAGATATGGCAAGGTCGTCCACATCAAAGGGAAGCCCATCATTTCCTCTACAAACAGGGGGTTGAGTTGGGAAGTTTTCCCATCCTCGTATGGTATGGCCTGAATGATTTTTGCAACAGATTCTTCCAAATTCCCTTTGTTTCGTTGCGCAATCTGTGGGTTGTTCAGATTTATACCGTTCACCTTGTTGGCTCTTGGTGTCGGCAACAAGGCTTGTATTGAATATGGATTTAAATTGCTCATCATCTTCTTCTCCCGTGTTTCGTCCCCATTTGGTTTTCGACGGTCTTCCATTACAGTTGGTGTCGGTAGCAGATCCAAATGCATAAATATTGTCTTCCCATGAATATTGCAAACTTTCAGCCCCTGTGTCTGTACGGTTGGCAATAAACCAAACCCTATCTCTTCGGTGTGGCGCACCGATGGCACAAGCCGGAATAAGTATCGGCTGGATAGAGTATCCTGAGTGTTCAAGGTCTTGGCACACGGTCTCAATGACATATTGCTGTTGAATCTCCTCGTCCTTGTAATCCTCTCCGAAAAGAGTCGCTGAACGACCCAGTTCAACCGCCTTGCCGGGCTGTACCATCGTGATGATTCCAGCAACGTTCTCACCAACAACCCAATCGGGTTTGATCTCCTGTATTGCCCGTAGCATTTGCGGCCAGAGATAGCGGTCGTCTTCCGCTCCCTTTCTTCGCCCTGCGAGGGAGAAAGGTTGACACGGGAATCCTCCTGACAGGACGTTGATTTTTCCACGCCACTTTGTAAAATCTGTTGTTTTAATATCTTCATAGTGATCTGCATTTGGGAAATGGTATTTTAAAATTTGTGCGCAAAATTCGTTTATCTCACAGTGGAAGACGTTTTTCCACCCCACCCATTCGGCTGCGAGATCGAATCCTCCAATACCGGAAAATAGTGATGCGTGTGTAAAACTCATATCTGTATGATTTTTATAATTTATTGAAATAAACTGACTTGTATTCTTTTCAAGACCTTTTCATTTGCGTCGTTATAGAACTGTTTGTTGACCTCGAAACCATATGCCTTTCTTCCCAATGAGGCTGCCGCATACAGGGTTGTTCCGCTTCCTGCGCACGGGTCGATGACAACATCGCCCTTGTCCGTGAATATCTCTATCAACCGTTTGAGGAGCGGGACAGGTTTCTGGCAAGGGTGGCATTTGGGCGTGATGTTGTCCCTCACCCAGTCGAAGCAGTTGAAAATCATTCTCCCGTTGTTGTTGAATTTGGGCAACTTGTCCCGATAAAGGATAAGACCGTATTCGCAGTTGCCGACGACCTTCATGTTTGCTTTCAACACTTGCGCAGAGAAGTCCTTGCGGAAAACCAGCGGTATATAGTGATTTAACCCGTATTTGCGGCCTAACTCTATGAATTTGAACTGCTGTTCGTACTCGCAGAACAGTATCATGCAGGGGGACTTGCCGGCTTCTTTCGGTTCTTTCACGAGCATTTTTGAACAGAAGTGCATGAACTCGGCCGGACGGAACTCGCTGTCGGACGAGAAGAATTGTTTGCCTGCCAATGCGCTCTCGCCGTTCTTGTTGTCTCCGTCGATATACCATGCGGGGTTGCTGGCGTAGGCGTTATTCGCCAAATTATACGGCACATCTGCTATAATCAGCTGCGCTTTTGGCAGCCCATAGACTTTATAATTCTGGAACGAATCGTTGTAAAGCTCTATGTCTTTCATACTTAACTTTCCTTTTTGCTGTATTTGTCGATAATTTCTTGAATCTGATCGGGTGTCGCTTTCTCCTTTTCACGTAGCTCTCTCTCCCGTTCCTTTTCCTCCTGCCGTTTCTTGTCCTCATAGAACCGCAATAGTTTCTCTCTGTCGGCTCTGAACTCTCGAAGAGACCTTGTTATCACCATAGGGTCGAAAACTCCGTAGAACGTCCCGTAAAGCCCCTGTTTGAACCGCTGGAAGAATACCATGAACTCGGTAAGTTTGAAATCGCCATAGCCGGAGATGATGATACGGGCTATCTCCTCGTATTCCTTTTCCGTCATTCCGTCCTTGCGGACTCCCGAAAATTCGGCGAGGTCGAGAAGCTGTATTTCCAGCCACGACTCGGCGATGTGACTGCCGAACGTCCTCGATACACGGGCTATGCTCGGAGCTTTGCCGATAAAGCATCGTTCGAGGCTCTGGCAATAGCGGCCTTGATTGTCGGGGCTAAAAAGGCAGAGCAGATTCTCCCCCGTCTTGTAGGTTGCCAGTATCTCCCGTTGCCAGCTTGGTGGCGATGGCTTTTGCAAACTCTTCAACTCGCTCCTGTTTAGTCTTTCCGGTAGCAGCTCTTCTATTTTTTTCATACTTTTTCTCGTTGTTTGCCCATGTGGCGAGCCGCTTGGAGAGCTCCCATGTGGGCTGTTTCTCGAATCTCATTTTCGTTTGGGAGGCGTTCATCTCCGACCAATAGTCGAAGAATGCCCGAAGCATTTCTTTCCCGTACTTGTCGGCATAAGGGATAAGGGAATGATAAAAGACTTCTTTCCTTTCGTGCGTGGCGGCGGACGCCGCTTTTTTCTTTATACTCTCGTTAGAGAGTATTTCTTTTTTTTCTTTTTCTTTTATTTTCTTTTGTGGTATTTTCTCAGAGTTTATTGGCATTTCTTCGGAAGAAATAGGCATTTCCTCGGAGGAAATATGTTTTTCCTCGGAAGAAATAAGGGAATATTCGACAAAATCGCATTTCCGATTGATCTGTTTGCAAATGTCCCTGTATCGTTCCTGTATTCCTTTCGATGACAGCACATGTTCCATTTCAAATAATTCTTTGGAAAATAACCCCAGTGCCAGACAGCTCTTAATCACTTCTGATATATATGCCTCTTCAAACCCGGTCTGTTCCGAAATAATGAAGGGCAACTCTTCGTCCCACATCATGTAGTACCCACCCTTGTAGATAAGACATAGCAGGAGAGCATATACCGTCATAGCTTTACCGCCTTGATACTTGATTAACTTTCGTATTCTTATATCTTGAAATGTGTCTATGTCAAAAGGAAAATAGTCCAATCCCATTTTTCTATTTCGTCCCATGTATATTTAGTTCCTATTTTCTTTTTATAAACTCATGAATTTTACTCATAATATGACAATTTCCACTGACGTGAAACGGTTGGGAAACTGTAAGATTGTGCTCATAATTGTTCTTATTTATTACATGGTAAATTTAATATATTATTTACTTTTTGACAAATATAAACATCTGTAAATCAAATGATTAAACATTTTTTTAATTTGTGGTTTCAGTGATTGAAAATGCCCACCCGTTCAGGGTCTTGTGCTTGTCAATCTCACCGGTTTTGCATAGCTCGTTTATCTCAGATTTGAGTGACCGTATAACCACCGACTGTATTTCGGTAAAGCTCGCTATGGAGGGCTCCTTGTTATTCTTTTTCTTTTCCTCGATAATGGAGGATATAACTTGCTTGGCTATAATCATGGCTATTCTTGTTTTAACAATTCTGGGTTATGAGAATACAGCCGGCAGGTACTTGTGCCGGTAAACGTTTTTCAGATAGGTTATCATTTGGTCGTAGCTCTTGATAAAGCCCTCGTTGATAAGGTCGGCGACTTTTCTTTCCAGCTCGTACAATTCCCGCTGTTTCTTTTCTTCGCCGTATTGGTTGCGGATATTCCTTTCATGCTCGTTGAACACAATCCAGTTCAACGCTTCGCCTACTTTCTGCATGGCTTGGGGCATGAAGTCTTTCCGAACGATCTTTGAAACAGCCGAGCCTAGTTTGTTGTAGGCATCGCCGGCTTCGTTGCGGTACTTTATCATTTCGTCTTGTACGAATTTCAGAACCTTTACTTTGAATGCGGGATTTAGCCACATCGCAAAATCTAAAAACATAAGAGGTGTCATCCATGTACCTCCATTTTTACCTCGTGTTACCACAACTATAGATTTTGGAAAATCCTTATAATCATCACTTTCTAAAAGACGGGAATTCCCGTCTTTAAATTCGGGTTCCTCCATGAGAGCTTTAACAAATTCTCTCGTTTCTTTTAATCTGAGATAATCTCCTATCTTCTTGGTATTATTTTTATTAGCACTATTCCACTGCACAATCAAATTCGTACAGTCGAATTTACCGTCACAAGTCCGTTGAGATACTTTAAAATCACCCATTGGACGAATCATAATTTGGTTCGTTTTCATAGCGTATTTTCTTTGTTTATTTCAGATTCAACGACTTTGTATTTAATAGGCAATCCGGAGCAGGTGATGGCGAGCAGGGCAGAGTCCCTTTCTTCTTGGTTGCTGCGACTCGCATTGAACGCTATGCCGCTCATCTGGCACAACCGCTTCAATTCTTCATGGGTGATCTTGCCGTCTTTCCCTTGCCAGCACTTGCGCAACGGGGATTGCTCCATGACTTGTATTCCGTAATGCCTCAGCATTTCGACTATCTTGCGACCGGCCTCTTGGTTGCGACCTACATGCTCGCCTTTCTTGGCTGCGCTCGCCCGTGTGTCTTTCGGTGACAAGTGCCAGTTGGATTTGTTTTTCCAACCGGCCTCGACATATACCGCCACTCGTTCATCGTTTTTCTTGCAGTGCTCATGAAGTTTTTTTATGCCCTCTACCAACAAGGGGAATGGGCAAACACTCATCTCCATTTTCATTTTCCTTGTGTCCAATACGGAGTAGCCGCTATGCTCAACGTCGGGGTCTATCCCTATCACTACATCGTATTTGCGTATTCTGTTGTATGTGGCCTGTTCTTCCATTTTCAAAACAATTTCAGTTGCGTGTAAACTTTTTCTTTCGGTCGTTTTATATTGCCGATTTGGCTCTCGTGCACAAATATTTTCTCATCTTTCAATTCTCCCGATCCTTTGCCGGATAATAGCGAACGTTTTTTAACTGAATCTATGCAAACGAAGTCCTCCGGCATTTGGTATTCCGAAATATACACGGGCATTCCAATGTTTCTTGCCCAATCATAGAACTTTTCATGGTCGAAATCCGATAAATATGGATTTTTGCCTATATACGGAATATCACAGTAGACAACGCTATCGACATTTATACTCATGTTCTCATAACTCGCACAAGAAATATTCAGACTTTGCAGACTTTCCAGTCTTTCCAGACTTTGCAGACTTTGCAGTCTTTCCAGACTTTGCAGACTTTGCAGACTTTCCAGTCTTTGCAGACGATTTAATATTGTATAATAATTTGTCAGTTCATAATAGTCTTCTTTAAGGGGCATGAACTCCTGCATTTTCTTATATTGCTCGAATGTGGGGAATGACCATTGCGATTTACCGAAGTAATGCCGTTCCATATTTGTCCCGAGCCTATCACCAACATCACGTTGTTTTAACCCGCTTTCAGACAGCGCATTTAACAGGTAATTACGCAGTCTCTCTTTCTCGTCTTCAAATGACTTGATTGTATCACCTCCTACGACAATGTTATATATCCTTTCATAATCTCTCCGCTTATCATCTACCAGATCCAGCCAATACTTTATATATTTTGTTTTAACTTCGGACGAGTTTGATTTCAGCCAATTCCCTATCTCTACCTTTCTTTCGTATGACGATTCTTTTTGCGATTTTTTCGGATAAATGCCCATCGCGTTAAATAACGAATAATCCTCGAACACACATGCGTAATGTAACGCTTTCTTGTATGGCTCTATTTCTTCCGAATATAAATAAGTCCTGCAATTATTACCGAAAGACCAGCAAGATGATACATAAGCGTCACTTCCTTTCAATTCTTCGAAATCATTCCGGCTAATCCACCTCGTCTCGTCCTTGAATTCTCCATTTATTGCGGACAGAAATAATCTTGGGTATTCGACGAACAAGTCATTCGCATATATGTTATTGAATTTCCCCGATAATAATGCGGCGTGTGTCACAGAACAGCCACCGGCGAACAGGTCGTAAAAATTCTCAGCTTTCGGGAAATGAGAAACTATCCATTCCGCTATTTTGTTTTTTGATCCTTTATATGGTAATCCGTAATTCATATATCGTTTCTTTTTGTTCGGCAGGCGGGACTCGAACCCGCATGATAGGAGTTTTTCTAAGACTTTCACTTAGTAGTTTTAATTTGTGAGGTTGCGCTCACCGTGCGATACTTTCGTATGCCTAAACTCGGAGGAGAATTGTCAAGCGGTAATTTTTATTTTACGGCTACGCCTCTACAAGCTGTGCCATTGCCAACCTATCTATAAGAGCTACACTTTATCGTATACCAATTCCGACACTGCCGATACCACCTAAAACACTTATGGCTTATTTCTCCCCGCAGTTCCTTTCTCCGTATGGTGCTCGACCACGTACCCGGATCGGCTTGCGGGGAATGTCTCACATTATGCTCCTATATCAGGTCTATGATTTTGGTTTTCACAATTCCGTCCAACCTCATGTCGTTAAGGCCTAGTCTCATGTGTTCTTGCATGAGGCGGTTGGCTTCGGTGATGTCTTTGGCGCAAACGAGGGTGTAGGACTTCGTTTCCTTTTCATTGCCGTTGTCATCGATGAATATGTCTATCAACGTGGCTTTGTAGAAAGGCTTGCCTTCTTCCTTCTCGTTGACTATCTCGACGACATTCGAGCGGGTGATAGAGATTACATCGCAATTTCCGTTGTACTGTTCAAGTCCTTTGGCTTCGGCCTCGGCAAATAATCCTACATCGGTGATGAAGTGTTCGACGACTTCTTTCATCTCTCCTTTGCTGTTCTCTTTTTCTACTTTCAGTTTGATTTCGTAAAACATCGCTTTTATTTTTTATCGGTTAAAAACTTCTTTGAACTTCTCGTCGAGGGCATTCAATATTCTCATTCGCCCAGCCGCTCTACCTTGATTATCAGTAGTGTAAATTCTCATTAACAATTGCTCTCGTGATCCATAAAAACAGCCACATGTATAAAATGGAGCAACATTGGGATAGTTGTGTTTATACCAGATATGAGTAGTACCTTGTACTGACACATAGGTATCTTTTACCATAAATTGAAGTTCTTCCGCTTCGTAACCGGGCATGTTTGGGTTTCTTGCCGCATTCCTGCGGACAATATAGTCGCTATCCTTTGCCAGCTCTGTGAGCACATCGGCGGGAGTACTGGGATTCCCTGCCGCATTCCTGCGGACATCACAGTCGCTATCCTTTGCCAGCTCTGTGAGCACATCGGCGGGAGTGTTGGGATTCCCTGCCGCATAACGGCGGACACACCAGTAGCTATCCTTTGCCAGCTCCATGAGCACATCGACGGGAGTACTGGGATTCCCTGCCGCATTCATGCGGACAATATAGTCGCTATCCTTTGCCAGCTCTGTGAGCACATCGGCGGGAGT
>OOCR01000254.1_pt1 | contig 50818 bp, 31 predicted proteins | sample 1671491 | NCBI WGS metagenome assembly OOCR01 (sample SAMN06348162, study PRJEB24527) | human gut metagenome | biome: human gut; feature: ankylosing spondylitis patient; material: feces | host: Homo sapiens | place: China | collected 2015-10
CGGGCACCGTGCCCGGAATCGCCGCGAGCGGTCGCGTGCGGTCGGCTCCGGGGAGCGCGCCGAGAAGCGCGGTCGCATAGGGGTGTCGGGGCGAAGCAAAAAAGTCCCGCACCGCGGCACACTCCACCGTCTCGCCCGCGTACATGAGGGCGAGACGGTCGGCGAAGGCTTCGACGAGCGCGAGGTCGTGCGTGATGAGAAGAAGCGTGAGGTTTTCTTCCTGTTGCAGCGTACGCAGTAGCCCCAGAATCTCGGCCTGAAGCGTCACGTCCAGAGCCGTCGTCGGTTCGTCGGCAAGGAGCATGTCGGGTCGGGCGGACAGCGCCAGCGCGATCATCACGCGTTGCTTCTGTCCGCCCGAGAGTTCGTGCGGGAAGCGGTGCGCGAGCGTTTCGGGGTCGGGGAGGCGCACGCGCTTCAACCATTCGACCGCCTCGTGTTCGGGGGAGAGGGCGGCGTGCGTTCCCTCGCTTTGCGCGCTTTCGGCGGTGGTCGAGCGCGCCTTGCGGCTTGCCCGGATCATTTCCTCAATTTGTGCTCCCACCGTCATCACGGGATTGAGGGCCGTGGCGGGTTCCTGAAAGACGAGCGCGATGCGCGAGCCGCGAAAGCCGCGCATCTCGCGCTCGGTTAGCCCGAGAAGATCCCGGCCTTCGAAGCGGATCCGTCCGTCGGGCGTTCGGGCTCCGGGGGCAAGGAGCCGCACGACGGCCGAAGCGGTGAGGGACTTGCCGCAGCCCGATTCGCCCACGAGCGCGAACACTTCTCCGCGGCGCACCGTAAAGTCGACGCCCGAGAGCGCTTCGATCGGTCCCGAGGCTGCGGGGAGCGTCAGCGTGAGGCGGTCCACATGAAGCAAAACGTCATCCGTGCGGCTCATCGGTCTTCCTTTTCCAAAACGGCGTGCGGGTCGAAAGCGTCCCGTACGGCCGCGGCCACCAGGTTGGCGCAGAGGACGAACGCGACGAGAAAGAGAAATGCGGCGGCGAGATTCCACCAAACGACGGGCGAGCGGCTCATTTCGCTGCGCGCGGCGTTGACCATCGTACCGAAGGAATTCATCACGGGATCGACCCCCACGCCTACGTAGGAAAGCACCGCTTCGTAAAGAACCACGCCCGAAAAGTCGAGTACCGTCACGATGAGAACGATGTGAAGCACGTTCGGAAGCACGTGCTTCACAAGAATCGCCGGGGCGGGAACGCCCAAGGCTCGGGCTGCGAGTACATAGTCGAGCGAGGCGATCCGCATGGCTTCGGCGCGAATGAGGCGCGCGAGCGTCGCCCAACTCGTGAGCCCGATAATGAGCGCAAGGAGAAAAAGCCGCATGTCCGCTCGTTCCAAGCCCGTCGGCCACCGCTCGGGGAAGCGGTCCATGAAGGCCGTTGTCATGAGTACGGCCGCCGCAATGAGAAGCACTCCGGGGATCGAGGAGAGCGTCGTGTAAATGTACTGAATCACGTCGTCCGCCCACCCTCGGAAGTACCCTGCCGCAAGGCCCGCCGTCACGGCAAAGGGAAGAGCCGAGAGCGTCGCGAGCGTCCCGATCACGATCGCCGTGCGAAGGGATTTGAGCGCCTCGTACAGAACGTCCGTGCCCGCCGCATCGGTGCCGAGCACGTGTCGCTCGGGCCAGAGGGCGATCACGAGCCCCGTGAGAGCACAAAGGACGACGAAGGTTGCACGGGGTGCAAGACGAGCAAGGTGTCGACGGCGGGTTTCACCCGGTTTCCCATTCTTTCCGTTCGTTGCGGATTTTGTGCGGCTCACAAGGCCCGCGATCCCGAGGAGCAGGACGCCCGCACCCGTCCCCGCCGTCCAACCGACAAGGCCCAGGGACACGAGTTCGCCCGCGCTTGCGGTTTCGCCCGACGCATTCCGGCGGATCGAGCGCAACGGCTGAAAGTCCCGCACGGGTCCCGCGCTTGTCGCGGCCGTCGATTTGTCGAATTCGCGCACGGCAAAGGGTGCCGAATAGCTGCGCTCGGGTCCCGCCGCGCCGAGGACGTTGAAAACGAGGTCGTCGAAAAGCGACGTCGTCACGGGGGAGTAGGCGGTTTGAACCGCCCCCTCGGCGGGCGGCAGGGGCTTTCGGTAGTGCACCGAATCGAGAAGCGCGATCGCAAAGAAAAATCCGAGAACGACGAGGGACGCCGACGCGGACGGCCGGGCGAGAACGAGCTTCCAACGGGCGGCCACGTCGGGGCGACGCCCGAGGACGACCGCCGCCGCGACGCACCCCGCAAGGAGCGCCGCCATCACGAAATCGGTGGCGAGAAAAACGGGCAAAGGCGCAACAAACACGGTCGGAACCTCCGTCACGCACGCCCGAGTCGGATTCGGGGATCCGCCCAGGTGTAGACGATGTCGGTGAGAATGAGGCCCGCGACATAAGCAACGGTGCCGAGGAAAACCATGGCGCGCACGACCGAGAAGTCCTGTGCGTTGAGGGCGTCGATCGTGTAGCTCCCGAGCCCGGGGATCCCGAAGAAGCTTTCCATGATGAGACTTCCCATGAAGAGCATCGGAATCATCGCGACGCTTGAGGTGATGATCGGAAGCGACGCGTTTCGCAACACGTGTCCGAAGAGAATCCGCTCTTCGGTGAGGCCCTTCATGCGGGCGAGCCGCACGTAATCCTTCTCCATCTCTTCGAGGAAAAGCGCGCGATAAAGGAGCGTGTCGCTTCCGAGGCGCGAGAGGATCCCGAGAGCTACGGGAAGAAGCAAAAAGACGAATGCCCCTTCGTCCGAGGCCCAGCCCGAAACGGGAACGAGCCGCATTACCTTGCCGAAAAGCCACTGGCCGAGAATCACGTAGAAAAGGGACGAGACCGACATGAGAACGACCGACAACCCCACGGCCGCCGCCTCGAAAGCCGTGCGCCGGAAAAGCACGACCACAAGCGACCAGGTCACAAGCACCAGGAGCCCGAGCACGAAGGTCGGTACGGCCAAAAGGAGCGACGGCACGGAACGCGTGCGGATTTCGGCCGCGATGTCGCGTCCCGAGTCGCTCGTTCCGAAGTCGAGCGCGAGCATCGGAACGCTTTTGCGCCAGAAGAGGGTTTCGGTGAACTTCTCCGTCCCTTCTGCCGTTTCGTTCACGAAAAGCGGCAAATCGTAGCCGTGCGCCGCCTTCCACGCTTCGACCGCCTCGGGCGTGATGCGTTTCCCGCCCAAATTGAGTCGCGCCATGTCGTCGGGCGTGTTGACCGCGAAAAAGAGAAGAAACGTGAGAAGGTTGACGCCGAAAAGGACGAGTGCGCCGTAGAGGACGCGGCGAACAAGGTAAGCGATCATCGGGCGGCTCCTTCGCGGGCGCTTTCTCGGACGTTTTTGACCGTGTCGTCCGAGAGACTTTCGGGCGGACGCATCCGCAACCCTTCGCGCCGCGCCCGTACGCGGCGGGCAAAGAGAACGAGTGCGGCGACGGCCGCGGCGAGAAGCCCCAAGGGGGCGAGCTCGGGCGGATTCCATTCGGCGATGCGCTCCGAGCGCAGTTTCGCGTCGATCTCGAGGTAAGGAAGGCCGTTTCGAATCATTGAGGAGGGTTTCGCGTTTCGCACCCACTCGTGATAGGCCGCGGCGGCGGCCGGGAAGTAGCCGAACATGACGGGCGCGTCTTCTTGGAGAATGCGGATCATCCGGTCGATGCGCTCCGCCTTTTCGGGGCCGTCGTCGAGGTAGCGCATCGCTTCGAACTCCCGGTCGAACGCGGCGCTCGCGTAGTTTGAAGCGTTTTCGCCGCCTCCGCGCGCCTTGGCGTTCGGGCCGTAAAAGAGAAAGAGGAAGTTTTCCGCGTCCGGGTAGTCCGCCACCCAACCCCAGAGAAAGATCTGCGCCGCGCCCCGATCCATCTTTTCCTGGAAGCGGTTGTAGTCGGTCGCGCGAATTTCAAGCTGAATGCCGAGCTTCGCGAACTGCCGCTGGTACCACTCGAGGTAGGCCTTGGACCCTTGGGCCGCGTTCTGGTAGTCGAAGTTGAGCACAAGCGGCCGTCCCGTCTTCGCGTCGCGTCCGTCGGGATAGCCCGCCTCGCGCATGAGGGCCCGGGCTTCTTCGATCGACCGGCGTTCGACGCGCACTTTGCCGGGCGCGTCGGGTGATTCGATGCGTCGGTATACCGCGGGGTTGAAGGCCGACGGGCCGTCGTCGCGCCAGCCGAAAAGGCCGGGCGGAATCGGGCCGTGTGCCGCGATCCCCTGGTTCTTCTGAAAGATCGCGATGTTTTCTTCCCAGTCGACCGCAATCGAAATCGCCCGACGCAAAAGCCGCGCCCGGCGTTGCTCTTCGGGGGTGCCCGTGCCGCCGAGGACGGGGTCCAACCAATTGAATCCCACGTACCAGAGACCCGCTTCGACGGTCGAGGGGAACTGCAACTTCTTTTTGGTGTAGAGCGCCGCCTTTTCCGGGTCGTCGTTCATGGCCGCGACGAACCCGAGCCCCGTGTCGACCCGATCGATCGAGGGACTGTCGTAGTAGCCCTGAAGAAATTTCGTCTGTAGCGGAACGGCTTCTTTTTCGATGTCGAAAACAACACGGTCGGTAAGCGGCAACGGCTTCCCGCACGCGTCCAACAGTCCCCGTTCCCGGTCGCCCGCCTCGCCCTCGCAGGGATAGGTTTCCGTGCGAAAGAGAGGGTTGCGCTCAAGCACGTGACGTCGGTTTTCCTCGAAGACCGCCATGCGGTAGGGACCCGTTCCGACGGGCCAGGTGTCGAGCGAAAAATTGTTGCGCGCGAACCCCGCCTGCGCGTAAAAGCGGTCCGCTTCGGGCGGCACGGGCGCGAAAAAGGTCATCGAGAGCCAGTTCGAAAACTGCGGGTACTTTCCGTGCACGCGAATTTCGAGCGTGTGCGCGTCGATCGCGCGCACGCCCCGAATTTCGTGCGTCGACAGGTCAAGGTAGCGCGACGCCGCCGATTCGCCCCGTTCCCGACGGGCTTTCTCTTCGTCGGCAAGCTTTGCGGCGAATTCGTCGAGCCCCACGATGTGGTGCGCGAGCGTACCGAGAACGGGACTCACGACCCGGGGGCTCGCGAGGCGCTTGATGCCCCAGACGTAGTCGTAGGCCGTAAGTTCGCGGGTCGCCGCGTGCTCGAAGTCGGCGGGCGAGCGCTTTTGCGCCGCCACCTCGAACGGAAGATCGTGATAGAGAAACCGCCCGTCGGCGTCTTTGGCGAACGCGGGATGCGGTGCGTAGAAAATCCCTTTGCGAATCGGAATCGTGTAGATCGACTCGGCGATCGTTGCGGGATCGGCATCGTCGGGCAACGTCCGCCCCGATGCGTCTACGTAGGTCGGGTGCACGACGCGCTCGGCCGTGCGACCGACAAGTTCGTAGGGGCGCTTCAAGTAGTGGTATTGATAAAGCGGCTCATAGATGTTGTACGTATAGACCGTCTCATCCGCCGAGTAGGAGCGCTGCGGGTCGAGCGTTCTCGGGCTTCTCCCGCCGAAGGCCGTAAAGAGCGTGTTCGTTTCGTATTCGGCCGCGGGGCGAGGCGAGTTGAGGAGAAGCGGCTGCTCGGCCGCGTTCGTCGTCCCGGCCGCTGCGAGCGCAATCACGAGCCCCGCCGCGCATGCGATCCCTGCCGTGCGACTCCGGGCGGTGCGGCATGCAAAGCGTGTGCGACGCTTCGGAAACGTCAGAAGCTTGCGTAAAGGTTCGGCGAGAAGCGTTGTGAGCGTGGCGGGCATTTCGGTTCTCGGAAGCGGTCGGGATAGGGCTTATGCTCGGGCGAATCGAGCGTCTTTCATTCTCGCACGATCGTGCCGAAGGATTCGGCCACGTTCTCCTTCGTCGCCTCAAGCGTCGTGATGAAGTAGCGTTGCATCTCGCGCTCGTGCGGGATTCTTCACGGTCGCGTCCAACATGATTGGGGCTGGAGCGGGGGTATGCCCTTCGGGTTTTTCAGGAAGGTGCCTGCACGGTTTTGCAGTAAGATCGATGTCAAGAATCTCGATGTCGAGATAAAAGAGAGAACATCAATGCCGAACGAAGACTTTAGCGAGGTAAACGGTACGCCCGACTTCTTTGATGTTCAAGAAGCCGAGTGGCATGCGCGTTTCCCGGACAAGAACATCCGTTGCAACGGTACGGTGACGCGACTCGTCCGCCTGGCGCAACATTCTCGCCGCCGCACCGAACGCATTTTCGAGCGTTACGGGCTCTCGATCGGCGAGGTGGAGGTGCTCTCTGCCGTAGTGCGCAGTCCCGACCACCGGTTGCAACCCAAGCACCTGCACGAACGCATGATCATCTCTTCGGGCGGCCTCACGGCCCGCATCGACAGTCTCGAGAAAAAGGGCGCGCTTGTGCGTGAACCCGACGCGCGGGATCGTCGCGCATGGATTTTGCAGGCGACGCCTGCCGGTGTCGCGCTTGCCATCGAGGTGCACGCCGCACACGTGCGCGACGAAGAGCGTTTTATTGAAGCGCTCGACTCCGAAGAATCGGTCGTTCTTGAAAGGCTCCTTAAGAAACTCGTGCTCTCCGTCGAGCCCGAGGAGGGCGATCCGGGAGCCGGTGACCTTTAAGACATAAGAAAGGGTGCATCCGCTTCCCGGATGACTTGTCCGCCGGGTCGGGAGCAACCGCTGCAACCACATCGAATTTGCAAAAAAAGGAGGCAAAGCTCATGTGTTGGAAACATGTCATCGCGCTCTTCGACGTTCTTGACGATCCTGCCGCGACGGGAGAGCGCGTTCTTGAAACGTTCAAACTGTTCGAAGCCTGCGGCATCTCGACCTCCTTGACGACGATCGAAGGCGCGCGCGGGCGCGTTGACTTCGTGCACATTCTCATTCCGGGCAAGCGCGGCCGGACGTTCGGCGGCGACGCTCCGACGCTCGGCATCATCGGACGCCTTGGCGGGATCGGTGCGCGTCCCGAGCGGATCGGCTTCACGTCGGACGGAGACGGCGCACTCGCCGCCCTTTCGGCTGCGCGCAAGCTCGCCGAGATGCACGTTCGAGGCGACGTGCTTGAGGGCGACGTGATCATAACGACCCAGATCTGTCCTACGGCTCCGACGCGGCCTCACGAACCCGTCCCCTTCATGGATTCGCCCGTGCCGAGCGCCGTGAGTAACGAGCATGAAGTCGATCCCGCGATGGATGCGATCCTCACGATCGATACGACGAAGGGGAACCGTATTCTCAACGCGCGGGGCGTCGCCGTCACGCCGACCGTACGGGACGGGTGGATTCTACGCGTGTGCGAACCCGCACTCGACATCCTCTCGACCGTGACGGGGCGACTCCCGCTCGTTCTGCCCGTCACGATGCAGGACATCACGCCCTACGGCAACGACGTCTACCACTTGAATTCTATCCTGCAACCTTCGGTTGCGACGCGTGCTCCCGTGATCGGCGTTGCGATTACGACGGTCTCGCAGGTGGCGGGATGCGCCACGGGCGCTTCGCATCTCACGGACGTCGAAGAGGCGGCGCGCTTTGCGGTTGAGACGGCAAAGGCCTATACGGCGGGGCGCTGCCCCTTCAATGACGAAACCGAATACCGGCGCATTCTTGAGCTCTACGGTTCGATGGCTCATCTGCGTACCATGGGAGAAAAAGCATGACTTGGAGTCTCTGGCTTGCGGGGATCGCGACGATCCTCACAATCGCGGCGCTTTTGAAGCGATGGGAAACGCGTTTGGTGCTTTTCACAGCCGGTTTGGCGATGGCGGTTCTTGTGGGCGAACCACAGACCGCCATGAAAGCATTCATCGCCAATATGACGAACGGATCGCTCATTACGTCGATCTGTTCTTCGATGGGCTTTGCCGCAGTGATTGCCATCACGCGGTGCGACGTGCATTTCGTGGGGCTCTTGGTGAAGCCGCTCGGAAAACTCGGCGTCTTTCTGTTGCCCTTCTGCATGCTCGTCGCCTCGTGCGTCGCAGTGGCGATCCCGAGCGCTGCGGGTTGCGCCGCGGCTCTCGGCCCCACGATGATTCCGCTCATGGTTCGCGCGGGCTTCCATCCGGCGATCGCGGGCGCGGCCATCATCGGTTCGATTACGCCGTCGACGCTCAGCCCCGGAAGCTCCCACAACGTCTGGATCGCGAAAATCGCCGAAATGGACGTGATGGACCTCATCGTGCAGTTCGCTCCCGAAGTGCTCACGATGTGTGCGTTGAATATCGTTCTTGTAACGGCAATGGTTTTTGTTTTCCGAGACTACAAGCGCCCGCAGCCGGGCGAAGACCTCGGCTTTTCGGTCGTTGCCGACGAGCGCGGCCAGTTGCCCGAACATCCGAGTATGCTTCGCGCCGTCGCTCCGATTCTCCCGGTTGTTCTCCTGATGCTCGGTGCGACCGTGGTTCCGCAGATCCGCATGTCGGTCGCGGAAGCTATGGTATACGGTTCGATCTACACGCTTCTCATCACGCGCTCGAATCCGCAGACCGTCACGAAGGAATTCTTCGGAGGCATGGGCAAAGGCTACGCGAACATCATGGGCATCATTATTGCGGCTGGGTGTTTCGCAGGCGGTCTGCGCGCCTGCGGCGTGATCGATTCGCTGATTGAGACCCTCAAGCACTCGAACGACATTGCGCGCTACGCGGCCAACTTCGGTCCTTTTGTCATGGGGGTGCTCACCGGTTCGGGAGACGCCGCCGGGCACGCCTTCAATCAGGCCGTGACGCCGTATGCCGCCGACTTCGGGATGAAAATCGAAAACCTCGGTATGGTGGCCGCTCTTTCCGGAGCCTTCGGTCGCATGTGCTCGCCGATTGCCGGCGCGACTATCGTGATCGCCGGCATGACCAAGCTTTCCCCGCTCGACGTCGCCAAACGCATGGCGATCCCGATGCTGGTCAATCTCGTTTTACTCGGATTCGTATTCGAGCTTTGATGCAAGGAGTCACAACATGTCCGATATTGTGAAGTCCATGATTGCCGACCGCAGGCGTCTGCATGCGCGTCCCGAAGAGGGGTGGTGCGAATTCGAGACCACGTACCTGATCGTCGATCGACTTCGAACGCTCGGCTTCGAAGTGTGGACCGGCGACCGTGCGGTAGATCCCGAGCATGCTCTCGGGCGTGATTCGAAGCTTGTCGAGGACGCGGCGGCGCGCGCTTCGGCGCATGGCGTTCCTCAGTCGTTTCTCGATGAAACGAAGGGCTATACGGGTGCCGTCGGTGTTTGGAAGACCGGACGTCCGGGGCCCGTAACCGCTCTGCGCTTCGATATCGACGCATTGCCGATTGACGAGACGACCGACTCCGAACACGAAGCTTGTCGGGGCGGATACCGATCCGAAATTCCCGGCTTTTCACACGCCTGCGGTCACGACGGTCATACGGCCGTCGGTCTCGGCGTCGCCGCCTGGGTGGCGGAGAATGCAGACAAGCTCTGCGGCACCGTCAAACTTCTTTTCCAGCCGGCAGAAGAGGGCGTTCGCGGTGCGGCCGCCATGACTGCACGCGGCGTTGTCGACGATGTCGACTGGTTTGCGGGTGCGCACATCGGCTGCTCGGCCCGTCTGGGACAAGTAGGCGTGTCGCATCACGGCTACCTTGCCACGACGAAGTTCGATTTGGACATTACGGGCGTTCCTTCGGCGGCGGGAAGTCCCGAAAAAGGAAAGAGCGCTCTCATGTGCGGCGCCGCTCTCTGCATGTCCCTCGGGTCGCTCCCCGGGCACAGCGGCGGCATCACGCGCGTGCAAATCGGCAAGTTCAATTCGGGAACGGGGCGAAACATCGTTGCCGAACACGCCTCGCTCGTGATGGAAGTTCGCGGCGAAACGACCGAGATCAATGACTACATGGCCAAGGCCGTCGAGTCGACCGTTTCGGGCATCACAGCCGCATACGGCTGTATGTACGATCTGCGTCGGGTCGGCGAGGCCGTGACCTACCGGGGCGACGAAGAGGCTGTCGAACTCATCAAATCCGCTGCGGCGGAAGTTCCGGGCGTCGATTCGGTCGTTGACATGAACGCGAAAGTCGGAAGCGAAGACTGCACGGTGCTTATCCGTCGCGTTCAGGAGCATGGCGGCAAAGCCGTGTTTTTCTACTTCGGTTGCAATCATCACGGACATCACCGTCATGACTTCGAAATTCAGGATGAAACGTCGCTCGCCATCGGCTGGGGCGTCTTTACCGGGTTCCTGAAGCGCACGAACGGGTTGCAAGCCGTCTGACCGAGTAGAGCGTCGCACGTCTCCACCCTTGTCGGCTCGACAAGGGTGGAACGGCCGGCGAGCCTGCGCGGCAAGGCGTCACGGCTTCTGCAAAGGCTTCGGATCGTGCCGAAGGAAAATGCGTCCGAGTCGACGTGCTCTATAGAATGGAAGTGCGTCGAGCCAGTTGCCGCGCTCGGCGCCCCGACCTTTTATCCCATTGAAAATTAAGGAGCCGTACCGCATGGATCACGACAAACGAGGCCCGAAACGCTATCGCATCGGCGATTTCGCCCGAGGTGTCGGCGTCACGGCCGACTTTCTGAAGCACTACCAGGAAAGCGGTCTGCTCGAAGCTCACCGCACGCCGAGCGGCTATCGCTATTACTCCTTCGAGCAGTCCGCGCGCGTGATCGACTACCTGAGGCTTCGCAACTACGGCGTGAGCGTACGGGAAATGCGCGACTACACGGACTGCGACGCCGAACGCGCGATGGCGCTTCTCGGCGAACGCACCCGCGAGATGCGCCGCACGATCGAACGCCTGCAGGCGATCGTCGACGAAGAAGACGCTTTGGAGCGCTGGTTCGAGGCGCGTCGCAAGCAGCCGATCGACTGGGAGATTCGGGAGGTCGAACCCTACGTCTTTTTGCGGCATACGAACGACCGTGCGTTTCTCGAAGACGATCGCATCCGGGAGTTGCTGCACGACTGGTGCGCGTGGCTTCCCGTCACGAAATCCGCGATGCTCGTCAAATGCGGTCCCGTAGAGGGGGCGGGAACGGTGCACTGGGGTTTTGCCGTACCGGAGCGATTGCTCGAACGCTACGGCATTCCGCGCAACGATGCCGTCGAGCGGCTCGTATTCGGGCGGGCGTTCGTTTTTCATTTCTACGAGCTCGAGGGCTCCTTCGACATGAAGTCCGTAGTCGAAGGACGTCATCCCGCCTGCGAATGCCTTCGCGAACTCGGCTTTCGCGTGACGGGTGACGGGCTCCTCATAAACGAAATGCGCCTGGCGGACGAAACGGGGAAAGCATACCCGGGGCTCGGGCGTTTCATCCTCCCCGTTGATCGCGCTTGAGATCAATTCCAAAAACAACGCCCCCCGGCGCACGGGGCGTCGGAGGGCGTTGCTTTCGAGGAAACTTCCGTGGGAGTTGGACTTCCGGATCAGAACTTGTGAACGATCCCGACCGTGAATTCCAACACGTCTTCCGTGGCGGTCGGCTTTTCGGTCTTGTAAGCCTGCGAGTAGTCGGACGCGATCCAGTCGGCCGCCGTGTAGAGCGTCGTACGGCGCGAGAGCGCGTACGTGTAGCCCACGGCCGTTTGCCAGGTGCTCATCGTCATGTCGGAGTCGACGCTGCCTTCGAAATCGCCGTAGCCGATGCCGAACTTCGCCGTGCCGCCGAAGGCGGGAACGTCGACGCCGACGTTGACGCCCCAACCGTCCACACCCGAAGCGAGCGCGAAGGTGGTCGTCTTGGCCGCGGCCGCATAGCTTTCGAAGATCTGAGCGTAGCTGTAGAACTTCGCCCAACCGGCGTCGAAATTCGCGCCGAGATTCCAGGAAAAGCTGTCGTCGAGGCGCTCGGCATCGGCCGCGGGTTGCGCCTGGTTGATGGATTCGACGCCGAAGGCAACCATCATCTTGTCGTTGCGGTAACGAATCGCGCCGCTTGCCATGCGTTCGACGGAGCTCTTTCCTTCGATGCCCGAACCGTACTTCGTCGTGTCGGCACCGAATGAGTACTGAACGGTCGCATCGACCCCGGCAAATGCGGGCGTCGTGTAAGCGACGGCGTTGTCGATGAATTCGTAACCGAGCGAAACCACCTGGAGATGGCCGCCGATGTCGCCCCAACCGCAGGAGAAGGGGCTCACCACGTGACCGAAGCGGGCGTACGGGCCGTTGCCGCCCACCATCGAACCCATGCGGCCGAAAGAGAGGTACCCGAAGTCGCCGTCGAGATAGACGCGCGCGTCGCGCCCGAAGAGACGGCCGCCCTGGCTGAGAGCACCCGAGTCGGTCGAGAAGCCGTTTTCAAGCACGAATCCCACCTTGAGGCCGTTGCCGAGGTCTTCTTCGCCCTTGATGCCGAAGCGCGAGCCGATGTATTGACCGGAAACCATGCGGCTCTGCGTCGAATCGGTGCCGTCGGCGTATTCGCGGTGCTGAACGGAAAGGCCGTAGTCGAGCACGCCGTAGAGTTGGACGTCGGAGGCCGTCGCGGGAGACGCAAGCGCGGCGAGAGCCGCAAGCGAGGCCGCATGAAGAAGGGTCTTTTTCATGTTGGTTCCTTTGGGAACGAGGGTTGAAAATCGGTCGAAAAAGAAGAAATGAACTGCTCCCGAGCCGGTGGGGCGGGCTCGGGAACGTTTGCAGCAGGTTAGGAGCGCGCGAGCTTGAGGCCGACGATGCGGCCGAAGGTCACGGTGCGACCGCAGGCCATGCCGGTCGCGAGGTTCGGGTACTCGTTCGCGAAGTAGCAGCCGCTGTCGTTGCCGATGACGTAGAGACCGGGGATGGGCTTCCCTTCCGGATCCATCGCGTTGAGGTCGGTGTTGATGTGAATGCCGTCCATCGTGCAAAGCATCCAGCCGACATTCTTCGCGCCGTAGAAGGGAGGCTTGTCGATGGCGGAGAGGCGGTGCTTTTCTTTCCCGAAGTCGACGTCTTCGCCCTTTGCGTAGAGTTCGTTGTGGCGCTTGACGCTCGCCTTCACGGCGTCGACGGGAAGACCCAGGGCGTGCGCGAGATCTTCAAGCGTATCGGCCTTCTTGACGTAACCCTTTTCGACGAGTTCGGGGAGCATCTTCTCTTGGACCACCTGCCAGGGGATGTTGGGTTCGGCCCCGTTTTCAAACGGGAACATGCGCGAGCAGCCGTGCATCTTGAAGGCTTCGGCGTACTTCACCCAGTTCGAATCGAAAAGCGTGTAATGGGCGTGGTCCTTGTGGTACTCGTTCGAGTGAAGGACGTTTTCGTACGTGCCCGACTCGTTCATGAAACGCTTGCCGTCGGAATCGAGCTTGAGCCAGGGCTGCGAGCCCATCCAGAAAAAGCCGCTGTCGCCCGATTCGATCGTTTCGCGGCCCGGCTTCTGGTCGGGACGGATCGCGCAGCGGTCGAACATCATCATCGAGTGCGTTTCGTCCATCTTCGCACCCGCCCAGAGGCAGGCGCGGATACCGTCGCCGCGGGCGCCCGGCATGGCGCCCGTGCGGCCGACGATGCGAAGGTTCCAAGGCTGAAGCGCTTCGATCATCTTGTAGTTGCGCGCGTAGCCGCCCGTCGCGACCACGACGCCCTTGGCGGCGACGTAGCGAACGAGCTTGCCGTCGGCGTTGCGGGCGATGCAACCCGTGACGCGCCCGTTCTTCTTTTCGAGCTTCAACATCGTTGTCGAATAGTCGAAGCGGGCGCCGTGCTTCACCGCATAGTCGTAGAGCACGCGGTTGAGGTCGATGAGCTTCCCGTCTGCGTCCTTGGCGTCGAGTTTGGGCGAATGGCCGATCGCGAAGTGCTTGTAGCGGGTATCGTCCCCTTTGTCGCCCGATTCGTGTTTGAGCGTGAGCCCGCGTTCGGCCATAAGGTCGCCGAGCCAGTCGATGACGGCGCCCGATTCGTCGCACCAGAGCTTGACGAGGTCCTGACGGATGTGACCGCCCGCGTACTGCGTCGCCATGGCGATGAATTCGAACTTGTCGATCTTCGTGCCCCATTCCTTCTGGTAGCGGCTGTCGATCGCGCCGAGGTCTTCGCGCACGCCCGTGCCGACGGGGAAGCGGTCGATGCCGATCACCTTGCCGCCCGCTTCGGCAGCCGACGCCACGGCGAACATGCCGCCCGTGCCGCAACCGACGACGAGGATGTCCGTGCGGTGGGTCGCCGTGATTTCGCTTTCGGCGAATTCGGGTTCCTTGCCGAGCCAGTCGCCGTCGTCGCCCTCTTCGTCTTGCTTGTTGACGACTTCAACCGGAATTTCGCCGCGGGCCTGGGCGATACACTTCGCCGCGGCCTGGTGCACGGCTCGCGAGGTGATCGTGGCGCCCGAAACGGCGTCGATTTCGGCGCTCTGCGCCGCCATGAGGGATTTCTTGAGGGTCTCGGCCGCCGCCTGACCGATCGTGGGCGTTTCGTGCGAAACGTCGAGCACGACGTCGGTGATGCGGTTGGCGTCGAACGTCATCGTCACGACGACGTCGCCGCCGATACCCTGGGCGGTGGCGGAGTAGACGCCGGGCTTGTAGATGCCCGCCGAAGCCGCCCGGGCGCCGACGGCCGCGAGGGACGCGCTGCCGGCGATGGTGTTGCGCAGGAACGCGCGACGCGAGAAAGCTTTGGTCATGATTCGTATGCCTTTGTCAAAACCGGAGAAAACCGGAATCAAGCCGAAATGACGCCGCACGCGCGGCGCGGCGAGAACGGCAACAAAGGTACGACCGAGGGTCTGACACGAGTCAAATACCCATTAAGGGATAGATAAGAAGGCGTTGTCGGAGGGTGGTGTGCGGGTTTTTACCGAGTATCGGGTCCCTCTCGGCGTGTCCTTCGGCGAAGTTCGCGCGCCGCGAATGCGAGGCGTCGGGCCGCGTTTTCAAAGGGTTTTCGGGAAAGACGGAGAAGCGTGCTCCGCGCGTACCGACCGAAGTCGGGTGTAGGACCCGACTTCGGCGGGAAGAACGACCTCTGAAGGAGACGAGGAAGGGTTATTCCCGATGATTTTCGTACGAAGGGGGCGCTCCCTCCCTGCGTGTTCGACCGATTCGCTGAAGGCAGGTACAATCCGCATTCGCTTCCGAAGTCCGAGGGAACCGACAACATGTTCCCAAGCGGCTTGCTTTCGACTCGTTTCTCTTTTATCGACTTCTCGACCGTCATGCTTTCCTGGACCTACCTCATCGTTGCGGGACTCTTCGAAATGGGCTGGCCGCTCGGCTTCAAGCTTGCCAACGCGGCCGAAGGCCGCATGTCCTGGGTTTGGATCGGCCTTTCCGTCCTTTCCATGGTGGCCTCGGGGTACTTCCTTTTTCAGGCCCAGAAGACGATTCCGATCGGCACGGCCTACATCGTCTGGACCGCGATCGGCGGCGTCGGCACGGCGGTGATCGGGATGATCTTTTTCGGTGACAGCACCTCGATGCTGCGGATCTTCTTTCTCTTCATGATCCTCGTCGGCGTCATCGGTCTGAAGCTCGCGCACTGAGCACGCACGACACCTCATGCAACAACGGCCCCCGAACGGCATGCGCTCGGGGGCCGTTGCTTTTTGAGAGTGTGGCGGCGCCAGGAGGTCGGGGCGGGTCGGGCGATAGGAAAAACACTATTTTGTATAGAGGTTTTCTCGGATATGGTGCCGTTATGTCACGGATGCGACAGAATTTGGCGCATGCCGGTCGTATGATGAGCCGCGAACAGGCGGCCGCCCGGATGCCTCATCCCGAGTAGGGCGTTGCGCGGCCGAAGCTCCATGACCACTGAGGACCTATGCAAACACCTTTCAATTGGATCTGCGCGTTGATGGCACGGCACGAGCTTGCTCGACCCGACGGTCGGGCGCTCTACGAGTACCGGCTCGAAGAGAACGACCTGGAGGAGCTCGGTACGGTTTTGCGAGAGGAGTTGAGACGAAAGGGCCGAATCGCCGTCGAGGATCGAAATTTCTGGCGGGCCTACGTCGTTTATACGGCGCTCTTTTCCTATTTCCGCTACGGCGGAGGACCGTGGACCTGGGATGAGATCGATCGCTCGATCGGACTGCCCGAGTGGGTCGGTTGCGAGCGTAGTTCGGGTATTCGCGATGCGGCCGCTTTCTTCGGGCACGCGAACGCCATTTCCGATGTCGGCAAGAAGTTCATCGGGTATTCGATTTTCCAGGGCGGCATTCCGCTCAAGCTCCTCGAAAACCGCGAAGGCGGGATCTTCACGCTGATCTCTCAGTGCGTTCGGCAATGTCGAACGTTCGGTACGCAGGGTCTCAAAACCTTTGCCGCCGCCCGTATGGAGGCCGACAACATCCTGCAGTCGGTCGACAGCCGCCTGATGAGCACGACCGTCGCCGACGCGGCGATCGTGATGTCCAAAATTCTCGAACGTGCGGAAGAGGCTCGGGGCCTCGACGACAATGCGTACGCGAAATTCAACGAGCAATTCCCCGGCTTTCGTATTTCCGAAGAGCGCTTCCGAGCTTTCGTACAGCGCCTGGCGGAAGAGGTGCGCCACGAGGAGCATCTCGAGTGGTACCGCATTGAGCGCGCACTCGTCGTGCGAGACGGGGCATGTCAGCTCGTCGCGCGCCTGCTCGTGCCGAAGCAACGCGTGAATCTGACGTTCGACGAATTCCGACAAACGACCGGCATCGCGCCCGACACGTTGGTGCGGTGTTCGGACCTGATCATGAACCGCAAGCAATGGGGGCGCATTTTCGTCAATCCGCCCTCGGAACGAACGCCGGGGAGCGTGCTTCTCGACATTCGCAAGGGGCGTTGGTGCGATCGGGATGCCTTGGCCGCCATGATCCCGGTTCTGCGGGATCCGCGCTCTCAGCGCCCCTTTGAGATTTTCCCCGCCGTGGCGTCGAACCTCGATTTGGATGAACCGGTGCTTTTCCGCGCTTCGGCAACCGAGGGCGAGTGGCTCTTCGTCGGAAGCGGCTCCGTAAAGACGTCGGCCGACACCGCGTTGGCAATGATCCCCGAGGATGCGCGTCTCACCGACCTGCGGGGTCAGCCGATCGACGTGGAAACGGTGTGCGAGTCGTACCTCGGGTCGCGGGTCGTTCGGATCGGGGAGAGCGTGATCGTCGAGACCGGCGTCTCGAAATATCGCCTCAAACTCGGTTCCTCGGAGTCTTCCGAACTCTTCGTCTTGCGGGGCGATCAGCTGACGACGACGGTAACCGGCGTGCCCGTTTTCCGGGGCGTGCCCGAACTCTATCGTCACTCTCAGGTGTGCGTGAGTCGCGAAAAGCACTTCACCTGGTGGCGCAAAGGGGAGCGCGTGGGCGAGCCCGACCGGCGCGAGGCGGGTCTTTACACCATCCGCGTTTATGACGCCGCAGAGGAATTCGTGGTCAAGAAGTTGCGCGTCACGATCCTCCCCGAAGGAGCGTCGTTGTGTACCGAGCGCGGTCGCCGCGGGTTCGTGTTCCTGAAAGGTTGGGGTTTGAAGCAGGCGCAGGCACTCGATCGCCCCGATGTGACGTCGACGACGGACGCACTGGGCACGACGCTTGCCTGTCCGATCGTTGCGGGCATGCACAAGGTCGAAACGCTTCGGATCGCCTGCCAGACGACTCGATTCGAAGAGTTTGAGATCGAACTCGACTATCCGATGCGCTGCGCCCGCTTCCTTCTCGAGGGCAAGGTTCTCGACGAAATGGCGATGGTGGCGCTCTCGTCGGTGCGAGGCCTGGTGGTCAAGGTGCTGAACGATACGGACAGCCCCTGCGAACTCACGCTTCGCACGGAAAAGGATTCGTCGTTCGTGCTTCACGTGACGATTCCCGTCGATCCCGACACGGGTTGCGGCAACCTCATGTACGACGAATTCCGCTCGGAACTCTACCGCATGCTCCGCGTCGGTTCGGGAACCGTGATCATGGAGGTGACGGGCATGGCCGCCCGCATCCGGGTTTCGTCGGAGATCGGCACCCTGATCGTCGACGAGGAGGAACGTTGTCTGCGTTACGGGCTCGATGCGGAGGCGGGCATTCCTTCCCCGACGGTCCCGACCGAAGCGGCGGTGCTTTGCGAGCCGCTCTACCCCGAGGTGCTCGACGAGTGGAACCGTCATCCGCGGGCGTGTCTCGTTCGTTCGGGCGAACCCGCCGAAATCCCCGAGATCGTTTTCAAAACCGAAACGCCGTGGATTATCCGCAAGGCGGGTGACGACCGCTATGCCGTTCGTCCCGTGACCGCTTTCAGCGGGCGCTATCCGACCCGCCCCGACGGCAACCCGATCTACGGCTTTCTCACCGCACGCAGCGTCTGGACGGGAGAGCTTTCCGATGTCGATCGAACCCGTGCGCTTGCGGCCGTTGCGGCGGACTTCAACGATCCCGAATCGCCTCAGTGGGCCGCCTCCGAGCGGATGCTTTTGCAACTCGGTGCACGAGGCTTCGCGCTTCTGCCCTTCTGGGAAATCTTTCGGGAAAACGTGCCGCTCGCATTTGCCTATGCGCTGACGCTCGATTTGAGAACGTCGGGCGGCATCGCCGCCCGAGGGCTCGTCTTCGAGCTCGGGCGCATCAAAACCTGGCGTTGGGAGTTGATTTCTTCCGAGATGCTCGAGCGCGCGTTAAAGCGTGTGGTAAGGCTTCAAAATCTTCGGATGCACTCCGATCCGACCGCCGAACGGGCGGAAGACTATTTCCTTCGGTTTCTCCGAACGGATACGGCCGTCAATACGCCCGCCCTTATTCCGAAATATCTTGTCGCGCTCTTCAAACTGGATCTTCCCGTAGCTCCGGCATTGATGGAGGTCGCCCGAGGGACGCCCTACGAGTTGCTCGCTCGAGCGGAGACGGAGAACGACGAGCGGGCGCTGAACGAGCAGGTCTTGGCCGTCGGCCGAACGGTCGACGTCAAGGAGTACGGTCGCGCCAAAGAGGAGTGCTTCATTTTCTCCAGGCTTCTCGAATTGAATGTCAGCCCGGACATCGTCCGTCGGGCCCGAGCACGGGTCCAGACGTTTGACCTCAACCGAGGGGCGCGCTATTGCGTCATGGCTTCGCCTTTCCTCGGTGCGCTCCTCTGGGAAGCGGCCGGTACGGAAGGCGCCGTGCAGGGGCATTCCCTGGAATTCATGAAGCGCATCGCTTCGAAACCCAACTTTTTCATGCTCGAGAGCGCGCTTGAGCGCAACGCCTCGTGGTCGCAGTGGTGCATTGCCGCGGCGGCCTGTCTCGTCGATCGAAGCCGACAGGCTACGAACGGATCGTTCCGCTGACCGAACCCGCCGACAAAGGAGAAAATTGCGATGAACAACTACAAACGCCTTCAGGGCGGTTACTGGTCGAGCTTTTTGCCGACGCTGAAAACCAAAGCCATCAACGAGGCGCTGGGTTCCGTCTACTTTCAAAACGAGCCGCTCAACCGATGGTTGCGTACGAAGCTTGAGAGCGGCAATCCCGGTCTCTTTGCCGACGCGGTCTTCGAAGCGAATTTCCCGTGGGAACATGCCGCGTGCACGACGAAAGGCCTCGTGCGCGAGGGCGTGCTTGAGGAGAACGTTGGTCGACTTCTCGCCGACCGACCCTACGCCCACCAAGAGAAGGCGTACCGTACGCTCCTCGACACGTCGCGCGTCAACAGCGCGATCATCTCCGCGGGCACGGGCTCGGGGAAGACCGAATGCTTCATGGCGCCGATTCTCACCGACGTTTGCCGCGAAGCGAACGGGCCGCAGTACCGCGAGGGGATTCGAGCCCTCTTCATCTATCCTCTCAATGCGCTCATCGAAAGTCAGCAAGAACGTTTGCGTCGGTTCACGCAGGACTTCAAGGGAAAGGTGCGGTTCGTGCTTTACAACTCGAGCCTGCCCGACACCAAGAAGAAAACGCCCGAGACGTTCGAGCACCCCGAGGAAGTGTTCGATCGCGTGTCGATGCGCCAGCACCCGCCGCAGCTGATGCTCTCGAACCCCTCGATGATCGAGCGCATGCTCTTGCGCCGTCAGGATCGCGACATGGTACAAAAAACGCGTGCCGCGAAGTGCTTCCGATGGGTGGTGATCGACGAAGCGCACACGTACGTCGGCGCCAAAGCGGCGGAACTCGCGCTCCTTCTGCGTCGCCTGATGAACGTCTTCGGAGTCTCGCCTCGGGACGTGCATTTCGTGCTCACTTCCGCCACGGTCGACGCCGCCGACGCGAAGGCGTGCGACGGGCTGAAGGCCTTTTTGAAAGACCTCTCGGGAACGGCCGAATCGAACGTGCACCTGATTCTCGGCAAGCGTGCGCTTCCCGATGCCGTCGACCTTGCGGCGCTTTCCGACAGAGCGTCGCCCGACGCGATCGCCGCGGAGATGGAGAACGCTCCCGCCGATCGGGTGTTGGAACGCCTCAAGCGTTCGTACCCGGCCATGAAGCTTCGCAATGCGTTCATTGCCAAGGGTTTCATGAGGCTCTCGGAAGTGCGCGAGCTTCTCGGCGGCGTCTCTGCGGATGAGGCGCTCAAGTGGCTCGACCTTCTCTCGCTTCCGCCTTCCGGAAAGGAGGCCGCGTTGCTGCCGCTGCGTCTCCATCAAATGATCAACTCGACGGGGCCGCTCATGGTGTGTCCCGACCCGCAGTGCCCCGATCGGGATCCGGAACTGATCGACCAGAAGTGGCATTTCGGGCAAATTTGGCTCGACGAGCGTAAGACGTGCAGTTGCGGGACGACTCTGCTTCCTCTCGTTGCGTGCGGCAATTGCAGCAACGTGGCGCTCCTGTGCGAGATCGACGGCGACAATCCGCCGGTGCCACCCGGCAACAGCCGCGACCTCGGCAAGCTCTGGTCGGATTTCGAAAAGTCGGGGCACCTCGGCGACGTTGAAGAAGGCCTGACGGGAAGCGGCTCGAACGAAGATGCCGGGGCGTCGTCCGAAGAGGGCGATATGCCCGATGCGTTCGGCGGCTTCGGATTCGAGGCGTCGCGGGGTCTCGTCATCAACGACGCGGACAATGCGAACGTCGAGGCTTGCAGTGCGTTTCCGCTTTCACCCTTCTCCGTCGTTCAGGCGGACGGCGAGGAGCGATCCGTTTTCCTTCGAGTCGGGCTGGAGGCGATGAGCGGCCCGGGCGTCTTCTGTTGCCCGTGCTGCGGCATGGAGACCGACCGCTGGTACATGCGTCGCATCTCGGATCGGTATGTTCAGTTCCTCATCTCCTACATCCTGAGTCGCAGTTCCGGCATGAACGACGCGAACCTTCCCATGAACGGTTCGCGCTTGCTTTGCTTTTCGGATTCGCGCGGTCGCACGGCGTCGGCCGGGGCGCTCCTTGAGCGCGAGGGCGAACGCGGTCTGACGGTTCGGAGCGTCTACGTGAGCGCGCAAACGAATGAGAAGCGAGCGGAGGCCGCGCTCCAAAGCATGAATGCGGCGGGCGTCGTGACGTCCCTCACAAAGATCGAGGAAATCGTCGGGGGCATCTCCGAAGATTCGAGAGAGATGGTTCGTCAAGCGCTTCTCAGCCAACGGAAGGCGGCTTTGGCAGCGGCGACAACCAAGATCGTTCCCTGGAAGGATGCGAGGGAGGGGGTTGCCCAGGCCATCGGACAGATGCGGTGTTCGCATCTCCAGAGCGTTATCCGATCGCTTGGCATCAAAGAAAATCTGGATTTCGCTCAGATTCTGCTGCTGCGCGAGTTCGGCTATCGTCCCGTCAACGGTGCGAGCATCGAAACGTGCGGACTGATCGGCGTAGCGTATCCCGCGCTTGAAAGAAATTGGGAGCCGCCGAGTGAATGGCCTTGCGGAGAGGAAGCCTGGAAAACGTACCTCACCTTCGTGGCGGACTACTTCCTGCGTGCGAATCATGTCATCAGCATGCCTTCGACGTGGAGAAGCGCGGGCGGCGACCTGCGGATCGTTTCGCGCTCGGTGGTCAGACCGAACTACGAGGGCGAGCGCTCGAAGTTCGTGCTCGCCTGGCCCCGCGTCCGACGCGAAAACCCGATGCGCTCCCAGCGAATCGTTCGCTATACGGCGGCGCTCCTCGGCGTGAATCTCGAAACGGCTCTCCCCGACGATTACGAAGCCGTCGATCGGGTGCTCCGGCGGGCTCATGACGACCTGGTCAAAGCACAGATCCTGGTCGAATCTCAAACACCGAACGCTTCCTGGATGGTGCTCGAGGAGAGCGCGGGCTTTGAGGTCAATCGCAAGGCGTATCGGTTCCCCGGCGTCAATGCGCTCTTCGGTCGTGTGATCTGTCGTACGCCCGGTGACCTCACGACGGCCGTTTGTCCGATTCGCCCCGAGATCGTCGGTTGCGAAGAAGTGGTATTGCCGTCGGATCCGCCGGAGGACGTGCTCAATCGCGCCGACGCGGAGGAAATCTGCCGCAGTGTCGAAGAAAGCGACGCCTATCGGGCAGTGATCGAGCGCGGCGTCTGGAACCGTTTGGGAACCTACGCGCTCGAGCGCACCGATTACTTCTCCGCGGCGGAACACTCGGCCCAGGTGGATCATCAGTCGCGCGTCGACTACGTCAAGGAATTCAACGACGGCGTGCTGAACGTGCTCTCCTGCACGACGACGATGGAAATGGGGATCGACATTGCGGGCTTGCAGACCGTATACATGTCTGGCGTTCCGCCCCATGCCGCCAACTATCTGCAACGCGCCGGTCGTGCGAGTCGTCGCGGCGAAACCCGTGCCAACGTTCTCACGCTCTGCCGAAGCAGCACGCGCGAGCAGGAAGTCTTCGCCCGCCCCGACTGGGCGCTGCGGGCGAAACAACCTTCGCTCACCGTGGAGTTGCGCTCCGCGGCGATCGTCGGACGACACGTGAACGCGGAACTTTTGGGGCGCTTCTGCCTGGCCAACAAAATCGAGACGGAGGATCTCCGGATCGAGGATTGGATTCATCGGGAAAAGACGGCCGAAGAGGTGCTCCCGAGCGTGTTCGCTCGCTTCAAGACCTGGTGCGAAGAGCTCAAGACGACGCGGGACGCAAATCGAAGCGAAACGCAGGCGGCGATCGACAACATCGTTCGCTACAGCGCCCTCGAAGGGACGACTCCGGAGGACGAGCTCGAACGCATGACCGCCGAACTCGAGCGTCTCACGAAACGCTGGGAGGAAAGCGACGCGCGCTTTGCGGCGCTCGTGGCCGGACTTCGCGGGAAAAACGAGCTCGCGCTTCGGTCGGTGACGTTTCAGCGGGATCGACTCCTCAAGGAGCACCTCTATACGGCGCTCGTCGAAGCGAATTTCCTCCCGAGCTCGGTGCGCGTCGTGAACGTGCTTCCGTTTGTCAACGCAACGACCCGAGAGGAGACCGACTTTTACGAAAAGCTCTACAAACAACGCTCGAATTCGAAGGAAGAAAAGCGCCTCGAATATCCGTCGCGATCGGGCCTTATCGGCATCCACGAGTACGCTCCGGGCGCTTCCGTCCTGATCGACGGGCTCGTCTATACGTCGGGCGGCATCACGCTCAACTGGCAGATGCCCGCCTCGCAGGAAGCGGTGCGCGAAATTCAGTCGCTTCGCCATTTGTGCCGTTGCCCGACCTGCGGTCACATGTTCGTCGAGGGGATGGAAGTGCCCGTGCACCGGTGCCCCTCGTGCGGCACCGTCGTGAAGGAGGCGACGGTGACGCTGGCGCCGAGCGGCTTCTGCGTGGCGGACTCGAGTCGTCCGACAAACGACATCGGGCACCTGCATCGTTTTGCGAAGTCGGAACCCTACGTTTCGGTCGACGCCCCCTTTGCGGACCTCGGTCTCGCAAGCGGTATGTCGATGAAGTCTTCGGCTTCGGCGATGCTTCTGGCCTACAACACCGGTTCGGTCGACCGAAAGAACGGGCGAGGCTTTGCGATTTGCCTTGCTTGCGGTTGGGCGCGACCTGAATCGGAAATCGCCGACGACGATTCGCTCTTGAAACATGCGCCGCTTCGCGAAGGGCTCGGTCTGGTTGAGGCCGCTCTCGGCGGCAAAGGGATGCGCAGAGGCTATTGCCGCTCGGTGAGCGAAGGAAACGGCTACCTCATTCAGCGCGGGGTGGTGCTCACGTCGCAGACGCAAACCGACGCCTTCACGCTTCGCATGGAGGTCGATCCGAAGAAAGACGAGATCGCCTCCGGGGCGGACCGTCTCAAGGCCGCGGCCACGGGCGTCGCCGTGGCGCTTCGTCGCGCGGTTGCCGAGCACTTCATGATCGAGGAGCAGGAAATCGGTTTTGCGATCGAGCTCGAAGGCGGACGCCGCTACGTCGACATTTCGCTTTTCGACAGCAACACGTGCGGCTACTGCAGCAACGTGGAAGGCTGCATGCCGCAACTTCTCGAAGCCGCCCGCACGGTGCTCGAAGGGTGTCCGAACCGGTGCGACTCGGCGTGTTCGGCCTGCATCGTGAGCTACGACGCGCAGTGGCACGCGAAAGACTTGAACCGCTTCGATTCGCTGAAACTCCTGAGCCGGGAACGCCTCAACGCTCTGCGCGTCACGTCCGACATGCAGCTTGCCGCCGGATACGACACGACCTACCTCAATCGGGAGCTCGTGCGGTGGTGGCAGACGAGCGCGCGTATCGGCGAGCTGCGCCGCATTGTCTTCGTGCTGCACGGTGCTCCCGAGCCGCACGAAGCGATTCACGCGTCGGACGTTTTCCAGACGGCCTCGATCCTCGCGCATACCGGCGTCGAAGTGACCCTGTGCGCGGTCGACTTCACCTGGAACGCGCTCGGCGTCGAGCAGCGCAATCAGGCGTCCGTCTTCGCGTCGGTCGGGGTTCGATTCGCCGAAGGGGTGCCCGAGACGACGCCCGCTTTGAACGCGAACCGCACGATTGCCTTTACGGAAGACGCCTCGGGTCACGTGCGGGCCGTGTGCACGGTGCACGACGTCCCGCCGCAGGGATGGACTCTGCCTCGAACCGAAGAAGCGATTCTCGTCGGTCGAGTCGATCGCATGCCGAACCTCGCGACGGCGGAAAGCCCCGTTTGGACGGCGGTCGACGTCGAAGAGAAGCTCCCCGAGAGCACCGTGATTCGCAATTTCGCGCCGCGGGTCCTCACCGTCCACAACTTCGGGCGGGAGATTCTTGCGGCTTGCGCTGCGGGACTCGGGCTGTCCGACGTGCATGAATTGGGCGGCACGGACACGGTCGTCGAAGTGGCCTACACGGACCGCTATCTCGAACGCCTGATCGATCCGATTATCGTGTTGTCGCTGATGAAGGCCGCGGCCGACGCGCTCGCCGTAACCGAGTCGACCAAGTACCTCATCACGACGATGCGCGACGTCAATCCGCCCGCCAACGATTTCGGCATTGCTCGCCCCTACGGGCGGTGGCCGAATTACGACTTCCGCGGTCGCGTTTTCGACGAACTGCGTCAGGCCGTCTGCGAAGGGAGTGTGTTCGGTGCGGGCAAGGGGCGACTTGTCGTCAAGGAGACCGACAACAAGAAGACCGTCATCCACGGGCGACGCCTGAGCATTCGCTTTGCGAGCGGTCGCACGCTCGTGATCGCCTTCGATCGCGGCGTGAGCTTCCTCACGATGTCGAATTCGACCGCTTCGGGCGTCGTCTTCACGGTGACGGGCCCGGGTGCGGCGGCTACGACGACCCGTCGGTTGTTGCGCTTCCTCGAGCCCGAAGGACAGGGCACGACCGCGTTGGTGTACGAGCGTGAGGAAGCGGTCCTGAGCGTCTGGTGGGAAGAGGGCGAAGCCGCCGAGACGACTGTCTAAGACGCCTTACGGTATTGACTGTGGGGCACGGCCTCCGAGCGCGGTCATGCTTGGGACCGCTCATCGCCGCCCACACAAAAACGCCCGACCGGGTTAACCGGTCGGGCGTTTTGTCACGCAGTGGGGAGGCGCGTCTCTCGGAGATTCGATCAGTTCTTCGTGAACGCCTTTTCAAGGCTGATCGGGAAGGCCTGATAACCGAATGCGTTCTTGAAGTCGATCTTCACGGCCGGCGTCGTTTCGCCCCAACGGTATTCTGTGAGGTAGGGGTGCGGCATGGGGACGCCCATGGCGCCGCCACCCGCGTGGAGGTCGAAGGAGAGACCCGCAGTCGAGTAGTAGACAACGACGGAATCCTTGTCGTCCTGATACTGGCACAACCCTGTCACCGGGCTGTAGGCATCGTGACCGAGGTCTTCGCCCACCGTCCACACCTGTTCGACCGTCCCCGCCTTTTCGTCGATCTTGTAGATCACGCCACGGGTGTACTTGTCTTCGGGAAGCGCGGGCTGTTCCATACCGCGGCTGTCGCCGTTGTCGAAGACCGTGATGAAGAGTTTGCCGGGTTCGCTTTTGCTGTCGATGCGCCAGGCGGTGTGCTGCGTCCACGTCCAGTCGAAGCCGCCTTCGCACTTGGAGCCTTCGCACTTGATGGGATTGCCCTTAGCGTCGACCGGCTTCAGGACCTTTTCGGCCCAGCCTTTCTTCCAGCCTTCGGGCGAAGAGAGGATCCACTTCACCTTCTTGTCGCGGCCGATCTTGATGACGGCGGACTGGTGGCGCGAGGAGATGATGATCGAGTCGTCGGTCGGATCGTAGTCGACCGAATTCACGTGTGCCCAGTTGCGGCCCGGGCCCACGCCCGCCACGTCGCCGAAGACGCCCTCGGCTTCCTGCTTGGCGAGTTCTTCGGCGGAGAGCGTCTGGCCCGCCTTCGAGGCGTCGATGTTGAGGCACACGGCACCCTGGTCGAGGACTTTAATCACATTGTCGCGATACGGGTCGAGGATTTCCATGAGCTTCCACTCGTCTACCACGCCGCCGTCCTTGTCGACTTCGATGATTACGTCACGCACCGTGTGCACGCGTTTGTCGTCGGCACGGCGGTAGTCGGCCGAAGACACGCGCAACAGGTTGTGCCCGTTTTGCATGTTGTCGTTCGCATGCGAGTAGTCGGCGTAGCCCGGTGGGAGAGCGCGATTGTAGATTTCGCGGCCGAGCAGGTCGTACTTGACGTAGCGCTGGCCGAAGCCCCAGGTAAGGGCGCCGTCCGGAGCCTGCTGGAAGCCCATCATGAAGCCCGACGTGAGGGGGTTGCCCGGGTCGTTGATGAGCTGGTTCATGAAGTACCAGCGCACGTCGCCCGCGGTGTCGATGACGCCGATTTCGGACGAGAAAGCCCATTCGAGCGCGCCGCCCGTCGGGTTGTTCCAGACCCAGCGCGCACCGACCGGATGGGTGGAGTAGAGCTGGTTGTTGATGAGGTAGAGGCGGTCTTTGAATTCGGGATCGACTTTTTCGACCTTCGTATCGAACATCGTCGAATGCTGCATGGGCGTACCGATCGACGCCGTATAAACGGGAGGCGCGTAGAACTGGTACGTATCCTTGAACTTCTCGCTCTTATCCCGGAAGGTGCGGGTGTAGCTCACTTCGACGGTGTTGAGGTAGTCCGGGTAGAGACCGAAAACCGGAACGCCCGCGTGCGTGAGGAGCTGACGACGGGAGACGTCGTAAGCGATCTCGGCGCCGCCTTTCTTCGGGACGATGCGAACGTGCACGTCGGAGAGCTGGTAACCGCCGTCGCGAATGACCGCGGTGAGGGGTGCGAGTTTGTACGGGTTCCAGATGACTTCTCCGATGTGTCCCTGAACGGCGTAGGTGACGTTCGGGCCGGACGGGCCGCCCATGGCGAGGACGCTCCCCGCGGCAAGCGCGAAGCCGGCGAGCGCGGTGGCTTTGGCGATCTTCTTGACGGAATACATGTGTGTTTCTCCATTTTGAATGCGCGAGCGGAGACGACCGCGGTCGCGTCGTCCGAAGGTCGCTTCAACTCGGATTTACCCGTAGACGGTACCTCCCGCTCGATGGGAACATCCTAGCCGCGCCTAGAATGATGCGAAATTCCCACTTTCCACCAACCCGAGACCAACTTCGAAAATGGTTTTTTCGAATTCCGACACGAACCCGCTTGCGGACGCCCGGGCGCAACGCGCGCTGCACAGCTCGCACGCCGCGCACCCGCTCGACGAGCTCGACCTGAGAACGATTCGACTGCTCCTTCTTCTTCTCGAATCGTCGTCGCTTTCGAGCGCTGCCGCCGAAACGGGCGTGAGCCCGAGCACCGCCTCGAAGATTCTCCAAAAAACGCGCGCACTCTTCGACGATCCGCTCTTTGTGCGCTCGGGCGGACGCATGCTGCCGACGGAGCGCATGCGCGAGCTTGCGCCGGGATTCGTCTCCGCCCTGCGGACATTTGCGAACCTGGCGGAACCGTCCGAGCCCTTTTCACCCGCGCGTGCCTCGGGGCAGCTGCGTATCGCTGCGGCCGACAACGCCGCGGCTAGCCTCTTTTTGCCGGCGCTCCCGCACCTCCTCGACAGTGCTCCGAACCTCACCTTCAGCTTCGAAGCGATCGAAACGACGCTTCTCGAACAGCTCCGCGAGGGGACACTCGACTTCGCGATCCTGATGGACCGCGCGCTCGAAATTCACCCCGCGTACCACTGTCAACAGCTTCTCACGTCCGGGCACTTCCTTCTCATGCGTGCGGAACATCCGCTCGTTCGCGTTGCCCGTGAACGCTCTCTCGAAGCGAGCGACCTCGAACCCTACCGTCGGGCGGCCTTTTCCCGAAGCAATCCCTCGGGCGGCCACTACCTTGACGTGCTCGCTCATACGCCGAGCCGCGCCGCCGATGCGGTCCTATTTCCGCAGATCCTCACCGCGGGGCTCGCGCTCATGCAAACGGACCTCGTCCTCACGTGTCCCGAGCCTACCGCCCGAATCCTTGCTCAAACGACGGGTCTTTTCATGACGAGCGATCCGGAACGGGGCGACTGCCCCTGGACGCCGGTTCTGCTCTGGCACGAGCGCACTCACAGGAGCCCCGTTCACGTTTGGGTGCGAAGTCAGCTCCTGCACTACGCGGAGCGGTGGGGCGAGGGCTGAGCGCAGGCACTCGGCCTCGTTCCGAGAAGCTCGCTCCCAGGTCGACGCAGGATGACAAAAAGGCCTCCGACACCGATGCCGGAGGCCTTTTCACGGGAGATTGCGAGAGAGCCGCAAGGTGCATGGTAGGAAAGCAAAGTCCGTTGTCCGCGGGAACGTCAGATTGCGGCAGCACGTGCTTGCGCGATCCTGAGAAGTCGGAGCGTCGTGCGGGCGACGGGAAGAATCGTTTCGCCTCCCTCGGCCCCTTCGATCGCCTCCACGACACGCGGCCACCAGGCAAGCGCTCCCACACGCAGGAAGCGTTCGAGCGTTTCGATTTCGCCGCGACGAACGAGTTCCGCCGCAAAGGCGAGCATTACCCCGATGTGGTCGTCGGGGAGACGATCCGCCCCGTCGGTTTTGAGGCCGAAGCGCCGGTAGAGCGTCGTGCAGGCGAGCGCCGCGGGACCGCCGTAGGTGTGTTCGGCCGATTCCCAGCAGCTTTGCGCGAGGGGAATCGTCTCGTCGCCGACGCCATAGAAGCACTTGGCAAAGGCGCGTTCGACGGCAAGCGGTGCAAGTGCCGCGATCGCGTCGTCTGCGTCTCCGTCGTCGTTTTCGCTCTCGCTCTCGCCCTCAAGCGCCGAGACGCCCGAGACGATTTCGGGCCACGCGGCAAACCACGCCTCGGTGCGCACGCCCCGCCAAAAGAACGAGAGCGCGTCGAAGAGCCGGGCTTCGAGTCCGTCGATCTCAGCTGCTTCGCTCGCTTCGGGATTCGTCATGATGGTGTTTCTCCTTCGGGTTCGCGGGTGTCGGCGCACGTTCGAACTGGTCATTGGGTTCGGGGGCGCGCGCCGTGTTGCGTTACTGCATCATGCTCGTCAGGCCTTGACGGAGAGCTTCCGGAAGTCCGTGTGGCTCGAGACGAAGCGAATCTTCGGGTGCGTCCCCTTGGCTTCGTCGATCGCCTGAGCGCGCTTGATGAGCGCGGCGGCTTCGGGCGTCGGGTTCTCGTAGTCGACGAGAACCAGCGCATGGGCCGGACAGGCGGCAACGCATGCGGGCAACTCGTTGCGACTCGTGCGGTGCGTGCAAAGCGTGCAGTGTTCCGCCTTGCCAGCGACGCGCACGTTTTCCGGCCGCACGCCCACGCGGGCAAGCGGCTCCTTCTCGCCGAAGTAGCTCGTGACCGCGGGGTCCGAGAATTTCGGAGCCCCGTAGGGACAGGCCGCGAGGCACATGCGGCATCCGATGCACTTCGTTTGGTCGACGAGCACTTCGCCGTGAGGTCCCTTGTGAATCGCTTTGGCCGGACAGACCTTCATGCACGCGGGGTCGTCGCAGTGCATGCAGGAGACGCGGAAGTAGTCGATCACGCCCGCGTCGGGATGTTCCTCGCGTTCGAGATGGTTCCACTTGACGCCCGGGGCGAGTTGGTTTTCTTCCTTGCAGACCGTGAAGCACGTGTGGCAGCCCATGCAACGGTCCGCATTGACGATGATGCCGAGTTTGCTCATGGTTCGTATGTCCTATCTTCAAGCCTTCTTAACGTTTACGGGTACTTCGAAGTAGCAGGGGTACCCCGTGATCGGGTCGCGGTGCCCGCGCGTCATGAGGGTTTGCGTGTTCATGTCGCCGAGCCAGCCGTACTGACCGCCGATCGTCCCTACCGGGACGAGAATCGTGACGGTGGCGCGCCCCCGCACGGGGCCGCCGTAGGCGCTCGTCAAGAGCACGTCGTCGCCCTCGCGAATTCCGCGAATCTCGGCGTCTTTCGGGTTGATGTCGATCGTGAGTCGATCCTCGATTTCCATGAGGTAGGGCTGATCGCGCCGGGTCTTCGAGTGCGTGATATAGGGCTTGCGGGTCCCGTTGATAAAACGAAGCGGATACTCGTCCGTAAGCGGCATCATGGGTTTGTAGGTAGGAAGGGGATCGACGCCGAATTTGCGCAGAACCTCGCTTTCGTACTCGATCTTGCCCGAGGGCGTGTTGAAGCCGGGCTTCCCGTCCGGACGCATGGCACCCGTTTCGTACTTTTTGAAGCCTTTGACGCTGCCCGGAAGGACACCCACCTTCGGGAGCATCGTTTCAAACTTTTCCCAACTGCACCCGTCGAACTTGCGCAGGATCCAGTCGAGGCACTTCACGGGATCGCCCTCGAAGAAGTTCTCGGGCTTGTCGACGACGCAGCCGAGTTCGAGCGCGATGCGCCAGTCTTCCTTCGCTTCGCCGAGAGGCTTCAACGGGCGGCGGGCCGCAACGCGCGGGCCGTAGGCGCCGAAAGGCGCATAGCGTTCGTAGTTGATCGCCGCGGGCAGAATGATGTCGAGCGCGTCGTGGCTTGCGGGACGGTAGAAGTAGTCCGCGGCAAAGCCGAAGTCGAGCTTCTCGAAGGCTTTCCGATAGGTTTCGGGCTGCGGCCAAATGTTGACGTTGAACCCCCAACCGCAGAACATCTTGACCTTGCCCTCTTCGACCCATTCGGGGAAGTCGTTGGGGCTGCACTGGTCCATCATGGCGTTCCACACCGGCACGGCTTGACTGTCAAGACGCGCGCGACGGCGTTCGGGATCGTTCCACCAGGCGGAGTCGATCATGTCTTCGTGCAACCCGAAGGCGTGCCCAAGCAGCCCTTTGGGCCGAATCGGGAAGGGGAGCCCTCCCTCAACGTCGACGTAACCCATCGTGGCGATGAGCATCAAGAGCGCGCGCGTATTCTGCACGCCGTTCGAATTGTGCGAGAGCGACTGCGGGGTCGAGATGTAGACCCCCGGTCCCTGCGCCCAAAGCCGTGCGGCTTCGACGATTTTTTCCGCGGGCACGCCCGTGATTTCGGCGGTCTTCTCGGGCGTGAAGGCTTCGCAGTACTTTGCGTAGGCTTCGAAACCGTGCGTCCACTTTTCAACGAACGCGCGATCGTAGAGGTTCTCTTTGATGAGGACGTGCGTGATCCCCGCGGCAAGCGCGGCGTCGGTGCCCACTTTGAGCTGCAGATGTACGTCGGCGATTTCGGCCGCCTTCGTGCGTCGCGGATCGACCGTGATGATCTTCACGCCTCGGGCCTTGGCGGCAAGCACCATGTTCCACCAACCTATCGGCTTACTCCAGCAGTTCGTGGCGCAGATCATGAAGACCTTGGTTTTCGGGCCGGGCGCCGCGCCGATGTTTTCGACGCCGAAGTCGAGCGTTTCGCCGATAAGACACCCCGAGCGGCAGGCGGCGGAACTTTCGGTGCACCAGGTCGACGATCCGAAGTAGCGAGCCAGACGCTGAATCGGCGCACGCGGCTCTTTCGGGTCGCCCGCGTAGAACATGACGCTGTTGGCGCCGTACTTTTCGCGCGTGGCGATCATCTTGGCGGCGATCATCCGATAGGCCTCGTCCCAGGAGACGCGCACCCAGCCTGGGTCTTTCGAACCTTTCGGGGTCGTACGCTTCATGGGGTAGAGCAGACGATTCGGGTTGTAGAGGCGCTGCAAGGTCGCCCAACCCTTCGAGCATAGGAAGTGATTCGGATTTTCGGCCCAGTTTTCGATGCGGTGGCAGGTGTTGCCGCGAGCGTGGAATTTGATGCCGCAATGCGGCCCGTGGTTGCACGAATCGCAGAACGTGTAGCCCGTCCATTCGTCGTCGGCTTTGGGGTTGGTCGCGGCGAAAACGGGGGACGCCGAGGGTGCGAGCGCGGCGAGTGCGGCGGACTCGAAGAGCGCTCGACGCGTCAGATGAACGGTCATGGTGGGTCTCCTTTGCTGAACGTTCATAAAGAGGTCACCTTTATCCTAAAAAAGGTCAAAAACTACGCAAAGAGGGTTATTCCTATCGGACTTTCTGGAACGCGGATTTGGATCCCGTGGAACACGCTTCGAGACTCGAGTTTCTACACGGGGGCGACGGCGCTTCGTGGCGTATTCGAAAAACAAAACTGCCCCGAGCGCGGGGAAGGCGCTCGGATGCCGCAAGGGTCGCAAAGAGCTTTGCCGCCAAACTCGCATAACCTGAACAAGTCGCTTCGCACGGGTGACTTCCGTGCGGAACTTCTTCTCCGTACTTTCCCTTGAATGTAGCCGCGGCTACAGACGCGACCGCACTCCGAGGGCGACACTGCGGGGAACGGACGCGTGCGGGAGAGGCCGGTCAACGGTCGGCCCCTCGCACGACGCTCCCGGTGTTAACCGGTGCGGTGTTTCGTTCGGGCGCTTTGGGAGATTCTTCGAGCTTCCCAAAACGTTCGGGAGCACCCGCCGGGACCAAAGACAAGGAGAAAAAAATCATGTTCGCCATTTGCCGTCGTACGTTCCTTGCCGCCGCCGTGGCGGCCGCCCTCATCCCGCTCGGTGCGAACGCCGCCGAAAAAACCTACGACGCCGACGTCGTCGTGATCGGTGCGGGTGCGTCGGGTACGGCCGCCGCTTGGGCCGCCGCCGAAAAGGGGCTCAAGGTCGTCACGCTCGAAAAGGCCGCCTTCCCGGGCGGTACGGGTCAGTTCTCGGAAGGTATTTTCGCGGTCGAAAGCCGGATGCAGAAGGATTGGAACTATGCGCTCACCAAGGACGAGGCGTTCCTGAAGATCATGAACTACGGTCACTGGCGCGGCAACGCCAAGATGGTGCGTGCCTTCGTCGACAAGTCGGGCGAGACGATCGATTGGATGCAGAAACAGGGCGTGAAATTCGAAAAGCTCTTCTCGAATTACCCGAACGGCCTTTACACTTGGCACATCTACGAAGGCCGCGGCGCGGGTTGGATCAAGCTTTTCCAGGAAAAGTACAAGCAGGCGGGGCAGACCCTTCTCACCGAAACCTGGGGCGAAAAGCTCATCATGAAAGACGGCCGCGTGGCGGGCGTTGAGGGGAAGAACAAGGCGGGCGACACCGTGACCGTGAATGCCAAGGCGACCATCATCGCGACGGGCGGGTTCTTCGACAACAAGGAAATGCGTGAAAAGTATCTGCGCTTCCCGGACGCGGACGGCCTCGCGCAGAAAGGAAAGACGGGTGACGGCATCCGCATGGCCTGGGCGGTCGGTGCGGGTGAAGAAGGTGCCGAAGTGCAGGCTTCCTACCGTCCGGGTCCCCGCGGCGTGTCGACGACGAATCACGTGAGTGCCACCGCGAAGCAGCCGCATCTGTGGCTGACGCCGAAGGGCGAGCGTTTCTGTAATGAAATCATCATGCTCGAGTGGCCGTTTGCGGGGAATGCGCTGGAGCGTATCGGCGGAACGATGTACGTCGTCTACGACAGCAAGACCCTTCAGCACATGGAAAAGGACGAAGGGATCGACCTCGGCGTCGGCGTGATGGTGCCCGTCGGCACGAAGCTCGCGAATTTCGAGAAGGAATGGGCCGACGCCGAAAAGGCGGGCTGGGCCTTCAAGGCCGACACGCTCGAGGAGCTCGCTCGCAAGACGGGCATGGACCCCGCGAAGCTCGCTGCGACCGTGGAGGAATACAACGGCTTTGCCGCCGTGCGCCACGACGCGCAGTTCGCCAAGGACCCGAAGTACCTGCGTGAAGTGAAGACCGGTCCTTTCTACGCCATCAAGTCCGTGGCGAGCACGCTCGGCACGCTCGGCGGCATCAAGGCGAACGAAAAGTTCGAGGTCGTGACGCCCGACGAAACCCCGATCCCGGGTCTCTACGCGGTCGGGAACGATGTGGGCGGCATGTACGGCGACTCGTACGACCTTCTCATGGCGGGCTCCACCGTGGGCTTTGCTGTGAATTCGGGCCGCATCGCCGTGGATTCGGCCGAGCAGTACATCAAGACCGTGAAGTAACGCGCCCGCCCGTCGGGGCTTCTTGAAGGAGCTTCGGCGGGGTGCCTTCGCGTTACCGCACGAACCTCTGCGGGCGTACGCTCGCGTCGTCGGGATCTCGGATCGGGACTTTGATGCGCGAGCGACGCCCGTTTCGTTGATTCCGCGGTTGCTTGTTCCCGGCCGTTCCCGACAAGTACCGGCAGCGCCCGCTCAGCGCCGCCAGTCGGGCAGGGTCGCGGCCTCCGGATTTTCGATCCAGTCGAAGAGGTCCGCAAAGAGCGCGGGCGAAATGAGAAGCGTCCGCCCGCGTCGCGCGACAAGTTGCTCGCGCCGCCATTTGGAAAAGAGCTTCGCGACGCTCACGCGGTTGAGGTTGAGCGCTTCGCCCATGCGCTCGGCGGAAAGCGAATAGGGAAATTCGAGGAACTCGTCCTCGGACCGATCCCCCGACCCAGCGTCCTGCGGAAGCATTCCCGCGTTGACGAACGCCGCCTTCAGAAAGACCTTGAGGCGCTCTTCGGGCGAGCGCGTGAAGTTGGCTGTCACTCCCTCGATGATCGATTCTTCTTTGGCGATCACGTTGGCGATTTCGCTCGAGGCGAGTTCGGACTTCGTTTCGAAGGCGGCCGTCAGGCGTTCGGGCTCGAGTAGAAGCACGTCGCTTTCGACGAGCGCCGTCGTGCGGATGTTGCAACGGTTGTTGATGCTTGCCGTCAGGTCGCCCATGGCGCGCCCCGGAGCGATAACGGACAAAATCGCCGGGCGCGACTCCGTCGTGTCGAGCGTATAGGCGCAGAGCCCCCTCTTCAGGAAGAAAAGTCGCCGCGCTTCGCCGCCCCATTTGAGCGTCTCGCCCGAAGCGAAGCGCACGGCGCGGCCGTGCTCGAGAAAAAGGTCGCGCACCCAGTCGGGGTCGGCGGGGAGGAAGTAGGGAATCGAGCGAAAGATCTGTCGCATGGTCGGTTTCGAAGCGCGAAGTTTCGGTCGGTTGAGTCGGTGGGGCTGCGGGCGGCAGCCCGAAAACAAAAACGGCACGAACGCCATGGCGTCGTGCCGCATCGGAAGGCCGGCGGAAAGGCGCGCTTGGTCGAACGCGCCTTTCGTATCCGTAGCCTCTTCTTTACCTCTCCTGCGTTCCTGCAGAACCCCGCGAAACGGGCGTTGGTCGGACGCGCTCCCGCATGGGTTGAAACGCATCCTACCTAAGTATGTAGGGGTCGGCTATTGAGGAAAACCGCCCTTGACATCTTCAAAAAAGTGTGCCTCTGTTGATTCAACCGACCGGTCGGACTGAACGGTGCGTTCGAAAATGCTTGTTTTTCACGAGTGCCTATCCGAGACAATGGAAAAAATCGTACGTTTTCGTCGCGAGAGGTTTTTCGCGCATTCGAGTGCCGCAACGGGGTTTCGAACGGAGGAAGTCCTGAATAGCGTTGCACCCGCGCAACAGGTTGCACGGGCGCGGAGTTTGTGATGCGCTCGAATTCCGACTTCCGCCCCCGTCGGAGTTCGACGCGCGCGGGAAGTCCGAAGCCGGGACTCGGCGATCAATATTCGTTGAAGATGCGTCGAATTTCTTCCGGATCGTCGGTCGTCGTAAGTGCGAGTTGCAAAAGGAGTCGGGCCTTGTTGGGCGGGAGGTTGCCCGCTTCGACGTAGCCGAGCTTCTTCGCGCCGCTCTTCAGAATGACGTCCCCTTCGGGCACGCGACCCGACATCACGACGGGGATGCCTTTTTTCATGATGGCGGCGTAGCTTTTTTCCTGTTCGGGTGAGACGGAGGCGTTCCCCATCGCGGCCGCGACGAGGCCTCGGGCGCCGATGTCGACCGCGGCTTCGCTCATGCGACCGTCCGAGCCCGCATAGGCGTAGACGATGTCGACGCGCGGCAGGTCGGTAAGGTTCGATACGTCGAATTCGGACGCCGTCGTGTGGCGGCGCGCGGACTTGCGGTACAGGACGGGTTCGCCCTCGACCATCGTGCCGAGGTAGCCGAATTCGGTCGAGCGGAAGGTGGCGACGTTGCGTTTGTTGGTCTTCGTCGTTTCACGCGCGGCGGCGATGTAGTCGTTCATGACGATCGTGACGCCCGCGCCCTTCATCTTGGGGCTGGCCGCCGCCTGCACGGCCTCGAGAAGGTTCATGGGGCCGTCGGCGGAAATCGCCGTTGCCGGACGCATGGCGCCCGTCAGGACGACGGGCTTGTCGCTTTTGACCGTAAGGTTGAGGAAGAACGCCGTGTCTTCGATCGAGTCCGTGCCGTGCGTGATCACGACGCCGTCCACCTTCGGGTCGGCGAGAAGTTCATTGACACGCTTCGCGATCTTCAATAGAAGCGCCGTGTCGACGGCGTTCGAGGGGATGTTCGCGATCTGTTCGCCCGAGACGTCCGCAACCGACGTAAGTTCGGGAACGGCCTCGATCAGGGTCGCAACGCCGATCGAGCCCGCCTTGTAGTCGTTCGCGTCGGACGCCTTGGCGGCGGCCCCGGCAATCGTGCCGCCCGTGGCAAGAATCCGAACGTCGGGGAGATCGGCCGCGGAAGCGGCGGGAAGCATGCCGCCCAAGGCGAGCGTGAGACCGAGCGAGCCGAGCGCGCGGCGAAGAGGCGTAAGGGTCATGGACACTCCTCTGTGGTTGAAAAAGAGCGTGAGCAAAAAAATCAGTTTTCGCGCGATTCGATCTCGATCCGATAGCCTTCGGCGCGGTTGTCGATGCTCGTGCGCGAGAGCGTCCCTTCGGGTACGAGACCCGCGGTGTTCGGAGCTGCGTTTGTCGTGGTCACGATCCTCAGGAGAGCCGCGCCCCCGCAGACGAGGGTGCGGGTTTCGTCCGTGCCCGCGGCCGACTGACGGAAGTCCGCATCGAGTCGGCAGCGTTCGGGAAGCGTCGCGCGAAGGCTCTCGACCGGCCAATAAGCAAGCGCGAAGTCGCGAACGAACTTAGGCGCGTCGAGGTGGTCGTCAAGAAGCGCGTGGCGCGTTTCGGTGAGGCCGTCCTTCGTGAAATCGACCCGCCAGACGGTAAGCCCCATGGCGGTCACGACCGCGGAGAGGCGCGTCGTATCGAGAAGCACCATCGCGCGCAGCGTCGGGACGTCGCTCGGCGCCCCCGCTTTCAACGCCTCGGGCGAGAAGCGCACGCGAAGCTGTTGGTCGAGAAGCCGCTCGGGTGCGTCCTCGAGTCGCGGAACGATGCGCGGAAGGGCGCTTTCGGTTGCGGTCGCCGTCGATTCGGGGGCGGCAACGGCCGCCGTGTCGGGTGCGACGGTCGGGCCAGGGACGGACAGAGTCGACTCGGGAGCCGTGACGGGCGCTGCGACACGCGCGGTCGACTCGTCGGCGTTGCTCGACCCTTGTGCGTTCTCAAGCCCGATCGACGCGCAACCCGAAAGAAGCAACGTTGCGGCGGCTGCGCCCGCAAGCAGGGCGCGCGAAAAAAGACGGCGGAGACGGCGGTCCATGGGTTCTCCTGAAGACGGTGATTCGAAAGGATTCTAGCGGGGAAGATCGTCCGACCGCGAGAGGGATCGTTCGGAGTAACGGAGAGGACTTTCCCGCGCCGACAGCAGTCGAGCACGAAGCGCCGTTTCCCCGGAGCGCGTTGTCGGCGGATTTTTCAGCCTCTTCAGGCGAGCGGCTTGCGCGGTCGGACGAGTTGCGCGATCGTCCAAACGAGGCAAAGCCCGTAGACGACCGTCCACCCGAAGGCGGCCAGGGCGGGCGTTTCGGAGGCGGCGAGAAGCCCGAAAGAGAGGAGCGTCGTTACGCCCGAAAAGAGCACGGCCGCGGCCGTACGCCCGTCCGTGGGGCTGCGCGTGAGAAAGATCCCGTAGTCGACGCCGAGCCCGAGGACGAGCACGATCGCAAGCGTCGTAAAGAGCGTGACGGGAATCCCCGCCCATCCGAAGGCGGCCAGCGCCCCGAGCATGCCGAAGAGGGCGGGCAACAACGCCCGCCAGGCGTTGTGAAGACCGAAGATCCGGAGGGCGACGAGCGCCAGGAGCCCGAAACCCGCCAGAGCGCTCTCCAACACGCGGTTGCGGTACCGGGTGAGGATCGTTTCCATGTCGCCCGTCAAGTTGACGAACCGAACGCGGGTCGCAATGTCCGACGTTGCGGACGCATCGGGGCCGTCCGCCCGTGCGACGCTTTCGAGCGCCCGAAGTTTTTCGAGATGTTCGGCTCGAACGCCCGAGAGCATCACGAGATGCGCGACCGTTTTCTCAACGCCCGCCGCGACGTCCGCTTCGCTTGTCAGACGCAGGTGCCCGAGCGCGGCGCCGAAGGGCGTCGCAAGCACCGCGTCCGCCGTCACGCGGGGTGCCTCGGGACTCGGGTCGGGAAGTTGAGGTCCCGCACCGAGCACGTCCGTCATGCGAGGCGTGATGCGGCGAAGCGCCTCCCGAACGAGACGTGCGTCCTCGGCCTGCCGGGCGGCGGACGGTACGTAGTCCGCCATCGCCAGGGGTTGAATGTCAAGCGTCGGATCCGCGCGAAGCGCCGTGAGGAGCCTTTCTTCGGCGGCAAGGACGGCGTCTTCGGTCGCACCCGAAACGACGAAGACCTGAGCGGGCGACGGAAGACGTAGCGCCGTCGAAAGGCGTGTTTGCGCCTCGGCCAAGCCCGCGGGGACGAATTGCAGATCCCGAATGCCCGAGGCCCATTCGATGCGCGCCGCACCGACCGCAAGGAACGCGACCGCCCCAAGCGCCAGCGCGGCCTGCCCGAGGCGCGGCAGTTCGTCCCAACGCGGCAGTCGCGGAAGTCGCATTTCAAGAAAACGCACGAGGCGCGTGTCGCGTCGCGGCGCCCAACGGTCCGCATAGGGGAGCCAGAAAAGCACGACAGCAAGCGTGGTCAGGAGTCCGCCCGCGGCGAGAAGCCCCATTTGCCTCAGCCCCGGAAGGGGCGTCGCGATGAGAACGCCGTAGGCAAGGGCCGAGGAGAGCGCTGCGGTCAAAAGTCCCGGTGCGAGTGCCCGACGACGCGCGATCGGATCGGGAATGCTCGACGCAAAGGCAAACCAATGCGCGCCGTAATCGACCGCCACCCCGATCAGGGTCGCGCCGAACACAAAGGTGACGAGCGCCAACGAGTCGAAAAGTCCCAGTGCCGCCCCGAGCCCAGCCGCAAAGCCCGCCGCAACGGATCCCGCCAGAAGGACGAGCGTGGCGATGCGTCCGAAAAAGGCGAGCGCAAAAAGGAGTACGCCCGCCGTCGAAAAAACGCCGATCCGACCGAGCTCGTCCCGCGCGCGCGTTGCGGCCGCATCCGTAAAGAGCGGCACGCCCGCGGCGTCGATCCGAAGGGCGGAGGCCGCGGCGTCGGCTCCCGATGTACTACCCTCCGATCCCCGAAGGGCGTTTTGCGCGGAGCGTCGAGCTTCTTGCAGAGCGCGCCCCACGCGTCCTTCGCCCGTTTCCGCCGCGCCCGAGAGGACGCGAAGCGTCACGACGAGCGAGTCGTCGCGGCCGCGCAACGCAAAGACACGGTCGGCGTCGGTTTTCGGCGCGGTTCCGTCCGTGTCATCGGCATTCCGAGTGGAATCCTCCACTTCGTGCACGGGAAGTGTCGCCGCCTTCTCCAACACCCACCGATCGTAGAGACCCAGAGGATCGCGCGCGATCCCGAGGATCCCCGGGCCCGCGGGGTTGAGAAGGGTCGCAGCGAGCCGCTCGTCGAGCGCCGCGGAGGAGGCGTTTTCAAGAAACGCCCGGTCTTCGGACGTAATGAGGCGCCCTGCGGCGTTTTCCAAGGCGAGCGCCTTCACGTCGGCGTTCTCGACGGGTTCGATCGCGAAGAGTCCCGAATCGAGGAGCGACGTCAGATAGGCGCGTCGCGCGATGCGGGCGGCTTCGGGATTCCCGGGCACTTCAACGAGCGCCGTTATCCGATCGGCTTCGGCCGTCGTGAGTTTCGCTTTCACCCGAGCTTCGAGTTCGGGGGAGAGCTCCTCCATCAGCCGCTCGGGCAGGAGCGCAAGAAGTTGCGTGTCGAAAGGATTTCGGGCGAACTTCGAAAGGCCGCAAAGCACGATCGCACCGAACGCGATCGCAAGAAGTACGGCACCGAAGGCCGACGATCGGGGACCGAAGGGAAACTTCATATCGATTGGTGAGCGCTAGCAGCGGAGGAAGCGGAGTCGGAATCCCGCACGTCCGTAAAGCGCATGCGGGAGACTTCGCCCGAGGCGGCCGTCAGTACCACCTCTTCGACGTGGGTTCGTCCGTAAAGCCGCACTTCGCGGATCGTACCGCCGAGCGCTTTCGAGCGGGGGAGGGCTGTGACGGCGATGCGTCCGTCGGCCGTACGTTCGGCGGAAAGCTCGAACGCTTCGCGTACGGCGTCAAGGCGTCCCGAGAGAAAATCGGCGAGCATCCGCGCGAAGCGTCCGACGGCGGGAATGTCTTCGGCGGAAAGCATCCGACGCGTTTCGCCCGAAATCGTTTCGATCCCCGCGGGCGAGACGCGAATTTCGGACGCGAAGGGCGATTCGGTCGTCCAACGCAATTCCGAGCCCGCAAAGCGGAAGGTGCCCGTTGAAATCATCGGCTTCGGAAAGCCCGCCACGGTCTTTTCTTCGCGAAAGCGCCCCGACAATTGCTCGGCATGCAGAAGGCCGAGAAGCTCCGAGGAGTCCGCCCGGACTTCCGTTCCCGACGCTGCCGATTCGACCGGTGCGGGATCGGTCGCAGCGAGCGGTGCCGCAACGGGGAGCGTAAGAAGCGTAAGAGCGAAGAAGACGTGGCGCATGCGAAGTGTCCCGTAGAGCAAAATACAGCCGAAAGAATCCGATCATTATAGGGGCGCTCCAAGGCCGATTTCCGCGACGCGTTCGCGTTTTCAGGGTCTTTTCCCAAGTCACGTTCGCTTCTTGTCAGGTCTTCCAGAAGTCGTAGAAATTGAACCAGTCGTAAGGCGACCGCGCGAGTTCGCGCTCGAGGTTCGCGGCGTAGCGCGCCATCCACGCTTCAAGTCGCTCGGCGCGCTCCGCGCGCGAGGCGGAGGGCGCCTCCTCGATCGAATCGAAACGTACCCGGTAGGCGATCCGCCGACCCGAGGGAGATGCGGTTCGGGTGCAGGTCATCTGCCGCAGGGGGCATTTGAGAAGAAGCGCAAGCAACGCGCCGCCCGTCGGAAAGCTCGCGGATTCGCCGAAAAAAGGAACCCGCACGGTGCCTTTCTTCGCATCGCTTTCGATGGGCGTACGGTCGCCCGCCACGACGACGTAGGCGCCGCGGGCGACAAGTTCGTCGAGTTCCATCGCCAACGCGGGCGAAAAGCCCGTCACTTCGCGGAAAAGGACTTCCGGCGGTCGCGCTCCCGCTTCTTTGAGGAGGCGATTGAATTCGGCCGCATGGCGGGTGTGCTGCAATACGACGATCGGGTGCTCGGTATGAAAACCCGCTTCGCGCGAGAGGAGTTCCTGACAGCCCGCGTGGGACGTCAGGATGATGCAGCCGCGGTTCGGGGGATCGTTTCGAAAAGGTTCGTCTCCTTCGACGAGAAGTTCCACCTCGGGGTCGTTCCCCGCCTGAACCGCGAATTTGTCGAGAATCGTCTCCGCAAAGCGCGCGAGGTGCGCGAGTCCCTCGCGGTGCCCGGCCGGGCGCCTCTCGGGGCGAGCGCGGTCGAGCCAACCGAGGCTCGCACGGCGCACTTCGGGCGACGTGCACCAGTAAAAGAGCAGTACCGGTGCGAGCACCGCCCGAAAGGGCGTGCGCCCGAACGCGCGGTGACAGGCGAGAAGCGTGCGGATCCCGAGCACGCTCGTTTTTTCCCGAACCCGCCACCAGGGGCGGTCGGAGCCCTTCGTATCGGGCTTCGAATCCGGGCTCGGGTCGGGATTCATGTCGGAACGGTCCGACGGACGAGGTGCGTTCGTCATGGAAAGGTCGGGGACGTTCAGAGGGACGGGGTCGAGCCGCTCGAACCGTTCGCGGAGCCCGAATTTTCCGTGTTGCCCGTATGGGCGGCGCCCTTTGCCTTCTGCGCCGCTTCCCGTGCCTGCTTTTCCATGGCTTCGAGGCGCTTGAGCGCTTCGCGCGACGCTTCTTCGCCCACTTTCGACGCTTTGGCGACTCGGGCCGCTCGGGCACTGCGGGCCGCGTCTTCGGCGGTCGGGGTGCGCGTGTCGGGCGTCGGGCGCAGTTTTGCGGGCTTCACCGGGCGGCACGCGTCGGGGTCGCGCTCGCACTCCGGCACCCGCCCGAAAACGCGCGACCAGAGAATGATGGGAAGGCGCGTCAGCATCATCGTGCAGAGTTTCGCGTGCATCCAACTGATGCGCAGGTTGTCGCGCAGCCCCCGGAAGTGGCTGATCCCGTCCTTCGGGTACGTCACCGCCACGGGCGCGTTTTTGACCCGCACCCCCGCCCAGAGAAGGCGAACGAGAATTTCCGGATCGAACTCCATCCGCTCGCCGATGCGGGCGTTCTCCAAGACCTCGGTGACGGCTTCGATCGGATAGACGCGCATGCCGCACATGGCGTCTTCGAAGCTTAACGAAAGGCTGTTGACGGCCACCCAGAAGTTCGTGATCTTGCGTCCCCAGAGACGTGCCTTCGGAACCGAGCTGTCGTAGACGGGGTAGCCGCAAATGAGATGGTTCGGAAATTTGTGCGCGAGCTGAATGAAGCGGGACACCGCCGCACGGTCGTGCTGCCCGTCGGCGTCGATCTGAAGTACGTGCGTGTAACCCTCGCGCGCCGCGCGCTTGAAGCCCGTCATCATGGCGGCGCCCTTGCCGCCGTTTTGCTCGCGGTGCACGACCGTGACCGCCACGCCCCTGAGCGCGTCGCAGGCGGCTCGCGTCTTTTCGTCCGACCCGTCGTCGACGATCAGCACCGGAAGATGCATGGCCCGCAGGTCCTTTACGACGGCGGCGATGGTGTCGGGGTGGTTGTAAACCGGAACGAGTGCCAGCGGTCGGAACAACTCGCACGAACGCGGCGCAGGTGCGCCCGGGCGCGCGGCCGCCTTGGTCGGAATCGACCCCGAAAGCGGGGCGGTCGTTGCACGAAATGCTTCTGCCATGCGTGGAAAAGGAAAGCGTTGCGGGAAAAACGACGGCCGGCGCGAGAGCGGTTTTTGCTCGCTCGGTCGGCCGACATTGTAGAGGAGTCGGCGTGCGGACGACGGGGAAAAACCGCGAATTGTAAACCTCCTTATCCGAATTAACCCTCATGTTATGATGGGCCGCTTGCTGACGGACATTTTTTTTTAATTTCCTCCGTCGCGCATACCGACGACGGGACGGCTCGAAATCCGCTCTCGCCGCCGATCGGTTTCGGGGCATGCCGAAAACAAACGCCCTCGGGCCGCTCAAGCCGCTTGCTCGCCGTCGCCTTTCGTCACCTTTCTCCCTTTGGCCCGCGCCCCCGCGGGTCTTTCCGTACAGGTATGGAACACGGTCTTCCGCTCATTTCGACGCTCGTCATCGCCTTTTCTCTGGCGCTCGTCTTCGGTTTCATCGCCGAGCGCTTTTTGAAGTCGCCCGCTCTCGTCGGCTATCTCCTTGCGGGGATTGCCTGCGGTCAGTACACGCCCGGGGTCTTTGCGGACCCTGCGCTCGCGCATCAGCTCTCGGAAATCGGGGTGATGCTGCTGATGTTCGGGGTGGGTCTTCACTTTTCGGTGAAGGATCTGATGTCGGTGAAGGGGATCGCCCTCCCGGGGGCGGTCCTTCAGATGTCGATCGCCTCGATTCTCGGGATGTTCGTCGCGCACCTCTTTTGGGACTGGTCCTGGGGACAGGCGCTCGTTTTCGGAATGTCGCTCTCGTGCGCGTCGACGGTCGTGCTCCTCAAGGCGCTGGACGTTCGGGGGTTGCTCACGAGTTCGGACGGGCGCATCGCCGTGGGTTGGCTCGTCGTCGAAGACATCGCGACGGTGTTGATTCTCGTGTTGCTGCCGCCGCTTGCGGGCATTCTCGCGCCCGAAGCACCCGATGCCGTTGCGACGGCGGGTGCGTCGGCCGCGTCGCTTTCGGGCGAAGCGCTCCTTGTTGAAGTCGGTCGCACGATCGTCAACGTCGTGGCGTTCGTCGCCGTCATGATGCTTGTCGGCCGCAAGGCGCTTCCCTGGCTGATGGCGCAGGTCGCCCGCACGGGCTCGCGCGAACTCTTCACGCTTTTCGTCCTTGCGGCGGCGCTGGGCGTGGCGTATGGCGCCGCTGAAATCTTCAAGGTGAGTTTCGCGCTCGGCGCCTTCTTTGCCGGGATGGTGATGCGCGAGAGCGCTTTCGCGCACCGCGCCGCGACCGAGTCGCTTCCCTTGCAGGACGCCTTTGCAGTGCTCTTTTTCGTGGGCTGCGGGATGCTCTTTGACTGGCACATCCTCTTCGACTCGCCCCTTGAAATCCTTGCCGTTCTCTTCATCGTTCTTTTCGGCAAGGCCGCGGCCGCCTTCGGGTTGGTCGTTCTCCTGCGCTACCCCCTCGGAACGGCGCTCACGGTGAGTGCGGCTCTCTCGCAGATCGGCGAATTTTCCTTCATTCTCGTCGGGCAGGCGATGAGTCTGGGGCTTGCCGACCAGAACACGATGAACCTCATCGTCGGGGGCGCCATCATCTCGATCGCACTTAACCCGGTGATGTTCGCCGTCGCGCCGCGCGTCGGGAAATACCTGACGCACCGCTTTGCCTGGGCAAAGGCGGCGGCTTTGCGCGACGCGCCTTTCGAGGTGCTCCCCGAAGAGGTCGCGACCGAACGGCTCTCGGGTCAGACGGTGCTCGTTGCGGACGGGCCGCTTGGCGAACGCTTTGCGCGTCGCCTTTTCGATAAGGGCGTCGAGCTTGTCGTCGTCACGAAGGACGTCGCGGCGGCGGGTCGTCTGAGCGAAGCGGGCCTTTCCGTCCTGCAGGGGGATGCGTCGGAAGCGCGCGTCCTCGTGCTCGCGCATGTGGCGACGGCCGGTCGCGTCCTTCTCATGGATGCGACGCCCCGCGGCATCCGCGTGCTTGATGCGATCCGAAGCCTCAAGGCGGACATCCCCGTGACGGTCGTTTCCGACACCGAGGGTATTTGGACGGACGTCAGAACCGAAAACGTCCGTTTCCTCTCGATTGAAGAGGCGGCGGCCGATCGCATGACGGATGCCGTGCTCGAAGCCAGTGCGTCGGGTGAAGAGCCGGGCGTGCCGCTCGCTGCATCGACCGCGGATTCGGGGACGAACGTCGAAAACGTCGGGGAAAGCGCATCCGCGAACGATGCGGAATCGGCTCCCGAAGCTCGGGAAAGCGCTTTGCCCGAGATGCCGACGGAGCCTTCCGAGTGTTCGGCGCTTTCCGAGACGGCGGAGGGCGGCGTTGAAACCGAAACGGTTGCGAAGACGCGTGCCGAGGACTGCACGACGGAGAATGCCGACCATACCGACAATGTTGCCGAGACGATCTCGACGAGCACTCCGACGCGCAACGCGTAACGCTCCGAGCCCGGTCGAACGGGTGTTCGCCCGAGCGCTCACCCGCGGGAAGGCCCCTTGCTGTTCGGCGAGGGGCCTGTTTTTTCCCGCATTCCAAGCGGTTCGCGGTCGGCGATTCGGGGTTCCGACCTCAATGCGGTCCGGTTGCGTTGTACAAGAGCCGCGGTCTAATTCGACGAGGAATCTGCAAGAGGATTGGCAAGGTTGTCTATCCGCACAATTGACGTGCTGTAAGCAATAGGGGAAGTACGTATAAAAATGCGTGCAATTGCGCGTACGACATGCTTGGTCGAGTGAATTTGCAATTTGGATGCAAGAATCAACATGGGTGCCTGCCCCGGCAGTGCCGATGATCGCATTTTTTTCAGATTGGATCGTTGATGCGTCGTGGAATTTATTGTCGTTTTATCAAAAGGCATTGCATAACGTGCAATTTTGTTTTTGAAGCGATTTCTGTATAGTGACGGCATTCCCGCGGGCGTCCGAACGCCGAAGATTTCGATGATTTGCTCGGTCTCTCGCTCGCTGCGGTTTACGATTTCGGCCTGCTGAAGTTCTATACGAGTGCCATGTGCTTTGACGGCATGCTCGGCGGCAAGTTCCAGGGCCATCAGTTTGGGACCACGAACTCGGTCGACCAGACGGCTACCTACAAGGGTTATGGGCTGCAGATCGGTTCGGACGTCCCGGCCTTCGGCGGTACCTTCAAGGTGAACCTCGGCTGGATGGACGCTAAGGTTGATGAAAAGGCTCTCGAAACGAGCGCGGCTGAAGAAACGGATCGTATCTCGGTCTCGACGGGCTATGTTTATCCGCTCTCCAAGCGGACCAATGCTTACGTCGCAGCCGGCTACATACGAGATTCGTTCAATGACGGCCGGAGCGCCGACACGACGCCCCAGGCTTATGAAGTCATGATCGGTTTGTGGCATCGCTTTTAACGTCGCGGCGTGGCGGGCGCGTGCGCCCGCATCACGACGGATTCGCAACGGAAGCAGCAGCGCAGCAGCAGTCGATGTTCGTGTCGTCTCCTGTTGCGTTTTTTTGTTATCGTGGGCGAGGTCATCCAACTCATCCTGCAAAGCACCGACGCAAAACATGAAAAAGATCGATGATATGCAAGCCTGGCGTATTTTCTGTTCCGTCGCCGAATCCGGCAGTATCAGTGCCGCTTGCGAGGCGCTCGGTATTGAGTCGAGTACCGCAAGTCGTACGCTTAAGGCGATGGAAGAAGATACCGGCGCCGCTTTGTTTTTGCGAGACGCGCGTCACGTGACGCTCACGGACGTTGGTCGATCCGCTTACGAACGAGGTCGCCTTCTGGCTCTTCGTCACCGTGAAATGATCGAAGCGCTCAAGGGTGAAAAGGATCAAATGACGGGCCTTATTCGTATTGCTGCAAATCCCGGTCTCGGCTCCCGCAATATCACACCGGCGCTCATTGAATACCAGATGATGTATCCGTCGATACAACTGAGTTATCAGGAGCTTCACGGGCCGGCTTCCCGAGCGTTCGAGCAGTCATTGATGCCAAACGTATCCGTTCCCGATGTTGCCGTAGGTTACGGAACGGAGAAGATGCCGCCGGGCATCGTTCGCCGATATTGCGATGAGATGCCTTTTATCGTGTGCGCGTCGTCCTGCTATCTCGATGCATGCGGTGAGCCGCATCACCCGCGCGATCTTCGACAACACACAGGGCTGTTATTCGAACCCGTGACGCGTGCACCTACTCGTCAATTGGTGCGAGACGGCTGTACGGAAAACCTCCGCTGGGGGCGAGAACATACGTTCTCGAATCTCTCGTCGGCTGTTTCGGCTATGATGCTTGGTGCCGGTATTCTGCCTGATCTTGCGCTTTATCACTATGCCGCGATGCTCGACACGATGCCCGCATCGGTGGATCTCGTACCGCTTCTTCGAGGCTGGCAGCGTCCGTCGATTCCTTGTTATGTGCTCTGTTCGGAAGAAGCCTGGACCAAACGTCGCGTTCGTGACTTTGTCGAGTGGCTTGCCGAGCGAGAGCGTCGGCGTTTCGCCTTGCTTCGCGAACGCTTCCCGGAATTTTTTCAATACTGACGACGTGCACTCGCCGTTTCCGTCATCGCTTCGCTATGAATAAAACAGATGATTTGCAGGCCTGGCGCATTTTCTGCACCGTCGTTGAGGCCAACGGCGTGAATGCCGCATGTGAGAAGCTGTGTATCGAACCGAGTACGGCGAGCCGGACCGTGAAGGCGCTCGAAGAGGAGATCGGCACGCAATTCTTTAATCGCGGTACGAGACCCGCCTCATTGACTGAATTCGGCCGACAAGCCTACGAACGTGCATCGGCACTGCTCGAGCAACACCGGCATATCGTGCAGACATTGCAGGAGGAGAGGGACGCCATGTCCGGTCTCATCCGAGTGGCTGTGATCGCAGGGGTGAGCGCGAGGGAAATTACGCCGGCACTTGTTAAATACCAATCGCTTTATCCGGCGATTCGATTTGCGCTCCAGGATCTGCAGGGGCCTGCGGACGACGCTTTCGAAAACTCCATGGCGACCGGCTTGCCGGTACCTGACGTTGCGATCGGCTATGCGGCCCGATCCGCTACGCGCGGTCTTGTTGCCCGCCACCTCGGTGAAATGCCGTTTGTCGCCTGCGCGTCAAGTACTTATCTCGAACGCTATGGCACGCCGACGCATCCGCGCGAACTCGCAACGCACACCGGTATTTTGCTTCGGACCGCGGTGCGGCGTACAACGGAAACGCTCACGCGCGGCAATCAACAGGTTCCGCTCGTTTGGGAGCGCGTACATGTCTTTTCAACGATTTCTTCTGCGGTCGCGGCAGCGCTTCTCGGCGGCGGGGTGATTCCGGACTTGCCCCTGCACCATTACCTTGCCGCCAAGGCGAGTATGCCGGCGGGCGGTCCCCGATTGGAATGCATTCTTCCGGGTTGGCATCGTGAGCCGGAAGCGTGCTGGCTCTTCTGTTCCGAATCGGCATGGTCCAAGCGGCGTGTTCGTGACTTTGTCGAATGGATGACCGAACAAGAACGGCAGTATTTCGCTTCTCTTCGAGAGGTTTGCTGCGTAACTCTCTGATGCGTTTTGTACCTTCTGAAAAAAACGGGACGTGCATGCTATTGAGCATGCAAGGTCCCGTCGCTTTGGAATGGTCTTTTGGGTTTTATTGCGAATTACTTCGCAAGCAGCTTCTTAAAGTCCGCGTCAAGCCGTTCGAGAGCCTTGTTGATGCGGCTCATTTCGTTGTCGGCCCATTCGCGGCGTTCGGCGATCACCTTGTCCGTACGTTCGATCGCCTTGTTGAGCTCGGCAGGCTGCGGACCGCCCGACGTGCGGCGGTTCTTCACAATCGCGATCGGATTGAGGGTTTCACGGAAACGTTCTTCCGTCATCGGGCACTCGGGATTGGCTTTCGGATATTCTTCCTTGATGACTTCGGCGTAAATACGCTTCACTTCGGCGTAGGGGAAGTCCGAAGGCTTGATGTTGTTGGCTTTGGCAAAGCTCACGATGCGGCTCGCAACATGGTGGCCGACGCGGAAGGGCAGGCCGTGTTCGCGCATCAGTACGTCGGCGACTTCCTGGCTTGCCGTCCAGTCGAGGTTAAGCTCTTCAAGCGCACGATCCGGGTTGACGACGAGGGCCTTGAGGACCTTGTCGAACTGTCCGAGCATGTCCATCGTGAGCTTGAAGGTGCCGTTGTTGCGCGCAACGGGCTTCGGGTCGACCATGCCCGGCGGGATGTTGTGCGAGAGGATGAGGGTAGTTTGCGCATCGCCGATCACCTTGCTCGCCGCCGCGCGAGTGTTGATGATGATGCCGGGGTTGCGTTTTTGCGGCATGGCGGAGGAAACGTACGTGTTGCCGCCGCCCTCGGCGAGGAGAATCCAGGGACGCGGCTGGGCGTACTGCACCATCACATCCTGAAGGAACGTACCCACGTGCAGGGCGATGCCGGCCTGAATCGAAGCGAATTCGACCGCTTCGTCGACGCTTTTGATCTGACCCGCGTCATAGGCGTTCGGAACCGGGCCTTCGAAAGCAAGATATTGGGCCATTCGGTCGCGATTAAGCGGCCAGCTCGTGCCGTTCAGTACGGTCGTGCCCATGGCGCACCAGTTGAGGCGGTCATAAAAGTCGCCGAGCTTTTCGAGGTCGCGCGCGAACCCGGAGAGGTGGCCCTGCAGATAGTGTGCGTAGCTGTTGGGCTGAGCGGCAACGCCGTTCGTGTAGTTGGGAACGATCGTATCGACGTTGTTGCGGGCGAGTTGCTGCATCGTCGACATCACGTCGGAGAGTTTCTTCGTGAGGGCGATGACGTTGTCACGCATGATCGCGCTTTGGAAGGTGGCGTGCATATCCTGCGACGAGCGGCCGATGTGGAGCATCGTCGCTTCCATGCCTGCGGCTTCAATCAGAAGCGGCTCAAAAGCGATCACGATCTTCGGACGCTTCGCACCGGGTTTGGAGCCGTTATCGATAACGGTTTGAATACCCTGCGCAAGCTTCGGAGCGATGTCCTTGTCAAGAAGGCCTTCATCGGAATTGATGACGGCCGTGGCCTTGTTCATCTCACCGAGCCAGAAGAATTCGTCTCGAGGCTGCTCCGCAGCGCTCGCGGTGCTCGAGAAACCGACGGCGGCCGTCACGAAAAGCGCGACGGCGGACATACGAAAAGCAGATTTCATCATGGGAGGAGTGGAACCTTATATGGAAGAACGGCGGTCGCATCCATGGTAAGACAGGGGTAGCGTCCGCCGTTTGCCTTTGGGAGGATACGGTCCGAATTACTTGGCGGTATCCTGCTGCTTGGCGAAGATGTAGGCCTGCTGGCCGGCGATGCGACCGAAGGTTACGATGTCGGCCTGAGCGTTGCCGCCGAGGCGGTTGCCGCCGTGCACGCCGCCCG
>OOCR01000262.1_pt1 | contig 50099 bp, 36 predicted proteins | sample 1671491 | NCBI WGS metagenome assembly OOCR01 (sample SAMN06348162, study PRJEB24527) | human gut metagenome | biome: human gut; feature: ankylosing spondylitis patient; material: feces | host: Homo sapiens | place: China | collected 2015-10
CTCGCGACCCCAACCTTGGCAAGGTTGTGCTCTACCAACTGAGCTATTTCCGCAATATGTTTCTCCGTCTGCAAAAGAGGCTTTCAACCTCCCTTTCCGGCATCCGAAACTTGCATTTCGGGATTGCAAATATAAACTGAAAAATTTATTCTGCAAAATTTTCCGGCGAATTTTGTCGCAAAACGATGTCCCCGGCCTTCGGAAAAGCCGGGGACACCGTATGGGAAACCCTTATATCCGGGCGGCGGAATGATCCGTCCTGCCGGGAAGCGGGGAATTAACGAACCAGGAATCCTTCGTCGGCACGTACCGGGATGGGCAGTTTGGCGTAAATACCATCCTGGAGCTTGCTGCGTACGGCCTTGAACGCCTCGATGGTGACATTCACGTCCTCGAGGGTATGGACTGCGGTCGGGATGATGCGCAAGATGATCTCGCCTTTCGGGATTACGGGGTAAACGACCATCGAACAGAAGATGCCGTGGTTCTCACGCAGGTCGACGACCAGATTCGTAGCCTCGGGGATGCCGCCCTTCAGGAAAACGGGCGTCACGGGCGAATTGGTCACGCCGATCTCGAAGCCGTTCTCTTTGAGGCTGCTTTGCAACACGCGTACGATCTCCCAAAGTTTCTGCTGGTATTCGGGGTGGTTGCGGATCAGCTCCAGGCGTTTCAGGGCACCGATAACCATCGGCATCGGGAGCGACTTGGCGTAAAGCTGCGAACGCATGTTGTAACGCAGCAGGTTGATCAGCCAGCGGGGGCCGCAGACGAATGCACCGATACCGGCCATCGACTTGGCAAAGGTGTTGAACAGCACGTCTACGCCGTCCACTACGCCGAAATGCGACGCCGTACCGCGGCCGCCCTCACCCATCGTACCGAAGCCGTGGGCATCGTCGACCAGCAGGCGGAACTGGAAATCCTTTTTCAGGGCCACGATCTCGTCGAGCTTACCCAGGTCGCCCTTCATGCCGAAGACACCCTCGGTGATTACGAGTACGCCGCCGTTCTGCTCTTCGGCCAGGTCGGTGGCATGCTGCAATTGCAGGCGCAGCGACTCCATGTCGTTGTGGCCGTATACGAAACGCTTGCCCTTGTGCAGGCGCAGGCCGTCGATGATGCAGGCATGCGCTTCGGCATCGTAGACCACCACGTCGCGCGGCGTCAGCAGGCAGTCGATGATCGAAATCATGCCCTGATAACCGAAGTTCAGCAGGAAGGCGTCCTCCTTGCCGACGAACTCGGCCAGTTCGCGCTCGAGACGCTCGTGGTAGACGGTCTGGCCGCTCATCATGCGGGCGCCCATCGGGGCCGCCATGCCGAACTGCGCGGCACCCTCGGCGTCGGCCTTGCGGACTTCGGGGTGGTTGGCCAGCCCGAGGTAATTGTTCAGACTCCAGTTGAGCATCTTCTTGCCCCGGAAAGTCATGTGGGGGCCGATATCGCCTTCCAGTTTAGGGAACGCGTAATAACCGTGGGCGTACGACATGTACTGACCGATGGGGCCACCTGCATTTTTCTCCAGGCGTGCAAAAATATCAACCATAAAATATTGTAATTTAATGTTTAAGTTTCCGTTTCGGACGCGCAAAAGTACAAAAAAACCTTTTAGCCATCAAAATTAGCCGTTTTTTATTCGGCAAGGGTACGCATTTATACTTATTTCCGGATATTTAATATGGAAAAAGGCCGCTTTCGGCGGCCCGGGGAAGAACTTTGTTCGGTTTTTCATTTTTTCGATCGGCGGTCTATCGCATCGACGATCACCGCGACGGCACCGTCGCCCGTCACGTTGGTCGCCGTGCCGAAGCTGTCCATGGCGATGTAGGTGGCGATCATCAGCCCCGCGAGCGTCTCGTCGAACCCGAGCATCGACTCGAGCAATCCCAGCGCCGCCATGATCGCGCCGCCCGGCACCCCCGGTGCGGCGATCATCGTCACGCCCAGCAGCAGAATGAACCCCGCAAAAGTCCCCGCCGGGATATCCAGCCCGCCCAGCATCGAAACGGCCAATGCACAGGCCACGATCTTCATCATCGACCCCGAGAGGTGGATCGTGGCACAGAGCGGTATGACGAACGACGCCAATTCGGGACGCACGCCCAGCCGGAGGGTCTGCGCCAACGTCACGGGGATGGTGGCGGCCGACGATTGCGTGCCGAGCGCCGTGACATAGGCCGTAAGCATCGTACGGAGCATCCGCAGCGGGTTTTTGCGCGCTACGAGGCCGGCAACGGAAAACTGTGCGAGCAGCAGCACGACGGTCATGAAGAAGATCACCACGATCAGCTTCACGAAGACGCCCAGCACTCCGGCCACCTGCCCGGACTGGGTCATCGAGAGGAAGATGCCGAAGATATAGAAGGGCAGCAGCGGGATGATGATGCCCGCGATCACGCGGTCGATGATCGACTTGAAATCGTCCATCACCCCTTTGAGTTTCACGCTATGCGTATAGGCCATGCCCAACCCGAGTACGAAGGCCAGTACCAGTGCCGACATGACACCGAACAGGGGCGGCATCCCGACCGTGAAATAAGGCACGAGGGCCGTTGCGGCCGCGTCGGGCAGCACGGCTGCGGCGCCTTCGAGCAGCGCGGGGAACAGCGCCTGCCCCGTGAGGTAGGTGCCGAAGCCCGAGAAAAGGGTGAAGGCATAGGCCAATGCCGCCGTGAGGGCCAGCAGGCGCCCGGCGTTGCGTCCCAGGTCGGCGATGCCCGGCGCCACCAGCCCGAGGATGAGCAACGGGATAACGAACGAAAGAAACTGGCCGAAAATATCGTTGAACGTAAGGGCGATGCGCGTCGCCCAAGCAGGGAAGAAAAAGCCGCAGCCGACCCCGAGGCCGATGGCCAGCACGACGCGCGGCAACAGTCCGAACCTGAATTTCATAAGGAATGGTTTTTGTAAAGGTAGAAAAATATTTCCGTTTTAGCTATCTTCGGCTTTGCCTCAGGCAGGCGCGGCGCGGCAAAACCGCAAATTCCGTTTGCTTTTGCCCCCGGCTTGCACTATCTTTGTACTATGACTTCATTATTCCATGACATCATCTTCGGCCCGGTACATTCGCGGCGGCTGGGACTCTCGCTGGGGGTCAACCTCCTGCCCACCGAGTCGAAACTCTGCTCGTTCGACTGCATCTACTGCGAATGCGGCTGGAATGCCGAGCATCCCGGCGCGCGGCGCTTCAACACCCGCGAAGACGTCCGCACGCAGCTCGCAACGACGCTGCGGCGCATGGTGGCCGACGGCACCCCGCCCGACGTCATCACCTTCGCCGGCAACGGCGAACCGACGATGCACCCCGAATTCGAAGCCGTGATCGGCGACACGATCGCCCTGCGCGACGAGCTGTGCCCCTCGGCCAGGGTTTCCGTGCTCTCGAACGCCACGCAGCTCCACCGCGATGGCGTGCGCCGGGCCCTTCGCAGCGTGGACAACAACATCCTCAAGCTCGATTCGGCCTTCGACGCCACGGCACGCCTGATAAACAATCCCCAGAGCCCGGTCTATTCCGTACGCAGGGTCGTCGATCAGATGAAAGGCTTCGACGGGCACCTGACCGTGCAGACGATGTTCCTGCGCGGGGAGTTCGACCGGCAGCGGGTCGACAACACCACCGAAGAGGAGGTCGCAGCATGGCTGCGCCTGATCGGCGAAATCGGCCCGCGGCAGGTCATGGTCTACTCGCTCGACCGCGACACCCCGTGCCAGACGCTCGAAAAAGTGCCGCGCGAGGAGTTGCAGGCCATCGCCGCCCGCGTCGAGGCACTCGGCATCCCCTGCTCCGTAGCATAAACCGCACCGCACCATGAAACGCCTTCTGCTGTTCCTGTTGCTTGCGGCCGGCTGTATGGCCGCCGCACAGAAGCGCCCCGCAACGGACGGACTGTCCGCTTTACAGGACAGCATCTGGCAGTGGGCGGCAGACAACAAGGCGGCCGATCCGGTCGCAAACGCCATCTACGCATCGGCGGTCAACGAACCGGACGGGGTTGTAGACGTACACATGATCCGTGCCGACACGGCGATGAAAGCCCGCTTCCGCCGCTGCGTGCACAACAGCCCTCTGATCCGGTTCCACGGGTTCGACCCCGACACGACACCCTATCCGCCCGCACCCGAAGGGGCTGCCCCGCCGGATGGGCTCACGATGGAGGCCGAATACGCATTTTATCCCGCCGGCACCGAACATATCCGGCTCACGATCCGCCACAAAGGCGATTCGACGGTATATTTCGGGAGCGACTACACCGTCTGCCGCTTCCAGCACGGACGGTGGGAAACGCTACCCGTCGTCAATGCGTGGAAATCACTGCTGGTCGGCATCGGGCCAAACAACCCATCCCGCGCCGAAGTACCGCATCCGGCACCGGCCGCCGAATACACCTACGGGTTCACAGCCCGGCTTGCACCCCGTGTCTACCCGGCCCGGTATGCGCGTTACCGTATCTGCAAACAGGTGTACAAGACCTGCCCATACCGTCCATACCTGCTCACGGCCGAGTTCACGGTGACGCCGTTCGTCCCGTTCACCCGCTTTGCGGAGCCGGCAGAGGGGCAGGACATCCAATTTTGATCCACAGCCATGCAAATACTCCTTTCCTGCGCCAAAACGATGGCCGAAAACAATCCGGCCGAAATCCCCCGAACGACCCTGCCGCGTTACGCCCGCGAGGCTGCGGAGCTGGCCCTGCAGCTGGCGACGCTCAGCACCGAAGAGCTGGAACGCATGCTGCGCACCAACCGGCAGATCGCCGCGACCAACCGCCGGCGTTACCGGCAGTTCCACGGCGAAGAGGCCCTCCCCGCGCTGCTGGCCTACACGGGCGTCGTATTCAGGCATATCGCCCCGGAGCGATTCACCCCCGGGGATTTCGAATACGCACAGCAGCACCTCAACATCACGTCGTTCCTCTACGGGCTGCTCCGGCCACTGGACGCAATCTGCCGCTACCGGCTGGAAGGGGACGCCGTATTGCCGGGGCACGACGACCAAACGATGTTCGGGTACTGGCAGGGACGGCTGACGGAGGCCTTCCTCGAAAAAATCCATGCCGACGACGGCATCCTGGTCAACCTCGCCAGCAGCGAGATGAAGCGCCTGTTCGACTGGAAACGCATCCGCCGCGAAGCGCGTATCATCACGCCCGAATTCCGCATCCGCGAAGGCGACCGTCTGAAAACCATCGTGGTCTACACGAAAATGTGCCGCGGAGAGATGACGCGCCACCTCATCAGAAACCGGATTACGGATCCGGAAATGCTCAAAGAATTCGAATGGGAAGGGTTCCGCTTCGACGCCGCGCTCAGCCGGGGCGACGACTGGACGTTCACGATGTAACACGGTCGCAGGAAACCGAAGAAGAACCCCTCCGGCTCAGTGTTATTGCCCCTGGTCGACGAACAGGAGCCTGTCCGTCCGGTAACCGCGTCGTTCGGCCAGCCCCCGTTCGAACGGATAGTCGTAGCGGGCGACCTCCTGCCAAGAGCCCATGTAGCACGCCAGGTCGAGCGACGGCACCGGAGTGCGGTCGGTAGGGTCGGCGACGCGGCCATATACCCACAGATGACAAGCAGCGCGGCGGCCAATAATACGATCGCGATTTTCACTTCCCGAACGGTTTTCAGGGAGCATGTGACAGATTTTATGCCGCAGCACGGCAAACAGGGCTAGACGGTTTTATTTCCCCGCGGCGAGCAGCGCCCGCAGAATACCCTCCTCGTCGTAACCGCAGAGGGCGTAGAGCTGAGCCGGGGTTCCGTGCTCGACCCACTCGTCGCCGATGCCCAGCGAGTGCACGGCCACCTCGCAGCCGCGGGCATTGAAAAATGCCGTGACGGCCTCGCCGACGCCCCCGCGCAGGGAACCGTCCTCGACCGTGACCACATGGCGGAACTCGGCACCGACCTCGGCCAGCAAGGCCTCGTCGAGCGGTTTGGCGAAGCGCAGGTCGTAATGCGCCACGCTCACGCCCTTCTCCGCGGCGCGTTCCGCGGCACGGGCGGCAGCGTTGCCGACCGTCCCGACCGTCACCAGCGCCACGTCCGTACCTTCGCGGAGCCTCCGGCCCCGGCCGACGGGCAGCGCTTCGAAGGGAACGCCCCGCCACAGACGTCCCGCACCGTTGCCGCGCGGGTAGCGGATCATGAAGGGATGACCGTATTGCAGACCGGTATACATCATGTTGCGGAGTTCCAGTTCATCCATCGGCGCAGCGATCGTAAGTCCCGGCACGGCACCGAATGCAGCCATGTCGAAGACCCCGTGGTGGGTCACGCCGTCCTCGCCCACGATGCCGCCCCGGTCGAGGCACATCACCACGGGCAGATCCTGGATCGCGACGTCGTGGATCACATTGTCGTAAGCCCGCTGCATGAAAGACGAATAGATGTTGCAGAAAGGCACCATGCCCGCAGCGGCCATCCCGGCCGAGAAGGTCACGGCATGGCCCTCGGCGATACCCACGTCGAAGCAACGCGACGGCATGGCGTGCATGAGCATGTTCATCGAACACCCCGACGGCATGGCAGGCGTGACGCCCACGACCCGCGGGTCGAGCCCGGCCAGTTCGACGAGCGTCTCGCCGAAGACATCCTGGTAGCGCGCCGCAGCGCCCGGCGAGGCGATCCGCTCGCCCGTATCGGGATTGAAACGTCCGGGGGCATGCCACGTGGACTGGTCGTGCTCGGCAGGCAGGTAGCCCTTGCCCTTCACGGTCATGACATGCAGCAACTTGGGCCCTTCGATGTCGCGCAATGCCCGAAGCGTGCACACCAACTCCTTGAGGTTGTGGCCGTCGACGGGGCCGAAATAGCGGAAATTGAAGCTCTCGAAGAGGTTGCTCTTGTTCAGCACACCCTGTTTCACGGCGTTGCCCGCCTTCTGGCAGAGGCGCAGCAGGCGCGGCGTATGCGAAAGGATGCCCCACAACCGCTGCTTGAAACGGTTGTAGTGCACCGATGTGGAGATTTTGAGCAGGTAGTTCTTCAATGCGCCGGTGGCCTGGTCGATGGCCATGTTGTTGTCATTGAGGATCACCAGGATATTGGTGCGTTTGCTGGCCCCGGCGTTGTTGAGCCCTTCGAACGCGAGGCCGCCGGTCATCGAACCGTCGCCGATGACAGCCACGACCTGATGCCTCTCGCCCCGCATCTCGGCAGCCTTGGCCATGCCGAACGCCGCCGAAATCGATACCGAGGCATGCCCGCCCCCGAAAGCGTCGTAGGGGCTCTCGGACATGCGCGGGAAACCGCTGATGCCGCCCAGCAGGCGTTTGGTCTTGAACGCCTCGCGGCGCCCGGTGATAATCTTGTGGGCATAGGTCTGGTGCCCTACGTCCCAGACGATCTTGTCCGCGGGCGTATCGAAAACGTAGTGGAGTGCGGCGGCGAGTTCCACGCAGCCGAGGCTCGACGCCAGGTGCCCGGGATTTACCGAGCACTCGTCGATGATATAGCTGCGCAGCTCGTCGCAGTAGGTGCGCAGGTCCTCCGCCGAGAGTTGCTTGAGGTCGCGGGGGGAATTTATTTTTCGGAGTAATTTGTATTCATCCAACGTCATGGCAGCACAAAGATAGCGCAAGGAGAGCGACAAACCAAACTTGTTTGAGTTCGTCCGAACCGCAGCCTATCTAAAACGAGGTTAAAGATAGCACAAGCCGAGCAAAATGCCAAATTTATTCGGACATTGCCGAGGCGAAGCCTGTGTTCCGTAAAACAGCTCAGACCGGACATGGCGCCGTTTTTTTCCGGCATAGCCGCCATACCGCCTATTTTCTGTAAAGATAGTCATTCTTGCGTTTTTTTCAATAAAAATTTTTATCTTCGCGTTACGGTAAACCCCATCGTACAATGAAATACAAGCGAATACTACTGAAACTGAGCGGCGAATCGCTGCAAGGTTCGCAGAAATACGGGCTCTCCCCCGAAGTACTCCAGTCCTACGCCGAACAGATCAGGGCGGCAGCGGCCACAGGCGTCCAGATCGGCATCGTCATCGGCGGCGGCAACATTTTCCGCGGCCTCACGGGCGCAAAGAAAGGCTTCGACCGCGTGAAAGGCGACCAGATGGGCATGCTCGCCACGATCATCAACTCGCTGGCCCTGCAATCGGCCCTGGAGGACAACGGCGTGAAGGCCAAAGTCCTGACCTCGATCCGCATGGAGCCCATCGGCGAATACTACTCCAAGGCGCGTGCCATCGAATACCTCGAGGCGGGGTATGTGGTCATCATCGGCGGAGGCACGTCGAACCCCTATTTCACGACCGACTCGGCTTCGGCGCTGCGCGGCATCGAAATCGAGGCGGACGTGATGCTGAAGGGCACCCGCGTGGACGGCGTATACACGGCCGACCCCGAAAAAGACCCTGCAGCCGTCAAATTCGACGAAATAAGCTTCGAAGAGGTGCTCGACCGCCGGCTGAAAGTCATGGATCTCACGGCATTCACGCTCTGCCGCGAGAACGGGCTGCAGATCATCGTCTTCGACATGGACACCCCGGGCAACCTCGGCAAGGTGCTTGCCGGGGAGAGGATCGGGACACTTGTAAAAAAATAAGGCTATGGCAACAAAAAAGAGCAACAAGCAGTTATGGATCATGCTGGCGCTGATCGCAGTGATCATCGCCGCAATCCTGTTACTGCCCTCGTGCGGCAGCCGTGGCGGCAAAGCCGCGGCGGATACCGAATCGACCACGCTGGTCAAGGCGGGCGACAAAGCCCCCGACTTCACCGTGGAGATGTTCGACGGCACAAAAACCTCCCTCGCAGAACTCAAAGGCAAAGTCGTGTTACTGAACTTTTGGGCCACCTGGTGCCCGCCCTGCCGGCAGGAACTGACCCGCGTGCAGAAGGACATCATCGACCGTTTCGCCGGCCGCAACTTCGTATTCCTGCCCATATCGCGCGGCGAAAAGCGGGAAGACGTGGCGGCGTTCCGCGAAAAGACGGGCTATACGTTCCCGATGGGCCTCGACCCCTCGCAGGCCATTTACGACCGTTATGCCTCGAATTATATCCCGCGGAATTTCCTGATCGGCGCCGATGGTAAAGTCGTGCTGGCAACAGTAGGTTACGACGCCGAAGAGTTCGACGAAATGATCAAAACCATCGAAAAAATACTCGAATAATATGGATACCAAGACGATTCTCAACGATGCCTCCGGCCGTATGCAGAAGGCCATCGACCACCTCGAAGAGGAACTTTTGAACGTGCGCGCGGGAAAAGCGTCGCCCAATGCCCTGAACGGCGTAATGGTCGATTATTTCGGCTCGCAGGTGCCCGTATCGGGCGCCGCCAGCGTCACCGTACCCGACGCCAAGACGATCCTGATCCAGCCGTGGGACAAGAACATGCTGCGTGCGATCGAAAAGGCCATCATCGACTCGAACATCGGGCTGACGCCTTCGAACAACGGCGAGCAGATCCGCCTGTCGATCCCGCCCCTGACCGAGGAGCGCCGCAAGGAGTTGGTGAAACAAATCCGCAACGAGGCAGAAACCGCCCGCATCAGCCTGCGCAATGCCCGCCGCGACGCGGTCGAGGCATTCAAGAAAGCCCAAAAAGAAGGTATGCCCGAGGATGAGTCGAAGGACGGCGAAGCACAGGCCCAGAAATTGCTGGAGAAATTCACCAAGACCCTCGACGAGGCGCTCCAGAAAAAGGAGAAGGAGATCATGACGGTATAAATCCGTCCAGCACATAGTTAAAATCCGGCCAGCACAGTATGTTGGCCGGATTTTTTCATATCTTTGTCCGTTGTAACGATCCGCCTATGAAAAACATCCGCTTCGGGCTCTGCATCCCGGCATGCCTGTTCGCACTGTTCTGCTCGCAGCAGGCATCCCCGCAGGGATATGTCAAGCTCAATGTCCCCTATGCTCTGGTGGGCGTGGTGAATCCCGCCGTGGAGTTCGCCATCTCGCCCAAATCGACCTTGCAGACCGACATCGTCATCTCGCCATGGAAGTCGATCAACGAAAAGCACATGCTCTTCGCCATCTTCATGGGCGAATACCGCCGCTATTTCAAGGAGCATAACCGGGGCTGGTACCTGGGGGCAAACATCGGCATGATGGCCTTCGACATGTCGAAACCTTACATCGAAGGGTGGAAACTGAAATTCGAAGACCGTTACTGCAAAGGATACGGCATGATGATCGGCCTCTGCGTGGGTTATGAATACCAGTTCGGGAAACGCTGGCTGCTCGACGCTTTCCTGGGTTGGGCATGGATGGACAGCCATTACAACGGGTACAGTTTCGACGGCCAGGTCGACATGTACCCCCACCGCCCCGTACAACCCGAACACCCCGACCCGTTCAACGGCTCTTCGGAGTGGTATCCCAACAAGATCGGCGTCTCGATCGGGTATCGCATCTTCACGCCCCGCAACAAACAGCGGACAGCGGACGTGCGCTAAACAGCAGTTGCAGACTGCGGCAGGCAGCCATGCACGGAAAGTCCGCAACTCCGGAACCAAAGGGAGCAGTACTCCCGGAATGCGGGCAACCGGAAACAGCGGCCGGCCCGGAAACCTAAACCCGGGGTAAATTGCAGTGGGCCCTTCCGAGGCACACCCGCAACACGCCCGCCCGGCCAGGCGGCAACCCGGAATCGCGGCAGGCAGCAACCCGCCCCGCGGGAAACAGGATCCGAGCCCTTCCGAGGATACGGAAGCCCCTCCCATCGCAGCATACGCAATGCCGCAAAATAAAGAACCCCGCACCTTCCGGCGCGGGGTTCTACCATTCAAAACTTTATTCAGAGATTATTTCACTTTCGGGCCGGCGGCTACGAGCTTCTTACCCTCTTCGTTACCCGTGAACTTCACGAAATTCTTCACGAAGCGGTTGGCGAGGTCTTCGGCCTTGACGTCCCAATCCTTGGCGTTCTTGTAGGTATCGCGCGGGTCGAGGATCTTGGTATCTACGCCCGGCAGCTCCGTCGGGATCGTGAAGTCGAAGATAGGCAGCGTCTTGGTCGGAGCCTTGTCGATCGAACCGTCGAGGATGGCGTCGATAATACCGCGCGTATCCTTGATCGAGATACGTTTGCCGGTACCGTTCCAGCCCGTGTTCACCAGGTATGCCTTGGCACCGGCCTTCTTCATCTTCTTCACCAGTTCCTCACCGTACTTGGTGGGGTGCAGCGAAAGGAATGCCGCGCCGAAGCATGCCGAGAAAGTCGGGGTCGGCTCGGTGATACCGCGCTCGGTACCCGCCAGCTTGGCGGTGAAGCCCGACAGGAAATAGTATTTGGTCTGCTCGGCATTGAGGATCGAAACCGGGGGCAGCACGCCGAATGCGTCGGCCGAAAGGAAGATCACCTTCTTGGCAGCCGGGGCTTTCGATACGGGTTTCACGATATTCTCGATGTGGAAGATCGGGTACGAAACGCGGGTGTTCTCGGTTACCGACTTGTCGGCATAGTCGATCTTGCCCTTCTTGTCCACCGTCACGTTCTCCAGCAGCGCATTGCGGCGGATGGCGTTCCAGATGTCGGGCTCGTTCTCCTGCGAGAGGTTGATGACCTTGGCGTAGCAGCCACCCTCGAAGTTGAATACGCCGTCGTCGTCCCAGCCGTGCTCGTCGTCGCCGATCAGCTGACGCTTCGGGTCGGTCGAAAGCGTGGTCTTGCCGGTGCCCGACAGGCCGAAGAAGATAGCGGTCTCGCCCTTGGCATTGGTGTTGGCCGAGCAGTGCATCGAAGCCATGCCCTTGAGCGGAAGCAGGTAGTTCATGTAGGAGAACATACCCTTCTTCATCTCGCCGCCGTACCAGGTGTTGAGGATAACCTGCATTTTCTCAGTGAGATTGAAAACGACGGCCGTCTCCGAGTTCAGGCCGAGTTTCTTATAGTTCTTGACCTTGGCCTTCGAAGCGTTGAGCACCACGAAATCGGGCTCGCCGTATTTTTCCAGTTCGGCGTCGGTCGGACGGATGAACATGTTCTTTACGAAATGGGCCTGCCATGCGACCTCCATGATGAAACGGATCTTGAGGCGCGAATTCTCGTTGGCGCCGCAGAAAGTGTCCACGACATAGAGTTTCTTGCCCGACAGTTCCTGGGTAGCGAGTTTCTTCAGCTCCTTCCAGGCAGCCTTCGTAACGGGCTTGTTGTCGTTCTTATATTCGTCGGAAGTCCACCAGATCGTATCCTTGGTGGTCTCGTCCATTACGAAGAACTTGTCCTTGGGCGAACGGCCTGTATAAACGCCGGTCATCACGTTCACGGCACCGGTCTCGGTCAGCTGGCCTTTTTCGAAACCGCGGAGTCCCTTCTTGGTCTCCTCGCGGAAAAGTTCGTCGTACGACGGATTGTACACGATCTCGGTCACGCCCGTGATCCCGTACTTTTTCAAATCCATTTTGTCCATAATAATTGCTATTTTAATAAAACATCAAATCCTGATTTACCTAACTCAAATCCGAATGACCGGACTTTAACCGCACAAAGGTAGAAAAACTTTTACACTTGTGAAAAAACTAACAGTAAAAAAAGCAAAAAAAATCCATTATTTTTTCCGATAAGCGTATATGATTCATTTATAAGCAGGTACCGCATCCCGGACAGTCGCACGGAAAGCCGGCTCGATACCCTACCACAAACATACGGCCGGAATCCGCAGCGGCGCTTCGCAGGATGGAATTCGAGGCGGACGCATAGGCCCCGCTTCGGTCGAAACACTCATCGACGGCGCACGGCACGCCCGCCCGACGAAACACCGCCGGACATAAGCAATGACGGGAGCGGCGTCTGCGGGGCAACCGCATCGCAATCAGGGAACTGGAAGTATTTTCCGACAATCCGCCCGGCAGCCGGAATGAACCCGACGCACGAACTCCGAAAAAACCGGAACGAAAGGGGACGATATACCGGAATTTTTTCTATCTTTGATAAGTCAGCCCTATAAAAACATCGTTACTCGTTCCGAATAATGCGCCCGATAAAAATACGCCACGACAGGATCTGCCTGAAACCGTTTTCGATCGAATGGATAAACTACCATAGTTTCTCCATCGTGTTGGTTATTTCCGGGACATTCTTCTGCTGTTATTTCGTCTCCGATCTCATTCACGGATTCTGGGATCGGTACTGGCTCGCCGCGCTTCTGCTATTCGGCGCCGGCTTTGCCCTCTATACGATCCAATGCCGGAAACTGAAATTCAAGAGTATCCCGCTCTCCGGGCAACACGACGGACTGAAAGAGCAGATACGGAAACTGCTGGCCGACGGGGGATGGAGGATCGAATACGACAATCAGCGTTATTTGCAGGCCGTAAACCGAAAGGGCATCCCCTTTCTGGACTGCGACCTGCTGATCTTGGGGTGGAGAAGCGACGAAATCCGGTGGGCCCTGGTCTACGACCCGTGGTATAACATGGCGGGGGGAATATTTACGTTCAACAGATACGGACGGAAAACCGTAAAGGCGATAAAGGCACTCGCCGGCAATTCGGCGGAAGCTCCTGCTCCCCGGAAACTCGGATAGACCATGGCCGGGCTTTATTTCCACATACCGTTCTGCAAACGCATCTGCGCCTACTGCGACTTCTACAAGAGCGTCCGGCTGGAGCAGATGGACGGCGTAACGGCCGCCATGCACCGCGAACTGGACGAACGGCAGGATTACCTGCGTGGCGAAGCGGTCACGACCCGCTATTTCGGCGGCGGCACGCCTTCGCTCTACGCACCCGCCGCGCTGAAAGGGCTGCTGGATCATGCCGCGCAGTTGTTCGACTGCTCCAGCGCCGCGGAAACCACCCTCGAGGCCAACCCCGACGACCTGACGGGGGATTACCTCGCCGGGCTGCGCGAAGCGGGCATAGACCGGCTGTCGATCGGCATCCAGTCTTTCGACGACGACTGCCTGAAGCTGATGAACCGCCGCCATACGGCGGCACAGGCCATCGGTGCGGTGCGGGCGGCACAACGCGCCGGGTTCGGAAACATCACCGCCGACCTGATCTTCGGCATTCCCGGCTTCGGCGGGGATTCGCTGAAAAGATCGCTCGACGGGGTGCTGTCGCTCGGCGTACAGCACATTTCGGCATACCATTTGACCGTCGAACCCGATACGGCCTTCGGCCGCCGTGCGGCACGGGGCGAGTTCCGCGCCGTGGACGAAGAGGTCAGCGAGGAGGAGTTCCTCACGGTGCACCAGACGCTTACCGCCGCCGGATTCGAGCATTACGAGGTTTCGAACTACGCCCTGCCGGGATTTCGCGCCCGCCACAACGCTTCCTACTGGCATGGGACGAAATACCTCGGCATCGGGCCCGCAGCCCACTCGTTCGACGGCGAGGAGAGACACTGGAATGCCTGTTCGGTGGAAAAATACATAGCAGGCGCTCCCGCCGGGAAGGAAGTGCTGACCCAACGCGACCGGTTCAACGAATACGTCATGACGGCGCTCCGGACGGCCGAAGGGATTGATCTGGAAAAGGCCGCGGCACGTTTCGGAGCAAAACGGCTGGCACGGATGCAGGAAGAGGCTGCACCGTTCCTCCGTTCGGGCACGCTCCGCATAGACCGGGGGCGGATGGCCCTCCCTCCGGAAAAATTTCTGATCTCGGATGCCGTGATCGGAGCGCTTTTCGAAACATAACACGACATGCAACGATGTGAAACAGAAATGTTAAGTTATTATTAAATATTTTTACTAACTAACCTAGCAAGGTTGTTTTATATAAATATAAGTATTACCTTTGCAGCGGTTTTCAACCGATTCATCGAGTAAATTACAAACAAGCACGACAAATATGAGTAATGCAAAACTGACTCCCGACTACCTTTTCGAGGTGAGCTGGGAGGTCTGCAATAAGGTCGGCGGCATCCATACCGTCATCTCGACCAAAGCACAGACCGTAACCCGTAAATTCGCCGACCGCTATATCCTCATCGGGCCCGACCTCCAGCACGAGGGGGCGAACCCCGAATTCGAGGAAGACCCCGACATGCTGAAGGCATGGCGCCAGAGCGTATACAGCGACGGCCTCCGGATCCGCGTGGGACACTGGAAGATCAAGGGCGAGCCGACGGTGATCCTGGTGGACTTCACTTCGCTGATCCCCCGCAAGGACGAAATACTCAAGAAACTCTGGGAGACGTACCACGTGGATTCGCTCTCGGGACAGTGGGATTACATCGAACCCGTGCTCTTCGGCTATGCCGCGGGCATGGTCATCGCCTCGTATGTCGACAATTTCTGCAACGCGACGGACAAGATCGCCGCGCATTTCCACGAGTGGATGACTGCCGCAGGCGGACTCCACCTGCGCAAACACGCCCCCTATGTGGCCACGCTCTTCACGACGCACGCCACGGTCATGGGGCGCTGCATCGCCGGCAACGGCCTGCCGCTCTACAACGACCTGGCCAAGTTCAATGCCGACGAACTGGCCCGGCAGTTCAACGTCGTGGCCAAGCACTCGATCGAGAAGATGGCCGCCACGTACCACGACGCCTTCCTCACGGTCAGCGACATCACGGCCAACGAATGCAAATACCTGCTGGGGCGTGAACCGGACGGCATCACCCCCAACGGGTTCGAAAACGACTTCGTATGGACGGGCGAGGAGTACGACGCCAAACGTGCCGAAGCCCGCACGGCGATGATCTCGGTAGCCGAAGCCTGCCTCGGGCACAAGTTCCGGAAGGAACCGCTGATCGTCGGCACCAGCGGCCGCTACGAATTCCGCAACAAGGGGCTCGACGTATTCATCGAGTCGCTCAAAAAGCTGGCCGCCTCCGACCGTCTCAAACGCGAAGTCCTGGCCTATGTCACCGTTCCGGCCGCCAACCGCGGCCCGCGTGCGGACTTGCAGGCACACCTGGCCGACCCGGCCAGCCCGATCGACGGCGGACAATACAAGTATTCGACCCATTACCTCGAATACCAGAACAGCGACCCGATCGTGAACGCCCTGAACGGCAGCATCCTCACGACCGACGATTCGAAGGTGAAGGTGATCTTCGTGCCGACCTACCTGAACAAGGCCGACGGCATCTTCAACAAGGATTACTACGAACTGCTCGTCGGTATGGACATCACGGTATTCCCCTCCTACTACGAACCGTGGGGCTATACGCCGCTCGAATCGGTAGCATTTTCGGTGCCGACCATCACCACAACCCTCGCAGGGTTCGGGCTGTGGGTCGACAAGCAGCGCGAGCACCTGGGCGTGGAGGTCATCCGCCGCGACGACTACAACGACAAGGAGGTCGAGGAGAAGATCGCCGACTCGCTGCTGCGCTTCAGCGCGCTGGACGAGAAACATGTCTCCGAGATGCGCGTTTCGGCCTACGAGATATCGGAAACTGCGCTCTGGGAGCACCTTTTCGCCGCCTACGAACAGGCCTACTCCGAGGCTGTCGAAAGTTCGGTGATCCGTACCAACCGCGCCGTGCTCGACGAGAGCAACGCCCGCAACGAACAGATCAATTTCGTGCGCCAGCAGCTCTTCGCCGAGAAGCCCAACTGGAACCGCATGATGGTCGACAAAACCCTGCCCAAGCGCCTGCATGCCCTGGAAGAACTTTCGCGCAACCTCTGGTGGTGCTGGAATCCCGGGCCCCGCGACCTGTTCGAAGGCATCGACCCGGCACTCTGGGCCGAATGCGAGCGCAATCCGATCGCTTTCCTCGACAAGCTGAGCGTGGAACGCATGAAGGGACTCGAACGCGACGAGGCCTTCCTCGGGCAGCTCGACGCCGTATATGCGCAGTTCCGCGACTATATGAACGAAAAACCCGACCCGAAGATCCCCACGATTTCGTACTTTTCGATGGAATACGGTCTGCACTCGTCGCTCAAGATCTACTCGGGCGGCCTGGGTATCCTCGCGGGCGACTACCTCAAGGAGGCCTCGGACAAGAACGTCCCGATGGCAGCCGTGGGCCTGCTTTACCGGTACGGCTACTTCACGCAGCGCCTTTCGGCACAGGGAGCGCAGGAGGCGACCTACGAGGCACAGAATTTCTATAAACTCCCGATCTCGCCCGTGCGCGACGAGGCCGGCAACTGGCTGACGGTCACCGTTGCCTTCCCGGGGCGTACGCTTTCGGCGCGCGTCTGGAAATGCCAGGTCGGCCGCACGGATCTCTACCTGCTCGACACGGACTTCGAGGCCAACCTCGAGGAAGACCGCCAGATCACCCACTACCTCTACGGCGGCGACTGGGAAAACCGCCTCAAGCAGGAAATCCTGCTCGGGATCGGCGGTATCCGCGCACTGCGTGCACTGGGCATCAAGCACGACGTGTTCCATTGCAACGAAGGACATGCCGCGTTCATCGGCATCGAGCGCATCCGCGACCTGGTGAACCACAAGAAGCTCTCCTTCTCGGAGGCGCTGGAGGTGATCCGTTCTTCGTCGCTCTTCACGACGCACACCCCCGTACCCGCCGGGCACGACGCATTCCCCGAGTCGATGATCCGCCAGTACATGTCGCACTACCCCGACGTGCTGGGCATCACCTGGGAGCAGTACATCAACCTGGGCAAGACCAACCCCAACGACCCCAACGAGAAGTTCTCGATGTCGGTGCTGGCCTGCAACCTCTCGCAGGAGGTCAACGGCGTATCGTGGCTCCACGGCGAAGTGTCGAAGGAGATCCTGGGCAACATGTGGCCGGGTTATTTCAAGAACGAACTCCACATCGGCTACGTCACGAACGGCGTACATTTCCCGACATGGATCGCGACGAACCTGCGCCGCCTCTACGCCCGCTATTTCGCCGACGGCTTCGAGGGGCACGCCTACGACATCCCGGCGTGGCAGAAAGTCCACAACATCCCCGACGGGGAGCTATGGGCAGAGCGCATGCACCTCAAGAACAAGCTCATCAAGCATATCCGCAAGCGTTACAGCGACCCCAGCCAGGTGCGGCTCGACTCGCCGCGCCAGATGTTGCAGGTCATCGAGGGCATCAAGCCCGACGTGCTGACCATCGGTTTCGCACGCCGCTTCGCAACCTATAAGCGCGCCTACCTGCTCTTCACGAACCTCGACCGGCTCTCGGCCATCGTGAACAACAAGGAGCGCCCCGTGCAGTTCATCTTCGCCGGCAAGGCCCACCCCAACGACAAGCCGGGGCAAGACCTCATCAAACGCATCGTCGAAGTGGCCGCCATGCCGCAGTTCGTGGGCAAGATCCTCTTCCTGCAGAACTACGACATGGAGCTGGCGCGCCGCATGGTGCAGGGCGTCGACGTATGGCTCAACACCCCGACCCGTCCGCTCGAAGCTTCGGGTACGTCGGGCGAAAAGTGCGTCATGAACGGCGTGCTGCAATTCTCGGTGCTCGACGGATGGTGGGTCGAAGGCTACAAGGAGGGCGCCGGGTGGATGCTGCCCATGGAGCGTACCTTCGCCGACCAGCACTACCAGGACGAACTCGACGCCGAGATGATCTACAACACCATCGAGGAGCAGATCGTCCCGAAATATTACGACCGCGACAGGGACGGCGTACCCCACGCATGGGTGGAGTCGGTCAAGAAATGCGTTGCCGACATCGCATCGAATTTCACGACCAACCGCATGCTAAACGACTACGAGGAACGGTTCTACAACAAGCTCGCGGCACGCAAGCACCGGATCGTCGAGGGCGGCTACAAGCTGGCCCGCGAGATCGCGGCCTGGAAACGCAAGGTCTCGTCGGTATGGGATCAGATCCGCGTGATCGACGTACAGCGCGTAAAAATCGACAACAAGGCGATCTTCGTAGGCGAAAAGTACCATTTCGAAGTGACCGTGGACATCGCCAGCCTGCGTCCCGAGGACATCGGCGTGGAGATGGTCATTGCACAGCAGATCGTTGGCGGGCAGAATGCCAACGTGATGCACACGATCGGGCTCAAGCACACCAAGACCGAAGGCAGCCGCGTTACCTACGCACTGGATTATACGCCCGACGAAGCCGGCACGTTCGACGTGGCGCTGCGTATTTTCCCGGTGAACCCGCACCTGCCCCATCGCATGGATTTTGCATTGGTAAAATGGGCTTAGCCAATTTGGCCCTAATAATGTAAAAAAGATATGAATTTTCGGAAATGCGATTGCCTTTTCGCAAAAATTCAGCTATCTTTATAGAACGAACCGTATTTTTAGAAGGACATGTCAGCACTTACTTTCGACAAAAGCGAATTGGGCAACCTGGAGTATTCGCTCCAGCGCGAGATGCTCTCCACAGACCGTATCGGCGGATATATGAGCACGACTATCGTCTGCTGCAACACCCGCCGCTACCACGGCCTGATGGTAGCGCCCATAGACGACAGCGACAGGACGTATGTCCTGCTCTCGTCGCTCGACGAAACCATCGTCCAGCACGACCAGACATTCAACCTGGCCCTGCACCGCTTCAAGGGGGTATACGAGCCGCGCGGACACAAGTATATCACCGACTTCAAATATACGCCGACCCCCACGATCACCTACCGCGTGGGCGGCGTGATCCTGCGGAAGGAGATGCTGTGGATACACAAGCGCACGCAGCTGATGATCCGCTACACGCTCGTCGAAGCGAATTCGGAAACGCACCTGCGGCTGCGGCCTTTCCTCGCCTTTCGCGACAAACACGCGCTGACGCATGCCAACATGGAGGCCGACGGGCACTCCTACCCGGCAGTCAACGGTGTGAAATGCCGCCTCTACGGGTCGTTCCCGTGGCTCTACCTGCAGACCAGCAAGCCCGGTGCGGAATTCGTGCCCGCGCCCGACTGGTACTACGGATTCGAATACCAGCAGGATCTGGCCCGCGGTTATGACGGTTACGAAGACCTGCTCACGACGGGCTATTTCGAAACGGAGCTCAAGAAGGGCGAAAGCATTATCTTCTCGGCCTCGCTCGACGAAATGGGATCGGTCAAGACCATCGAAGAGGTATTCGCCGCATCCATCGCCCGGCGCACGCACAAGATCGACTTCATCAGCTGCCTGGAGCACTCGGCGCGGCAATTCGTCATCCGGCGTCCCGGCGACCGCACCGAAGTGGTGTCGGGCTACCCGTGGCACGGGGTTTCGGGGCGCCAAACCTTCGTTTCGCTCCCGGGCATCACGCTCGAACAGGGGCATAAGGAGGACTGTATCGACGCCCTCGACACGCTGGTGCGCGAAATGCGCGACGGCATGTTCACGGGCAACGCCTCAGCGGCCGTCGCGGCAGATGCCCCGCTGTGGTTCTTCTGGACGCTCCAGCAACTCGAACGGGAGGTGGGCGGCAAGCAGATATGGAAAGCCTACGGCCCGGCCATGAAAGATATTCTGGAAAGCTACCGCCGGGGAGTCGGCGGCCGCGTCGCGCTGCATGACAACGGGCTGGTGTGGGCCGCTGCGGACGACGTCCCGATGACATGGATGAACGCCCTGATCGACGGCCGCCCCGTCACTCCGCGCAACGGTTATCAGGTAGAGGTGAACGCATTGTGGTACAACGCCGTATGCTACACGCTCGAGCTGGCCGGCAAACACGGCGACAAAGCCTTCGTCAAGGCCTGGGAGTCACTCCCGGCACGCACGCAGGCGTCGTTCGTCGAACTGTTCCGCCTGCCGGAAGGTTATCTGGCCGATTTCGTAGGGACGGACGGGCCCGACAAATCGACGCGCCCCAACATGATCGTCGCCTGCGGGCTGGATTACAAGATGCTCGACGAAGAGCTGCAACTGGAGGTGATCCGCACCGTACGCCAGCACCTGCTCATCCCCAAGGGGCTGCGGACACTCTCGCCCCGCAACCTGCTCTACAAAGGTTCGCAGGAAGGAGGTTCACCCGCAGAGCGCGATTTCGCGGGCAAGAATGGTTCGGCATGGCCGTGGCTGCTGCAATTCTACGTCAAGGCATGTTTCGATATCGACGGGGACGCATTCCTGCCGCAGGCCCGGGAGATACTCGCCAATTTCGACGAAGACATCCAGAGCTACGGTATCGGGTCTATTTGCGAGCTTTACGATGCCGACCCGCCCTACGCATCGCGCGGGGCTATCTCGCAGGCGTGGAGCGTCGGGGCCGTGCTCAATATCCACAGCATGATCCGCGAACGTACGAAGGAGGAGGCCCGGGAAAGCAAAACTGCGGGGGAAGCCGCGAAGACGGTGAAGCCCGTGGCGAAAAGCACTGCCAAAAAAGCTGCGGTAAAGAAAACCGCAACGGACAATACGCCAAAGAAAACTGCGGCAAAGACGGCCATCGCAAAAGAGACCGCAGAAAAGAAACCCGCAGCGAAAAAGAGTGCGGAGAAGAAACCGACGGGGAAAAAGCCGGCCGCAACAAAGGCCGCGACAAAAAAGACAAAGACTGGGAAATAACAGGCTGTGACGGGAGGAAAATCCTGCCAAGGCGGGATTCCGGGGCGTCCGGACTTGCAACCGCGGCTTGTGGCCGTGAGCCGGGACGTTCCTGTGAGAGGAAAGGTAAAAATTGCAAAACAAGGATATAGTTATGAGAGTTTTAATGTTCGGTTGGGAGTTCCCGCCCCACATCGCGGGTGGTTTGGGAACGGCATGTTACGGGATGACCCGCGGGCTGGCACGCAACGATGTCGACGTAACATTCGTAGTACCCCATGCCTACGGCGACGAGGATCAGCGATTCACGCACGTCCTGAATGCCAGTGACGTGGAGGCGCTTTACGGATCTACGGGAAGCGGCGCGGACGATATTCTCGAGAAGATGTCGTTCATCCACATCGACTCGAACATGGTACCTTACATCTCCCCCGAAGAGTACGAACAGTACCAGGAGCGCTACGTCAAATCCGGACAGAAAGTCTGGTCGACGACCGATGCCTGGAAACAACGCTATACCTTCTCGGGCAAGTACGGCGCCAACCTTATGGAGGAGGTCGCCCGCTATGCCGTAGTCGCGGCGCAGGTGGCCAAAGACCTCGAAGGGCAGTTCGACGTGATCCACGCCCACGACTGGCTCACCTACTACGCCGGCATCGCCGCCAAGCGCGTATCGGGCAAGCCGCTGGTCGTGCATATGCACGCCACGGAATACGACCGCAGCGGCGAGAACGTCAACACGCAGGTCTACGCCATCGAACGTGCAGGCATGCACGCCGCAGACCGGGTGATCGCCGTTTCGAACCTCACGCGCAACATCGTCATCAACCGCTACGGCGTCCCGGCCGACAAGGTCGTGACGGTACACAATGCCGTGCGGTTCGCCGCAGGCCAGTGCAAAATGCCCGAACGGGGCGTGGACGACAAGATCGTCACGTTCCTGGGGCGTATCACCTACCAGAAAGGCCCCGACTATTTCGTCGAGGCCGCGGCCAAGGTGCTGAAGAAAGTCCCCAACGTACGTTTCGTGATGGCCGGCTCGGGCGACATGATGAACCATGTCATCCGCCGCGTGGCGCGGCTGGGCATTGCCGACAGGTTCCACTTCACCGGATTCCTGCGCGGCGAGGACGTACACAAGATGTTCCAGTTGTCGGATGTCTACGTCATGCCGTCGGTTTCGGAGCCGTTCGGCATATCGCCCCTCGAGGCAATGCGTTCGAACGTCCCGGTGATCATCTCCAAGCAGAGCGGCGTGGCCGAAGTACTCGACTATGCCGTGAAGGTCGACTACTGGGATGTCGACGCCCTGGCCGATGCCATCTACGGACTGATCCAGTACCCGGCGCTGGCGGGAATGTTCGCCTCGAAAGGCCTGGAAGAGGTCACGAACCTGAAATGGAACGATGCCGCAGCCAAAATCAAAGCCGTATACGAAGCGGCGATAGAAGAGAATAAAAAACAATAAAATAGCTACCCTATGAAAACCGTCTGCTTATATTTTCAGGTACACCAGCCCTGGCGACTGAAGAAGTACCGCTTCTTCAACATGGGCAAGGATCACAACTATCTGGACGACCTGCTGAACCGCTCCATCATGCAGAAAGTCGCCCGGCAATGCTACCTGCCGATGAACGCCCTGTTGCTGAAGCTCATCCGGGAAAACAAGGGTAAGTTCCGCTGCTCGTTCTCGATCACGGGCATCGCCATCGAACAGTTCCGCACCTATGCGCCCGAAGTCCTCGAATCGTTCAAGGAACTGGCCGCCACGGGTTGCGTAGAGTTCCTCGCCGAGACTTACTCCCACTCGCTGGCCTCGCTGGCTTCGAAGGAGGATTTCACCGAACAGGTAAAACTCCACACGGCACTTATAAAAAAGGAATTCGGGGTGAAACCGACCGCCTTCCGCAATACGGAGCTGATCTACTCCGACGACATCGGCGCCGCCGTGGCCGAAATGGGCTTCCGTACGATGCTGGCTGAAGGCGCCAAACACGTGCTGGGCTGGAAATCGCCCAACTATGTATACGCCAACGCCGTCAACCAGAAACTGCGCCTGCTGCTGCGCAACTACAAACTCTCGGACGACATCGCCTTCCGCTTCTCGAACCGCAGTTGGAACGAATGGCCGCTGACGGCGGACAAATATGTAAAATGGCTCGCTTCGGACGAGACTCCGGGCGAGGTCATCAACCTCTTCATGGACTATGAAACTTTCGGCGAACACCAGACCGCCGACACGGGAATCTTCGAGTTCATGCGCGCGCTGCCAAAGGCGATCCTCGCCAAGAAAAACGGCCTTGAGTTCGCGACCGTCACCGAAGCTGCCAAGAAACACCAGCCCGTAGCGGTACTCCACTGTCCGCACGTGATGTCGTGGGCCGATGAGGAGCGCGACGTGACGGCATGGCTCGGCAACGAGTTGCAGAACGAAGCGTTCTCGAAGCTTTACGCCCAGAAGGAGAAGATCGCGGCACTGAAAAGCCCCGACTTCGACTATGTGTGGAGTTTCATGCAGACCTCCGACCATTTCTACTACATGGCTACCAAATGGCTCTCGGACGGTGACGTACACTCCTATTTCAACCCCTACGATTCGGCCTACGACGCTTTCATCAACTACATGAACGTCCTCTCGGATTTCATCATCGAACTGGACAAGGCTGTGGCGGCAAAGGCCGCAAAGGCAAAATAACGGGCAAAAGAAAAATTTACGACACACCAACCGAATAGCGAAACAGCCGGGATCCGAGGATCCCGGCTGTTTTTCGTCCATCAGTCTCCAGATGGGCCAAACAACCGCCCGTAAAAGGCAGGAATATCCGCCGCTGCCCGATGCAACGACGGATATTCCATAAGATGCCCGGGCATTCCGTGCCTGCAGCCTAGCGATCGCCCGAAAGCCGCAATCCGCGCGAGAACCGCGAACCACACGAGAAACGGGAGCCGCACAAAAGCCTCAATCCCCGAAAAAAACGGGCTCCAGGGTAACGAACCCACAATGCGGATCGAGAGAACGCAGGGAAACTTCCGGGCATAAAAAAAGCGGCAGACCGCGCCTCTTCGGTCTGCCGCAGGCAGGAGTTTTACTTGAAAGTGGGAGTTGTTGTTACCAAAAAAATTTGGGATGTGCGACCCCTGCCTTAGGGAGTATTTCCCGGGTTCCCGGCGCTGCTGCGAGGCAGCGCCGGATTCCGCGGAAAGGATCAGAATTAGTTAGCAGGCTCTTCGGGGTGCAGCTCGATCGTCACGTTGGCGGTCATCGTGCCCCACTTGTGGCTAACGGTAACCGGGATGAAGAGCTTCACGGTTTTCTCGACCTTCACTCCGTTGATGTTCTTGAAGACAAGCTTCGAGCCATCCTTGGTGATGCAGTTCACACCGAAACGGTCTTCAGCCTTGATCGTGGCAGTCTGTGCCGTGATCGTCCCATCCACTACGTAGTTGCCGCTGGCATCTTTCTTCAGGTTGGTCTTGGCATTGGCCAGATCCCAAGCGGGGGCATTCACTGCATAGTAAGCATAGAGGTCGGAAGCATATTTCTCCTTCTCGTCCGTACCGGTCGTCACCTCAGCCACGATGTAGTCCTTGAAGTCGGTCATGGTGAAGGCCTTCGAGCAGTCAACCTCGGAACCGCTGATGATCTGGTCTACGAAGTAGGCGTCGGTCAGCTCGGTGTTGATCTTCAGAGGCTCGACGAAATATACGTTGAAATCCGTCAGCTCGATGTGGTTATAGGGGTTGATCGCAGCCCATACCTTGAGCGTTGCCTGCTGCTTCAGGATCCCGATACCGGCTTCGTTATTGAGCAGCTGTACGGTGATGTCGGCAGCGGCGGCGGTATTGACGGCACCCGGGTTCGTGGTTGCGGGAGCATACCAGTTGTCACCCATACCGTTGTAGTTGAGCTTGACGGCATCCATAACACCCTTCTTCAGCGTATAACCCGTCACGTCGGTTTCACCGGCAGGTTCGGCACCCGTCAGTGCGGGAGCGTAACCCGTAGCAGGCTGCTTCTTGGCGAACTGGATATCCCATTTGCCGCAGGGCAGCAGGTTCGTGACGGGCTTGCTGTCGGCGAACAGACGGTCGAGTTCATAGCGGTATGCGCAGGTCGCATATGCACCGGGCGTATTGTACTGGATCGGGTAAACATAAGCCAGCGTGTAATCGGAGTGCCAGAACGAAGAGTCGTAACCGTAGATCGAAGGCAGGGTCGGCTTCTTGATGTTCACAACGAACGAGAAGGTCAGTTTGCCCTGGTATACGTTCTGTGCGGGGATCGTTACATTGACGACCTTCTTCACTTCCTTGCCGGCAATCAGGTCGGCGATCACGTTGCCGATCTGCTCGGGCGTCAGCGTCCAGGTGAAGGCGGCAGCGGACTCGGTAGCAGAAGCGTCGAAGTTGTAAACCAGCTCGACACCGTCAGCAGCGGCCTGGGCCACGGTACCTACGGTATGATCGGTAGCGGCGATTTCGGGAGCAGCATAGGTTGCGATGAACTCAGCCTGCGACAGACCGTTCTCACCGAGTTTGCCGAGTACCTTGGTAACCATCTCTTCCCAAGTGAACGAACCCTTGAAGGCATCGCAAGTCAACGTGTAGTCGAACGTCTTGAGAACCTTCAGGTCAACCGGAGCGATCTTCTCCTTCAGCCACTGTACCTTGAAGTAACGAACGTCAACGACGGCGTTCTTGTTGTTCACGTCAACCAGCTCGACACGTACGATCGGCGTCTTGTCGATAGCAGCCTGGTTGTTAGTCGTGCCGTCGGGCAGTTTCGAGGTCAGCGTCCACGCGCCGTCCGTATTGGCTACGCTGGCGAATTTCTGCTGGTCGGTATCGTTGTCACCTACCTTGTAAGGCTTGGTCGGCAGTACGAAGCGGAACTCGAGGCCGGCAGCCTTGAGCGCTTCCTTGGTGATCTCTTTGGCTTCATCATCGTCGATATAGCAACCGGTAACCATCGACAGCAGGTCGATCGGCTTGTTGTATGCTTCGGTGAACGAAGGATCGGCAGCCTGTGCAGCCTCATAATCAGCCGAGAAGTGATAGTGATCCGCTGCTTCATCGCACTCGAATTCACCGTCCTCGCTCTTGGCCGAGTTCAGGTCGATCAGGGCGGCGATTTTCGGCTCGATAGCCGTTTCGGTCAGCGCAACATAGTCCGAATATACGGCAGTGCCTACTTCGCCTTCGCCGAGGTATTTGTCTGCGAGGGGCACTTTCAGGGCAGCCGTGTAGATGTGTTTTGCATCCAGCGTAAGAGCGGTACCTGCTGTCTTCTTCACGTCTACGGTCAGCACACCGCCTGCGATATCCCACGAAGCGACGTTCAGCAGTTGCTCGCTGACAGCAGCGCGCGTGCGAACTTCAGCCTTCTCGAACACGAAACTGGGATCCTTGATATCCTCTTTCGTAACGACCGAGGGGCTTACGTTGTAGCGTACCGAAGTAGCCGAAGCAGCAGTCGTCGAGGTCGTCGAACCTTGTGTCACGGTCTCGGCCGATGCGCTCGAGGTTACTTTCCATGCCTCGTAAGAAAGCGATTTCAGCTCGATGGTTTCGATGCCGTTGACATACAGGTCGGGGATCAGCAGCACGCTGGTCAGACGACCGGAGATCATAGCCTGCAGGTCTGCGACAGCATCGCTGACAGCCTCGGCAATGGCCTTGTTGATGAAACCGTCCTCTTTCGTAATGGCATCCTCGAGGTATTGCTTGATCTTGGTGTCGTAGTCGTTGATCGCCTGGGTCAACTTGGTCTCATTGACGAGGTTGGCCGAAGCGACGGCAGCATTGAACGACGTCTGGAATGCATCCTTGCAAGCGTCGCCGGCAGCCGCGATAGCTGCGTCCTTTGCTGCGTTGATGGCATCCTGAATAGCCTTCTCCGTCGTGAATTTACCAAGATTGTTCGTAACAGCCGCTACGGCGTCACCCACATATTTGGTAGTTGCATACGAAGAGAGCGTCGTGTTCAGATAGCTCTTAGTTACATAATTGTCCGCAAGGTCTTTTTCGATGGCGTCGATGTCCTTCTGGAGCTGATCCTGCGCCTTCTCCAAAGCTTCGATATCCTTGGCATTGGCGTCAGCGTCGCTCTTGAGCTCGTCGATCCGTTTTCCGAGAGCATCATCGGCACTCTTCAGGTTGTCGACGGCTGTCTGCAACGAACCGAGCTGCGACTCCAGAGTCGCAATTTTACCAGTGGTCAACTCGTCGAGGCGGTCGTTAAGTTTGTCGATGTCGTCGTCGTAGTCCTTACAACCGACACCGGCTAACAATGTTCCCGTGAGGAACAGTGCGGATAATTATTTTGACCTTGTTTATCAGTCTGTTAATGACAATAAGAAGTAGCCGGTTGACTGGACGGTTTACAATCCGCCGGTATTCGTTTCGAGCGGTTCTGTTCGGGGGATTTGCCAGATGCGTTTGTTGGCGCTGATAATCTTGTCGGTGTCGAACTCCTTGAGGTAGGTCTCGATCTCCGCGGGGTTGCGTCCCATGTTCTGAGCGATCAGGGGCAGGGGAACGTCGGCATGGTAGAGCCTGGACGCATAGGTATGGCGTGCCGCATAGAAGGTGACTTTCCGCGTGAGGCCGATGCGTTTGGCAACCCGTTGCAGGCTTTGGTTTATCACGTTGTTCGCATAGGTGATCCGCTCGAACTGATGCACAGGGTCTTCGTCGAAGTAGATCGGAAAGACGAAATCGTTGCCCCGCGCCTTTCCCGGCCCTAAGAACGGCACCATGTAGGGCCATGCCACCGACCGTTCGACCAGCACCCGTGTCGGGTGTTGCGTCTTGGCACGGACGAGGTTGATTTCGTAGAACGTGGCTGTGGCCTTGTGCACCTCGGCATATCGCAGGCCGTATGTCGTACGATCCCGGTCGTATTTCTCCTTGTCAGGAATTTCGATGCAGACCATATCCTTCCACTTCAGCCGGGCGAGGTCGACCAGGGCAAGCCCCTGGAAGATATAGGAGCAGATAAACAGCGCGAGCGAAAACTGTTCGGCATCGATCGCGGCCTGCCTGACGGTGCCGTCCGCCCCATACACACGGCTGCGCCAGTAGCGTCGCTGCATCGTTTTTACATCGGGCTTTCGGTTCGTCTTATAATAATAGGTGTCGAGGTAGTAACGTACGATCGCCTCCAGTTCCCCGGTTTCCAGCGCCCGCTTGGCCGTCCTGACATCGAGCCTCCGGCTGAGGCGGAACCCGTGGAACGGACTTACGGCCAGTTGGCCGCTTTGGCAGGCGTAATTCATCAGCGCCTTGAATGCGCTGAAGAAGCGTTTTATGCTCGTGTCGGCGTAGCGCGTATGGAGGTGCTGTTCGAAATCCTGCAGCCAGGCCTTGTCCACGTCGAACAGCTCGACCGTCCGGTTCTGGGAATACCGTCCGATAATATGCCGCAGCGTCTGGTAGCCGGCCGCCGTATTGTGTTTCTGCATGGAGTCCCTGAAATAGGCGATGCGTTCTTCGAACAGGTCGTCCAGCGTTTTGCGCGACGGCGGTTTCCGCCCCGAAGCCTCGAGCAGGCTCTGCACCGAATAGGCCATGCCCTGCCGTTCGTAATCCAGCACCTTGTTTTTCAGGCACATCAGTTCCGATTCGATAAGGGCGTTCATATTCATCGAAAGGGGATGGCGTCCGCGTACTTCCTGTTTCGCCGTATTCCAGAGTTTTGCGGGGCAGGAGAGCCCCGTACTCTTGTATTTACGTTTGCCGTTGTAACAGACCCGGATCATGACGGGGTGTTCGCCGTTGGCAAGGGTCTTGGAGGTGTAAAGGAGCGCGGTAATGGTAGCTTTTGCAATTTTCATCTTTTTTCCGGTTTACGCTATGGTTTACAAATTAAGGGGCGGAAAAAGCCCCGTTGCCCCGGCAACATATGTCCTATGCGATTGATATGCAATAATAAATCCGGCCTTATTCCCCGTCGGGAAAAGGCACAAGAAAAATCCCTCTTCGGGAGAGGGATTCATCCTGTGGCCGCGCATGCCGATCAGCCTTTGCGCTTGTAGCGCGAGGGGCTTGTGCCGGTATGCTGCTTGAAGTATTTGCCGAAGAACGACTGGGTCGAGAAATTGAGGTGGTAAGCGATTTCCTGGATACTCATTCCCGAATATTTCAGCAACGCTTTGGCCTCGAGGATCACCGACTCGTCGATCCAGCGCGCAGCAGTTTTCCCGCTGACTTCCTTGACGACCGATGAAAGGTATTTAGGCGTGATATTCAACTGTTTGGCATAGAAACTCACGTTGCGTTCCCGCTTGTTGTACTGTTGTAACAGGGACATGAATTCGTCGAAAAGTACTTCGCAGCGCCCCTGTTTGATTCCGCCGGGCTGCTCGCGCTGGTTAATCTCGGTGATGATGTAGAACGCCGTGGTAAAGAGCGTGCGGATGATCTCGTGGCGGTAACGCTCCTTGTCGCTGCGCAGCATGGTTTTGATCAGTTGGAACAACTGGCGTATCTCATCCACGTCCTGCGGCGCGACTTCCAGCACGGGGGCTTTCCCGAAGCGCATGTAGACCGGCAGCGAGGTAGAAAGGTCTATCTGGATTTCGTTGACGAACGACTTGGAGAAGGCGAGGAAATAGGCTGCGGCGTTCGCCGAACATTTCACCGTGCGGATGATGCTGTCGGGATTGAAAAAGACGATCGTATTGGGTTTGACACTGTAATTCTGCATGTCGATCGACACGGTCGCCTCGCCTGTCATCATGATGATGGCCGAAAAACCGTCGATCGAAGCCGGGTACTCGGCCGTCGTATTGTTCTGTGCAGAAAGCGTTGTGATTACCAGGTCGTCGGAGAGATAGAACACATCGTTCATCTCCTTTTTGATACGGGAGATCGAAACCTTACGCAAGTTCTCCCTTCCGCTCTCCCTTATCGCCTTTGCCGTTTTGATAGTATCCGCCATATCGTCGTGGTATTTCGGACAAATGTAACATTTTTCATACGCAAATGCAATATCTCGTGCAAAAAACAAAGGAAACGCAATGTCCGCGGCCGGATTTTGTCCCGCCTTTATTTCCCCTCCTCGCGGGGGCACATCACACGCAGGCCGCCGGCGATACACTCGATATGCAGCGGAAATTCGGCACCCTTCTGGCCGTCGACGTCCGTAGGTTCGTTGAGTGTCGAGACGATATCCAGAGCCCGGGCCCGCAAGTGGCGGACTATCTTGGGGTTTCCGCCCAACAGGTAGCGTCCCATGGCCAGCGTCGAACGCAGGAAATTCTTCTTTTCGAGCATCAGGCAGTCGAACAGGCCGTCCTTGATCGACGACCGGCGCGCAAGGCGGAATCCCCCGGCGGTTTCGCCGTTGAAAACCAGCACCATGAGCGAATTGAAATCGAACGCCTCGCCGTCGGCCACGACCTGGAGCGGCACGGCGTGCATCGCCCGGAACTCCTTGACCCCTTCGATGATATAGGCCAGCTTGCCGATTTTGTGCTTGCGTTCGTCGGGCGTACGCTGCGAGGTGGTGGTAAAGATGCCGAAGCTGAAAATATTGACGAAGTAGAGGCCGTTCACACAGCCGCAATCCACCCGGTCGATGGCGCCCGAGGCAATCTGCCTTGCTGCTTCGAGCGGTTTGTGCGACATGCCGAGCGCCCCGGCGAAATCGTTGGCCGTACCTGCGGGGATTACCCCCAAGGGGATATCCAGCCCCTTGCTTTTCATGGAGTTGACCACATAGTTGACCGTGCCGTCGCCGCCGGCCACGACCATCAGGCTGATCTGCTCGTTGCCGTCGAAGGGATTGGCTTCGAAGTCGATCGGCTGCGGGGTAATCTCGTAGCCGTAAGCCCGGAATACGGTGCAGATGCTATCGGTACAGTGGCCGATCTTGCACTTGCCGGATTGGGTGTTGTAGAGGAAAACTGCGCTTTTCATAAATCGGTTATTGCATGATTGCCGCCTTCATGGCGGGCGAAACATACTCTTCATAGCCATCCGCGCCGTCGGCGAGGATGAAATAGACCTTCATCCGGGGCATGGACTTCGCCGCGGCCAGCGCATCGTCGGCCCCCATCGCCAGGAACATGGTTCCCAAGGCGTCGGCCTCGGCGCAGGTCGGAGCCGCGACCGTCACTGACAGCAGGCGCGAAACGGCGCTGCGCCCCGTACGGGGGTCGATCGTGTGGGCGATCTTGTTGCCTTTGGCATCGAGGTAGAAACGGCGGTAATTGCCCGAGGTGGCCAGGCCGCCTTCGGTCATCCCGATACGCCGCTGGAGGTATTCGCCGTTCGACATGTTGCCGTCGAACGGGGTCTCGATGCCGATGCGCCACGGATCCCCCTGCCGGTTGACGCCCTTGCAGCGGACTTCGCCGCCGATGTCGACGATGTAGTTCCTGGCGCCGAACGATTCGACGAGCTGCGCGAGCAGGTCGACGGTATATCCTTTGGCGATCGAATTGAAATCCAGCTGCACACGGGGATCGTCCTTTATCAGGCGGCCGTTTTCGATGCGCACCTTTTGACGGCCCACGAACGCAAGGATCGAATCGACATTCGGGTTCTCCTGCGCCTCTTTCCCGGCGAAGCCCCACGCCTCGACGAGCGGTTTGACGGTCACGTCGTAACGGCCGTCGCTCAGCGAGCTGATGCTGTCGGCCAGGCGGAGGTTGAAGGCGATATGGCGGTCGACGCTGTCGGTCTGGTTGCGGTTCAGGCGGCTCAGCAGCGACGCCGGGTCGAAGATCGACATCGAGGCCTTGGCCTCCCGGTCGAGCGCCATGACGGCGGCGTAGAGCTCCTGCGGCGAAGTGCCCTGCACGTCGGCCACCACGTGCAGCGTCGTGCCGAGCATCGTCCCGTCGACGGTCGTATAGGAAACCTTGCCGCCGCAGCCCCACAGGAAGGTTGCGCACATCGTCGCGAGGAGTGCGAAAATAAGCGTCTTTACCATAACGTAGACTTGTTTTGCCGCAAAAATAGTATTTTCCGGAGTTTAAGGCGATAAATCCGTGTAAAAAAGGTAAATAATTTTTCATTTGCCATGCTTAATTGTCAATTATTTCGTAACTTTGCCGGACGCTCTGGCGTTATCCACGGTAAGGGGGATGCGTCGTAGAGTGGAATTTAAATAAACTTTCAAAAATGGCTTATTTAACAGCAGAGAAAAAGCAGGAGCTTTTCGGCCAGTACGGCAAGTCTAACACCGACACGGGTTCGCCCGAGAGCCAGATCGCGTTGTTTTCGTACCGTATCAGCCACCTTACAGAACACCTCAAGAGCAACAAACACGACTTCGGAACCCAGCGCGCACTGCTGCGCCTGGTCGGTAAGCGCCGCGCGTTGCTGGAGTATCTGAAAGAGGTCGACATCGAGCGCTACCGCGCCATCGTCAAGACGCTCAACCTCCGCCGATAATCCGCGAGGGAGAAATGAGGGCAATTCCCAACGAGGGGTTGCCTTCATTTTCGTAAAGGACAACGATTCGAAAAACATTATAGGTTTAGATTTTTATGGAAGAAAAGAAGCTGTACAACGCAGTCCGCAAGATCATCACGTTGGCCGACGGACGCCAGATCGAGATCGAAACGGGCAAACTGGCCAAGCAGGCCGACGGCTCCGTGGTAGTCAAGATGGGAGACACGATGCTCCTGGGTACCGTGGTGGCCGCCAAGGACGCAAAACCCGACACCGATTTCATGCCCCTTCAGGTGGAATACAAAGAGAAGTACGCCGCCTGCGGACGTTACCCCGGAGGCTTCATGAAGCGCGAAGGCAAAGCCAACGACAGCGAAGTGCTCGTCGCGCGCCTGATCGACCGAGCCCTCCGCCCCCTGTTCCCCGCAGATTACCACGCCGAGGTTTACGTAACGGTGAACCTCATCTCGGCGGATAAGGATATCCAGCCCGACGCCCTGGCGGGCCTGGCCGCTTCGGCCGCCCTCGCCGTTTCGGACATACCCTTCGGCGGCCCCATTTCGGAGGTTCGCGTGGCACGCATCGACGGCAACTACGTCATCAACCCCAACTATTCGGAGATGGGCAAGGTCGACCTCGACATCATGGTCGGCGGTACGATCGACAACATCCTGATGGTCGAAGGCGAGATGAAGGAGGTTTCCGAGGAGGTGATGCTCGGGGCCATCAAGTTCGCACACGAGGAGATCAAGAAGCACTGCGCCGTACAGATCGAACTCGCGAAAGAACTGGGCAAGGACGTGAAACGCACCTACTGCCATGAGGTCAACGACGAACAGCTGCGCCAGACGATTATCAGCGAGCTTTACGACAAGGCTTACGCCATCGCCACGAGCGGCACGATGAAGCACGAGCGCGAGGAAAAGTTCAACGCCCTCGAGGCCGAGTTCGCAGCGCGTTACAGCGAGGAGGAACTGGCGGAGAAAGCCCCGCTGATCCACAAATATTTCCACGACGACGTGCAGAAAAAGGCCATGCGCAACATGATCCTCGACGAGGGCAAGCGCCTCGACGGCCGCAAGACCGATGAGATCCGTCCGATCTGGTGCGAGGTGGGCTACCTGCCCGCAGCCCACGGCTCGGCGATCTTCACGCGCGGTGAAACGCAGTCGCTGACCAGCGTTACGCTCGGTACGAAACTCGACGAAAAAGTCAAGGACGAAGTGCTGGTACAGGGTACCGAGCAGTTCGTGCTGCACTATAACTTCCCGCCCTTCTCGACGGGCGAGGCCAAGGCCGCACGCGGCCTGAGCCGCCGCGAGATCGGCCACGGCCACCTGGCATGGCGCGCCCTGAAACCGATGGTTCCGCTGGGTGAGGAGAACCCCTACGCCGTGCGTATCGTATCGGACATCCTCGAGTCGAACGGTTCGTCGTCGATGGCTACCGTCTGCGCCGGCACGCTGGCCCTGATGGACGCCGGTGTGAAACTCAAAAAGCCCGTCTCGGGTATCGCCATGGGGCTGATTTCCGATTCGCAGAGCGGCAAGTGGGCCGTGCTGTCGGACATCCTGGGCGACGAAGACCACCTGGGCGACATGGACTTCAAGGTGACGGGTACCAAGGACGGTATCACCGCCACGCAGATGGATATCAAGGTCGACGGCCTCTCGTACGAGGTGCTGGCCGCAGCGCTGGAGCAGGCCCGCAAGGGACGCCTGCACATCCTCGACAAGATCACCGAGTGCATCGCCGAACCGCGCGAGGACTACAAGCCTTTCGTACCGCGCATCGTACAGATCACTATCCCGCAGGATATGATTGGTGCCGTGATCGGCCCCGGCGGCAAGGTCATCCAGGACATCCAGAAGACCACGGGTACGACCATCACGATCACCGAGGTCGACAATAAGGGTATCGTGGACATCTTCGGCCAGGACAAGACCGCACTCGACGGCGCGCTGAACCGCATCAAGGCCATCGTTGCGATCCCGGAGATCGGCGAGACGTACCACGGCAAGATCCGTTCGATCGTCACCTTCGGTGCGTTCGTCGAGATCATGCCCGGCAAGGACGCCCTGCTCCACATCTCGGAAATCGACTACAAGCGCTTCGAGACCATGGAGGAGACCGGCCTGAAAGAGGGCGATGAGATCGACGTGAAGCTGATCGGTATGGATCCGAAGACCAACAAGCTCAAATTGTCGCGCAAGGTGCTGCTGCCCAAGCCCGAGGGTTATGTGGAGCGGGAGCGTCGTCCGCGTGGCGAGCGTCCCGAGCGCGGCGAACGCCACGAACGCCACGGACGTCCTGAACGCAAAGAAGAGTAAAACGACTGCTAATGTGATATTTTCGGGCGGAAAAGTACTGAAATTCCGCCTGAAATATTGCACAATTACCAAGAGTTTTCTATATTTGCGTTGTTCTGGCTGGGGAGTTGGAAGATGCAATACCGCGAATTCCGTACGAACAGGGCCGAAAGACAGATAAAAAGGCAAACATTTAAATAAACACATTAAATTAACCGATTATGAAAAATCTAATGAAATTGAGCGTTGTGCTCGTAGCTGCCGCACTGGTATTCTCGAGCTGTAATTGCTTCAAGAAGATGGCCAAGAACCGGGATGACATCAACCTGACGGTTACCCCCGAGATTCTGACGCTGAACAACGGTATCGTTGCCGCTGACATCAATGTTACGTTCCCGGTTAAGTATTTCAACGCGAAAGCCGTTATCAAAGTAACTCCCGTGATCGTATTCGACGGTGGCGAGGTTGCCGGTGCCGCCAAATATCTCCAGGGTTCGAAAGTCGACGAGAACTACACGGTCATCGACAAGAAGAACGGAGGCAATTTCACGCAGCACGTAGAGTTCCCCTACGATCCCCGTATGGACAAGTGCGCCCTGCAGCTCCGCGCCGAGATCAAGTGCCCGGGCGGCAAGTGCAAGGAATTCACGCTCGTGAACCTGAACACCGGCGCCATCCCGACCAAGGAGCAGGCTGCCGTGCTGGCCGGTAACGACGAGGCTGCCAAGGCCGCTCTGGCCAAGGAATTCGGCCTGACCGTAGCTTACGGACTGAACACGCTCCAGAAGGATCTGAAATACTCCGACCTGATGGCTCCGATGGCCAACAACTACAAGAAGGTGACCACCGTCGTCGACAAGACCGATCTGCTCTATGCGATCAACTCTTCGGTCGTAACCAAGAAGAACGAGAAGAAAGCCAACCTCGACGCGTTCAAGGCTGACGTAGATGCCAAACTGCAGAACGACCGTGCTACGCAGAACATCGCCGTGAAGGGTTATGCTTCGCCCGATGGCCCCGTGAAATTCAACGACAAACTGTCGAAGTCGCGCAGCGAGTCCGGTAAGAAAGTCGTTGCCAAGCTGCTGAAGGATTCGGGCCTGGACATCGACGCTGCCGCTTACGGTGAGGACTGGGACGGTTTCAAGGAACTGGTCGAGAAGTCGAACATCAAGGACAAGAACCTCATTCTCCAGGTGCTGAGCCTCTACAACTCGCCCGCAGAGCGTGAGAGCGAAATCAAGAACATGTCTTCGGTATTCAACGAACTCAAAGAGGAGGTTCTTCCCGAACTGCGTCGCTCGCAGATCGTGAACAGCACCGACATCCAGGGCAAGACCGACGCCGAGATCATGGCTGCGTTCCGCAACGGCCAGGAGCTGACCGTAGAGGAGTACCTCTATGCTGCCGAGACGCTGGCTAACGGTGCCGAGGAGCAGGTTGCCATCCTGACCGCCGCTTCAAAGAAATACAACGACGCCCGCGTTTACAACAACCTGGGTATCGCACAGGCCAAGGCAGGCGACAAGGCTGCTGCGCTCAAATCGTTCGAGAAGGCTGCCAAGATGGATTCGTCGAGCGAAATCACCAAGAACCTCATCCTGGGCAACCTGGCCAACGGCAACACCGCCGAGGCTAAGAAGTATGCCAAGGCTGCCGATGCACAGGCCAAGGCCGCTATCGCTGCTGCCGAAGGCGACTACAAGGCTGCTGCCCAGAACCTCGACGGTTACAACGAGGCCGTGGCCCAGGTGATGAGCAACAACCTTTCTGCCGCCAAGCAGGCTATCTCCAAGGACAACTCGGCCGACGCCGACTACCTGCGTGCAGTTATCGCTGTTAAGGAGGGTGACCTGAAGACCGCAGAGGCCCAGCTGAAGAGCGCCGTTTCGAAGAACCCGAAACTGGCTCAGAAGGCTGCCAACGACATCAACCTGAAGGCGCTGAACAAATAATAGCCGTCAACCGATAAAAAGAGCCTGAACCCGGTGGTTCAGGCTCTTTTTTTGCAGGATAGCCGGTATGACGGGAAAAATTTACGGACGGGAACCGCGCGTATGAATATTTTTTCCTAATTTTGTAAAAACAGCGATTATTATGGAATACGCCAACCATCTGAACGAATATGCTCCCGCCTGGAGCGCAGCCCAGGTAGACCAGGAGGTCACCCGGATCCGCGAAGCCGCGAAACGCAACCACAATACCGACGTGTACAAAATGTGCTACTCGGCTATCGACCTCACGACCCTGTCGTGCAATGACTCGGTGACTTCGGTCACGGAGTTTGCCCGCAAGGCTGCCGAGTTCTACCAGAAATATCCCCATATCCCCAATGTCGCTTCGATCTGTATCTATCCGGCATTCGTCGAGACCGTGGGACTGGCCGTCGATGGCACTCCGATGCGCATTACGAGTGTGGGCGGCGGGTTCCCTGCAGCCCAGACCTTCCTCGAAGTGAAGGCCCTCGAAGTGGCGATGGCCGTGGAGAACGGCGCCGATGAAATCGACATTGTGCTCAACGTGGGGCGCATGCTTACGGGCGAATACGACGAGGCGGCGAACGAGGTCGAGGTGATCCGTTCCGAGATGGACGGCGACATCGTACTGAAAGTCATCATCGAGTCCGGGGCGTTGAAAACCCCCGACCTGATCCGCAAGGCATCGTTGTTGTCGATGTTCGCAGGTGCCGATTTCGTAAAGACCTCGACGGGCAAGATCGACGTCGCAGCGACTCCCGAGGCGGCGGTCGTCATGTGCCAGGCCATCCGCGATTACTATGAGAAGACCGGACGCAAGGTCGGATTCAAGGCTGCCGGGGGAGTCCGCACGGCCGAAGACGGCGCACTTTACTATACCATCGTTGAGGAGATTCTCGGTAAGGATTGGCTTACGACCGACCTGTTCCGCATTGGTGCATCGTCCGCCGCAAACAATATCCTTTCGGCGATCGAGGGCAGGGAGATCAAATATTTCTGATCTTCGGAAGAGCCCAGGCCGTATACAGCAGTCCCGCAGGGCTGCTGTATTTTTTTGACGAATGAATGAGCGATACGACGGGGAAAATCATGCTATACGCTTTCGACTGTACGGGATGAGGTTGTTCAAATTCCTCCACACACGGCTTGCGACATCTGCGAGGCATTCCCGATGGCCAAAACCACCCCATCCCGAGGAACAATATCCCCGGCCGTCGGTGCAGCCCGGATTATTCATGCAAACGGAGGATGTACTTTGGCTGCCCGCGGCCGGGATATGTGCAGACCTCGCAGTCGCGGCCGAAAGGGACGGACTACCTATATAAATGCGGGAAACCGCCCGATACTGCATGTGCGTGCCGGGAAAGATACGGGGTGCGGCAGTCCGGACTCTTTGAAGGATTTCAGGTATACGGCAGGCAGCAGCCCCTGCAAGGGCTGCTGCCTGTTATGTGAATCCCGATCCGAAGTGATTTCGATCCGTTTTCCCCGGGAAAATAATATTTTCCAGCAGATATTATCCGGTGTCAGGAATCGGTTATTTACGAAAGCCCTCCCTCGGGAGGTATTTCCCGTATGCTTTCCGGACAGGTATTACCGAATCGAATCGACCACCTCGACGGTTACCGAATCCGTCACTTCGATTTCACCCGCTACGGGTACCGCCGGCTGGTCGGTGTCGACTGGCCCCGGGAAGGTTTGGTTTTCGATCTCGTCGCGCAATAACATCGACTGGAAATTGTCGCGCCGGATAGCCGCAATGACGACGATGACGATCACCGCCACGGCCACGATAATACCGATGAGTTTTTTAATCATTTTTCTGTGTATCGTTTAATATCCCGATGGCACGCACCACCACGTTGTCGACGGGATAGATGTTGGCGTAGAAGCCGTTGTCCTCCAGCGCCGTGTTGCGGCCGATATAAGCCCTCAGCTGGGCCTCGATCAGCTTGCGCGAGCGGGCGATGTCCCGGTAATCGGGCGCGACGCCTTTGCGTGCCGCATAGCGGATGAAATCCTCCACGAGGCCCTTGTCGCTGTCCAGCAACGCCTGGAGTTCGGGGATCGTCCTGACCCGGTTCAACGCTTCGCGGTGACGGTCTGCATATTCGATCGTGTAGCGGTAGAGGATGTTGCGCCCCGCCACCTCGACAAAATATTTCGTTACGTCGGTCGTATCGGCCGGCACGAAGACATCGGGCATGATACCCCCGCCGCCGTAGACCACCTTCCCGCCCGGAGTCACCCGTTTGAGCGAATCCGCGAAGTGGATGCTGTCGGCCGAGAAGAACTCGTTGTTCTTATACCGGTTCCAGATGTCCTCTTCGTAACTTTCGTCGTCGCCGATCGTATAGGGTTTCTGGATCGAACGGCCCGTAGGCGTGTAGTAACGCGCCGTGGTGAGCCGCAATGCCGATCCGTCGCTGTACGGGATCTGACGCTGGACGAGTCCCTTGCCGAACGAACGGCGACCAACAATCGTACCACGGTCGTTATCCTGTAATGCCCCGGCGAGGATTTCGCTCGACGACGCGCTTCCCTCGTCGATCAGCACCACAACATCCATGTCCTGTGCGGCGCCCGTGCCGTCGGCGTATTCGCGCAGCTGTTTGTGCTGGCGGTCTTCCGTGTAGACGATCAGCTGGTCTTTGTGCAGGAATTCGTTGGCGACCATGATGGCCTGGTCGAGGTAGCCGCCCGAGTTGCCCCTCAGGTCGAAGATAAGTTTGGTAACGCCCTGCGCACGCAACGTGTCCAGCGATGCCTGCATCTCGTCGAAAGTCGTCCGTGCGAACTGTCCCAGCTTGATGTAACCGATGCCGTCGGCAATGCAGAACGCCGATTCTACGCTTTTGATCGGAATCTTGTCGCGAACGACGTCGACACCCACCAGGTCGGTGATACCCTGGCGTCCCAGCCCGAGGTGTACGGTCGTGCCGCGCGGGCCGCGCAGTTTCTTCACCACGTCGCGCTGCGGGAGTTTCTGCCCCGCGACGAGCGTGTCATTGATCTCGATGATGCGGTCGCCCGCCTTGATCCCGGCCTTGTCGCTTGGGCCCTGCGGGATGACATTCAGCACGATCACCGTGTCGGTCGCCATGTTGAAGACCACGCCGATGCCGTCGAATTCGCCTTCGAGCGGTTCGTTGATCTCCTGCATCTCCGATGCCGGAATATAGACCGAGTGGGGATCGAGCTCCTTGACCAGCAGCGGGATGACGTGCTCGGCAAGCGAATCCATCGCCACTGAATCGACATATTGATTCTCGATCAGCGAAAGCGTATAGGTTAACTTGTTGGTGGGCAGTGCCATCTGGCGGAGCATGCCCTTGATCTCCGAAGTGGTGCTGTTGCGGCCCATGTACTGCCCCAGCAGCAGCCCTAACACAACACCCGCTGCCAGCAGCAGCGGGAAGAGGACGGTGTATTTCGAGTTCTTATACATTTGCGTGTCATACGCCGGCCGGCGGCCGGACTATTTTTGCGGTTTTTCCTTGTTCTTGAACGTATACGTCAGGCCGACGCTCAGCAGCGTGCGGGTCTGCACGTCGAGGTTCTGCGCCCGGTTGTAGTAAAGCTGGAAACTTAACGACGTGGAGAGGTATTTTGTTGCCTTGATGTCGATCGTATTTTCCCAGCGTACGATCGGGTGGATCGGCAGGCGGGGCTTGGTCTTGATGTCGCTGCCTTTCTCTACCCAGTCGTCATATGCAATCCGGTATTCGGAATAGTCGCTGATCTTGTTCTTCTGACCGATGTCCGTGATCCAGCCGTAGAAGGAGTAGAGCGTCGTGCGGTAGCGCAGGAAACCGGTCTTGCCGAACGTGCGGTCGAAGTCGATCTGGATCGACGAACCGCCTTCGTATTTGGACGTCTTGTCGGGGTCTTCGATACCGTAGTTGAATCCGTTCGTTTTGCGGATCAGTTCGTTCTCCGCAAAGGTGGCATTCAGGGCGATCGGCGAGATGTTGACCACGATCGGGAATTTGGCCTTGGGGCTTTTATAGGTGATACCGAGCGAGATGTCGAGGTAGCCCGGGGTCATGAATTTGCTCTTGAGGTGCTCCTCCTTTTGTTCCGTACGCGATTTGTACCCGTTGACGAACTGGCTGCGGAAATTCAGGATCGAACCGTACGACCAGTTGTCGGACATCTTGAACGACGGGGCGACGGAAATCACGAATTCGTCCTGGTTTTTGAACCAGATACCCTCGCTGTCCATAATCTTGTTGCCGCTGTCGTCGACCATTGGATTGCCGTCGGCATCGAGACGCTGCGTCTCCACCTTCATCCGGTTATAGCCCAGCTTGGCATTGAACTTGGTTTCGAGCGTGAAGAGGTTTTTCGTGAAGAGGTGGCGCAGCCCGAAAACCGCCGTCAGGGCAATGGAGTTGTCACCGCCCGAGACCGAGATCCACGGGTCGTTGTACGACGTGAGTGAACCCTGTATGCCTCCGCTGAATTCGAGGTAGTTGCGCTCCTTGCGGATTGCGGCGCGCTCGGCCTTGTAACGGGCCAGGCTGAAATAGTCCACATCGACGGAGGTGGATTTCAGTTTGTCCTGGAAGGTCACTTTGTCCTCTTTGGCATCGACTTCGTCGATGGATATTTGTGCGAACGCGGGGTTGCCGGCCAAAAGGGCGGGAATGAGCCCGAAAAGCAGGTAAAAATATTTCATAGTGAAGCGATTATAATTGCAAATTCAATATGCAAATTTATGAAATTATTTACAAAATCCTTAACTTTGTCTTAAGTTAATACAGAGACAATCATATGAAATATATCGGAGCACACGTAAGTGCTGCGGGAGGTGTGGAAAACGCGCCCGCCAATGCACACGGGATCGGGGCCACGGGCTTCGCCCTTTTCACGAAGAACCAGCGCCAGTGGGTGGCCGCGCCGCTCACCGCAGCGCAGATCGACGCCTTCCGCACGGCCTGCGACAAGTACGGGTTTACACCCGCGCAGATCCTGCCCCACGACTCATACCTGATCAACCTCGGGCATCCCGAACGCGAGGCTCTGGAGAAGTCGCGCGCAGCCTTCCTCGACGAGATGCAGCGCTGCGAAGCGCTGGGGCTCGACCGGCTGAACTTCCACCCCGGCAGCCACCTGCAAAAGATTTCGCCCGAACGGTCGCTCGACCTGATCGCCGAGTCGATCAATATCGCGCTGGACAAGACCCGCGGCGTGACGGCCGTGATCGAAAACACGGCCGGACAGGGTTCGAACCTCGGATTTGCCTTCGAGCACCTGGCCTACCTGATCGAGCGGGTCGAAGACAAATCGCGCGTGGGGGTCTGCATAGACACCTGCCACGCCTTTGCCGCCGGATACGACCTGCGGACAGCGGAGGCCTGCGACAAGACCTTTGCGGAGCTGGAAAGCGTGATCGGGTTCGAATACCTAAAGGGAATGCACCTGAACGACGCCATGAAAATCCTGGGCAGCCATGTCGACCGCCACATGCCGTTGGGCGAGGGGATGATCGGCATGGAATGTTTCCGCTACATCATGCAGGACGCGCGTTTCGACGGCATTCCGCTGATCCTTGAAACCCCCGACGAGCAGCGCTGGCCGGAGGAGATCGCCCTGCTCAAGTCATTGGCCGAAGAATAGGAAACCATTGATTCCGCAGCCGGAGCAGGCACGGCGATGCGGAAAATTACGGCCGGCATGCGCCGTCGTCGGAAAATAGTTGCCGCATATGTTTAATTGCGGGTAATCGCGGCCGGGAGATTCCGGCGTAATACGAAAAAAGAGGGTTTCCGACCCTCTTTTTCGTTTGGCCGCCCGGCCTATCCCAATTCGTCGAGGCATTTGAGGATCAGTGCCGCGCTTCCGCGGATTTCCTCCTCCGAAATCGTCAGTGGCGGCGAAATGCGGAACGCCGTGTCGCAGAACAGAAACCAATCGCTCAGGATACCCGCCTGCTTGAACAGTTCCATGATGCGGTAGAGTTTCTGCGGCTCGCCCAATTCGACCGCCAGCAACAGTCCGCTGCGGCGGATTTCACGCACGGCGGGATGGTTGCCGAGCAGTCGTGCGTAGAGTGCGCCCTTCGCCTCGACCCCTTCGACGACCTTGTTGTCGAGCAGGTAATTCAGCGCGGCGAGCCCGGCTGCACAGCATACCGGATGTCCGCCGAAGGTGGTGATGTGCCCCAGCACGGGGTTTTCCTGCAGGGTCTGCATGATCTCCGGCCTCGAGACAAACGCCCCCAGCGGCATGCCGCCCCCGAATGCCTTGGCCAGGCACACGATGTCGGGCGTAACGCCGTATTTGAGCATGGCGAACAGCGCTCCCGTGCGCCCCATGCCGGTCTGTATCTCATCGAATACGAGCAGCGCCCCGACTTCGTCGCAACGGCGCCGCAGCGCCTCCAGATAGCCCGGGACAGGCGGGCGGACGCCCGCTTCGCCCTGCACGGGTTCTGCAAGGACGCATGCCGTGCGGCGCGTGATGCGCTCTAACTCCCCGAAATCGTTGAATTCGATTGCCTGCACGTCGGGCAGCAGGGGCCGGAAAGCTCCTTTCCACTCCTCGCCTTCGGGAGCCCCCATCATGCTCATCGACCCGTGGGTCGACCCGTGGTAGGCACGACGCATGGAGACCAGCTCCGTGCGTCCGGTATAGCGTTTGGCCAGCTTGAGCGCCCCTTCGACCGCTTCGGCGCCCGAATTGACGAAATAGAGACTCGACAACCCGCCCGAAAGCAGCGACGCCACCTTTGCGGCATACTCCACCTGCGGCGTTTCGACCAGCTCGCCGTAGACCATGACGTGCATGTAACGCGCGGCCTGTTCCTGTACGGCCTTCACGACGGCAGGATTGCAGTGCCCGACGTTGCTCACCGATACTCCGGCGACCAGGTCGTAATAGCGTTTTCCTTCGGGCGTATAGAAGAACGACCCTTCGGCGCGCGCCACCTCGACCAGCATCGGGGACGGCGAGGTCTGGCCGACATGGGCCAGGAATTGTTTTCTGAGGATGGTATTCATGGTCGGTTTCCGAATTTTCGGGCGAGGATTCCCCCGGCATCCTTCACGCTGGACATCATCCAGCGGTAGAGCACTTCGGCCTGCCGCGCCTCGTCCATGCGCCAGTCGCCGACCGTGAGCCGTACCCGCTCCGAGAGCATGTAGATCAGGATTGCGGCCGATGCCGAAACGTTCAGGCTTTCGACCATGCCGCACATCGGGATGCGCAGGAATTCGTCCGCCCCTGCGATGACTTCGTCGGATATTCCGGCGTGCTCGGTGCCGAAGACCAGTGCGAACGGCCCGCGCGTGACGTCGAAAGTCTCGGGCGTCACATCCTCGCGGTGGGGTGTCGTCGCCACGATGCGGTACCCGTCCCGGCGCAGTGCGGCGAGCGCCTCGGCGGTAGAGCGATGGCGCTGCACGTCGACCCATTGGTCGGTGCCGCGGGCGATATCGGGATTGGGGTCGAATCTGCAGAGTGTCTCGACGGTGTGCATCTCCTGTAGGCCGAAGGCTTCGCAATGGCGGATCAGCGCCGCTGCATTCTGTCCGTGGAACATGTTTTCCGCCAGTACGGTCATGTAGCGCGTACGCATGGCGACCGTGCGGCGAAGTACCTCATTGCGTTCGGGTGTCATGAACTCCGCAAGGCAGGCCGTACGCGCGCCATACCAGGCGGTGTTCCTATTTGCGGTATTTTTCATCATCATCGAGGATTTTCAGGTAACTCTCGTAGCGGGCATAGGCGATTTTCCCCTCCCTGACCGCTTCGACCACGGCGCACCCCGGCTCGTGAGTGTGGGTGCAGTTGTAGAAGCGGCACTCAGGGGCGACGCGCATCATCTCCGGAAAATAGTGCCACAGCTCGGCATCGTCGATGTCGATCAGCCCGAACCCCTTGATGCCGGGCGTGTCGATCACCGCCCCGCCCCCGGCCAGCGGGTACATCGTCGAGAAGGTCGTGGTATGACGCCCTTTATGGTGGCTGTCGGAGATCTCCCCTGTACGGATGTCGAGCGATGGGTCGATGGCATGTATGAGCGTCGATTTTCCAACGCCCGAGTTCCCCGACAACAGCGTCACGCGGCCTTCGAGCAGTTCGCAGACCGCTTCGACGCCGACACCTTCCGTGGCCGAAACCTCCAGCACGCGGTATCCGGCACCTTCGTATACGGCGCGGAATTCCGCCATGGCTGACGGATCCTGCAGGTCGGCTTTCGAAAGTGCGATCGTGACGGGCACCTTGTAGGCCTCGCAGGTCACCAGGAAGCGGTCTACGAACTCCGTGGCCGTTTCCGGGGCCCGCAATGTCGCCAGCAGCAATGCCTGGTCGATGTTTGCGGCGATGATATGGGACTCCTTCGAAAGGTTCGAAGCCCGACGGATCACATAGTTGCGGCGGGGACAGATGTCGCAGATGACGTAGTCGCCCCCGTCGTCGGACTCGCAGGTGACCTGGTCGCCCACCACCACCGGGTTGGTCGACCGGATGCCTTTCAGACGCAGGCGCCCGCGGATGCGGCAGCGGACGGCCTCCCCGTCGTGCAGCACCTCGTACCAACTCCCTGTGGCGCGTATCACCACGCCTGTGAACCGTTTTCCCATCGGCTATTCTTCGTCCTGCTCCCGTGCTTGTTGCGGCACCTGTTCGCCGACCCATTCCAGGACCGGGAAAATACGCTCGGAGAGGCGCATGACGGGTTTGTAACTTTTTGATTTCTCGATCGTACGGGCCCCGATCAGGGTGTAGTCCTCGTTCAGCGTGTCGAACGCCGAAAACAGGACGCTCAGCAGCAGCATGTATTTCAAAACGGATACGGCGATGCCCAGTACGATATCGGCTATCCCGAACCCGGCAAAGTGGCACAATTTGCGTACCAGCCGTCCGGCGATGGCCACCAGCAGGACGACCGCCAGGAGCACCACGACGAATCCTCCGGCAGCTGAAATCGTCTCGTCAAGCTTGAGCCAGGCGCCGACTTCGGCACCGTAACGTGAAGCAACCCAGATGCCTGCGATGATTCCGGCCAACGAACATACCTGCATGACAAATCCTTGGCGCCAACCGTTCCAGACGGCTAACACCAGCATGAGGCAGACGATCAAATCGATAGTGTTCACAAATAGCTGTACCTTATTTTGTTTCGGTCGTAAATATACGATAAATTACCGAAAATGCCCAAAAAAAGAACCCTTCGGACGATAAGGCCGGGATATATAAATATAGGTATATCCCTTTTAGCGAATTACATCGCGCAGGCTCACACTCAGCGCATTACAAATGATACACATCGTTTTGACCGTAAGGTTCGTACGTCCCGCTTCGATACGGCTCAAATTGGATCTTTCCATGTCGCAACGGTATGCAAGTTCCTGTACCGTCAGACGTCGCTCCTTCCTCAACTCTCTGATCCTGGAAGAGATATAGGATATCTCCTCCTCGTAAACAACTCCCATTTCAAAAATTTGGATAAAAATTTTGTTGTGCAAATTTTTATATATATATTTGCACCATGCGTATCATATATGATACCAGCAACTATGGTGTCATAACTGGAAAATTTAATGCGTCAACTAATTATAAAGAATGCGTCACTTAATACAAATAACGTGTTTGATGGTCTGAAAAGTCTATGAAATACTACAAAAAGGCAGACTCCGCGAATGAGAAATAGCAAGCGTCACTCTATTGATAAAACTAAATGCGTCAACACTAAAAAAACAATTCCATTTCAATTCTTCATTACTATGAAAAAAAACTTATTCAGAAAATTTCTTGCACTGTTCCTCACGGGAACATTGTTAGCCGGTGTCGGTTGTAAAGACTACGACGACGACATCAAGGAAATCAACAACAAAATCGAAGGCCTCGAGACGGGCAAGCTTGCCTCGCTTGAGGAACAACTCAACTCCCTAAAGGTTACAATCAGTACGCTGGAGCAGGCCGACAAGGATCTTCAGCAAAAAATCAACGAACAGGAAAAGGCCATTTCTTCCGCCACAGGTGATATCGAGCAGCTTGAAAAAGAACTCGAAAAAGCAGTTAAAGCCCATGAAAGCTTGCAAACCAATATTGATAATCTGAAGAAATATTGCGACGGGGCTTTCCTCAAGACAGCAGATGCTGCCAAAACCTATGCGACAATCGCCAGTGTTGCAGATGCCGTAGCTCTTGCAAAGAACTTGAAAGTCTACAACACCGATGCAGCCATCAAGAAGGCCATCGACGATGCTGTAGCTGCTGCTGTAAATGCAAACGGAGCAGCTTTCCAGGCAGCTTTCGACACGCGTTTCACATCGGCACTCGATGCAGCGCTTTCGTCCGAAGCTGGTAAGGAAGGCAAGATCTACCAGGCTATCACGGCTGCCATTTCGCAATACGATGGTAAAATGCACCAGTGCCTGACCGACGCCTTGGCAGAAAACGGTGTTATAACCAATGCTATTGCCGATGCCATTGCCGATGCGAAAACAGATTTGACGGCAGAGTTGCAAAAATGGGTATCGGGACGTCTGACCAGTGTAACGCTGATTCCCGATCTTTATGAAAACGGCATTGAGACGATCGAAGTCAACTCGTTACGCTACAAGAAAATGAAGGTCAATACCTCTACGGAAACGGCCGCTGTTACTCCTGCTACCGAAAAGTATTGGTATATTTCCGAAAAAGCTACACCCGTTCGCTACCACGTTTCGCCTTCGGTCGTTACCAACAGCGATATCGAGACTCCTTCGTTCGTGTTCGAACAGGCTGTTTCGCGTTCCGCCGTCGGCAGCACGCTCCTGTCCGTCGTTTCCAACACATGGTCGACCGAGGCCGGCAGTGCATGGAACATCAAGAGCAACGAACTGACAGTCAACACACGTCGTGTTGCCGGTTATGGTCTTGTAAAGCCTGCTCCCGAAAATAATATCTATACGGCAGCATTGAAGGTGCCTATTGCGGAGAAATGGCTGGAAGACGATGCCGACGATACGTTCATTTATTCCGACTATACGAAACTGAGCGAATATATCTATGATGTTAAGATCGCAGCCCTGCGCGATGACGGGGAAGGAATTGCCAAGTACAGCGATACGGACAGCAAACATTATCATTTCTACGAGACGTATAAGAAGGCAACAGACTTGGTGGCATCGAAGCCGGCTGCGACTTGCGATTACGACGAAACGATCGACCTGTTGACCCTGGTTACCGGTTGTGCAACCAATGCAGAGGGAGCTAAGGCCCGTGAAATCAATAAGGCTGCTCTTGCTGTTGCGGGTTTGGAATTCCGTTTCGCAGTGCCGACAGTCCCGTTCAAACGCGGCGAAAACGAAGCCGACAACCAGAAGTACATCAAACTGAACGGCTCGGTTGCAACCCCCGTTACCCCGGAAGGAACCGAGAATAACCAGGCAGCCATCGGTAAAACCCCCGTTGTACGCGTCGAATTGTGGGATGCAAAACGCAATGAGATCGTAGACGTAAAATGGCTCCAGCTCAAATGGACACAAAAGACCTTCAGCTTCCCGATCGACAAGATCTATACGAAACTGGGTTGCAGCTATACCTATAAGTTCCTTTGGGATGATATGAACAAGCATATCCTCGAGAAGATGGGCGAGAGTGGCATGTCGCAGGCCGATTTCGTGAATACTTATAAAGTCGCAGGTATCAGCACGACCGACAAATGGACGGAGCGCAACAATAATACCGGTTTAGGCAAGGTCGTTACGGACAAGACCTCCGACGATTACAAGAACGGCAATTACGAAATGTGGTATGGACTCGATGCCGATGCCGCAGAGTCGACACCCGCGTTCGAATGGCACCTGACGGCCAACCAGATCGGGAAGATTATCGACCTGGACGGGAAGTTGCTCAGCAAGTACAAGGACGGTAAGGATATGTTCGTTACGATCAATCTGGTACGCAAGGACGGCAACGTAGACGGCGGTCTGACGATCACCTTTGGTGTAAACTTCACCGTCGAGCTGAAGGCTACGGTTACGAAGAATACCGCATGGTGGCACTCCGACTACGCAGGCAACGCGAACAAGAGTGTCAAGGTCACGCCGATCCACATTAACACGGCCAACCCGGAATACCGCAACGGAACTGTCGATAAGTTGGTTAACTATGAGTTCGACCTGGCAAGCGCATTTACCGACAAGAAGCCGCTCGCCAATATGAACAACTGCGCCGTATGGGATATTCAGTTCTCCAAAACGCAGCCAGTTACGGACTTCAAGGTTAACTTTAACCCTGCAACCGCCGAACCCCAGGTAGAGCACAACAACGACGATTACGGCTATGTGCTGCAATCGAAGACCCTCAGCGGTAATGCTTCGAGAATCCAGTTCAACGGCACTCAGACGCAGAATGCATGGTTCGGTATAGACAACGGCAAGTCGGTCGCATCCGAGATATCCGTATTCGTGGGTGAAAATGCAGCCGGCTATGCACTGCTCGGCCAGCGTGCGAACGCGAAGATTTGGGGCTCAATCAACCCGAAGAACATCTATCTGGTCGAAACGTTCGAACTTTCCTACGTTGCCCCGCTCAAGTTCGTGAACGACCTGGGTGTCGTAGAGCTTCCCTATGCAGCTGAAGGACAGACTATCGATTGCGCAGAGGCTATTTCGATCCGAGACTTCCAGAACTACCTCGTAGCTGCAAAAGCCCCGGTAGCAGCGCAAGGTGAGGATGAATATGCTCCCGAACGCTACAAGTACTACGATGTCAAGACCGCTCAATGGAACTTTGCCGAAGCAGTTGTCAATCAGGCTGTCGACGCGCAGGGCAATATTTCGGCTGTCAGCATCGAGGGTATCACTGCCGACAACTACGCAACCGAGGTTGCCAAGAGAAAGCTTTATAGCGCCAACTCGTTCTTCAAGATGCCTTCGGGTCAGAACTGCTTTGAGACGAATGCCCAGGATGCTACGAAACTCGATTTCCACAGCCTGCTTGGTAACGACCTCGGCAAAGAGGTATCGGTACTGATTCCCGTATCGGTTCAGCACAAGTACGGCGTCGCCAAGACCCTCGTTCAGGTCAAGGTCAAACCGGTTGTTCTTGACTAAGACATCTTTCCCGCGGAATCCGGCGCTGCCTCGCAGCAGCGCCGGGAACCCGGAAAC
>OOCR01000269.1_pt1 | contig 48722 bp, 85 predicted proteins | sample 1671491 | NCBI WGS metagenome assembly OOCR01 (sample SAMN06348162, study PRJEB24527) | human gut metagenome | biome: human gut; feature: ankylosing spondylitis patient; material: feces | host: Homo sapiens | place: China | collected 2015-10
ATCCGTAGATGGTGAAGCGTATGATTTAACATCTATTTCGTCCATTGAATCTATTCCGGTTCCTACTTTTGACAATTCAATATCGGTGCACGATGATTTAGGTGTCACCGGTTCGTTGGAATATGTTCTAAGGATGCATGCAAGCAGGCTGTGGAAAATTGAAAAGTACGACTTAGCACTTGCATGTATAGAGAAAGCAACCGAAATCATGTTTGAATCGCCCATCGGTTGGAGTGAAAACGATTTCTACCGCGTCGTGCAATGGTACGAGGAAATCGGAAGATTTTCCAAAGCCTTAGAGTGGCAGCATAAAATCGAGGAAAACTCAAATAAAATCTCGGTTGGTGCTGCACTCAGAACCCGCATCTACAATGAGGTAAAAATCAACTGTCTGGCTATGGGCACAGATCTTGTTTTGATTCCATGGGAAAACGGAAGAAGTGCAGTGTCTGCCAAATATCAAGGGCGTGTGTATACCATGCACGGAAATGATTGGCGTTTTCCTAAGCTCCCGAAATTCATTCTAAAGACCGGATATGTAGAGCCAGACGGCGCGTTCGTTCGATTCCCTATAGTCTTTTTCGACGACAGAAACCAAGATAGGATTTATTATAAAGGCGAAGAACAGCCTATGCTTCACACAAGCTGGAGGCCGTTTGTTGATGATCGAGACGAAGACGAGATCGAAGTATACAACGAATTGCAGCGCAGGATTCGTCACGACAAAGAGCGTAGGTTAAACCACAGTATATATTACCGTGTAAGGTATCTTCTTCCTGACCTATGTCCTAAATCTCTCAGCGGATTCACTCGTATAAAAAATCAGAACTCCGCCAAATATCAAAAGCTGGTAGAGGAACTAAGCGGTCTCGGTTTTGCGATTCCAGATACTACAATAGAGATTGAAGAACCAATAGACCCGGAACCAAACTACCACGGAGGACGGATTATAAAACCGTTTATTCTGCCGTGGAAGTGATACGCGAAACAAAAGGGTGTCGCGTTTCGCTACTCCCCATCGAATAGCGTCGCGATTTGCGACGGAATACCGTCGGTTTAAGCTACGGTAGCTACGCATTGAGCCTAGTGAACCTCAAGTGCCGTTATGGTAGTTGAGGACAAAAAAGTCCGTGACTGCAACCCGGTCAAAATTGTCCGGGTTCGGTGATGGGGTTTTGCACCAAAATGTGCGAAAGTACTTTCAAAGCCCCTGGCACAGCAGACGGAACGTCTCGCGGCCTTTGGGCGTAACAAGCGTTTGCGTACCAGCCCACTGGGTTTTCTCGTTGAAGCACTCTTTCACTTCGAACAGACCGTCGTTCTTGTCCTCATAGGGAAGCAGTTTGCCGCGCTTGTCACGGTAAATGTACTTTTTCTCGATAAGGAAATTAACGAAGCTCTTGGGCTTGATATCCAGTTCCTTTGCGGTTTCGCGGAAATTGGTCAGCAAGTTCCGATCGACAACCTCGTCGAAGTAACCCGCCTTGGGGCGCATGATCTCGTTCTCTACCTTTGCTGCGGAAAGCTCGACAGAGGTGCGGGAAAGCAGCGCGTTCTTTTCCTCAATGGTTTTCTGAGCGACAAGCAGGGCTTTCGCCATCAGTTCCTCAGGGCTGAGAGTTTCCTGCCCGGCAATGTATCCGCCGTTCTTGCGGATAGAGGGAATAACATCGTGCGTAATCCATCGCTTGAACGCTTTGGCCTCCGGCTTGCGAGAGCCGAGAACCAGAGTGTACAGGCCGGGTTCATTCACGGCGTTTACCGAAAGTCCGTTGCTGGCACCCTCGATTGAAACGAGGGTGCGCTCATCAGCATCTAAACGGCGCATGGCATCGGTGGGATTTCCGATTTCAAGCGCCTTGCAAACGTCAGCCGCTACGAACCACGGTTCATTCTCAATGTTCAGCGTGCGAACCTCGCCAAATTCAGGGTTAGTAAATGCAATGATTTTGTTATCCATGGGTTAATTCTCCTTTTCTACAAGTTCGTTAAGGGGTACGTTCAAAGCACTTGCGATCTTGCTTGCCATCTCTGCCGAGCAGCTACGGCCTTGCTTTACTCCGTAGACACTCGACATAGAGACACCAGCAATTTCCGCGATATCTTTTCCGCGTTTGCCGCTTTTCGCCATAACAGCGGCAAACTTGATTCTGTCAATGCGCATATAGTCTCCTTTCTTATTCGCATTGCGATATTCCATGATTGAATTATATACGCAAAACGTTTTGGTGTCAACAATTTTATGCGCAATGCGTTACAAGGGTGATAATATGACTATTGGAGAAAGAATAGAAGAAGTTGCAAAATCGCAGGGAATTTCACTTCGTGCGCTTTCAGAACGCGCAGAAATGCCGTATACAACACTATATTCGATTGTAAAAAGAGGTAGCAAACGGCTTTCGCACGAAAACATTGTGAAGCTGGCAAACGCGCTCGGCGTAAGCATGAACGAGTTAAGCCCTGATGCTTCAATCCGTGTAAACAGTGCGCCGGAAATGGTGGAGCTACAGCAGAAAGTAGCAGCCGGTCAAGCAACCGAGCAGGAAAAGCAGGCATGGCTCGAAGCCAATCTAAAAGGCTTAGAGCGTATGCAAAACTCAATCGAATTCATGCTGCACGATCTCGCGCAGTATGATGAGACACAAAAAATCGCCCGTCAATCTCGGCTGACGACAATATTCAATCAGCTTACCGAGGACGGGCAGGAAAAAGCATTGGATTTCCTTGAAATCATGCTGGGAAATCCGAAGTATAAGAAATAAAAGGGAAGTGGAATTATGTTTTGCACGAATTGTGGCACGGAATTCGAGGGAAATTTTTGCCCGAACTGCGGAACAAAGGCTGGTGAACAACTACCTGCACAAACCGTTGCCCCAAAGGAAACGCACGAGTATTACGATAAAGAGGGCGATTTAATCGACCTCTCCACGATCTACGGCGTTTACAAGGACAGAACCGGCATGTCTGCATTCTTCCGCAAATGCACCGATTACGATTCTGTCACTATCGGTAAAGCGTTAGACTATATCGAGGATAACGTAAAGCCGAAGGAATACGGCATGCTGGATGCAATCCGCATGAAGCGTCAGATTGAAGCACCGATTGAGAAGATCATAAAAGTGCAAGCAGTGAACGACCCTTCGGTTAAATTGCAAAAGGCGCAGCTTTCCGAACTGAAAAAGGCGAACAAACTACAGCAAAAAGAAATGAACGCACAAGCGCGTTGTCCGCGTTGCGGCTCCACTTCCCTTTCTGCGCATAAGAAGGGATTCGGCATCGGCAAGGCCGTGGTAGGCGCAGCCGTGACCGCGCCGCTGGGGCTGGGATTGATCGGTGCCGTAGCCGGAAACAAGGGCGCGAAAAAAGTCCGCGTCACTTGTTTGAAATGCGGAAAACAATTTTGGGCATAAAAAACGCCCACCGGCGGCAACCGGTGGACGTTATACGGGGGTAGAAATCTTGTGCAACGGAATTCTACCCTCTTATTATATCGAAAATAGGAGGAAAATGCAATGCCACGTCGAAAAAAAGACCCTCGCGGCTTTGTCCGTGAGACCGGAACGTATATGGGAAAGCATTACGACCTGAGAGCAAAAACCGAAAAGGAACTCAACGAGAAAATCAGGGCAAAACGCGCAGAGATCGAATCCGGAAGTAAACTCATTGAAGCCGGTGTTACCGTAAAGGAATGGGGGAAACGCTGGGTAGAAACCTACAAGTCCGGCGTGAAGGAATCCACGCGCAGGCTGATTGAGGGACGACTTGTGAACTACGTCTATCCCTACATTGGGGATATCCCAGTCAGCAAAGTGCGTCCGCTGAACTGTCAGGAAGCGCTTAACTCTGCGGAAGGACGTGCGCCGGACACCGTAAAGAAGGTGCAGCAGGCCATCGAGCAGATGTTCCGCGCAGCCAAGCAGAACGGCTTGTGCGTCAATAATCCTGCGGAAGATTTGAAGATGCCCCGTACTGGCAAGCAGAAGAGCCACAGGAGCATTACAGACCGAGAACGTGTTATTTTACTGGAAACTGCAAAGACGCATCCTGCGGGGACGTGGGTGCTTACTCTGCTGTATAGTGGCTTGCGTCCGGCGGAAAGCCTTGTGCTGACATACGCCGATATTACAGGCGGTATGATTACTGTTGACAAGGCATACGACCGGGACACCCGCGCCGAGAAATACCCCAAGTCAGACGCAGGCGTTCGCAAAATCCCAATCATCCCCCAGCTTGCCGCAGTCCTGCCGAAAGCCGGCTCGTTCGGTGAATTGGTTTTTCCGCGTAACGGGCACTTGTACGATGATAAGTCCATGCGTGCCATGTGGCAGGGTTTCCGCGCCGCTATGGATGATACCGAACGTGAGTTGATCGCGGCGGGGAAAATCTCACCCATTGCCGAGCAGATGCCGCCTATCGTTCCCTACGATCTGCGCCACACGTTCTGCACGGATTTAGAACGTGCGGGCGTACCGCTCAACGTCGCAAGCAAACTCATGGGACACGCATCTATAGAGATCACCGCCAAGATTTACACTCACACCGGCGAGGATATGATTGAGCGTGCAGGTGAGCAATTAGCCGCCTTGTTCAGTCCCACATTTAGTCCCATCAGCGAAGTGCAAAAAACGCCTATGGCTGACATTATGCGAGAGCTGCAAGAACTTCGTGCAGCAGTGCTCAAAGCCGTATAAAATAACAAAAAAGCCTTGTTTCAATGGATTTACCAAAGAAACAAGGCTTTTTAATATGGAGCTGCTAACCAGATTTGAACTGGTGACCTCATCCTTACCAAGGACGAGGTGAAATTTCGAAACCCCACAGTATGTCTGAACTTTTGACACTTCAAAAATTTTAGTCCCATGTTTAGTCCCACTTGACCTATACATTGTACCACAGATAGCGCGGGACTTCAACACCGCAATGAAGGGAGGGCATTTGCCCTCCCTTCATTTAATGCTTCACAACATACCGATAGTATGCCGCTTCCTTATTTTTCACTGCGTCCTTGTCTTCGAGCCAGAACGCACAAGCAGCGTCAACATAGTAATCAATGTTGCGGATGCCGTGTTTCTCGTTGACCTTGCAAAAGTCGGAGTAAACAGCGTTCATTGCCACCCAGAATTCTACCGGGTCGTAATTCAAGTTGTGCTGCTGCATTACCTGCTTGCACTGTTCAAACGTCCAGTGCGGGCCGGTCGTGCCGTCAGCGTTCTGCATGTTGTGCAGCCATTCGTCCGCCATGTCCTTAGTCATACGTCCGGTGTGCGTGCTGGACGCATAGCCCATAGTGCGCTCAGAACCGTGCGTCTTGTCACCTACATAAGAAGTATCCCCCATGTAAGCATCATCGTCACGAAAGCCAATAGGGCGCATCTCGTCCTCGTAATCGGGGTACTCGTCATACTCCGGATATTCCATGCTGCTTTTCGGCGCAAAGCGTCCGTCAGAATAACGGCGATAATTCCGCATCTCCGGTTCGCCGCCGTGAATACGCTCATCATAGTAACCGTAAGGCTCAATATGATTGTACCGATACCGCACGCCGTAATGCTGGCGATCTTCGGGATACGTCTTGCGGATTCTCCATTCCTCCGGCGAAGCATTCTCTCGGCGGGTGTGCTGCATCAACAGCATTCGGGTTCCTCGTTTCATGATGATACCCCCTTACACCGTCGGCGCTGTGCCGTTAATAGACCGCAGCGCGTCAGAATGAGAGCAGCAGGAATTACCGAGCATTCGGAAACTGCCGCCGCTGGACGAAGTGACAACGCGACACAGGTATTTGTGACGGGTGTCCAGATTAAACACTGTCGCCTGTGCGCCGTTGCATTTCAGTAGCGGATACGTTACCGTTCCGTCGCCGATTGTGATTACTACCGGTGCGCCGATGATCGTTGTGCTCGGAATGTTCTGAGCGATTACGATTCCGTATACGCAGCCGTTCTGGTAATCTCCCGCCGGAATGTTCACCGTCAGCACGCCGCTTGCGTAAGTCACGCCCTGTGAGATACGCAGGTTCGGACACAGTTTTTGTACAGGCTTGCAAGCCATAATCAAAACCTCCTATCAAAGCCGGGGGAATGCCCCCCGGCTGAACGTATCTCTCACAGGCCGCAGCAGGTGTTGCAGCCGCAGCCGGAAAACTGGTAAGGTGCCGGGACCGGAAACGCCGGAACGGGTGCCGGACGCAGCGCGTTTACAAGGTAGTTGTTCTGCGCCTCCTGAGAAGCCGTGAACTTCAAGGTCTGGTTCTCGTTCTGGAGTGCCGCGATCTTCTCCGCCTGACGGGTGCTCTCCATCTGGTCGAGGCGTGCAATAATGCGGTCGGTGTCGTTGTGCGCCGTCTGGATGATATCACGCGCGTTGGTTGCGGCATTATAGTTGGTGTCACAGAAACCGCGCTCGATCTGACGCTGCGTGTCGCAGCAGCAGGAAGCCATCTGCGTACCCAGTGCGGTAAGGCCAGCAGTTACGCCGTTAAAGCCAGTGTTCATGTTCTGGTTTACGCCGTTGATAAGCTGTGCGTTCTGGTAGCCGAGCTGACAAATTGCGTTGTCTACACCGTGGAAGCCGTTAGAAACCGCGCTGCCGAGCGTGTTGAAGCCGGTAAGCATACCGTTATTCACGGCGTAAAAGCCGTCACACAGGCCGTTCTGAATGCCGAGAACCGAACGCGATAGGTCGTTGAAGTTGAACTCGCTGCACAGGTCACTGCGCGTTACTGCACCCTGATAGCCTGCGCCGTTGCCGCCGTTGTTGCCCCAGCCCCAGCCGTTGCCGCCGAAGATCAGCGCGATAATCAGAAACGCAAAAATCCAAGAGCCATCGCCGCCCCACATACCGTTGCCAGAGTTGTTGCCGCTGTCACTGCCAAGAGCATAGCCGGTTGCAAAATCGTTATCCATGTTATATTCTCCTTTTCAGTTATATTTGATCGGAACCGTACGCTTTCCGAACATGACAAATTCACGCCGGATTTTCGTCAAGATTCCGTCAAAACTGAAAATGGATATTTACTTGATGTTCATGCCGAACTGCTGTGCAAACTGATCGAGATCGATTCCTCGTTCCTTTGCAATGTTCATTGCCATCTGCCGCAGTGCGTCCGGGCTTTTGCCCTGCATGGATTTCATTAGGGTGCTCACCATAGGATTATTGCCGGTCATTTGGTTCAGCATTGCCATAGGATTCCCGCCGTTCCTCATAAGCTGCAACACCTGCATCATCGGATTATTTACCATCGTTTGCACCTCCCAGTTGTTCACATAACTTGTTAAACCTTCGGATAAGCTCGTTGAATTCCGTTCTCGGAACATATTCCGACAAATCTATTTCCGAAGGTTTATTCGTTTCCGGCTCCTGTGCTCTGCGATACATCACAAAGTCAGCACAGCCGGTTTGCAAATTAAGCTGTTTGGTGTAGATCGCTCCGTGTGCTGTGTCTGGCATGATAGTAAGCGCACCGGAAAAGTCCGTCTGTACCGCGCGTGCTTCCTCCATACTTGCCACAGGTCGAACAATATGCTGTGGAGATTGCACCTGCTGTTGCATTGGTGTCTGCATTGGCTGTTGCGGGTACTGCTGTTGATACTGCGGCGTGTAGCCAGTGTAACCATAAGGATATGCCATTAACCCAGCACCTCCGTAACGTGTTCGCTGATGGATTTACTTACCGCTTCTTTGTAGGATATATACTCCTCTAAGCAATCTGTGTTGCCTGCGTTGCGGTAAACTGCTACAATGCGACGAGCGCACTCAGGGTCATACCCCATGCGTTCAAGTCTCTGTTCGTAACTCATGCGATCACTTCCTTATACTGAAAGTATAAGGTCTGCCGGGCGTGAAAACCTGTCACAAATCTGTCAACTTGCTGTCACAGCACGCGCAGCATTTTGCATTTGATGCTGTTCAACCGACGATGCACCGTGCTTTCGCTCATGTGCATCGTCATGCAAATCTGAGTAATAGAGCGCGCCGATGTTCGTAGGTCAAACACGGCGCGCTCTTCTGGTGTAAAATTGCACTCACGCCGGAAGTATTCCACCTCCGGCCTTGTAAATTCCGTTAATTTCATGCGGTATCCCCTCGTTATGGTGTCACCGCATATCTTTCCCCTTGTATAAAAAATCGGGTGCGACACACTTTCGCGCTTCGCACCCTATAAAAACACACCGTCCCGCGTCCTCTACGTCTATACCCTATGTAGGTTCATAAGGCTTCGAGGAGCGCAGGAACAATGCGTTTTTCCAATCTTGATAGAATTATACCATCTTTTATGTCCGTCCGCAACTTAGCCGTACAGATGTGCACGGTCGTTGATAACCAGCAGGCGCAGCAGGTCGGTCGTCAGTGCGAGCTTGCCCTGATCGTCACCCTGCAGAAAGCCCTTGTTCACCAGCTTCTGCACGGTTGCCTTGCCCCATGCGGGTACTGCGTCTACCGTGTTATATACCTTCTTGGCGTTCTCAGCGTTTGCAATCTCCTGCTTTACAATGTTTCGTGTCTGCTGTTCAGTCATATCTTCAACCTCTTTCTCTGTCAACATGGTTTTGAACTTCTCCCACAACTGAGGATTGCGAATCCACGGTTCGGGACAATTTTTCCTCGTCACATCATAGTGACGGCATACGCGCGATGCCGGTACGTGGTACTTTGCCATCAGCTCACGGGTCAGCTTTGCGGCACGCTTCATGGTATCCTCGGGGATAACGTACACGCCGTTGCGGATAACGCTACACATTTCAATGCCGATGGAATTAGCGTTCCGGCAGTCGTTGTAGTAACTGCCGCCGCGTTCCCTGCCGCAATGCCATGCCGTGTCGCCGTCCTTTACGCTCTGCACAACGCCGTTCGGGTCTACAAAGTAGTGTGCACTGGCACGCAGTCCGCTTTCTCTTGCAAAAAAGTCTGCATTGTTCTGTGCCGTATCGCCGTTGTTGGACGTAAAGTGTAAGCAAATCCAGTTTATCGGGAACGAACGTCCCTTCTGATAGTTGTTCGGATTGCACTGTTTAAACGGAATACTCATTTACTCACCCTTCTTTTTCGGTGCGGTGTAGGTCAGCGCCGTTTGGGAATCCGTAATACCCGCTGTGGTGGGGTCTACGAACACGCTGAGGATAGCCAGACACATGGTAACAAGCTGTACCGGATTAGACAGCACCGAAACAATGCCGTCCCACACAGCCGCCCAACTCGTAAATGTCTGCGGGTCAACGCCAATCGCCGTAATCGCTACGGACACCACGCCAACCCAAAACCACGGGTTCTTCATTCGTACAGGGATATTTACCTTCATACTCTCACCTCGCAATATGGTCTATAGCAATTCCTTCTAAGAACTGCTCGTATTCCTTCGTCGTCTTTTCAATAGCCGCAAGCCCTGCTTCTACCTCACCGTTGCAGTGACCGCGCTTTAACGCCATTGCTACGCCAACGGTAAGCTGACAGTTTGCGTTAATCATTGCAAGCTGCAAGCGTCCCTCTTTGGCTCGTTGTTCCGCTCTCCGGTTTACCCGCTCCGCTTCTTCCCTTGCTCTCTTATCACGCTTGCCGGACTGCGCCGCCATAGCAGCGCAGATAATTCCGGCAGCACCTGTGATAATGGTGCAGATAACTTCCGTCGGCATAATCAAATCCCCAGCAGACGCTTATCCTCAACGCTGAGAAGTTCAGGCACGCCGGTCTGCTGTGCGCGCCAGTGCTTGTACTGAGCGCGCGAGAGCGCGTCATGCTTGAGGTTGTGGGCGTTATCGAACTTATCGAGCTGCACGCCCATGTCTCCGTGGTACTTCTTCACTTCTGCGTAGTTCTTGATGTAGATGTTGTTGGGATACATAACTTTACTCCTTTTCCGTTGTGTTTATCGTGTGCTTACTCCGCCGTACCGCCGAACTCAGCAGGCACAAGCTCCGGCATACCGCACTCGTCGATCAGGATTTCCGCTACCTGCTTCCGCAACTTCTTCGGCACCTGCTCAAACTCACACTTGCCGAGGATTACTCTCTGCGCGAACAAAATTGCCATCATAATAACCGTCCTTTCAAAACGTTCTCGAATATTGTTGATTAACTTACGCATAAACAATTTGCGCCATTTCCACGATGCAGTCTTCGTAAAAAGACTGCTGATCGGTCAGCGCAGCCACCTGCTGCTTAAGCATTGCGTTCTGCGCCACCAGTTCTTCATTTTCTGCCACGAGGTCAGCCTTGCTTTTCTCGTTCGCCTTGGCTTCCCGCAGCAGATTGTCGTAGTTGGCTGTTACCTCGTCTAACAGACCGGGTGTGTCATCCACCTCAGTAATGTACTCATCGTACACCCAACCGGTATGACCGTCCTTGTCTTTCTCCTGCTTGGCATTCTGGGTCAGCCGTACCCATGCCCTGCCGGGCTTGTTTGGCATACTGCCCGCCGCAATCTCAGGCGGTTTTACATCGCCGTGTACCTTCATTTCTTGTCACTCCTTTCAAGGTTCGCACAGGAGACGCGCGGAGACGCCCGAGCCCGAATCCGACGAGGCGAAGTTCGCATAGAAGAACAACAGACCCGCACTCGAACCATCGCCCCAACCGCCACCAACACACAGCACGTGCCAGCCAGAGGACGAGATCGCATAATCCGGAATGTACGTTGTTTCTGAGCCGCCGGTCGTTTTAGGAATGAGCAGACCGTTATCGGTAACGGTCAAATCCTTAATGTAGCCGGACGCAGGCAGCGTGCCGATTTTGGTATAGCCGGTCGTCGTATCGTCCGCATATTTGCTCGGGTCGGTGCAGTAGTATGCTTCCGCGCCGTTCGCGTTGAAGCCGTCCACCCACTGGTTTACATTACCCCACAGGTTTTCAATCCAGCGATACTGCACTGGATTCTGTGCATCGCCAGCAAAATCATTAGTACGCCCTGTGTGATACTTCATGTTGTCTGTATCACCATTCGAATGCATACTGCCATTAGTAATTCCAGAGCCAAATTTTTTTTGACAGTTCCAATCAGCGAATTCCACAATATACAGAAAGATAATTGCGCAATAAGTTGCGAAATCATACAGGTGGAATTTCGAGCCCCTATTCTTCGTACCGGTTCTAAACCATGAACGAGAATGATCAACAAGCGGGGATACGCCGGACTTGCTTACGATTTGACTCCCTATGTGATACTTTCCGATATATTTTCCACTGCCCGGATGTTTCGTCATTCCAGTCTTGGGCTTATCCGACACATAGAAATACTGCTTCGTACCGTTACGTTTCGCCGCAACATAGAACTCCGGAATAAACACCATGGTAAAGTTGTTGGAACGCGAGAATCCACTATCCCCTTTCCATGCTGTTACAGCGCCCGCATTGTTCAGATTGCACTCTTTCATGCCGTTCCACGGTGCATAGCTATCAAAAGGCGAACTGCCCGAACCAGTACCGACCGCAGGTTTAGGCTCAGTTGTCACCGACCGCGTAACCAGTCCGTAAGGGTCAGTGCTCGGAGTTAAGCGCGTCAGCGCCGTGCTCGAATTGCTCGTATCCCAGCAAACACCGAACACATTAGTGTAACTCAGCGTCAGCGCCTTACTCTGACCGCTGGCGGTAATGCTTACCGTACCCTCTGCGGTCTGGTCACCCTTGGTAGCCTTAATCGTCCACGTACCCGCCTTGCCGATGGTAAATACCGCCGTACCATTGCTTGTCTTGGTCAGTACCGTACTGCCGAGCGTAGCCGTTACCGTTGAACCACTATCTACGGTTACGGTAATCGTACTCTGGAATTTTTCAAGCGTTACTGCAAGCGCCGTGTAGTAGTCCTTGGTCGTCACCTCAGCCGTATACGTCACGCCGCCCAGCACGCACGCCAGCGTGTACGTCGTGCCGATGCCCAGCACGCTTACCGTGGCCGTCTTGCTGCTGTCCACCGTGCCGGTGTAGGTTTCGCTGCCGCCCTTGAGCGTCCACGTCTGACCGACAAAATCGCTTGCAAACGTGATGGTGATGATTGAACCACCGCCAGAACTCGGAGCATTTACAGCGCCAAGTACATTGTCTTCTGTAAAACCTGCATACTGCCCTTTCTTGCCCTCGATTTTGTTTTGCTTGTTATCCCATGTTCCCGACTTTTCAATTACTTTACCGACCGCATCATCAATCTGTGCGCCGGTATGTGAAGAATTATAAGCCATGCCATCACTCCTTCATGCAAAGAAATTCGTTTCCTTCTGCGTCCAGCATGGTTTCGCTGCTGTCAGACGGGATAAAACCCCAGTTGTCGTTCCAACTGCCATCCATACCCTGTGCATAGAGGGAAATGCGGTAAATGCCGTCACCGGAAAGCAAGAAATCGTCGTATACCTCGAACTGTCGCTGTGTTGCAGCAGGGGTTTGAGAGAAGGACGCAATGAGCGTCCCTCTCCCTCTGCCCCATTCCTCGCCGGACTTCGTAGCGCGGCACTCGAATGCCTGATACGGAATGTCCGACTGAAACGCAACAATAACTTTGTCGAAGCCAGAAACCGCCGAAATCCTCTCTCCCGTGATGGAAAAAGTCAGATTTGGAGCTGCCATTTACGCCACGCTCCAAGTACCGGCAGCGTTCTTTACGAACACCTTGACGATCTTCACGCCGTCACCGGAAGATGCAGCTTCGAGGTCTGCGCCGTTGATAGTGACGTTGATAGCGGTGTCCTTCTTGTAGCCACCTGCAGTGCCGCTGGTATTGGTAGAACCGGCAGTAACCGGAATCTGAGTACCTGCATTTTCAAGGCTGGATTCGCTCGGAACAACCTTGATCTTGTATTCCTCGAAGTCCGCATTAGCAGAGAACGAGAACGCAGATACGTTGAAGGTTGCCACCTTAGAAATCTTGCTCTTGTCCGGGCCGGTAATCGTAACAACCGGAACGGCAGTATCCAGCGTGATCTTCGCGGTAACCGTTGCGGTTTCGTTGCCTACGTCGTCTCGCACCTTAACAGATACGGTTTTCTGGCCGTCGCCAGTGGTCAGCGTGATCGCCTTAGACTTTACAAACGTTGCCCATGCCGCTTCGGATTCCGTTGCTGCACCCGCTACGCCCCAAATCTTCATCTGGTAGCCGGTAGTTTCGGTATCCGTCAGACCGATCGTTGCCGTTACCGCCGTGCTGGTTGCATAAGCAGCACCGTTGTTCAGCTTGAGAGTAAGCCCGGCAGGCGCGGTCGTATCCAACGTTAAATTAAAGAAAGATGCCATGTTTTACACTCCTTTTGTGTTCAATTCAAGGTAAAGGTAGGAACTCTTGCGGCGATAGAGCAATTCATCACCCAAATACGCCTCGTAAATTCCCATCTTTCCTAAGAAATACGCGATAATGCTTTTGTCTCCGATATACATTCCGTCACCCCGTTATCAGATAAAGCACAGTTTCATCGTGCTTTTCGATTGCGTCATACTCTGCACGGGTCAAGACGCGAATAGCGGAAACATCATTTGAAAACACGTTACCATGCCCGCCGCCCGATGCGGGTACACCGGTATCTTCTTCGCCAATCCACCAGTTACCGTTGTCTCCGATGAACGGAGTTAAGCCCTTCGCGCTTACGCCCGTGTCCTTGCCCGCAATTACCCAGTTGCCGTTATTGCCAATTGTCGGGTAAGTGTTGGCAAGCGCTTTCATTCGCTTTTCGAGGTCAGTAAACGCCGTAGGAATTTCCGGCCAATGTGAATCACCGCTCATCGTAGGCGGGATGTATACATGGACGCTGTTTGTGCTGCGCGTTTTCTCGCCTTGCGTGCCGTGTAGCTCGAAAGTGTACTCACCTGAAACAGGCAAATTCTGTGCAGTCAGCAACACCGAGATTCCGGTTTCGTCCTGCTGCATCGGCAGGATATCCATGTTTACGCCCGCTGACACATACATTTCCCACGTCCAGTCAGACGGGAGATCACCTGTAACTGTGATGGAGCGCGTCAGATTATCATGCTGGCGGGCAATTACTTCACAATCTGCGGTCAGCTCCCAGTTGTTGAAATAGATCATGTGTTCTTGCCCTCCAATGCCGCGACACGCGCAGTCAGCGCGTCTAATGCCGCTTTGAGTGCATCGTTTCCGGCTGAGGTGTCGTTTACTTTATCGACTGCATTATCAATGTCCTCACCGCCGTAACGGCTTGTATAGTAAGTATCAGCCATTAAACAACCAACCTCCTTCCGTATTTGTCTGAAATGATTTTGCCGTTCTTGTCATGGACTGCACCGGAAGCAGAAAGCGCTTTAGGCAGGCGATAATAAATAAGGACGCAACCCGGTGCACCGTCAGTCCCGCTCGTTCCTGCTCCGCCTGCTCCTCCAGATTCTGATGAATAAGTTGCGTTGAGCGTTACAGCGCCTACACCGCCGCCGCCACCGCCACCGTGTCCGCCGTGTCCACCAGCGCCGTATATAGTCGGTGCTATAATTGCATCTGGAGTTCCACCGTTTCCTCCTGTATAGCCATGAATTGTTCGCAGGCCGCCACTGCTCATAATGGCATTTCCGCCATCCGAACCATTTATGCCATACGCAGCGCCACCGCCGCCACCGCCAGAACCGCCTACAACGGTTCCATCTCTTTTGGTTCCACGAACGCCAGTTCCACCCTTTCCTCCGAGATATGTTAAAACATCGCCTCCCGGATTGCCGCTCACCTTTTCATCGGTGCTTGGAACACCTCCATCACCGCCATCTGCGCCTGTGATTCCATCGGTTCCCCATACACCATACGTTATTCCCGTTGTCGGTTCAGAAAATCCCTCAGAAGATGATGCGCCATCTTGCGATGTATATCCCGCGAAAGAAGTGTCCGTGCCAGCTGTTCCTGCATTCACAGTATCAGAGGTATATTCTCCGCCTACTCCTTTAACGCCGATTTTTGCATTGAATTGATCGTTTGGAGTTACTTTCAGTTCGATAGTATAAATTTTTCCGCCCTTGCCTGCGGTTCCTCCTTTTCCTCCTTTTCCTCCTTTTCCGGGGCGTAGAGTTCCGTTGGTATTGGTAGCTTCATCTGTACTTTCGCCGTTTTCACCGCGTTCGCCTGAATCGCCGCCTGCACCGCCGCCAATCAGAACAATACGGACACTTGTAACTCCATCCGGCACAGTCCACGTCCCGTCTTTGGTCAGAACCTCAACCGTATCGTAATATTCTTGCTCTCCAATATCCTGTGGCTTATAGCCAACCAGCACGCTTTCCTGCGCCGCCAGTCTGCCGGATATGGTAACATCGGCGCTTTCAATGCATCCGGTTACTTCACCGCCGTAAGGGTGCGTAATCTGCACCACATCGCCGGGGATTTCACGCTTGATGGCGATTTTGTTGTTGATGCGCTCATTGTGGCTGTAATATTCGGCAAGGCGTTCCGCAACAGCGTTTGCGTTTACCAGAGATACAAGCGTTGCGTTCTCAACCTTTACCGTGTTGTCCGACTGTTTAACCAAGCTGCGGCTGCGGGTATTTGTTGGGGTGATAATCTGTCGCGTAACGTGAGTGTACTTCTTGCCGTTCAGCACGCCGGAACCAGCAGTAACAATGGCATAATTTGCGCCGCTTTCCGTGATTTCAAAGCCTGCGGATTCGAGGTCATAGCATGGGTCGTCAAACGTGATCTTATCGCCCGCCGAGGTAGTGCCGTTGAACAGTTCCGTAACTTCCGTTGTGCTCTGCGAATAGGCGTGCTCAGTAACGATAACTTCCGTAACCGGAGTTGCATATTCTACCGAGCCGCCCGCGTACATTTCGCTTGCGGTGATTTCGCTCGACTGTCCGTCCCACAAGCCCTCGATACGGATTGCGCCGTTGTAGTCCACTTTCAGCGTTGCGCCAATAGCAAACAGCACTTGCGCAAGGTTTTCGCGCCGCGTTGCGATAGGCAGCCATCCATACAATTTGATATTTGCAATGTTGGACTTCACATAGCAGGTCAGCGGTGAGCAAATGTCCGTACACACTTTGCGCACGGTTTCGCCGGTATAGATACCTCCGTCGTGGTAGGTTTCATCCAGCAGGCCAACGGTCGAGGTGCAAGTAAAGTGGTAAGTGTTGATAGATGTGCGAGAGATTGTCTGCACATAAAAAATCCCCATCTGATTTCCGTCATGGTAGAAAGTCAGTGGGGTGTTACGGATAAACTCCGTTAAACTGGTATCATCCGACTGCACATCAAAGGAAAACGTGTCGATTTCCAGCGAGGCACTGTTCAGCGGACGCGCATAGTACGCATTTCCGCTGATTACATCGTGTGCATCGAACGTGCGGTCAAGATATGTGATTGTATTGGTTCCCATGTGTCACGTCCTTTGCGGTGCCATTGCGATAAACTGAACGGAAAGTCCCGTCCAGTATGATTCTCCGGGTTTCTTGCGGATGAGATTGTCTTGTCCGGCAGTAACGTACGCCCTAAAACTCATCGTTCCTTGTCCGTAAGGTAACACTACGCTGTGACTGTCCTGCGGTGCGCTCAACACCTGATACAGCGCGTCGTAGTCTCCGTACTTGCCGACCATCGGCATCAACTTCATTTCGTAGTTGTAAAACGTGCCGATGATATCACGAATCATTGTGCCGCTGAGTGTTCTTTCTGCGTTCTCGCCGTCGAGCACTTGAAATTTACGGGTAAGTCCTGTAACAAGGACGTTGTACTTCTTGCCGTCTACAGTAAGTTCCATTTATGCACCTCCTGTTACAAGGCTCACGCCGCGTCGCCGTGTTTCGCCGCTGTTGTACGGGCCGGTAATGCGGGCGAACTTTGCGCCGTCGATGTAAAGCTCGATAGGTTGACTGCTGTTGCCCGTACCGCCGCGTGCGTCCAGTGCCGCGTTAAACGCATCAATCATGGTGGACAATGGGGTTTCCACGTTCACGCCGCTTTTCTGATCGCCCAGCAGAGCGAGAAATTCGCTGTTCGGGCTGATAACCGCACCATTTGCAAGGGCAGGAATGTCAAGCGAATAAGGCGCAACAGGTCGATCGGCATTGCCGAGACTGTAGGCTCTTGTGGACGATGCAGATCGTTTGCTTGCAGCGTTGATGTTCTTATACACCATGCCAATGCCGATAGCCAATGCAGCAGCCGCCGCTATAGCACCCGCTGCGCCGGTTACTGCACCAAGTGCAACAGCCAATGCAGCAACAGCGGCAACAATTCCGTAAATAACGGTTGTTGCACGTTCCAGAGGAGTAAGATTGCTCCATGCACTCATAATTCCGGCAGTCAGCGCAATTACAAGAGCCAATACAGCCGTCAGCGGGCTAATTCCGGAGACTACCTTTCCGATTGCCGTTGCCATAGACGCAAGCTGCTGAATGATAGAAGTAATTTTGAACGCTGTAACAAAGCCAATTACTGCGTCAGTGAGAAGTGCAAGCAATGTCTTATGCTCCGCAAGGAACTGAATCACGCTTGCAAGCAGGTTAATCAAACCCGGCAATCCGGTTTGAATTACCCACGTCAGCATCGGAAGGACGACATTTTCGTACAAATCACCCAGTACATCACCGAGCGAATCCGCAAGATTCTTGATCGCTTGCAGGATATTCTTGATAGATTCCATAAGCGGCTCAAAGTTAAGATGTGCCGCCCATTGTGCAGTAGCTTCCGTGATTCGGTCAATAAATCCGAGAATCGAATCCACAATACCGAGAATTGCTTCCCAAATTTGCACGCCGTTGTCGTTCTTCTCCCACGCTTCCTGCAATCTCTGCGAGATATTTCCAATCACGTTTGCAATATTGGTGACGATGGAAATGATGTGCCCCATAATGCTTTCGCCCAAACCGGCTTGATTCCAAGCAACAAGGAACGCCTGACCGATGGAATTTACAAAGCTAACAACATTCGTAATCGCCGTCATGATTGCCTGCAACATGGCTTGTCCTGCGTTACCATCGTTCCATGCCGCAATGAACGCCTGACCAATAGATGTGATAATCTGAATGATCGTGTTCAGCAAGTTCATGATTGCTTGCAACATCTGTTCGCCTGTGTTGTTCGTGTTCCACGCATTGGTAAATGCCGTTGCAATGGCGGTAATCAGGTTGAAGATGGTTTGCAGCAGCAGTTGAATATTGTTCAGCAGTTCAAGACCTGTGCCGTTCGTCCAGGCCGACATAAATGCTTGACCGATAGCGGAAACCATGTCTTTCAGCGCAGAAAGAGCGTTCTTTGCGCTTTCAATGGTCTGCTGTCCGTACTGCGCCCACGAATCCTGAAATACTTTCCAGAAGTCAGTGAGCCATTGCGGTGTCTGATTTTTTACTGCGGAATAATCCGTATCAAACTTAGGTGCGCTCGGGTCGGTCGTGTTATTGCTGTTATTGGTTAATTTCTGGACTGTATCGAACGATGCAAGAGCCTTTTCAGCTTTCTTCGCAGACGATGCCGTGGAATCCAGTGCATCCGTTTGCTTGTTCAGTTCCTTTGCATTTTCCTGCGCCTGCTGTGCGGTCGTACCGAACACAGACGCGATAAACTGCGCCATCTGCGCCGTTACCTGTGCAAGAGCCTGCATCAGCTTATTCAGCCATGGGATGATAGATTCATAGATAGGCTGAAACGCCGTCAGCAGGTTACTTTTCACCTGTCCGAACGACTTTGCAAACGTTTGGTTCGCAAGCAGAGCCTTGCCCAAACGGTCAGCCATTGCCGTAAGCGCTTTGGAAATCAAGTTGAAGAACAACGCGCCCGCAACGATAGAACGCAGACGTACACCGAACGACTGCACGCCGCCCGTTGCTTTCTTCATGGACTTTTGGCTGGAACGTCCGAAATTGGAGAATTTGGATTTGAGCTTGTCAATCGCAGCGCCCAATTTGCCGCCGAGCGAATTTTGCAGACTGCCGACAGACGTTTTCAAGCCAGCGCCTAAACCCGCAACAACTCGTTTCAGCTTAGCCATTTTGGAATTTGTCTGACTTACGAAGTCGTTCATTTCCGATTTGGACTGTTTCAGCCCAGCCTTCATGTTGCCTAACTGCGTCGTCTCATTGTCAAGGCTTTGCCGTACATTCTGACCGGCGCTGCTCATCGTGGACGATTGCTTGATCTCGGCAAGCTGTTGTTTCAGTTGTGCCGCTTTATCATCTGCGTTTCGCAGAGCTTCGCCCAATTTATCCGATTCAGCAACAAGCGAATTCAGCTTTTGCGCCGATTCCGAGAATTCCTCCTGTGGGATTGCGCCCGTTGCCGCCTGTTTCAGTTTGGTGTTGTAATCGCTCTGAGCCTTTTCAATCTCAGCGTTTACTTCATCCAACCGAGCAGCCAGACGTGCGGCTTCTTTCTCCGTTGCTGCAAGGTCGGCTTGCATTTTAATGCCCTTCGTGCCGCCAGCGGCTACCTTGTTCCACTGTTCAGCAAGTTTTTGTACCTTTGCGGCTTGTTTATCTACGGCGGCTGATTGCTTCTCAATGTCTTTCGTCATTTGTGCAATCTGCTTTTTCGCTTGTTCGTCGCTTACAGTAGCTTCGATTCTGATAGAGCCATCCGCCATTTATTCACCGCCTTTCTAATTGATCTGCGCCCAGAAAGCGTCAATAGCTTCCTTTTCCTCCTCGGAAAGTGCGGGTGCAGGGGTTAAATTACGTTTGAGACGTTCGTATTCCTGTTTCTGTTTTCCCTTCATTTTGCTTGTGTCCGTGCCTCTGATTTGCAGGGCATGAGACATTGCCGAATCTTCGTTAAGGCTTTCCATCATTGCCATAAACTCAAACCAGTGCAGATTGACCTTGTGCAGCTCAATGCCGAACGTCTGCCGAAACGATGCGTACAACCGTGCAGAATCGAAATCGAACCACATCATGCGTTTACCGCCGGGTTCAATCTCTCTATCGTCGCCACAGCGAACAAACCACTGTAAACCTTCCAGTGCAATGTCAATGGGTGGCATCCCTGCTCCGTAAAGCAAGGATAACGCCACCCATACACGGTCGTTATCGCTTAAATCCGGGTCGTCCAGCGCAAGGGAAATCTGAATGCCGATGCGGTAATCCGTGCGAATCAGATACCCCTTGTAAGAGCTTGGCAGGCGGTCGAGCAGCATATTAAACACTGCCGACACGCTCCGCACTGTACTTGCTCATGTTTGCTGCACGCTTCTCAACATGGCTGTCAATGATGGGGGTAAGCTGTGCGAAGAAATCAAGGAACTGGTCGGAGGACGGAAGCACCGCACCAAACACCTTCGCGCAAGTATTTTCGCCAATCAGCGCGTCGATTTTGTCCCTAACGTCTTTGTCAAACGCCACAATATCGTCCAGCGTGTCCAGAACGTCGCCTTTCTTCTCAGAAATAGCCGTTGCCTTGTCTTTGATTTCATTCAGCAGGTCGAAAAAGCCTTTGACAAAGCTATCATCAGACAGCGGAAGGGAGATCGTCTCTCCCTTGTCGTTGACTTCAATAACCTTTACGCCGCTGTTTACGCGGATACTATCCATTCCTCGTTACCTCCTTATACGGATACGTTCGCAGTGAATACCGGTGCGCCGCCGGTGATCTTAACAGTGCCCGGAATCGGGTCGCCTACATAGTTCAGCGTATATTCCAGCGTCGGAGATTCGCCGCCTGCACCGCCGTAGGTATCAACCTGTACAGATACTTCCTGTACTTCTGCAACGTAGGTTGCAGTGTCACTGTCACTGGTAGCATTCCACATGTCCACATTCAGCAGCCATGCGTGAGAATCTGCCAGAGTAGCACGAGCGCGACGCTTCTTGTCGATAAACTCAAACACATCGTCGCCCTTGGTGCACTGCTGAGAAACGCTCATGGTCGGCTGATAGCCGGTAATCTCAGTAGTTGCAGAATCAGAAATAATGTCCTGCTCGGTCTCGGTCTGTGCACCGTAGTCCGTAGATGCTTCGGTTACGTTCTTGCCGATTCGTGCCCACTTTGCAGCGGAATACTCGCCCATCTTCTCGGTAGTATCCAGAAAGTGCGCAATCAGAGGACGTTTAATCTTTTCAGTTGCCATTTTTACACCTCAACTTCATAGTTAATGGTTAAGAGGATTTGGTAATCCTCGGTTAAATCTTCGTATCGAGCGATAAGCCCCGCGGGGGTCGTTCGCTCAACAGATGTGACGGTCATTCCCTCGCCGAGATCAGGCGGGTTTTCTTCCGCCCATGCTCCCAGCTCATTCAGCAAGGATTCAACGTCGAGACGTTCCTCGCTGTCGGTCGGCAGGGCGCGATACATCACGCCGAACGGGTACTGTGCAGCATATCCGCCGTCAATGTACTGCGCGGTTTTATACGCGCTCTGTACACTGGTAAGCATCATGCCTGACCGTTCCGGCGGGAGATATTCAAACTCGATTTCGGGAGCATAGCCTTTCAGCCACAAAAGAACAGCCCGTGAAACACCGTCTTGTTCACGAGCTGTTACCGTGTTCAATTTCTCACTCATCGGTCAAAATCTTGCGCACTCCTTCCATCCAGCGCGTTTCATTCAACGCCTTGCTTGCCTCGAACCAGTGAGAACGCGCATTCTTGTGCATTCCCTTGCTGTATTTGAGGTTCCGGTCTGTCAACGCCTTGCGTGTGCCCTTGGGTGCAAACGTGCTGCCGGTTGCCGGGTCAATCATCACCTTGCCGTAATACTGAAATCGTGCATAAGGAGAGGCGTACACGATGGTATTCCCCTGCCGGTGCACATTCATTGCCAGCGCTCCGGTTCGCGCGGGAACAAACTGATCGGTGTCCTTGATGATTTCCTCGCAAAGCCACTTGTTAGCCTTTGCAACGCGATCTTCCAGTACGTTTTTCGGCACTTTCAGATACAGAGAATAGTAAATCATCGTCCGCCCACCTCCAAATGCTGCAACAGGCCGTAATCATAGCGCGAAACGCTTGTCACCCGGTATGTCTCGTGCTTCTCACGGCATTTCTGGTAACTTCCCTCTTCCGGCACATCACCACGGGCGAAATAGTCCTTTTCAGACGATAGCGTAAGTTCGCACGGCAGAGGGATATGCAGCGTAACGGAATCTGCACTGTTGAGTGCGGTTTTCGTTGCCGCTGTGCCTCTGGTGCTTTCCAGCAACACGCCCGTAAGCACTGTTCGGCCGGACGGCTGAAAGATCGTCACGGTGTGCGGTAATTTCATGCTGTCACCTTTGCCCTTTCAAACTGTGTCGGCAATTCTGCCGCTTCGGAAAACGCCTTGTATTCGCGCCGTAACGCTTGCAGACGTATCTTTGCATTGTTGGCTTGCTCGGTATCCCCGGCAGCTTCAAACGCCCTCCTACGCCGTGTCTGCTTCCGCATAGCTGTTTCCAACTTGCGCTGCATCTGCGTCGCTTCGTAGGCGGTGTAAGTCTTGCCCTGATACTCAAACGGCGGCGGGTCGATGTTCTTTAGTTCATCGTCCGTATAAACGCGCTCAGAAACGCCCTCCAAAAACGGATGCCGGTGGTGTCTACAGTTAGCGCCTTCCAGACCGTCAACCTGTCCCAATCCACAAACCTTGTAGATATTCGGGTACTTGCTGCCGTCTTTCGTGGCGTATACCTTACCTTGCCAGCGCTTATGATTTGACCAGACGTGCGGTTTGTCCTTATCTCGTGCTCCGCGATGGGCGGTCACTTCGTATAAGTCGGTTTCCAACACCTCCGCCGCTTCTTCGGCATACTTGGATGTAACCTGATTCAGACCGGTTACAATAGCGCGCCGCGCCGCAACGTCAGCATGGTTCATCCAACCGGACGCATAATCAACCGTGCGAATACCGCTGTCAGCCAGTTCCCGTACTGCATCTTCAAGTGCCTGCTGCACCGTAAAGCCGCCGGAGTACACTTTCATTTCTGCCTTATCAAGCACAGCCTGATAGGCTTTAGCGATAGGACGGAACACGATTTCGCCGTTCGTCTGCACAGCAAAACCCAAAGAACGGGTAATGTTGCGGTACTCATCGAGCATTTGCTTGCGAATCAGTTCAATTTCTCGCGCCGTCACGATTTCGAGTGGCATTGTAATACCTGCCTTGTCGGACAGCTCGCCGTAATACTCGCGGTTCAGCTTTACAACGCGGTCAAGCGCATCCTGCACTTCCTCCGTGCTGGTCTTGGTATGATTTGCGATACGCCGTTCGATGGTATCCATGTCTAGACCGTATGCTTTCAGCGTGCGTATGTCGTTGATCGTTACCTCGTTCAGTTCGCCGGTCAGTTTGAAGCGGGAGCAAATCTCATACAACAGATCATCTTCCATTGCAAGGATTGCTTTTACAAGCGGTTTAGGCGCATTTTCAAGGTATTCCGGAGTAATAGGATACTTCATCAGCCGATACCGCCATAGAGTAAGCCAGTACCGCACAAATACTGTGCGATAAGTCGTTTTTGCCGATCTTCAATGCTCTGCACCTGTGCAGCAATAGCAGAGTTAGCGCCGTAACTGCGAGACCACGAGCCAACACTCTCAGAGGATACCGCGCCGCCGTCCGTAGAAAAGACGGCGGATTCTGCGGTTTCCTGATTGTGCATGACTTCTGCCAGCGCACAGTTAAGGCGTTTTACTCGGTGCATTACAGTGTCGCTCAGAACGCCGTCAGAGCGTCCGAGCGTTGCGCAAGAGATAATATCCGCCGCTCTCCCTGCTACGCGGTCGTAATCCTTCTCATCAATCAGATTACCCTTGTAACAGGTGCGGTAAAAGTCATAGTTTGCGTACACGGCGGATTGCTCCTTTCTTTACGACGGCAGGGTTACAGTTGCAATGTACAGGCCGTTCGGGTCGGGCAGAACCGGGATAAACATACCGGATGCCTTAGTCCAGATTGCAACCGGGTCAGGGGTCTGCCACTGGGTCATGGTGATGTACTGGTTCTGCGATGCAGCAGTAAATGCGCCCTGCGCTTCCTCTTCCGGAGTTACACCCCACAGACCAGCGCCGAACGAACCGTTTGCCATAGTTGCGAGGAACGCAATCTTGTTCTTCGGGAAGTAGCGCTGAGTAGTCAGCGTGCCGTCTGCCTTTTCGTAGTTGTAAACCTGATCGTTTACAGTGATTCGCTCAATGCCGAACAGACGAGAGAACAGGCTCGTAATCTCGTCCTGAGTTGCCAGACGACCAGCGAAAGCAGAGCCGAAAAGCGCGTTCTGGATAACAGCGCTCTTAGCAAGCAGGCTGAGAACAGCAGAGCTGGTGACGATCTCACGCAGCACGCGGCCGGTTGCAATAGCAGCATCACGCACGCCCTGAATATCGTCGAGGATGGTCTTCGCCTTTGCCTCGGTAGACCAATCGAAAGTCTTGTTCGTGTGGTCGGTCGGAACGCCGAAGTCGATAGTGGTATTGACGTGATTCTCGTTGATGGTCATCTTGCCGGTTGCAAGCAGCTCCTGCTTTGCAACCTCGGTACGGGTCTTTACACCCTCGGCCAGACGCGCCATATCGTCAAAGATATAGTCGAGAATCTCGTTGTTGGTGCTTACGCCGTGGTTGCGGAGCAGGCGGACACGCTCAGAAAGGTTGATCTTGCGCTTGATGAGCAGCTTCTCAACGGTTACGATGCTTGCGGTCGGGCGGGAGCCGATCTGTGCCTCTGCGTCGAGCGCGTGCACGGTTGCCATGGTCGGCAGGTATGCGCTGTCAGACATAGCGAGATACTTTGCGGTGATGTTCTGGGTCTTCTGGTCGGGGAACAGACGGTCGCCGGGCAGCTCCGGGCGTGCAATTTTGAAATTCTGGCCGAAGTCCAGCAGGTCAGCTTCTTTCAGCAGTTCTACAAATTCCATAGGTTATTACTCCTTTACGCTCTGGTGGTTTCCGGCGCGTTAACAAAAACAACGCCGCTCTTTTCGAGGGTGGACTTTGCGCCAGTCTTGGAGCTATCGTCCGCGCTCGGCTGTGCGGGCAGGCGGTTTGCATATACACGGCCAGCAACAATAACAGCAGCTACACGGTCGCCGTTGGTTACGTCCACATCCTCAAATACAATGCCCTCTGCGGTGTTGTCGTTCAGCGGGAAGATAGTGCCCTGCTTAACAACCTTTCGATTGCCATCAGCGGTGCCGAGAGTTGCGGGAATGAGACGGGTCTTGGTAATCAGACCAACTTCGCTTGCGAGGATAGACGGCTTGTGTGCACCGTCAGCTTTGTTTACATAAGTGCCCATAGGTTATTTACTCCTTTCCCTTGGGTGCGAACTGTGCGGAATACCGCTGTGCAGCCAGACCGGCAGCACTTACCGCATGCGGTGCGGGATTCTGAATCGGATTTGCAAACGTCGGAGCGGGTTTTTCGCTCTGAAATGCCGCCGGGTCGGATTCCTGCTGCTTCTTGCAGTAATCGTCAAAGCCGGTCAGCGTGCCGTCCTTCATTTCCAGTTTGTTTGCGGTCAGGTCAGCGATAAACGCCTTTTCTGCCGCCTTAGAGGTGAATTTGATGCCCTTTGCGGCGATTCCGGAGCGAACTGCATCCGCATAATCGCGGGCATCGAGCTTGCTCTGGAATTCTGCGGTGTCGGTGTCGTACTTCTTCTGCAGGGTGTCGAGCTTGGTCTTCAAGTCGTCCGCGTCGCCCGCATTTTTCTTCAAGTCCTCAATGTCCTTGTCGCGCTGGGTGAGCTGGTCGCGCAGGTCGGTAACGTCTTTCTTGGCTTCTACCGCCTGTGACTTGTATTTCTCAACGTCCTTGCCGTTCAGTGCAAAAACCTTATCTGCCTGTTCGTCAGTCAGACCGATTTCTAACAGTTCTTCTTTCTTCATGTGTGTACTCCTTTCAGATTAGGCGTTTTAGGTGGTCGCCGTCACCGATCTGCCTGCACTTTTAGGCTTGCAGGATAGCCAATTTCCGTAGTTTAATGCCGTTGCGGGCATGAAAAAAGCGCCTTACAGCGCTGGATTCACTTTATCAAAGTGGGTTATGCGATTATCAAAGTCGATTTGCTAACAGTTTGATTATTCCTCTCCCTCTGTTAACTTTTCAGCGTTCGGCATCATTGCCCGAGCTTCTTCCTCGGTTACGCCGTACTTCTTTGCAATGTACAGCTCGCCTCGAATAAGACCGGCAGAAACGTCATTGCGCATATCCGCAAGTTCTTTCTGCTTGCTTTCGGTGTCCTGCACAACGCCGTCTCCCCAATCGCACTGCAAGTCCCAATCACCAGCAGGCGCAAGACCGTAAAGCGTGGCGTAAACGTCCATGCCGTACAGCAGGCCGTTCAGAGCGTGTTCAAGTGCCGCCTGCGTATCCCTCACGGTGACGTACATTGTCTGCTTACTGGATACGATCTCGGTTGCGGTTGCGTTTACCGTCTGTGGGTCGGACAGCGTTCCAAAAGACAAGCCGCAGTTCAGTTCGATCATCTTCAAGGTGTCTTGGAAGCCCTTGTATAGTGCATCGTTGCGGAATTCCGGCGAAAACTCCTGATAGAAATCTACGTTTTCAAACGGCATCCGGCGGAACAGACGGTCACGGAGCAGCGGGTTCGTGTGCGATAGTCCGTGCTCATCTACAACGCGCTGTGGAATCGCGGAATCGCTCATCAGGATACGGCGTTCGCCGCTTTCATACTCCCACATGAGCCGTTCCCACTGTTGGTCAGCCTGCCGGATGAGGTCTACCGCTGCGCCGCTGTAAAGCGATACGCCGAGCGGGCTTTCCGGTTCAATGTTGTTCGCAATCGGCACCTTAAAAAAGCCGAAAAGCGGACGTTCTACGTTCTGAATCGTCGTTTCCGGTGCAATCTGTGCCCAGTCCTCTACAGTATTCAGCGGTACTTCCGAGCCGATACTACCGTTCTTGTCGGAGTTGTACGCCTTGTTCTTGATGGTGTACACGCCGCTTTTCAGTTCGTGGTACTCCAATTTGGTATAATATCGGTTCTTTTCTCGCTTGGTATCCGCGAATACTGCTGCTGTGATCTCTCCGTTGCTGTCAACGCTGACCGGGTACGCGCTGCCGACTGTGTTAAAGTCCACAAGCACACGGTTCTCTGATACAAACGGCTTGTAGAAGAAACCGCCGACCGAGAGACCCTTTTCAACGTCAATTCGCATGTGTGGAATCATACCGCGCAGGCTTTCATTCAGAAACTCTGCTCGTGCGCCGCCATCAACAGTGATGGTGCTTTCAATGGTGGTTGGGCGTGCTACTGCTCGGCAGATAGCCGACGGCAATCCACAAGACGTAACATTCCGGTTGCCGTGCTGACCGAGCCATTCGGCATCGTCCATATACATCCGTCGCCACAAGTCAATGTTTGACTGCATCGTGGAATCATAGACCGCCGTTGCCCCTGTCAGCTCTTCAATTTTGTTTGCCGGAATCATTGCTTGCCTCACCGCCTTTATTAACTGCTTCAACCGTTCAAACATTCACAAGCCCCCTTGCTCTAACCTCTCGGCGCACTATCGTCTGGAAGTAATAGCGTGATGCGTCCATATCATGGTCGAACTCCTTGATAACCGCATCTTCGGGGGATTTATCGTCCCACATATACATGCCGAATTCGTCGATTGCTCCAGTACAGCTTGCATTGTACTGTGCATAACCAGCAGCAAGCAGCGTTCCCATCAGTCGGATACCGTCAAGCACGCTGTTGTCTGCGTCACGCACACGGAATTTACCGTGTCTGCGGATTGTTTCCTTGAACGATGCAGCCGATGGGTCAATGATAATCGCCTCGATATACTGGCTACCAACGAACGTTTCAAGATCGGCGTAGTATTCCTCATCTGTTTTCTGTTTCTTCTCCTTGCGGCTGTCGTGCCGATACGCACGCACACAAGTTGATTTGCAGGTCATTTCATCAAACCGCCAAAGTTGGAACACGGTCGGGTTAATCGTGCCGTAGTCGCAGGACACAAACCAGCGATTGCCGGAACCTTCACCATCCGTAACGTGCAGCTCGGTCGAGAACATAGGATAAACCAAACCCTCTGCAACACGTCGCATACCGAGGATATCACGCTGATACCAGATGCTCTTGCGGTCGTATGTCGCAAGGATTTCTTTCAAGCGTTCATCCGATACGGAAAGGTTGTCTGCAATGGTGAAATGTCCGTAGTTGAAACCGTAGTTTGGGTTCTCCCGCTGCTTCTCCATATGGAAGTTGAGCACGTCTGTGTAGTACGGGTGGTTCTCGCCCTTCGGGTTAAGATCGTGATAAATACCACGGTCGCCGCTCGTCATGGTACGGTCAAAGACTTCCTGCACAAACTTAGGGTGGCACTCGTTCGCCTCGGTGATATACGCAAGGCCGTAAGTGTTGCCCTTGATGTTCTTTTCGTCTCCGTCTTTACGGCCGCCGGATACAAGCACGATCTTCTCAGCACCGTTCCGCGTCTTGACGTAGATGCAGTCTCGATTCTGGTACTTACCTACCCGGCAATTCTGCTTGCCGAAATAGTTAATCATGCCGTAACCGTCGCAGTCGATGATATTAAGCATTGCCGACGCAGTAGAAACGCCTGCAATGAGGTGGAATCTGTTCGGGTGCTTTTCCAATCGAGCGCAGAACGCCGTTGTTTGCAATACGTTCTTACCACCGCGCTTGCCGCCCTCGGCCACGTTGAACCAACTATGAAGGGATTTATAGAAATAATCCACTTGTTTTTTCGTGAACGGTGCGGGGATATTATCCATCTTCAAAATCCTTTATGTCTCTGTCCGGTGCGGGCTTCATCAGCATATCAACGAGCGGCTGCACGCCGTTGTCGTTGTCGTTTTCCATCGGTGCAGGGGTATCGCTCTGCCCGAGGTACTGCCTACCTAACCAGATCAGCATTTGTATGTTGCCACTTTGCGCCGCTTGAACCTGCCAGTGCCTCAAACGCAAGCGCATCTGTGACACGCCGCGCACATAAGCCGCCCTTACATCCTTGCGATTCAGAAAGTTTCCTCTCGCAAAGTCCAGAGCGTCCGCAATGTCCGCTTGGGTGTTGCCCTCTGCGGCAAGTTCTTCGACGGCTTCAAGATCAATTACTTTCTTCGGTCTGCCTCTCGGCATTTCATAACCTCCTTTCACCCAATAGAAAAGCACCGGGAAAGTCTCGGTGCTTTGTCTGTTGAGTTGTGTTTGCTTAGGTCGAGGACGAGCGAGCGCCACGAGCGCCAGCCGCACGACGGCCAACCGCTACGCTACGACGGCGCACACCGCCAGAACGACCACGGTTTGCAAGTCTGCCACTACCATAACCACTACCCATGCTTCACACCTCCTTTCAAATATACAAAAAGGACTATCTTTCGCAGATAATCCTTTCCGTTATATTTATTCACCAATGATTTTGCTCAAATATTCTTTTGAGCCTTTGCCGATTCTCGCAAACTTCATATCTTCGGTTTTAATCGGACGCTTGACCGCCCGCGCGAATTCCTTGCCTTCGATATACTTTAGATCAGTATCGAATTCGAGGGATGCAAGAAATTCCTCTTTCTGCGCTCTACTGGTAAAACAGATACAGCACCAGTATTCAGTGTCGCACATATCACGGAATCGCTTGTTCTCAGCGCCCATGCGCTCACGGAAACTCTTTTCTACGTCTCCCAGTTCATCGAGGCACTCTCTTTCGAGCTGCTCTAATTCAATGTGATCATCTTTTGTTTCCTTAACTTCGTCGTCGTTCCAATATCCCATTACAGTTCGCCCCTCCTGAATAACTCCAACTCTGCCAGCGGGAACCATGTGATAATCTTCTCATAGTCTCGCGGGAAATTCTCCTTGATCGGCTTCAAAAATCGATAATCAATACCATCGAACGTTCTACCGAACAGCTTATAGTCTACCGGCAGCCGAACACCGCTTGCATCAAATTCGCGCAGCAGGTCGGCCTTTACCCAGTCGAACACCGGATAGAACCGCTTTGCATTGTGGTTGATCGCTCCATGTGTTTTCATGGCGATACGCCGCATAGGACTGTCTGCCATTCTAACGCCGGTCGCAGTGTATACGCATTCCGGCAGGCGCTTGCATTCGCGGATGATCTCGCCAATTTCGGCATCGTCATATTCTTCGCCCGGCAAATCCAGCGCCTCGATCTTGGTTACATGCTCCGGCGATTGGAAGACCAGATTTCGCAGCAGCCGGTACAGTGATCTGTGCGGCAGTCTGTAAATGTGAGTGCCGAAAAAATCCTCATAGTATGCGAGGCTATTTTCGACGAATTCCAGACCCGGCACAGTGTAACAATAATACGGGATTACATGCTTGAAATACTTCCTCAGCTGCAACCACGCTGCAATGCTGTCCTTACCTGTGGAAAATGCTAAGATCGCGGTATCGCATTCCTCTGCCATAGTACGGCACAGGCTCTCGCCGCTGCTTGCATCTACTCTATCATACACTACGCTTTGTCCTCCTCTTTGTCTCGCTCCATCTGGCAATCAATCGCACGGGCGATAAAGCCATTCACGCTTTCTCTCCGGCCTTCTACATGGGATTTGATTTCTTCTTTCTTGCCTTTCGGCAGGGTCAAATTAACCCGGTCATAAGCCTTGTTGATGTACTTATTTGTTGCTTTCTGCTGTGCCTTGCTGGATGACATATAACAGCACCTCCTAACGATAGCTATTATACGCCTCATATATATTTGTGTAAATATACACAATCCACAAATATACTTGCGCAAATATAGTTATTTTGCCCATTGCTATACTTGCGCAAATATATTATACTATAGTCACAGTAAAGGAAACGAACACCGAAAGGAAGTAATCAATATGACCGCAACCGAGAAAATCGCAATCTCCAAAATCGCAAGCCTGACCGATGATCAGCTTTTCGCTACATGGGAAAGCACCGAGAAGTACGACAGAGAAAGCCACATGGCACAGGTAATGCTTCGCGGCTGGTGCATGGATGAGATCGAGAAGCGCTACCCGGAAGGCTTCGATGAATGGCTCGATTCTGACGCACTGGACAGCGAGCTTCGCCACTACTGCATTAAGTAAGGAGGTAACTACAATGGCCGCAACGCTCAACCCCATGTGCATCAACTGCGCCAAACTCAACAAAAGCTGTAACGGCACGACAAACCAAGTATGGACTGGCTGTATCTACAAGGAGGTAAAGTAAAATGATGAATTTCGAACTGACCCGCGGTGATAGCCTCTGTGTAACAATGGCGCTGACAACAGTTATCTGTAATCTGATCAGGGAGCAGGAAGACCCGAACACCACCGCCGATCGGCGGGAGGTAGTCGAGGAAAGCATTGAGATGTACAAGCGGATACGCGCAGAAATCAGAGATCAGCGCAACGCACAAGAATAACGGTTCTCGCGGGTTCACCCTTAAAGCCCGCACCCATAAATTTTAATTTGGAGGTACACACCATGACTTACACCTACGAGATCGAGCGCCGCATCTGCACTGAGTTCTGCAACAAGTACTCATTCGCCCACTGTGAAAGCTGTCCGCTTTACAAGGCGTGCTGTGGATTTGAGAACGACATGAGCAAGACCACCGAGGAGAACGAAAGACGCTTTGAAGCCGGACTTGTAAACGCCCTCGCCGCTTACGACGCACAGCACTAGCGGAACATATCAAAAATACTTTTACGCAAAAGTATTAACTTCCGCATAAAAGTATTGACTTTCGTGTAAAAGTTTGCTATAATAAAAATACAGAAAGAGATAAGACACAAAGCAGGAGGTAATTATTATGTTAGCAACTCTCACTCTGTTCTGCGAGCCAGCCGAACGCCTCGACGAAGCAAAATCCACGCCGAACTATCCCGTCAAAAAGTATGACGCTTTTGTCGTTACCGAGGACAGCGTGGAATCCGACCGTCAGGTCGGTAGACTTGGTTGGAGCACCTACGGCGGCTCTATTGCCTTGCGGCGTGTCCTTATCGAGATACCGGAAGGTGTGCATTACGGCCGCTGCAATTTCGGCGGCTATCATAGCACGGGGATGGAATACTACGGCGACTACGACGCGCACGACGGCAATCTTTGCTTAGTGCCTGTCACTGTCGGCAAGCCTGCCAGCCTGCGCGAGCACGGCGAAAACCTCGAAGCCGCATTCGATGCCGCGATTGATTCCGGTATCTTTTTCTCCATCCCGAACGAGGACGGCGGCCGACACACGGAACGCGCCCACATTTACAAGGTCGGCGAGGTCATGGATAAGGCACACGGCGATAAATGGCCAAAAGGCAAAATCTCCGTTGCAGATATCCGCGAAGCCGCAGGCTTAACCCAGCAGCAGCTTGCAGACGTGCAAGGCATCCAGCTGCAAACCTTGCAGCAAATCGAAGCCGGTAAGATCACCGCCTACGAGGCAGGCGAGAATTACCGCGAGAAGATCGCCGAAGCGCTGAACTTTTACGACTATCAGAGTATTTTCTAATCGAAAGGAGCACCCAACAATGAATAAAGTAATCCGCGGTAAGCGCTACAACACAGAGACCGCCAAATTAGTCGGCACCTGGGAAGCCAACGAGCCGGAAAACTCGGATTTCTGGGAGAAGGAAGAACTCTACCAGAAGCGAAGCGGCGAATTCTTTCTTATCGGTCAAGGCGGCGCACAAACGCAGTATGCACGTTTTTCAATGAGCGGCGAAAGCAAGCCGGGCATTGAACTCCGTCCGATCGATCCGGAAGAAGCGTCTGACTGGGCCGAGGAACATCTCACGGCCGATGAGTACGAAGCACTTTTCGGACCGGTTGCCGAGGACGGCAGCCGCGGCCGCATTACTCTAACACTGTTCAACTCCACCATTGACACCGTGCGCCGTGAAGCACAGCGCCGAAAAATGAATTTTAATGAGTACCTCGAAAAACTCATTGCACAGCAGATGAAGGAGGACCAGAAATGAAAGTTCAGTTATTCTCCACGCCTTCCGCGTATCCCGCGTATTATCTCCGCTTGAAAGATGGCGTTTACGATCGAGTAAACGCATTCCCCGCTCCTTGTACCGCACCGGGAACGCCGATCGACCAGCGCTATGCACGCGCAATCGACAAAGACAGATATTTTCCGGTTATCACCTCATCGCATGACGGATATATCTTTTTCGGTCTGCCGGAAGGTGCCGAAGTTTACACCGCAGCCGAGGTGGCCGCCATTGACCGCCCGAACCGCGTCAAAGAATAAAATACCTTGTTTCTCTATGACAAACCCCGCTCACCAAAGCCATAAGGTGAGCGGGGTTTGTCATTATACGACTGTTTCGGTTTTGCAGGACTCGCACCCGCTTTCAGCCACTATGCAAACCGGTATACCTCCACAGGGAGGTATGAACGCTATCGTCGCGTCTGTACGTCGGGCTTTTACCGAGGCTTGCGCCGCTGTCCAGAACGGTTTGTATGAAATCCAGAGAGGTAATAACCTCACTTTCGCAAGTTTACTTGTGTTCCGTCCTGTGTGATTAGGTATGCCTATCGCAAGAGATAAACAGGCTGGTGCTCTTTCGCGGCGTGTACTTAGCCGCCCGAAAGCGCCATATCGGCTTTGTTCGCGCCGGTTGTTTTGCTCTCGGCTCACTAAGTCCGTGTGAGTGCTTATCCGGGCAGCACTCGCCCTCTCATTATGGGCTGTTCGGCGTTGCTCTCCGTCGTGTCGCAGTTGCTATCGGTCTGTAATCCGGCTGATTCCCTCGTAAGGTTACAGCGGGGAGCGACCCCGGTTGCGGCGTGCCTGCAAGCACCCGCTGAACTCTGCAAAGCCGTTGCAGCAGCTTCACAGGCGTTCGGAAACAGATTGTCCGTCTTTCCGGACCGCCAGAATATTATCGTCCTCGTTGGAGGCGTTGCGCTCCCTCTGCCTCATGCAGCTTCGGGAGCAGATCACCTTGCACGTTGTCCACCATGCAAGGCTTGCCAAAAGTCCGCTACGTTACCCGTCCGGCTTCATGTAGCCATCCGGGCATGTTTGCGGTGTCTGTTGCCCGCAGACACCGCACTCCATTCTCAATTTTTTAGCGTGAATGTTATTACTCCGTCACCCTCATGCAGGCTTCGGAGCATATCGGCGTGCCGCGCAAAAGACACGCCGAAAGAATAGAAAGGATAATCAATGCCTTCGTTCCGCGAAAGGCGTTTTGCTCCTCTGCCCTCATGCAGACTTTGGAGCAGGTCAGCGGCAGGTCTCCCCACCGCTTTAAGTAGGTATTTGGGGTTAAACAGAAAGGCTTGTCACCCGTCAGCCCTCACGCAGGCTTCCGGGCGTGTACCCGCCTTTCGGCGGGCTGAAAGCGGAGGAACGAAACTCCGTGATTCCGCCCTTTAGGGCTTTTATCACGATATCATTATACCACCATTCTTTGTAGTATTGTGTAGCCCGTTTTCCACAATGTTATGCACAGCCTGTGCGTATATGTTCTACTGCCCGTAATGCCCGTGCGTGCATCTTTCCGCGAACGTGCACTTCGTTGTAATTCATTCTCTCGGCGGTCTCTCTCCACGTTCTACCGTTCACGTAATGTTCGATCAGCAGCGCCCGCAGCGCCGCATCCTGTACCTTAGCCGTTGTGCTGATAATCTCGGCCTTAATCAGTGCAAGCCGTTCCTGCTCTCGCTGTATCTTCTCGGACAGGGCAAGATACGCATCCGCCTTGTTTGCGGTCACGTCACCGCCGCCGCCCGGCGTGTCCTTGATCTTCGCTGTTGCGCTTGTCGCCCGCGTCCACGCCCTTACTCGTGCTTCTTCCAGTGCAGAGATTGATTTTTCAAGGTCAATCCCTCGTCTGAGCCATTCTTTAGTCGTCGTGCGCCACTACCTCCTCCGTACCGTGTTGTGTATATCGCCTACGACGGCTTATTCTCGCCGCCTTGCGGACGCAACCTACACACGGTTCACATCCGCGCGATTTCCCCGTGTCGATCAAATAATGACACGCCCATAGCTTAGGGCCTTGGCTTGTACCCAGTACCCGCCAGTATGCGCACCCAGCGCATTCGTTTTTCTTTTTCATGCTAATGCTATTCCATTCTCCCGCAGTTCTTCAATCAGATCGTCGATTTTAACGTATTTTCGGGCGATGCTGTCTGCGAGGTAGTTTGTTTCGTCCCATATCCGCCGTAATCGGTCATAGTCGTACCCTTCTTTATCCCGTAGAACGCTAAACATAATTGCCCATGTAGACGCAACCGCCGTGTTCGTTGCGTCTCGTTTGGCTTTTTCTATGTCACCCTGCGTCGCCGGTATTCGGTATGGGTTGACTTTCTTTTTCTTCGCCATTTCCGTACCTCCAATTTTCATACCGCCGCATCTCGTCCAGATACTGCCGCATCTCCGCGCTGTACTGCTTCACTCGTCCATCCGCTCCAACATATCCAGATACTTTCTCGCCATTGCCGCCACCTGAATTGCCTCGCAAGCCGCCGCTTCGGCGTACTGCCCAACCAGTGCCACCTGCAGCGACGTTGGGATACCGTCACGGATTCGGCGCCAGAGCTGCTCCATCGCCATCTCGATACTGTCGCATTCTTCCCGCAGTTCCTCGGATTCCTCCGTAATGATTGCCCATCCCTCGTGCTCCGAGTGGAACTGCGGAAAACGCTCATTTGCGCTTTCCAGTTCCTTTTCAACGAGCATCTTTACGTCTTCACTTACTGCATTCATTATTTTCTTCCTTTCAAACACAAATCATCGGCGGGTGCGGAATCTCCGTATCTACCGGTTTCCACAGGTTCACTCCTTCAATCTCCGCACGGATTTCCAACGTATACAGATAGTCAGACATGTGCTCACGCTGTGCTTTTAGCAGCTCGATAGGGCATTTCAGCGTAAAATCAAGCGTGCCCGCCGCGTGCTTAACAAGTAGCCGATTCAGCTTTTCATAGCGTTCCTTCGTCTCGTGGTACTCGCGCTTCATGCGCTCCTGCCATGTGTCCGGCGTAACGCCCATCTGGGCGGCGATTTCAGCGATGGTCATTGTGGTAATCCTCAATCACATCAATACCGTATTCAATCGCGCACTCGTTCTCGATACGGCAACCGCGATACTGTTCCCAGTCTTTCGCAAAATACGCCACATCAGCCGTTGACAGCAGTTCCAGCGACTTAGCCAGATACCAAAGCGGACGCGCGTCATGTGGCGCGTTCTGGAAAAACGAATCAATCACTTCCACCGGCTCACCGAGTTCACGCTCTGCGGATTCGATAGCTTTTGCGCGGACTGCGAGAATTTCTTCGTCCGTCTTGTCCTTCATGGGCTGAGAAATAAACAGTTTCTTCATTCTTCTACCCCCTTAATTTCATCGAGCGCAATGTTCAGCTCTCTCTTGCCATTCAGTTCGCGCAGCAGCTTGCGCACAATGCGCTTAAAGCAATCATTGCAGTACGACAGATACATATCGGAACGGTCGATCGAGTAGCATACAACAATGTGGAGTGCGTAACCGGTGCCCAGTTCTTGTTCTGAGCCGCAAATTTTGCATTTATACTTCATCTTTTACCTCCGTCCATCTTGGCCCCGCATACAGGGCAGTAATTCCAATTGTTCAGGTGATACTCACTCTCTGTCAGTGCGCAGCCGCAGTTGGTGCACCTGACAGCTGCGTTACCACTCGGGAACGTATATCTCCCGGAATCATCCCACCGTCCATGCACCACCGGCACAACATCTACATTACGCTTTACTTCAAATTCTTCGTTCAGCCACCGCCGTACATAATCCAACTTATACGAGCTGAAGCCGATGTTCATTTCACCGTTTTCCCAGTACATAATGCTGTAATACGGCTTGTCCTCACTGTTATTTACGATGATTTGCGCAAAACAGGTTTTAATCTTTTCGTGATCAGCCATTTTCGCACCCCTTTCCCAAATGAGTTGCACTTTTCTGCTTCTCAAAGTAAAACTCAATCGGCTTTTCATTCTCGATCACATTCCCGTAAACTACGCCAACCTTATAGATGTAATTTTCGCGCAGCTTTCTCGGAATTTCCGCGATGTAGCGCCGGAATGTTTCCAGCGTATGAGCTCGCTTGTAATGATTGCACATTCGACAGGACGGCATGAGATTCGAAATATCATCTGTCCCCGCATCTTCAATTCTCCATGCCCTCAGTGGGAGAAAATGATCCACTTGCATATCTTTGTATGCAATCTCTCTGCCGCAATAAGCACAGTGCCCGTCGTATTTGCGGTATACTTCTTCGCGGGTTTTCTTACTTATTGCCATTGGTTTTCTCCTCTGGCAACTCCGGCATAGGCATCCAGTGAGTTACTTCGCAGTCTACCATGCAGTTGTAAACATCGTCCGGCGTGAAGCAGCGGCTCTCCCACCAGCCCTCCGGGACGAAATAATCGTCATGTTCTTCGTCATAGCGACCGTACTCCCAAATATCAGTCCAAACCCAGCAGCTTTCTTCCGAGAGCTGCTTTCCGTTTTCGTGGATTGCCGTTGCGATAAATCTACGACCATTGTCATTGCAGACAATCATCACTTCGGTTTCGGGTTTTGGCAGACGTTCGGACACCGGAATCCACCGCACCGCTGGCACAACGTCGGCAGTGGGAACGTCACGTACAGCCCATACCGGATTAAGCCCCTTTAGATACGCTTCTCCGGCGGCATCTTCCGCCGCTTCACGCTCAATATACTCAGCCATTCCTAACCCTCCCAAATCTCAATAAAACTATCGTACATGGTGTTTCCCTCCTATCTCGTCGCAATAACCTTGACTGCACACTCTCCGCGTTCTGCTACATACCACGCGCAGCGCTCCCGCAGTTCCATGTTGGACTTGCTCCGCAGCTCATCAACCGTCATTGCTTTCCTCCGGCATATCATCCATCTTAATGCGTTCCTTCGCCATTTCGATTGCAAGGCGGTATACCTTGGCGTGTGTGTTATCTCCGTGCGTTTTCTGTACTGCGGCGGCAAACCCGTCCAAATCTCCGAAGAAGCAACCTACAATTACTTTGATTTTTTTATCCCGGCAGGCGAAGAAAGTTGCCGTGTCATCGCGCGAACCAACATTGGAAATCCAGAAAATCGCACCGCGCTTGTAAACCCGTGCGTTGCCGGAAACCCGTGCGTCGCCGTAAACCCGTGCGTTGCCGGAAACCTGTGCGTTGCCGGAAACCCGTGCGTCGCCGTAAACCCGTGCGATGCCGTAAACCCGTGCGTTGCCGAAAACCCATGCGTCGCCGCAAACCCATGCGTTGACGAAAACCCATGCGTCGCCGTAAACCCGTGCGTTGCCGGAAACCTGTGCGTCGCCGTAAACCTGTGCGTCGCCGTAAACACATGCGTTGCCGGAAACCTGTGCGTTGCCGGAAACCTGTGCGTCGTCGCAAACCTGTGCGTTGCCGGAAACCTGTGCGTTGCCGGAAACCTGTGCGTTGCCGGAAACCCATGCGTTGCCGGAAGCATCAAGGTTTTCCTCTTTTTCAATCCATCCGCCCAGTTCCCCAGCTCCGACTTTCCCGAACGAAATCAACGCCCGAATGCGATGCAGGGTATTCCCTAAAATCGCTTTGGTTTCTCCGGTAAATTCAAACTTTTTATTCATTGTTTTCCTCCCATTCTCCGCAACCGCTTTCCGCGTCCATAAAATCCGCCCCGTGCTCGCTGTCACCGTTGCAGCAGACACCGCAAAACGGTTCGTACCACTTGCAGGTTTTGCAGGTTTTCATGCGTTTCCTCCCCATTGTTCAGCCATAGCTTTTGCAATGCCCGGGAACGTCTTGCTTCTCGCCTTGGCGCGGTCTGTTGTGAACATCCCCTTATATCGCTCGTCGTGCTTGTGGCTGTAACTTCCGCTTGGGCACCATGTTGCAACCGGATCAACAACATTTGTCGGGGTTAACATCGGTAGATTTTTCAGCCACAGGCACGTTTTTTTGGTGTACGGATGCCCGAACTGATACGGCTGTACAGTCTGTGTATAGTCCGGCATAGCAAACACCTTACTCGGTATTGGGTTTTCCACCGCGACCCGTGGAACTCGTGCGTTATAAAATGCCATGAAAAAGTCTCTTGCCTGAATTCCAAGCATAACGCGGTCAGCTTGGAGCTGATGGTTTTTCCAAAGATGTCGCGCCCCGGCGTTGCTGAGGTATGTGCACGGCGGATGAGCGATCAGCAAGTCCCACCTGCCCACTTCATGTGTCTGTCCGTCCATGGTGATCAACTGCCCCCCCCTCGATAGCCTTGAGTGCATCTCCGAGGATATGCCACTCAGGATGACCGCCGGACGGCTCCTGAATATCGCAGGAGTAGGCTTCGTGTCCTTTTTCGCGGAACGCCTTGCAAACCGTCTGTGATTCCTCACAGGCAACTAAGACCTTCATTTACACCACACCCTCCAACCCAATCTGCACCGTTTCCGGTTCTTTCAGCATTTCATCTTTGGCAAGCCGGTAAAACTGCTTGTCCAGTTCAAAGCCATAGCTGTTTCTTCCCAGCTCCCGCGCCGCTCTGAGCGTCGAACCGCTCCCGGCGCATGGGTCAATTACCGTGTCGCCCGGGTCTGTGAAAATCTCAATCAGCTTTTTCAGCACCTTCACCGGCTTCTGCGTCGGGTGCAGCTTGGGAATCTCTCTGCCGTCCCGTTCCCAGTCGATATGGTCAAACACCATCTTTCCGCTTCCGCGAATGACCTTGCCGTCCTCGTCGTACTGCCTGCCGTTGTTAAACTTCGGCAACTTGTCGCGATACAGTACAACCGCAAATTCGGTTGCGCCTACAATGCGCATATTGGCTTTGAGCACCTGCGCCGAGTAGTTTTTTGTGAAAAACAGCGGATAGCTGTTCTTGAACCCGTACCGCCTGCCGTACTCCATCACTGTCTGTATCTGGTCGAACGCGCAAAATACAATCATTGCCGGTGCGGCGTTCTTTTCCTTCGGTTCTTTCTTCAAAAGCCGATTACAGAAGTGCATATACTCTGCAATCTTGAAATAGCCGTCAGTCCGAAAGAAGCTGCTCTTTGCCTTCTTGCTCTCGCCGTTCTTGTTATCTCCGCCAACATACCACATCGGGTTGCTCCCGTAAGCGTCCGCGCCGATGTTATACGGAATATCCGCAATAACAAGCTGCGCCTTCGGGATGCCGTACCGCTTGTAATTCTGGAAATTGTCGTTGAACAGCTCGCATTTCAGCTCCTTCATTCTTCGTCCCTCCCAATAATCTCGATCTCCACCCGCGGATTTTTTGAATCTACATAAAAGTGATCTTCAAATCCGATAATGTTCTTCCAACCGTCATTCTTGAGATACCGCGCCTTAACAAGCGCATCCTGAATAACCTTTCTGCCAAACGCGCAGATATTATCCTTGTCCCGCCGCCGGTCCTTTTCATACCACCGATAAATCATATACACCGGCTCCTCAAATTCCACGTTTCCGAGCTGTCTTGCCGCGTGCATCACAACGGTTTCGCACTTCTTCTTGAGCTGTGCGCCTAAGTACCGATTGCGCCGTTCCGCCTCGATCAGCTCATTCAGTCCCGGCAGCGGACCTTTGATTACAAACTTCACTTCTCACCTCTGCTTGCTTTCACTCGTGCCGCCCACTCACTTTCCCAGTCATTGGCGGCGGGTGCACCGTCAAACATCGGCGCATCCGTTTTGGTTTTCTTCGGCTTGTCTCCGATTCTGTCCCAAATGATACCCTTCCAACCTTGCGACATACTCAGCCGGATAACCTCGGCTACTGCCTGTTCTCCGTGCTGCTTTACGCGGTTCTCAATCATCGTGAGAAGGTTTCTGAGACCAGTTGGCTCGTATGCATCCCTGCGCTCCTTCTTGTATCTAATCCAATCTTGAACCGCTGAACATACCGGCTCCGAAAATCGTTCCGTCAGGTCGAGTTTCTTATCGGATTCTTGGGCCTTGGTTTTCGGCTTAGGCTTCGGCGGACATTTTGCCGGTGTCGGCATTTCATCCGGTGTGCTCTGGTACTCGTCATACTTTGCAACCGTAACGATGGTGTAATGCCGATTGGTTTCCACCGTGATTTCGCCGGTCTTTTTCAGCTTGCCGAGTGCCGTCCGTACCTGCTGCACAGACAGCCCACTTTCCGCCGAGAGCGCCGCATAGCTGGTTGCAAACGCACCGCGCGGTATTTCTATACCCTGCCACTCGCAAGCCTTGTAATTAGCTCTCAACAGGACGTGCAGCCATAGCTTGCAGGTGGGGAGGTCTTTGTACCATCCCCACTCCGTAAGCGCACGGTGCAGTTTTATGTGCCCGTTCATCGTCCCTCACCACCTGTTAAAACGGCGGTTCGTCATCGTCCGCCTCGTCGGTCGGAATAAAATCGCTGTTCTCCTTCGGCTTGCCCTCGCTCTTGCCGCCGCAGAAGTCGATGCTTTCGCACTGTACTTCCCACGAGCGGCGCTTGTTGCCGTTCTTGTCCTGCCAGTCACGGCTTTCCAAACGGCCGGAAACAATGCACATATCGCCCTTGTGGAACCATGTGCTTGCGTGCTCTGCCAGCTTGCCCCACAATACGATAGAGCAAAAGTCGCTCTGATATTCCCCGTTGTTATTCTTTCGGCTGCGTTGTACTGCGAGCGTTCCGCCTGACACAGCAGTACCCGACTGCGTGTGCCGCAATTCGAGATCATCAGTCAATCTGCCTTGTAAAATAATCTTGTTAAGCACTTGTATTCCTCCATTTGTTGTAATTTTTCAAATTGTTGTGAAGTTTTGCATGCTCTGCCCTTGTCAGTACAGCAATGTTTTCCAGATTGTTGTTTGTTTTATTTCCGTCAATGTGATGCACAATATCAGAAGATTTTAGCTTTCTTCCGTATTTCTGCTCAGCAACAAGTCTGTGTTCCAGAACAAAACCATGTTTATCCGCCAAATGGCTGTCCGGCCGATATATGAGAATGTATCCGCCCGAATGTTTCTTCCTTCCTCCTGACCAGTGATAATTTTTATCCCCGGACATCGCATCTCTCAGCTTCTGTTTGGTTTCGTCTGACATCTTGCGTCCATATGACGGACACAAGCTCCCCGTTTTCCCGATGTTCGGATGTTTATGATTTTTCCACAGAAACTTCACGCTCTCAATTCTCGTGGGAACACGCATGCCTGCTTTTTTCATCTCTCTTGAGAGCTTTTTTCGTTCAATTCCGATCTCGTCCTCAAGCATTCGCAAGCTCGCGCCTTCTGCAATTCGGGTCTCGATGTATTCCCGATATTTTTCTAAATCAACTTTCATCTCCCTGTCTCCTTGGTATACTTCTGGTTTTTCTCATCCCACAGTGGGTAGAGGCTTTGCAGGTACTCCCGCATTTCCCGCTTGATTTCCTTTCCGTCACCCTGATCTGCCTCTCTGTGACACTCCGGGCACAGCATCACAAGGTTTGTCGGGATACCCATGCCGCCGCGTGCTCTGCTGACATAATGTGCCGCCTGCAACACTCCGCCTTTCCCGCAGTGGCGGCAAATGCCGCCGTCCCGCTCCCAGCATTCGCGCCATACCGCCGGGCTAATGCCGGTAAACTTGGTCTGCCGTCTCATTCTTCCATGTCCTTTCTCGCCGCGCGTTCCAGTCTGCGCTTTGCCGTCCGGCGATTTGCTTTTTTCATCTTTGCCCAACCTCTGTGGTTATAAGCCCAGCACTCGTATTTGTGCGAAAATTCGCCGGGGTTTCTTGCAAATCTCTTGTAGTTTCTCCACTTCATACCCCGCGCTCCTCCGGCTTCCATTTACTCAGCCAACCAATCACCGTACTCTCCGGTTCGGTTTCAATACCCTGCTCCTTGCAGTCCTGCACGATCAGATTGATAAGCCGACCCATCTGTAAGGTGTTGTAAGTGCTCGACCCGTAGAAGCACATCAGATAACCGCCATTGCAATCCTGCGTTACCCATCCGAGGCCTTGCTTGCTCCACAGGTCAGCGATAAAGTCTCTCTGCTGACCGTTCACATACGGCACAAGTCGATAATTGTCCCCGATTTCGGGGATGTACTGCCGGTACACTTCCTCCCGCTTGATTCCCAGTTTTGCAGCCAGTTTTCCCATGCAAGCCCACGCATAAGCGTTTGCCCGTCCTGAGCGTTTGTCGTACTTCTTCTTGATCTCGGCGATATAGGTCTTGCCCTCTTTCATCTGTTCGCACTCCACCCGCGCCATAGGCGCGTTCTTGATATGCAAACACAACCAGTTGCCGAGATCGTTATGCACTACCTGTGCATGATCAAACTCATGCGTCATGGCTCATAGCCTCCAGCACTTTGAGTTTCTCGCCCAGTTCGATCAGCGCAGCGTTCATCTTCACAATATCGCCGGAATCTTTCTTGTATTCCTCGTTCCATGCCCGCTGTGCTGCTTCCTTGTCTCCGCCACATACCTTGATTAACAGCCGCTTGACTTCATTCGCCTTTGCCTTAACAGCTGTTACAGCCGGATTCTCCGCAGGCTCATTCTTCGGTACTACCTCGTGTACTTCTGCGTCAGGGTCTTTCATTTCCTCGGTGGGGATGCAGAACACCTGAAAGCAAGCATACTTAAATGCAATGCTCATGGCCTTATTGGTTGCCTTGTCGCCGCTGTCCATGCCCTCGCCGACGACCACGCACTGTACACTGCTGCCGTCCTTGGCGTAAAACGTGTACCGCACCGTGCAGACCGAGTAAATCAGATTGCCCTTGTTCTTGGTCTGCCGCTCCTCGCGCTTCTGGTCGATGATCTCCGGCACAACAAACAATCCGTGCTGCACCATAACCGGCTGCAAAGCGTTCATAACGTCGTCAACACCGCGATACTTAAACCCCTGCTGTGTGTTACGCTTTTCTTTTCCGATTACGCCAATATCGGACATAACGCCGATAATCGCCTGATAGATTTCCGCCATATCACTTCACCTGCAAATTCATGTTTTCTACCAGCTCCGCGCCCGGTACGGCCTCGCCGGATTTCAGCAGCTTGCCGATTGCCGTCTTGTCTGGCTTGCGGTCGATAACCACCTTGCACAGATCGTCCGGCACCATTACGTCGCTCGTAATGTTCACCTGCATACTCTTGCGGAACGACAGCGCAGCCTTCGACGTGCTGATCTTGTCCTTGCCGACTGCAAGCATGCTATCCGCAAGGTGCTGCTTCATGTACTCCATGCGCTTCTTGGTCGCATCCTCTCGCGCCTTTAGATTGTCCCGCTCGTTCTTGAGCGCCTTAACCTCTGCGTCAAGGTTCTTGATGGTGACGGCATACGCTTCGGCCTTGTCCTCAAACGCCGCATCCAGACCGTCTACAGCCTCAAATCCGCTGACTTCGCCGGTCTCCAGGTCTACCGTGATAGCCTGCATTGCAGTCGCAAATTCCTGCGTCAATTCGTATAAATTCATGGTTCGTCCTCCTGTTCAAAGTCCTGCACAGCAATCCGTAAATCAAGCAAAAAGTTCTTAATCTCGATGCTGAATAGGTGTTTGTAATCCTCCAGATACAGCTCGATAGCTGTTTCCGCCTCGCGCATATCCTGCAACCGGTTAAGCCGCTCCTGGTCTGCCCTCTCCGTCGGCTCTAACGCCCGCTCGGGGCATCCTGTAATTGCATCACGCATTGCGCAGTGCCTCCAAAACGTCCTCGTCATGCACGATTTCCGTTTTTGCGTCTTTCGTTTTCGCCCATGCCTCATCACCAATGCGGGTATAATATTCCTTTGCTCCAGTGATCTTTTTGTCTTCGACATTCATCAGCCAAACCAAGGCTGTACACCCCAGTGTGGAAACATTCATGTCAATGCCTGTATCCGCTTCGCTGTCCTGTTTTTCAAGAACCAGATCAATCAGGCTGTGAAACAGCTTCTTGTTCTTGTCTTTCATCATTCATCCGCCTCTGTAATCGCGCCGTTTTTCAGCATATAAAACGTATCCGCTTTGATGGTTTCTCCATCTACGCAAACAGCCTGAACGCCTAAAATATGCATTTTTTCATCACGTTCCGTGAGAACCAGCCAACAGCCGACAGCGCCTTTCGCTTTGCTGTCATACCCGGTAACGACCGCAATGCTTTCCGCTCCTCCAACCGTGGCGGCGCTCCGGTCGCCCGTGTTCGTGGCGGCGCTCCGGTCGCCCGTGTTCGTGGCGGCGCTCCGGTAGCCCGTGTTCGTGGCAGCGCTCTGGCGGCCCGTGTTACTCTCTTTCGCGCTCTTAAAATCCACTTTTTCCAGAATGAACTTCACGCCAGCCTGAATCAGCCCCGAAAGGCCAATCTCTGTTTCAATCTTTATTTTTTTGCCAACCCGCTTGCTGTCCTCCCCAGTCTGCTCGTTAGTATCCAAATCTACCTCGCAGTAACGCGAATCTGCCGGGTTGTAGTATCCGAATACGTCCATCGGGTTCTCGCAGGCGTGGAAACCCTTGTGGCAAATATCCGCCGCGTTTTCCTCGTATTCTTTGTCGATTTCGTACTGAAAACCACGGCATTTCAAGTCCTTGTCAAAGCCTTTGTAGCATTTCACTTGCTTTTTCTCCTCTCCGGTGCTATAATCACCGTGTAATATTTTTGCATGCCGCTGATTGGGTATCCTACCACCCGTCAGCGGCTTTTCTCATTCCTGCAGGTATTCCAGTTCACCGCTGAGCGGTGCGAAACACTGTGGGAACACATTGCCATAAGCATCCCGCAGGAGCAGGAACCGCCATCCCATGCGATCTACTGTCCAGACGCGCTCCATGCACATAGCGTGCACCGTGATGCGCTGCTGAATCCGTTTCAGCTCATCCAGTGAACAAACCTCGTTGTCCCTGAAATCTAAGCCGTCCTTCTTCCGCGGTGCAAACCGCAGCACCCGCGCCGTGTCAATCGGCGTACCATTGATTTTCACAATCATGTTATCGCCTCCACTCCGTCCAGAAACAACCATCACCGATGCCGCAAGTACGGCTCATGAGAACCGGCTCGCCGTCATCGCCCTCGAAGATTTTGTCCTCGAAGGAATACTCCGGCTTGTCCTCGGTGCCGAACCATCCCTCGCCCTCGCAGGTTTCCGGGTTGTACTGGGTGAAGTACCAGCCTAACCCCTGCGGGACTTCTCGCTTGTCCCAGTCCGGCAAGCTAAACTGTCGGAAATATTCGTGCTTTGTCATTTTCGTTCCTCCGTTCTCATGCTGATCGTCTTCGCGCTCTCGCGCATCTGCAAGCCGTACTTCGCAGCGTTCATCGCCTTGCTGATAACCCGACGCTGCATGTCTTTGACTTTCAGCGTTTTCCTTCTTGCTTCCGTCATATCCTGTTTTCTCCTCTCAGCGATAACGGCCGCGATATCTCTGCCGGTGCTCATAGGCCGCAAGCAACACGCTTGCCCTTGCGCTCACCATGCCGACAGCCAGCAGCGCCAGCATGATAGCGGCTCCGGAAAACAAGTCGATTCTTCCGTTCTCGGTCATACCGCCGGAAATCAGCGTTCCGAGAAAACACATTCCCGCAAGCCATCCGTAGCGTTTGTAGGTCATTGGTTCCAATCCCCTTTCACGGTTTCTTGTAACCCTCGAACGTAGTGAGAGGGTTATTCTTTTCTTTCTTTCTTAGAGAGTTAAATTTATATATATTCGACCGTAGGGAGAATATATATATACTTCTTTTCTTTCTTTGTTACTTTCTTTCTTACTCCTCTGTTTGTTATCGGTCTGTTATCGGTTTGTTGATTGTGTGTTATCTGTGTGTTGGTGGTCTGTTGTTGGAGTGTTACGCAGACGCTTCCGCCTGCACCAATCGGTTAGCCACATCGGCCACATGATAGCGACCGCCAGTTAAACGCGGAACACCATCTAAATACCTCTGCACGGTACGATAACTAACGCCAAACCAGTCTTTTAACTGTTTTGTGGTAATATATTCGCACCCTGCGAACGTGCGTAAACGGCCTTCAACCGTGCGCCTGCGGTTGCTTAATTCCGTTGCTGTCATTCGTTCAACCCTCCGCTTTCTGTGTGTTATTGGTGTGTTGATGGTTTGTTATCGGTGTGTTGCTTAGTGTGTTGATGGTGTGTTACCGCTCATCATCGTTGTTGCCGCAACGCAGCACAGCCCACAGGATTAACAGCACCATTTCGATCCCCAGTGTTGCCAGCACTCCGGCAACAAAAGGTGGAATATACATCGGTATCACCTCCGCTTGTTCGACCCTTCCTTGCCGTGATATAATAGCTGGGAAAGGAGGTGTCGCTCATGATTGAAAAACTAACAAAAGAATCTCAAAAGGCGCTTGCGCTCATGTACCGAGCATATCTGCGCCGCAGAGAATCCGGCGTATCAAAATCGGATGCCACCGTTTTTGATATTCCTTCTGGTGAATGGTCTTTACTGCTGGAACAGCATCCACCAATTGAGGATTCTCTTGACGAATTAAGTCGTCAAAATTGCATTTCACAAGACCTTATCGGAAATGTAACCATTCAAGATTCTGCAATCGCAGAGCTTGAAACACAAACTACCGACAAAATCAAAGAGTTTCTTTCGTTTTGTTCTCAATTCATTCCATAGTTTCAAAATCGGGCCGCGGCTGAACGATCAGTCGCGGTTCTCCGCTTTCATCGTCACCGTTGTACTGTAAGCTGCCACACTTTACTTCAAGTGTCAGCAAAGGCATTTGACCGCCCTTGTGCTCCAGTTTGTAGCCCATGCAGCCATACCGCATATCTACGCCGTCAACCGACAGCTCTTGACACTTTCCGTCGCGGTAGCTGATCTTGACATTTCGGAATTTCCCCATGTCCTTCTCACCTCCGCTTATGCGCTCTCGTTGTCGTGGCGGTCGATACCGAGCAGGTAATCAACCGAGCAGTTAAACAGCGCCGCCATTCTTTCCAGTACATCGGAAGAAATAGCCGAACCGTTGATATACTTGACGTAAGTTCTCTGAGACACCCCAAGCTTTTGGGAAAGCTCATTTTTTGTCATGCCAAGTCGGGCGCGCTCAGCTTCAATGTTCATTCGCATATTTTGTCACCTCCCGTCAAAATTCGAGTTGCTCGATTTCATGAGTATATGATAATCGATTTTCTCGATTTTGTCAACCCCTTTCAAGAAGAAAAATTCGAGCAATTCGATTTTTTATGTTGACTTTATTCAGCGCAAGGTTTACTATATATACAAGGGAAGGGGTTGAAGAAATGAGTGAAAGAATAGCTGAGGCTCGCAAAGCTATAGGCATGTCCCAGAAAACATTAGCCAAAGAACTTGGCATTGCAGCAAATACATTAAGCGGCTATGAAAATGGTAACCATAAACCCGATTCAGATATATTAGTAGCTGTTTCATCTATCACGGGGTGCACAGTTGATTACTTGCTAAATCGCGTTGACGGTTTCCATGAATACTACGATCCGAATAATCAAAAAAAATCCCCCGCTCCGGCAGAAGCCGAAACGGAGGATACTACAAAGTGGTTAACTGATTTACTTATTGAGCGCGGTTATATCCGCACCGGAGAGGACATCAGCGACCGAGACGCCGATTTTCTGATTCACTGGATCGGCATGCTGAATGCGTGGTTTGAGAAGGAGTGAGAGCGCCGCTTTCACTTCTTCCCGGTGTTGGCAGCGGGCAATGTGCTCCGCAACTCGTTCAATGTTCGTCATGTTGTTCCCTGCCTTTCTTGATACTATGGTATTACCAATATAAGGCAATATCAAGCAAAACCGTCCGTCAAGTTATGACAATATTATAAATAGAACACTTGTTCGATTCAAGGACGAGTTTTTAGATCACAAGTAAAGTCCAATAAACAGGACTTATGCAACACGGGAGAGTGTCAAAATGAGTTACGAGGTTTGCTTTTACAATGGACGTATATCATTCATCTTTCCCAAACCTGCTGGTGCTCTTTATGACAATCGAGATATTATCTACGATGCAGAAAGAATATCCGTAGATG